>Ga0209666_1000606_pt1 | contig 27562 bp, 13 predicted proteins | sample SaaInlV_125m_DNA_FD_184679 | JGI IMG/M metagenome (GOLD analysis project Ga0209666, IMG submission 184679) | Marine microbial communities from expanding oxygen minimum zones in the Saanich Inlet - Saanich Inlet SI037_S3LV_10m_DNA (SPAdes)... | ecosystem: Environmental > Aquatic > Marine >...
CCGAGGTGATGAACGTACGTCCGCCGGGTCCGGGCCCGCGTCGGACGACATGTGCGCCTCCGCCTCGCGCGCCTCCGCCGCCGCCGCCTCGGCGTCGCGCCTCCTCGCCTCGAGGAGCACGCGCGTGATGAGTTTCTGCTTGATCCCCGCGTACATAAGCGACTCGGGGTCGCTCCAGCCGCGGAGTTCCGTTACCCCCGTGGAGCTGTTGCCGCCGCGGGTTCGGGTTCGGGTTAAAGTGGTTGTGGTTCCAGAGGGCGTTTCCACGAGGTTCTCTTCCGCGGAGTCGCCGCCGGTCGAGAAGTCGTCGAACGGCTCGTCGTCGCCCGAGAAGAACCCGTCGCCGAGAATGTCTCGGCGCCTCGCGAGACGCCACTCGCGTTCGGCTTGGTCCTGCGCGGCGAGCGGCGCGTCGTCGTCCGGCGCGCACGCCGACCCCACGGGCGTGCGCGCGTCCGCGAACACCGCGATCGGGTCATCCTCACCTCCGTTGGCGGGATCGGAAATAGAAGAAGGGTCCCCTTCGGAAGAACCGGGGGGCGCGGCGACTTCGCGCGCGCGTTCGGTTTCGGTTTCGGTCACCGATTTTAACGAAACGCGCAGCACGCGAAACGCCTGCCACCGCAGCGACAGCACCGACACCAGGCACGAGCTCTTCGTCTCCGCGAAGACGGACACGGCCGCCGCGCGTCGTAAACGCACGTAGTCATCGCGGTACACGCGCCGGTCGCACACGCGCCCGTCGCGCAGGCGAACCAGGTGAAGAGCCACCGTGTCCATGGTCGGCGAACCCGGGAGCGTCGTCGTCGCGTTGGGGCGACCGGCGCCGCGCCGCGCCGCCGTGTCCGCCTCAGCCTCGGCGCGCGCGCGCGCCACGGCGGCCGCGCCGCTCGCGCGCGCCGCCGCGGCCGAGGCGTCAGCCGAGGCTGAGGCCTCCGCGGACCCAGAAGGCGTCGTCTCGTACGCCGCGCCCCCGCCCCTTCCGCCGCCCCCGCCCCCGGGGGCGGCGGCCCCCGCGCGGGGGCCCCGCGCCGGAACTCCATCCGCCGTCCCCGCTTCGCCGGCGTTGGTCCGTTCGCGCGCGGCGGCGTCGCGCGGCGGCGCCTCCGCGGGCGTGGAGGAGGCCACCAGCAGATACTCCCCTTCCAGGATGGTCACGGCGAAGTCTCGCGCGAGCAAATCGGCGTCCACCGTTAAAGGGCGCGTGTACAGCAGGTCGAAGTATTTGTCGCGCGTCGTCGCCGGCGCGCGGCGCGGCGGTTTGTTTTCGTCTTGGTCTGCGTCTCGGTCTCCTCCCCGGGCGTCGCTCGGCGTTCGCGGCCCCGCGGCTTCCGCGTGGCGACGGCGATCCGCCTCGCCGAAGCCCCTGAAGCGGTATACCACCAGGTCGTGCTGATTGCGGGAGAAGCAGATCAGGTACTTGCCGTCGTCCGTGAAGCGGTGCACGTGCACATCCTCAAACCCGGAGACGGCGTCCACCTTTTTGGTCGTTTTCGGTTTTTTCGTGCGCCGAGGAGTACGTGGGGAGAATGAGCGAGCGAGGTCAGCGCGGCGCGGGGCGGGGCGCGCGGCGGCGGGTGACGGGAGAGACGCGCGCGCGCGGCCGTCTCCGAGGCGGGGGGGCGACGCGAAGCACCGCGAGCTCGCGCGCGGCGCGGCGGGGAAGTCGAGCCGGTGGGTCGCGTCGTGCTCGCGACGAGCGAAAAGTCGCGGTCGGCGGTGCGCGGACGCACCGTGTGATTCGGGAAGACGCTCTCGTAGAACGCGCGCGAGCGGTGGACGTGCGCGCCGGGGCGCGCGGACGCTCGCTCGCGCGCCCGAAGCTTCTCGTAGAGGTTCAACGTGGGGGGCTCGAAGCCCATAGCCCCCGACGACGGCAGCCTGCGCGCGCTGCTGTGGACGCTTGTGTCGACGTGGCTCCGAAATTACCGCAACTCGGTCGCGGTGCCGAATCTCGCGGATCGAGTCCGAGGTCGGGCTCCGGCGGGCGTCGCAATGCGGAAACGCTGAGTCGCTTTTTCTCGTCAAAAAAAGAAGGCCGCGGGCTCGCCCCGCGCGCCACAGCTGAGCGCGCCCGAGCGCCGCGTCGCTCGCCGTCGCGCGGACGCGGTCTCTTCGGGTGTCTCGCCCGTGAGCGGAGCGCGTCGCCGCCGCGCGTTCGCCGCCCGCGCGACATGGACATCAACCGCGCGGTGGAGGATCTCCAGACGAGCGCCGCGGGGCTCGTGTCCCTGTCGAGCCTGGAGGGCCTCGGGTACGGCGTGGGGGACTCGCGGGGACTCGCCGGCCACGGCCTGGAGCTCGGCGATGCCGCCGCGAAGCGCGTGAAAGCCTTCGCGGCGCACTTCTCGAAGCGGCTCGAGGCCGCGGAGGCGTCCGTGCGGAGCAGCAGCGACGCGCTGCGCGGGGACGTGCTGAATTCGGTCATCATGGCGGAGGCGAACGCGACGAGCGACGTCCCGGCGTTATCTCGCGCGACGTCGGCGGCGACGAAAAACGCCGCCGAGAAACTCAAAGAGCTCCGCGCGAACGCCGCAGCGGCGCCGGCTCTGCGCCTCGAGATGCTCGAGCACTGCGCGGAGCGACGTCTGCGCATGGAGCGGGGATACCTCGCCGCGGACGCGCCGAAGGAGGAGCGGCGAGCGCGAGAGATGCGACGCGCGATCGAAGGAAAGCGTTAGCTTGATTGTCGCTTCGTAGTACTATTTGATTTGGTGGCACTACCGTGACGGCGTGTAGATACGGTAGTAGCGCGGTCGTGTTATTGACTCTATAGTCAAACAAACAAACAGAGAGCCTAGCCGCATGGCCCGCATCGCGCGTTGTCCAAACCGCGAGGACTCTGTCCGGCGACGGAGTACTCCGCGTTTGGGTCGAGTCCGTCGAGCTCCATGTCCGGGTAGGTCCCGCCCGACAGCCGCGAGCTGTCTAACAGCCTGCGGAGCTGGTCGCTGGAGTGCGCCGGGATCCACCACCACCACCAAGACATGCCGAACACCTCCGTGAAGTTTTTGTTTGACCCGCGGTTGTACCGCCAAGGCAGCGTTTTTTTCTTCTCGTACATCTCGATGGTGGTCATGTTGCTCAAGTTAAGGTTAGCGTGCATGATGATGAACCCCAAGAGCGACGCCGCGAACGCGACATCCAGCACGAAGGTCACGAACACCGCCGCGACCACCCCCCCGTTGCGCGTCTCGCTAGCCTCCTCGTTGGACGCTATGTCGTCCAGAGGGGACCGCTCCGAGCCGTCCGCGTTGCGCCCGGACTCGCCGCCGCCGCCGCCGGCTTGCAGATCTTTGAAAAAGTCCACAAAGTTGGACAGGAGCACCACCGCGTCGAAGACGGTGGCGACGAAGGTGTACACGAGGAAGAGCAGGAAGAACTTGTAGTTGTACGCCCCGACGCAGTTCGCCACCCAGACGCAGTGGTGGTCCATCTTCAACACGCACCGCCCGCACACCGAGCAGTGGTGACACCGCTCGGGCTTCCACGCCGTGCACTTGCGGCAGAATCGACGAAGCTTCTCGCTGTTGGACTTGTGCGCGCCAGCCTCCTCCTCATCCTCGGGGGGGGGCGTCCAGCCGTCGGGCACGCGCCCGGGCTCGGTCAGCACGCACGCGAAGTAGCTCCAAAGCACCATCAGGATCAGCGCGTGGTACACCACGAGCACCCCGGTGGCGAACCGGCCCTCCGACGAGTCGGGCTCGGCGTTGGACGCCAGCGGGCCGTACACCAGGACCACCGTGGTGTAATACGTGAGGCCGATCAGGGACAACACGATGAGCACCATCACGCTCCCGAGCGCGCGAAGGAACATGCACGCCTTGCTGGCGAACACGTTCCACCACATCTCGCCCACCGCCATCGTGCCCGGTGGGATCTCCGCGCGACCGTCGCCACCGCGCGCCACTCGCGAGTGGCTCCGCGCGGCGCAAATTCCGAGCATTTCGCGAACACAACACCCTCGTGGGTGTTGGTCAAAAACCGACGCGTGCCGCGCGCCAATCGGAGGAGCCAAAACGTTTTCAGCGGGGCTTTCGTTGTCATTATTCCGCGACCTCCGCTCCGCGCGGAGGTGGTGAGCGCGACGGGGAGATGTCGGCGAAAAGGAAACGATCCCAAATGGAAACGCCGAGCCCCGTCGGCGCTTCCCTCACCGCAACCTCCATGGATCCGCGCTTCGGCGCCGGCGGCGTGGCTCTTCTCGCGGCGGCGCGCGAACGATGCGAGCTCCGCCCGAAGCAGTTCTTCGTCGCGTGGTCCGGCGCGCTGACGCTGGCGTGGCACGGGTTCCCCCCCGAGATCGAGGCGCTCAAGCGCGACATCGCGAGCGCGTTCCCGGCGCTCAAGCCCGAGAATCCGGGGTCGAGGTGGGCGAAGACCACGCTGGGTTGCCTGCGGGACACCAAGCGGCTCACCCCGGAGCAGCTCGAACGTCTCGGGAACATATGCGCGAGGTTCCGCTCCCCGCTCAACATGCCGGTGATCCGCTGCCCCGGTGCCCCCGACGACGACGGCGACGGTCCCCCTCTCACTACCCCCGGATGCGTCCCCGTGGACACGCTGAGCGTCATCACGTACGAGTGCCGCTCGCTCGAACGCGTGGTGTCCGAGCACGTCGTGCGGCTGCGGGACGCCGGGACGAACGGCGCGTCACCTCGCGACAGTCGCGCCCGCGGCGGCGCGCGCGAAACCGGTTCGCGCCGCCGCCGCCGCGTCGACCCGCCTTCGGCGGCGGAGCGCGCCGTCGTCGACGAGGTGGTCGCGCAGTTCTCCTACCCCAAAGACGACGCGAAGCAGTACTTCTTCGACGCCGCGCGCGACGGCTCGCGCGAGTCGCACTACCGCGACACCAAACTCGGCGTGACCCTCGCGGCGCGCGTCGCCGGGTCGTTGCCGAGAGAGTTAAAGAAACTACTAAGCGAGTTCCGCCAACAAGTCGACGACGCGCTTCCGGACATGTACGCCTGGTTCGACGACGAGAGTCTGCACTGCACGGTGAGAGGGCTCGTGGACTAGCGAGCGAGAGAAAAGACAAACGTAGCACTACTGTAGTCTATGAATTCATAGTCTACGGTCGCGAGACTACCGCGCGTACCCGTGGCGTCGCGCCCGTCCTCGTCGAATCGTCGAAAAGAAACCGTCCTCGACAACAAAAGTCCGCGGCTCAGAAGTACATCTCGTCGTCGTCCACGGCAGCGTACCTCCCGTCGCGCGCCATGACCTTCTCCGCCGCGCGCGCCGCGTCCATCGCGAGCGCGCCGCCGGAGGGACCGGCGCCGAGTCCGCCGGTGAGGCCCAGCCCGGCGACGTCCGCGCCGCCGGCGGCGCCGCCGCCCGCCGCGCCGGCAAACGCCGCGACGCCGAGCGCGAGCGCTCTAAGCGCGTTCCACCCCCCCCCGCGCGCGGCGTTGACTGTTTCGAACGCTCCCGCGTCCTCCCCTCCCCCCGCGAGAAGCGCGGCGGGGCCGCCTCTCGTGGGCTTGTACTTGACCGAGAAGATCTCCGCGCCCTCTTTGAGCATGTCCAGCAGCACGTCGTCGGTGGTTCGGAGTTCGTCGCACAAACCTCTCTTGAGGGCGTCGGCGCCGAACCACGTCTCGCCGGTGGCCACGGCGTCGATGTCCAAGCCGGGGCGCTGAGAGGCGACGAAGGTCTTGAAGAGCACCAGCACGTCCTCGATGTCGGCTTTGCTCTTCTCGACGTCCTTCGGGTCGATCTTCTTGGTGGGGGTGAGCGTGCGCTTGAACTTCCCAGCGGTGACCGTCTGGAACTCGATGCCCTCCTTCTTGAGGCGCTCGTACAGGTTGGGGATCTCGGAGATGACGCCGATGGACCCCAGCACGGCGAACGGCGACGCCACCAGCCGGTCCGCGCAGCACGCCATCATGTACCCGCCAGAAGCCGCCACCTGCTCGACGCACACCGTTAACTTGATGCCCGCGTCGCGCAAACGCGTGAGCTGCGCGGCGGCGAGGCCGTACCCAGTCACCGTGCCTCCGCCGGTGTTGAGCACGAGCACGACTTCGTCGCCGCGTTTGGTCTTCGCCTGGCGGAGCACGGCGGTGACCTCCTCGCGCAGGCCCGCGGCCTGGCTCGCCTGCACGTCCCCGAAGAAGTTCAGCACGAACACGTGCTTTTTGTCGCGGCGCGCCATGCGCTCCGCGGGGAGCGCCAGCGAGTCGCGGTTGCCCTCCCACCCCGGGCTCACGCGCGGGTCCGACAGGAGCTTCGAGAGGCGCCCGCGCTTGTGCGCGGGGAGAGCGGCGGCGACGGCGGCGACGTACTTCGCCTCCGCGTCCGCGCGCTTCGCCGCGAGCTTCGCCAGCGCCGACGAGGGGGAGGACCCGGGGAAGGAGAAACCACCGCCGGAGGCGTCGGAATCGGAAGACGGGTTCTCGGTGTCAGACGTATCGGCGGCGAGCGTATCCGCCTCGCCGGCGCGCGCGCGCGCGGCGGCGCGCTCTTCGAGGTCCTCCGCCTCGTCCAGGTCGAGGAACGGGAAAGCCTCCTCCAGCGCGGCGTCCGCCTCGGCGTCCGCGTCGCCACCGGCGTTGCCTCCCTTCTTGCCCGCCTTGGCGACCGCCTGCGCGCGCATGCGCCGCGCGGCGGCGGCCATCTTGCGGCGCAAAGACGCGTCCTCGCGCGCCCACTTCTCGGCGGCTTTCGTCACCGCTTCGCGCTCGGCGGCGGTGAGCTTCCCGAGCGTCGCCGCGTACTTGTCGTCGAAGGCGCGCCTCGCCTTGGCGCGCTCCGCGGACTCGGGCGAGACCGTCGCGCCCTCGAACGCGTACGCGTACGAGTCGAGCTTGTCGTTCAGGCGCTTGACCGCGAACGGCGAGGGCGCCGCGGCGGCGCCGCCGCCCAGGAACGAGAAGGGGCCGCCGGCGCCGCGGTTCGCGTCCTTCGCGTCCTTCCCCTTGCGCGAGGACGCGACGACGGCGAAGACGGCGGCGGCCACCACCACCGCGGGCACGCCCCAGCTGATGAGCGTCTTGAGCGTGTACATGTACAGCTCCTTCGCCTCGGGCGAGGAGAAGAAACCGGCGACGCCGCCCGCCGCCGACTTGGCCCACGCCGCGGGCGCAAACTCGGCAGCCACCGCGGGGTCGGCGGCGAGCAACGCGACGAGCGCGGCGACGCCGGCGACGCGCGACGCCGCGGGGGAGACGGAGCCGGGGGCGCGCGCGCTTTTCGGTGCCGCGGGGACGCGCGAGGCGGCCTCGGGGACGGGAGTCGGTTCCCGCGCGGAGCGGGGCGCGGACGCGCGCGTCGTCGCGCGTCCCATCGCGGTGACGCGCACCGCGAGTCGCATCGGCGCGCCCGCGGAACGCCGGGGCGCGGCGCGGCGCGCGACCACGCCCGAGGGTCGCGGGGCGGCGCGCGCCAGCGGCATCGAAGAAGACAAAGCCATGGTCGCCATCGAAGCCGAGTGGCGGGGGTCGCGGGTGCGCGAGTGTGCGCGCGGGTGTGGTGGACGCCGCGCGACGGTTCGAGAAAGCGAAGCTTTCTGGACGGGACACGTGTTTCGGCGCGCGAACAAAAGCACGATCGTTCCACTTGGCAATCAGAGGGCGCACTGGAGCGCAGACTGTTCGCGCCGATCGGCAAAAAAAACCGGAAAAAAAAACGTCCTTCCGTGCGGAGCGACGGATGATGATGATGATGACTCCTCATTCGCGAACGACGCGTGTCTTACCCGAACGATCGCTATAGCCGCGCTTTCTGTTCCCCGAGAGCCTTCAGCCGGAGGAACGCCTTCAACCCCCCGAACGCCTCCACCACCGTGTTGGCGCGGAGGCGCTCACCGTCCGGACTCACGTACGCGCGGGACCCGTCGACGTACGAAACCCCCTCGTTTTGCTTTTTTTTTGTCGTCTCCGCTCTTCTCATCGCGCCGAGCTCGGCGGCGGCGTCGGGGCTCTCGAGGCTCTCGCCGCTCGTGCCCTCCGATCCCTCGCCACCGCCAAGCGTCGCCGCCGTCGCCGCCGCCGCCGCCGCCTGCGTGCGCGTCATGCCCAGCTGGCACCGCTCCGTGAAGAGCGCCGAGACCGCCTTCTGCTGCTCGACGGAGGTGAAGTCCGAGGCCGCCTTGGTCTGGTGCATGACCTGCGGCGCGACGACGAGCTGGTTGCCCATGCGCTGCAGCACGCCGTTGTCGATGACCCCCCCCCCCGCGCAGCCCGTCCGCGTACTCTTGGAACGCCCTCTTGTGCAGCAGGTACGCGTCGGACGCGCGCAGGTCGCACCCCGCGTTCGGCAGCCAGCACAGCACCTCGCCCACCGCTTCGCACGAGCACGCTTCGGGGGCGCACGCCTCGATCTCCGGCTCGTACTCGAACTTCAGCGGGCGGTACCCGAGCCTGACCATGTTCCACTCGTGGTCGTCCAGCGCCTGGTTGAACTGCGCCCAGTTCCCGTCCGCCCAGCCGTACTCGGGGTCCGCGCTCGAGTCCTGCTCCAGCACGAGAATCACGTTCGCGTCCGTGGTCATGGCGTGCGTCACCGCGTGCAGGTGCGACTGCGACGCCTTGACCCAGTGGTCGTAGCCCTGGATCTGGTTGCACTCGTCCAGCGCGTACCCGTTCAGGAGCATCACCTTGTCCCCGAACTCCTCGGGGACAGGCGCGTCGCAATCGTCCGTGCAGATGATGTAGATGCGGTCCGCGTACTGGGACAAACCCAGAGACAACAACGAGTGCTGCTCGCTGGGGCCGCGCACCGTCGGCGTGAGCATGCCGGCGGGGCAATCCAGGTTTATGTCCCCGAGGGGCGCCAGCCCGCGGACGTCCGCGCCGAGCGCGAGCGCGACCGCGCACACGCCGGCGACCGCAAGGCACGCGGTCTGCGGGGAAGAGGGCGGGGGAGGTCGAGGTCAGTCGTGGGTCGCCCGGGTTCGTGTCGGGAGAGAACGCGCGCGTCGACCGAAGGCGAAGGTACTTCGGCCGAACCCAAAGGTGCGACCGGATCGTCCTCGGGGCGCGCTCGCGCGTACCAGCACCGAACCGGCGACCGTGCCGGGTAATCTCGCGCGCGCATTCGGTTCGGCCGGCCGCACGAGAGGCGACGCCTCAGCGCCGCGGTGGGCGTGGGGGCCCATCGCGTGCGCGTTCGTCTCTGCTCTTCCGGATCGCAGGTGATGCAGGTGTTACAAAACTTCGGAGCATCCGAAACGAACATGCAACCGACCGCGAGCGCCATGAGCAGATGAGCGCGCGCCTCGAAAAATCTACACGCCGGAAAATCGAGAACCACACGTCGTGTGCATGAATCCGCCACTCGTCGGGACGCTATGCGAGCGGTGGCGGCGACCACCTCCGGGCGCCCACCCGCGCCCGCGCCTCGCGCGCGGGTCGGCTCCGGATGTCGCGCGTCCTCAGGCCGATCGCACCCCGGAAGCGCTCGAGGCGCGTTGACGGGTCGCGGGAGGCGTGCGGATCGGCCGTCCCGGTCCCCTATGATTTCCTCCTGCGAACGTTCGCCATCCTCCGCGGGAGGCGCGCGGTCGCGGTCGCGGTCGGGAACGGTCGCGCGCGCGTTGTCCACCGAGACGAACAGTTCCATGAGCGGGAGCTTGGCGAACGCGCGCGACCCCGCGTTCGCGCCGCTGCGGTACGAGATCGTGCAGGGCGCGCTCGTGCGGTGGAGCGCGGAGCAGCCCGAGGGGCCGCATCCCCCCACGGCGGTGCTCATCCACGGGATATTAGGGTCGCGTCGCAACCTGCTGTCGTTCGCGAAGCGCCTGGCGCAGGCGTTCCCGAGCTGGCAGTTCGTGCTGGTGGATCTGCGGTGCCACGGGCAGACCGCGAGCATGCCGTCCCCGCCGGGGGGACAGCACTCGGTCACGAGCGCGGCGCGCGACGTGTTGGGGACGCTCAACGCGCTCAAGATTTATCCCCACTCCCTTATAGGGCACTCGTTCGGAGGCAAGGTGGCGATGTCCATGGTGCACCAGTTCGGTAAGCGGCTGCCTCGGCCGGTGCAGGTGTGGGTGCTGGACACCGTCCCCGGGGACGTGTGGTGCGAGGCTGGGGACCACCCGCGGGACACGATCGAGCACTGCCGCACGATCGCCATGCCCGTCCCCACCAGAAAGTTCCTGGTGGACTCGCTCGTCGGCGCCGGGTTCACTTTGGAGGGCGCGCAGTGGATGACCACCAACCTCACGCCGTGCTCGTCTGATTCCTTCCCGGACGCGCCGGACGGGGCGCTCACGTGGACGTTCGACCTGCCGGGGATCGTGCAGATGTACAAGTCGTACGAAGAAACGGACCTGTGGCCCATGCTCGAGACGCCGCCCGACGGATTAGAGGTGGATTTCGTGCGCGCCGAGCGAAGCGCGTTTGTCTGGGCCGACGCCGACGTCGCGCGCATGACCGACACGGGCGCGCGCGTGCACTTCCTGCGGGACGCCTCGCACTGGGTGCACATAGACAACCCGGAGGGACTGCTGGAGATCCTCGCGCCGTCCTTCGGCGCCATGGACAGGACGCAGCAACCCGCGCGGAAGTTCGCGTGACGATAGGTAGGTACTAGTATAAAAAAATGGTACGGTAAAATATTTCATTTGCTGCGGCGCGTACTGTAGAAAAAATAGATGGCGCATCTCCGAACGACTCGCGCGCTCGCGCGACTCACTGTCCGAGCGTGAAGACCCGGAACCCGTTCGGGGGCAGCTCGACGACGAGCTCACCGCCGGAGACGCGGTGCTCCTGGTTGCCGGCGAGAGGCTCGACGAACGTCGCGCCGTCCCCGGCGCCGCACTTCTGCGCCACCGGGAGGTTCATCCGCGCGGGCTGCGACTCGTTGTTCATCGCCACCACCGCAATCGCGTCGCCCCTCTTGCGCGCGAACGAGAGCTGTCCGTTGCTGTGCGCGAGCGGGATCTGCTGCGAGTCCCCGTCGCGCAGCGCGCTGTGCCCCCTCCTGAGCCACATCAGCTCCGCCGTGGATTTCACCGCCTCCACCGCCTCCGGCCGCTGAAGCGCCTGCGCCAGGTTGAGCGGGCGGCGCATGGCGAGGTCGCCGTCCGGCCCCCCGGGCGCGCCCTGCTCCGCCACCTCGTCGCCGTAGTACACGCAGGGCACGCCCTTGGCGAGCAGCAGCGACGCGGCCGCGAGCTTGTAGTGCTCGCGCGCGTTGGTCAGGCGCGAGTGCACGCGGCACTGGTCGTGGTTGCCCAGGAAGTTGAGCATCGTCAGGTTCCCGTACATGTCCTCGTCGCGCTGGAACGAGTGCTGCAGCTCCCAGTAGTTGTGGTCGTTCAGAGACGACCACAGCGCCTTGGAGAGCTGGTAGTTCGTGCCGGAGTCCAGCAAACCGGGGCCCACGTGCGTGTTGTAGTCGCCGTGCATCAGCTCGCCCAGCAACGCGCAGTCGGGCTTAGCGTCGTTGCACGCCGCCGCAAACTCGCGCCAAAAATCCGGCGCAACCTCGTGCGCGACGTCCAGGCGCCACCCGTCGATGTCCGCGCCCTCCGGGGAGAGCCAGAACCTGCCGCATTCCTTGAGGTGCGCACGCACCTCCGGGTTGTTGTGGTTCAGCTCGGGAAGACCCACGTGGCCCTCCCACCCTTTCAGGTGCACGCCGTTGCCGTCCTCGCTGGCGTAGTACCAGTCCCAGTATCGCGAGTTCCGGCCGTTCGCGAGCACGTCGCGCGCCGCGAAGTGGTCGCGGCCGGTGTGGTTGAAGACGCCGTCCAGGATGACGCGGATGCCGAGCGCGTGCGCGGCGTCCACGACGCGTCTTAACGTCGCGACGGAGCCCAAACGAGGGTCCACCTCGAAGTAGTCCGCGGTGTCGTAGCCGTGCCCGAGGTCGCGCGACGTGCGCATCAGCGGGCCCAGGTACAGCACGGTCGCGCCCAGGCGCGCCATGTGGTCCAGCCACCCGTCCTCCACGAGCATGTTCAAACGCTCGCCCTGCGAGAACTGCTCAGGGGGGCCCTCGCAGCCGCAGAAGCCTAGCGTTTGGATCGCGTACACGATGGAGTCCGTGAACCAGCGGGGGGGGCGGCCCTCCTGGTACCGCCCGGCGTTTGGATCGCGCGGCGCGGCGGAAGGCGCGTTGGTGTGCGCCATCTGATGCTCACGAGGGGGCTCCTGTCGGTACGCCGCGCGCTCGGGCTCCTGGTACGCCGCGCGCTCGGGCTCCCGGAACTGCTGCGTGGGCGCGGGCGACCAGCCCGCGAACTCGTCCTGCCGGGCGGGCGCGGCGGGCTCGGGCGCGGACCAGACGGGCGCGCGGTCGCGCACGGCGAGCGCGACGCTCGACTCGGGGTCCGCGAGCGCGGGGAGCGTCAAAAGGCGGTTCTCGCGCACCTCCCAGGTTTCGCCGTCCACCCACTTGTACTCGATCTGGGACGCGTCCGCGATGGTGATGATGTCGCCGTTCTTGACGCCGCCGGCGGCGTTCCAGCCGCCCAGCGCGGGGTGGCCGCCCACCACGCGCGCCTCGGGGTGGCCCTCCAGTTCGAACTTGAGATGCACCGCCGTGCAGGAGACCACCGAACGGCGGCCGGTCACGCGACGGCCGGCGACGCGCGATCGCGGCGCGCGGAGCGCCACGGCGCCCGCGGCGCCGCGGGCGAGGGACATGGTCTCGGGGTCTGGGGAGACGCGCGACGGAGGTGCGTGCTGCGTACGGCTGCGGGGATCTGGGCGCGCTCGGGGGCGCGGAGCGACGCGCGCGCGCGTGCAGAGTGTTCAAACAACGCAAAAAGCACGACGGTTCGAGGCCTCCGGATAGGATCGGCGATCCAGCGCGTGCCAACTCATCCGCGCGATTTGCGGTGCCGCGCCAAAACTCCCGCGCGCCGCATCGTCGCACTTTCACTGAAACTGTTTGGAAACTGTCGCTTCTGGACTCACAAGAATGAAAAAGGTTTTCGAAAATCGACGAAACGTCGTGTCAAAAAAGGTCCTATAATTTCTCTCCGCTCTCTCCCTCCCGTCTCCTCTATCCGTCCCCCGCGTCCAGGCGGTCCCCCCCCATCCACATCGCGGTGGTGCTCCCCCCGCCGCGAAGCGTCGCGGTGGGCGCGGACTCTCCTTTCCCCGGGAACGAAAACGTTTTCGTATTCCCAGACGTTTCCGCGTCTAGACTGAACGTTTGAGACGTGGAAAACGACGTAAGAGCGCCTCTTCCGTTTTGTTCGTCAAAAAAAAAACTCCGCGCGGGCGAAAACACACGCCGTAAAAGCAGTTCGGCGAAGTACGCGTCGAACTTGTCGAGGGGTACGTTTTCGTTTTCGTTTTTGTCACCGTCTGATTCGTGTGACCGAAAGAAACGCTCTAAATTGCGGCACAGCAGACCCCCGTTAATCGGTACGGGGTCGGACGTACTGTCAGCGTTTCCGTCGGCGGCTCCGGAGACGCCGCGCGCGAGATTCGCCAAAGCGTCGCCGCTGAACGCGCGACGCAGAAACGCGTCGCGCGTCGTCGTCGGGAGCACGCCTTTTTGTTCGTGTTCGTGTTTGTGTTTGGCGGATCCGCCGAGGATGTCGCGCCACCGAAACAGGTGCCCGCGCGATCGTAACGCCCGCGCGACACGCGCGCAGAGCCTGCGGACGAACGCGGCCGCGCGCTCGGAGGGGTCGAAGCCGCCCGCGCGCGCGCCGCCGAAGAAGTCGTCGTCGGCGAAAGTCGAAGCGAAAGCCTCGCGCGCGCCATCCGCGCGGCGAAGCTCCGCCTTCGCGCCGACCACCAGCACGGGCACGGGCACGCCCCCGAAGCCCCCCCGCAGGATGTGCGGGGAAGCGTCGCCTCGCGCGTCCTCCGTGTGGGACACGCGCCAGGGACACGCGTCCGGGCTCGGCGCGGCGAACGTCGCCGACGCCGCAACCTCCCGCGCCCACCGCGTTAGATTCTCGCGCATCTCCGGCACGCGCCGGGACAACGAGAGGTCGTGCACGAGCACGACGCCGTCCAGGTCGTGGTACAGCACACCGCGCTCGGGCTTGTGGTCCTCCCTGCCGCCGAGGTCCCACAGCTCCACGAAGCACGGTCTGAGCGCGTTCGCGTGCGGTTCGAAGACGTCGATGAGGCGAACGCGCGGGTTGACGCCGGACGTGCGCTCGACGCGCGCATCCGGGTCCCCCGCCAGCACGCGCGTCAGCGTGGACTTGCCGCACCCCGTGTCCCCGACGATGGCCACGCGCACGTGGCGAACGCGCTCGGGGGCGAGCGAGGATGCCATCCTCCCGCTCGGGGCTCCAAACCCGCCGAGGCTGCGCGACGCCACCTGAAGGCGCGCGTCTCGTCGAGGCGCTTGAGTCGTTGAAGTTTTTGGAGTACTGTAGACGAGAAAAGAAAAGAAGGCACCGAACGCCGAGCCACGACGCACAACCGCGGCGCCGGCGGTCCCGGGCAACGCGCCATGGTGCGAGGCGGCGCGGAGGGGGAGGTCACCGCGCTCCTCGCGCATCTCGATGGCGTGGTGCAGCCTTCGGTCGCGCGCGTCGCGGTGCGCGGCGTGGTCGCGCTCCTCGTCCGGGGCGCGCACCCGAACCCCCTGCACGTGCTGCGTCGATGCCTGGTAGGCGTGCCGTGCGCGGCGGTGGACGAGGTCGCGGGCGCGTCGGCCACGCTCGTCCTCGCGGGCGCAGTGGACGCCGACGCGATGGTCGGCGAGCTCATCGCCGTGCTCGCCGCGAGCGCGGCCGCGGCGGAGAGCGCGCGCCCGGGGAGACGCGCGGACGCCTTCGCGGACGTCTTGGCTGATGCCGCGTCGGATGCTTCGGGAAACGGAGACGCCGCGTACGTCGCCGCCGCGCTCGTGCGCGGCGTCGGTGCGGTGGTCGCGGCGTCCATGGGGGGGCCGGGTTTGGTGGACCCGAAAGAAAAGCAGTGGGCGGGCCCCAAACATCCGCTCGCCAGGGCACTAAGAGCGTTCCCCGAAGCAACAGCTGCGCCCGTTCTCGACGCCGTCGCCGCCGCGCTCGGCGACGGGCCGGATTCGGCGGGCGCGTTGTCAAGAGCGCCCCCGCGCGTCGCGTTTGCGCGGCTAAAACCGTTCTTCAAGCACGCGCTTCTCTCCGACGCCGGAAGCGATTCGGCAGAACCCTTCAGGCAGGCTCTGCACGCGCGACTGGTGCGCATGGCGTGCGCGGGGGGGCCGCTCGCCGCGCCGGCGGCGAGCGTGGTCGCTTCGTGCCTGCCCTGGTACCGGCGCCCGCGCGCGCGAGAAAGAGCGCTCGCGCGCGACGCCTGGCTGGCGACGGCGTGCGCGGACGTCGCCGACGCGGTGGAGTGCGCGTTCGCGGAGATGACCGAGAATGATGACGAAGAGACGCGCGTTTTAGCGAGCGCGTCGTTTCGCGCCGCCGAGGCGTGCGTCGCGCTCCTCGCCGAGCGGCGCGAAACGCTCGACAAATCCGGGTTTTGTTCGGGACCCGGATGGACGTCGGCGTGCCTCGGCGGCGCGAGACGCCTTTTGGCGGTGGCCGCGTCTTTGCTCTTCGTTCGCGACGGACCGCGTCGCGACGAAGACGACGCGAACGATTCGAACCTGAAAGCTTGTTTCGCGTCTCTGGCGTGCGACGTGGGCGCGCTCGTCCCCGGCGCGGCGGCGAGGAGCGCGGGCGAAGCCGCCGCGCTCGTCTCGCTGCTCGCGCGATTCTTCTCCGTCTCGCCGTCTCGTTCGGAACCTGAATATGATGAACCCGAAAAAGGTGAAAAAGAAGAAAACAAAACAGCGTCCCGGAAAGAGAAACCGGGATATCTGGTGAGGCGGAACACGGCCGCGGCCGCGGTGGTCGCCGCGCGCGTCGCCTCGGCGCTCGGCCTGCCCCCGGCGAGGGGGGGGAGACTCGCGGCGACGCTCGCGACGCCGCAAACCGACGCCGAGAAAACGAACCGACGCGAAAAACAAAACGGCGACGCGCGCGGAAAAGTCGCGGACGAGACCCGTCACAAAACCGAAGACACGTTACCGTTACCGTTAACGCGTACCTGCGCTTCCCCGGACGCCGCGCTGGCGCACGCGCTCGAGCCCATGTGGCACGATGATGACGATGACGAAAAAAAAGGAGGTGGGGTCCACGTGACACAACTGCTGCGGGCGCTCGAGGCGGACGGCGCGGCGGACGACGCGCGGGTCGCCGCCGAGCGACGACGTCGACGCGCGCGGTCGCGCGGCGCGGAGGAAGACTCGCGCGACGGTTTTCTCGCGCCGCCGAGTGTCGCGCCGCCCACGCTCCCGCTGGTGCTGCTCGCGCACCCCTCGAGGGCGGTGCGCGAAGGCGCGGCGCGCGCGTTCGCGGAGCGCATCGCCGCGGTCCCGCAGAGAGCGCCCGCCGCGCTTCCCGCGCTGCTTTCCCGGCTTCGCGCCGACTGCGCCGCCGCCGCGGCGGACGGAGGCGGCCGAAAAGGCGCGACGCTTCGTTCCGCGCGCGCCGAGGCCAAGGCGCTCCTCGCGGGTCTGCGCGCGGTCGCCGCGGGCGCGGCGCATCCCCTGGGCGCGCCCGTCGCGCTGCGCGCGCTCGCGCCGCTGGTGGCACCCCTGGAGAAGGCTACGGCGTCGGCGGATGCGCGAGAAACCAAGACGAAGACGTTTTTCCCGGGCGCTCCCGGAGTCGCGGACCCGCGGTCGCACGCGCTGGCGCTTCGTCTGCTCGCCGAGCTCTGGAAACACCACCGCGGGTCGTTCCCGCGGCTCAAGGCTGCTCTCGAGCACGCGGTCTTATCCCCGTCCCCGGAGGTGCGCATCGGCGCCGCGGCGGCGTGTGCGTTCTGCGCCGAGGCGGATCCGTACGCCGCGACGGAGCTCGCGGGGCCTCTGCGCGAGTGCCTGTCGCCGTCGGCGCCGCCCGCGGCGGCGTCGCTCGCGCTCGAGGCTGTGGCTTCTCTGTGCGAGGCGGACGCGCTGGATTTCTACGCCGCGCTCAAGGTGGTGGTGACGCGACCGCACCTCTCTACACTCCCCAAACACCCGCTCGTCGCCTCGAGGTGGGTCGCGCTGCTCGGCGGGGGTTGGCTCGACGCCGAGGCGCGGCCCGAGGCGGCGGCGGCGGCGGTGGCGGCGGCGTTCGCCGCGACGCGCGCCGGCTTGGACGCCGACGCCGACACAGAGGTACGGTTCACGCCCACCCGCGCGGCGGCGTTCGAGGCGCTCGCGAAGTACGCGCCCGCGACGCTTCTCGAGCCCCCGCCTTGCGGCGAGGACGAAGAGGAGGGCGAGGCGCCCGCGCCCGGCGGCGCGATGGCTGCGGCTCTGCTTCGCGAACCCTCGCGGTTCGGCCGCGCCGTCGACGCCGGCGTAAAACTTTTGCGGCGCGTGACGCGCCACGAGCAAAGCGCTTTTGCGGCACGCGGCGCGTCGGGCGGCGCTTCGGGCGGCGCTTTTTCTTCGGCGCACGGAGACGGTGTCTTCGCCGACACGGCGAGGACGCGAGGGGGCGCTTCGGCGTTCGGGAAAAAGAACGTCGCGGCGGAGGCGTCCGTCGCGTCGCTCGCCGCGCGCGACCCGCTGCTTCACCGAGTCATGAAAGCGACGCCGAGGCGCCTGCGGTCGATGCCTCGGCTCGCCGGCGGGCCCGGCGACCGCGACGCCGCGGCGCGCGGCGTCGGCGTCGGCCCCGCGGGCGCGGGCGCGCACCTGCTTTTGTTCCGGCCGGCGGAAGCGCTCGCGTCGGCGGGCGAAGAGCTCTTGTCGGGAACCGCCGAACGTTCACTCCGAAACGCGAGCGGGCTCTCCGTCCGCGCCAGAGAAGCGCTTCGCGACCGCGCCGACGCGCACCGCCGCGCGTTCCGCACCGTCGCGGTTTCTCTGCCATCGCCGCCCACCTCGTGGCGGTGGCACGTCGGCCTTCTGCACAAGTCGTGCGCGCGCTTCGCCAGGCGGTGGCTGGACGCCGAGCTCGACGCGCGGCTCGGTGCCGCCGGCGCGGAGGACGAGAGAAACGCGCTCGCCGAAGCGCGCGCCAGCGTCGCGGAGACGGCGACCGAGCTCCTGAACGACGCCGGAACGACGCCGGACGCCGCGCAAATCGCCGCGGCGGTGCTCGCGGCGCCCGCGCTCGTTTCCGGAGACGCCGCGACAGCCGAGCGCGCGACGGACGCTTTACTTAAACGGCTGACGGGCTCTTCCGCGCGCGGCGAGACGGACGGCGCCGAGCGCTCCGTGGCGGTGGCGCTCGGCGTCGTCGCCGGCGCGTGCCACCCCGGAGACCGCGAGCGCCGCGCGCGCGCCGCCGCGGCGCTCCGAGGCTTGTGCGCTTCTAGAGCTAGCTTCGACACGTCCGTTCGTTCAGACGGAACCGGAGACGGAGACACGAAACCGGAGACGCTCGGAAGATCGGAACCGAAAAGAAGCCCGGCGGCTGAGCCCGCGGCGGCCGCGGAGGCGCTCGGAATGCTCGCGCGGAGCCTCGGCGCGTCCGTCGCCGCCGACGGGCCCGGCGCGGGCGCGTGGCGTTTAGAGATGCTCGCGGAGACGGTGGCGTTTCTGCGCGGCGCCTACGTCGCGTTTCTCTCCTCGGACGCCACCGGCGGGTTCGCGCTGGGTTTCGTCCTCGCCGCCGTCGCCGCGGACGCGTGCGCGCGCGCTGGGGTCTCGCTCGGCGACGAGAGCTCGGTCGCTTCGCGTTCGTTTCCGTTCGACGAGAGAGACGACGAGACCTCCGCGCGGCGGCGAGAAGAAGAGCGCGTGGAAAAAAACTCTTTCGCAAACGGGGACCCCACCGGGTACGACTCGGTTTCAAACGCGCTCGAGGCGCTCGCGGTTCTACTCGAGCGCGGCGTCGACGGTGCAGACGCTGATGCCGCCGTGGGCGCCTCCGCGGCGGCGCGGGCGGCGCCCACGGCGGCGGCGGCGGCGCTCGCCGCGGGAGCCCCTTGCGACGCCCTCGTGTTGCGCGCGCTCAGAGCCGCGACGCGCGGCGCCGCGCTTGGAGACGACGAAAACGAAAACGAAAACGAAAACGGAAACGAAAACGGAAACGAAAACGAAGACGAACGAAACGAACGGCGCTCTCGTGCGACTTTCGGTTCCCGCGATCGCGACCTGCGCGTCGCGTGTCTGGCGTCATCGGGCGCGTTGCTTCACGTCGCGCTCTCCGCCGGCGTCGGCGTCCCGCGCGCGGACGCGGCGGCGGCGATCGCCGCGGCGGCGGCGCCTCTGACGGCGCCGGGATCGGGGTCGAAGCCGGGATCTTTGGATGAGGACGCGGCGACGCACGCGTCGGGCGCGCTCGGGCTCGCCGCCGCGCTGGGCGGCTCTTGGTGCCTGGCGGGCGTGGGGGTCGCCGCGGACGCCCCGAACGCGGGCCTCGCCTTTTTGGAAAAGGGACAACGAAAACGAGGCAAAGAAGACAAAGACGCGTCGACGTCTTCAAAACTCTTCGCGCCTCTGCTCTGGGGCGACGAGTTCGGCGCCGCGCAGGCGCGCGTCGCGCTGAAAACGCTGGAGGCGGCGGCGTCCGCGGAGGGCACAGCCGCCGCGGGCGGCGGGTCCGTGGCTCTGCGCGCGCGCGAGACCGCAGCGTGGGGCCTCGCGCTCGCCGCGGACGCCGCCGTCGCGCGCGCGGGCGCGGCAGCCTTTGGCGCCGGAACCGCCGCCGAGCCGTACGGGCAAAGAGTCTCCGGAGGCTCGGGAGCCGGAACCGCCGGAAACGCGAAAAACGAGACGCGCGACAAGGGCCTTAGCGCGGGTTCTCATCACGCCTCCGCCGTCGGCGCGCTCGCCGACGCGATCTTGACGGAGCCTTTTCTGCTCGACGCGGAACCTACAGACGCGCAGACACCGAAACGACGCGTTTCCGCGGAAGCGTGCGCGCTGGCGGCGGCGCGAGCAATGCGCGTGCTCGCGCCTCTGGAGCGTCTGCCTGCGGGGGACTGGCCCGGCGCGCTGCGGCGACTGAAACGCCGCGCCGCCGCGCTCGAGGAAAACGGCGGCGAGACCAACTTAGAATCCGCCGACGAGCTCCGCGACGCGTGCGCGGCGTTCGCCGCGCGCCACGCGGGCCCGGGCGTGGGAGGCGCGTTTTTGGAGACTGCGCTCGGGGATGTTTCTTCCTGTTTTTCACTTCCCCCGAACGCCGTGCTCGAGCGCCTCGGAGACTGCGTCGCCGCGCTCCCCCCCTCGCGTGCCGAGGAGGCGCTCGCGCGCGTCGCCGCCGCCGCCGCGCAGGCGCAGGCGCGCCTCCCCGAGATGGAGCGCGCCGCGCGTCTAGACGCGTCTCCCGGAACCGCCGCGAACGCCGCGAAGCGCGACCTGCGACGTGCGCTGGACGCGCTGCGCGCGACGTGGCGCGGGATTTTGCGCGCCGTCGACGCGAACGCGTCGCTGGACGCGTACCTGCGCGGACGAGGAGACCCGTCAAAAATTTCGGCTCGCAAAGACGCGCGCGCGGCGCGAGAAAAAAACGACGCGAGCAGAAGCTCTTTTTTTTCGGCGAAACCGCCGGACCCGGGTCGCGTCCGAGCTTTCGTGGGAAACCATCCGACACACGCTTTTGTCGGGCGAAAAACAGAAAACGAAACCGCCACCGCCGGTCCCTGGTCGCTGTCTTCCGTCGCGGCGGCGGCGGCGTCGCTCGCGGCGGCGTTGCCTCGCGCGGCAGGCGAGGAGATGGACCTCGCCGTGGCCGGGACGCGCGCTCTGTTTGACGCCGGCGTTTTAAGCGCGCCGCGCGCCGCCGCGCGCGCCGCCGACGACGCCGCGCCCGCCGCCGCGGCGGAGTCCTTCCGTGCGCGTCTGGTGGCGTACGGCGCGCTCGCCGCGACGGACGCGACGCCTCTGTCGGCGTGGACGCCAAGAGAAGGCTTTATCGACCGGTTCCGCTGTTTCATGAACGATCTCGACGACGACGGTGATCTCGACGGTGCATTCGGCGAAGGCTTTTTCCACACGCGACGCTTCGCGACGGATGCGGCGGCGGTCGGCGCGGAGGCTCTGGCGGCGGCGACGGACTCTTTGTGGGTTATCGGCCAACGTGTCGCGCGCGCCGAGACTAAGACCGCCGCGAGCGACCGCGCGCGGTTCCCCGCGTCCGCCGTCGCGGCCCTGGCGCGCCTGGACGCGTCCGGCGACGCGGCGGCGGCGTCGGCGGCGGCGGCGGCGGTTTTCGAGGCGGCGGCCAACGGGGGATGCGGGGCGACGGCGGCGGCGGCGCGCGCGCTGCGGCACAGGGTGAGCGACGAGTCGTGGGAACGCCTCGCGTGGCGTCTCGAGTTGCGTTGAGATGTCACGCGTTTGTAGAAGCCTCGGATGCGTGTCGCGACGCAATAGGTACAATAGAGGTCTAGCGCGACGCGACTCTACGCGAGGCAAAGCCAGAGCGCGCGCCGCGGCGATTGAAAGAAGCCACATCTTTTATCCGCCGAGGCGCACGCCCTGGTTGCCCTCCTTCTCCTGCAGGTCCAGGTCCCCCACGTCCTGGGACACGGGCTTGCTTTTCTCATCCTCGTCCCAGCTCGTCTGGCACTCGAAGCCATCCGCGCTGGCCTGGCAATCCGCGCCCGCCTCGGCGGCGTTCAACACCTTGTACGTGCCGCTGGTCAAGCCCTCGCACACGAGCTCGCCCTCCGCGGTCATCTCGCATCGCACCTCGCATCCGCGCTGGCGCTCGGAATCGCACCTCGGCGCGAGCGCCTCCTCCTCGTCCGTGCTCCCGTGCCACCAGGAGGTGACCTCGTACGTGCCGGAGGGGAAATCGTCGGAGATGATCACGCCTTCGTTGTTCACCACGCAGTTGTACGACTTGTCGGTGTTCAGGCCGCGCGTCACCACGGACGCGCCTCGGGACGCGCGCGGCGACGGGGCCGATCGAGGAGCCGCGGACCGCTTCGGGGTGCGCGCGTGGGCGGCGCGCGGCGCGGAAACCACACGCGCGGCGGCGTGCGTGGCGATCGCGAACGGCATCGGGGAGTGCTCGAGCCGCGGTGGGGATCGACGCGCGTGGATGCGGCGTCGGTCGAAGTGCCGCGCGCGCCAACGGTGCCGCCATCATCTTGAAAAAATATATCGCCTCGTTGCTGAGTCGGATTTTTGGCGACCTGCACACCTGCACAGCTCAGCACGAAAATGGACCCCCATAGGCTACGAATGGGCAAACAGTCTGCCCGCGAAGAAGTCCGGCTTTTTGATGTACAGTACAGAGCCGAACAGATCCGGGGAAAACGACGCGCGCAGTTTCGCGAGACGACATTCGCACGTGAGCGGTATCGCATACAGAATACGCACGCACGACTACGCGACGACACCGACTTTGTATCACCTCCGCCCGGGCTCATCCGGTGCGAGGATCTTGTTGATTCGCTCCACCGTCTCGGCGTCCCCGACGTTGTACGCCTGCTTCCGCTGCTCCTTCAGCCGCTCCTGCTCGCGCAGATTCTCCAAATCGCCGCTGTCCTTCATGCGCTCGTACGCCGACCTCTTGTACTCCGCGGTGCGCTCGGCGCGCACACGCGCGAGCTCTGCCTTGCGCTCGGCCTCGTCGTCGAACGTGACCCTCTCCTCCGCCTCCGTCTCTCCCGCGGCGGCGGCGGCGGCGCGTCGCGCGGTCTCCGCCTTGGTCCACCGGTCGAGGTCGTAAAACTTTTCATCCGGAAGCGTGTTCGTGTTGTAGTCCTCCGCGTACTCCTTGAAGTACTCGCGCTCCTCGTGCTTCGTGACGCTCTCGATGTTCACGCGCTTCACCTCCTCCAGCCACGCGCGGAACTCCGGCTCTTTCTCGTTCTTGTCCGTCTCGCGAATGACGCCGCGCGCGCCGAAGGCGACGCCCGTCTTTTTTTCTTCAGACGCGCGTCGCCGCTTCTCGCGCTTACGCGACGCCTTCCGGTCGTCCTCGTCGTCCGACGAAGACGCCTCCTTCCGCCGCCTTTTCTTGTGCTTCTTGTGCTTCTTGTGCTTCTTGTGCTTCTTCCGGCGTCGCCTACGCGAAGACGAGGAAGAAGAAGAAGAGGAACTCTCCGAATCCGAACTTCCGGATTCGGCGCTCCGAGAAGGGCTCTCGTCGCGTCGCGACTTTTTGGAAGCCTCCCTCTTCCTCTTCTTCTCCTCGCGCTTCGCGTCGGCGGCGGCGTCCTTCTTCGCCTTCTCCTCAACCTCCAGAAACGCCTTTAGGTGCTTGTACGCCTCGTCCGCGTTCCACCCCGTGGCCTCCAGCGCGGCCAGGCACGTCGGGGCTGAGGCTTTCGGGACCAAACGGCGCAGAGCCCCGAGCCCCGCCTCCTGCATCGCCTGGCGTTGCGCGTCCGCGTGGATCTCCATCATGCTCCGCGTGCCCCGCGCATCGGGCTCGCCCTCTTTGTGCCGCGAGTACTCCATGATGCCCGCCGCCACCACGAACGCGCGACCGCGAGATCCCGACCGAGCGCACCGGAAGTGAGATCGTGCCTTTCACGTTCGGCGCCGACTTTTGAGAGGCGGGAGAAAAACGCGAACGACGTCGCGACGAACGTTTTGGTTGGCATGGTTGGAAGCTCGGAACGAATCAACTTTCACACGAAGTCGCGCGTTACGCGTTACGTCACTCCGAGAACTCGTCTTCGTTCTCCTCTCCCCCCCCGTTCCGGCCGCGCTTCGCCCGCCCCGCCGCGCGCGCCGCCGCAGCCTCCTCCCTCGTGGCGTACGGTACCAGCCTGGCGAAGGTGAGGTAGCCGGTGTGCGACTGCGCCTGCTGCCGCGGGTAAGAGACGACGCGCATAAGCTCGCTCGCGTCGTCCCCGTCCCCGTCCCCGTCCCCGTCCCCGCCTCCCGTCCCCGGCGCGCGCTTCCGCTTCGCCTTCTGCTTCGCCTCTCTCTGCCACTTGTTCTGCAGCTTGGGCTGTGCGTGTTTAAGCGAGCGCTGCATGTCGCGCGTCTCCACGTCCAGTTCGCGGCCCAGCAGCTCGACGGTTTGCGTGTCGCCGAAGCCGTGCGCCTCGAGAGCTTCGCACGTGCGCTGCACCTGCTCGATGCACGGGCTGAACGCGCACAGCACGCCGTCCTGGCGCAGCGATTTCGCCGCCGAATGTATAACCTTCCACGGCCCGGGCAAATCAAGGAACACGGCGTCGCACCGGTTCTCCAGGCATTTAGGGAAGCCGTCTTTTTCGACGTCGCGATGCGAAACCGTGCACGCGCTCGCCAAGCCGTGCGTTAAAATCTCTTCATTCGCCGCCTCGGCGCGCGCGCGGTTGAACTCGAAGGTGTACACGTGCCCCTTGGGCGCGACCGCGCGCACGAGCGCGTGCGTCAGAGACGCGCTCCCCGTGCCCGACTCGAGCACGACGCTGCCGGGCTTGAGCTCCAGCGCGTGCGCGACGAGCGAGATGTCCGGCGCGTACAGAATCTGCGTGCGGTGCGGCAGAACCTTGGTCCAGAGCTCGGGGGTGGGCGCGAGCAGCCAGACGAAACCTTTGCCTTCGCCCTTGCCGTACACCTTGGCGCCGAAGGGCTTGCCCACCCAATCGCGGTGGGGGAAGCTCCCGTAACGGTTCTGGTACTGACCCTTCTCCGTCAACGTCACCGCCTTCTGCTTGTTGAAGCCCTCGTACACGATGACCAGGTCGCCCATCTGCACGGTCCGAGCGGGAGGGGGGCCGGGCGCCGGGACGGCGGCGGCGGCGGCGGCTGCGTCCGCCGGAGGCGACGCGGCGGCGCGGCGGGGGGCATCCGCGGGCGTCGCGCCCGAGAAGGGGTCGCGGTGGAGCAGCGCGCCGATGCGCGACGCCATCGTGTGGTGCCGTCGGTCACGCGCCCGCGACAGTGGCGGCGGCTCTGTCCATCAGTCCAACCTGTCGGCGGTCGCACTTTTTCTTCGGAAGAAAAAAAGTCGATGTCTCACGGCAGACGTCGCACTCCTCGGCGCGAGTCGGTTCAGCATGCCCGACGCCGCCGGCGCGTCCGCGGCTCCCGCCGGGGCCGCCGGGGCCGCCCCCACCTTCCGGGACCGCGCGATGTACGCGCTGCGTTCGTTCGTGGTGTACGCCGCGGTCATGCAGATCTTCGGCGGGTTCTCTCCCCGGCCGGAGCCCCGCGGCGCGGGCGGCGCCGCGGCCGCCCCCCCCGCGCGCCTGGCGCGGCCGCTGTTCTCCCGGGGCGAGCCGCTGGACGCGCACGTGTTCGTGACGTACGACAAACGTTTCCGCGCGGACGCGACGCCTCGTCCCGAGCCCCTGGCCGTCGTGGCGGGTCTGCCGCTGGCGACGCAGGAGGCGACGGTGGAGGTGACGCACGCGTTTTCGTTTGAGGCGCGGTCGCGGAACGCGACGCCGCACCTGCACGTCGCGTTCGCGCGCGCGGGCGCGTCCGTGCACGAGGCGGACGAGACGTTCGATCCGGTGGGGGTGTTCGTCGCGTCCGCGCCTCTCCTGCGGTTCTACCGAGCGAAGGAGACCAAGGCGCGGAAGAGACTGCTGAGCGGCGCGAACGCAACGCGGGCCGACGCCGAAACCGAACACGACGCTTCTCAGAGCTCCTCGCCGGATCTACCGGAAAACGCGCCCTGGCTCCCCTTCTTCAACCCGAACGTCACGGTGAGCGTCGTGGATGACTTCACAGCGTACCGGTACCCGCATGGCATCCCCGAGAGCATGCGCAGCCGCATGACGTTCGAGCCGACCACCGACGCGTACTTCCCGATCGCGTACGTGGACGATTTCTGGGTTTTGCGGGACAAGAGGACGCCGCTGGAGCGCGTGGAGAAGGATTTCTTTTCTTCTTCTTCTTCTTCTTCTTCTTCTTCTTCTTCTTCTTCTTCTTCTTCTTCTTCTTCTTCTTCTTCGTCCCAAAAACATGGCGCGACCCGGGAGGGTTCCGCGCTTCCCCTTAAATTGCGGGTCACTCTCGCGCCGCAGTCGGCGTGGAAGTGGCAGTTGTTAGACCAGATGGAGCGCTCGTTCGCGCAGCAGCGCTCTTTGGGGACGGCGGGCGAGGGCGACGCGGACGAGATGAAACGCGTTCTGCTCGAGAGCGATCCCCGTTTGCTGTTCGTCACGGGTTTGGTGTCGCTCGCGCACATGGTTTTAGAGACGCTCGCGTTCAAGAGCGACGTGTCGTTTTGGCGCAAGAAGAATAACACGGAGGGGCTCAGCGCGAGGACCATCGTGTTCAACGCCGGGTGCCAAGTCGTCGTGCTCCTGTACCTGCTGGACAACGACACGTCGTGGATGGTCCTCTTGAGCACCGCGCTGAGCGTTTTGGTGGAGGCGTGGAAGATCACCAAGGTGCTGGACGTCGAGTTCGTAACGGTGCGGAAAGGCTTCGTGTTACTCACGGACAAACGACGCCGCGTTCGGGCGACGAAAACGGGTGACGGAAAAGAAAAAGAGCGCGACGACGACGTCGTTTTTTCGGATTTGTCGCGCCTCACCGCCGAGCACGACGAGACGGCGATGCGGTACCTGACGTATTTGCTCATCCCGCTGGTGTTGGCATACGCGGGGTACTCCGTGACGTACCTCGAGCACCGCGGGTGGTACTCGTTCGTGGTGACCACGCTGGTGGGCGCGGTGTACGCGTTCGGGTTCCTGGCGATGCTGCCGCAGCTCTTCATCAACTACAAGCTGAAGAGCGTGGCGCACATGCCCTGGCGCCAGATGACGTACAAGGCGTTGAACACGGTGATCGACGACCTGTTCGCGTTCGTGATCAAGATGCCCACGCTGCACCGCGTCGCCGTTTTCCGCGACGACGTCGTGTTCGCGGCGTTCCTGTACCAGCGGTGGATCTACCGCGTGGACAAGACGCGCGTCAACGAGTTCGGGTTCGCGGGGGAGGCGGAGGGCGAGAAAAGCGAGGACGAGACGAAGAAGGACAGGTGAGACGAGTCGTTTTTTTATCGCAAGCATCTGTCAACATCATCACCGAACGTCGGGTCGGGGGCACACCTGTCGCGCGCGCGGCGGCGCCACGTTCCAGCGCGGGGAGGCGGTCGAGAGTCGCGGCTTAGTTGGACACATGTCGACCGCGACGACCGCGTGTCCCTTCGGCGCGGCCTTCGTCCCGGCCGCGCGGCGTTCGGCGGTGCGTGTCGGCGGCGGCGGTAGAAGTACGTCTCGCGTGCCGACGAGAAACTGGAGGACGATCGTCGACGCGCGAGGCTCAGCCTCCGCGGTGGATCGACTGCACTGGGAGGACGCGTCCGACGAGGACCTGCGCGCGATGGTCCCAAACGCGTGGCTCGAGGACTGCGCGACCGCGGGCGCGGGGAACGCGCGAGACGCCCGGGGCGGCCACGAGGCTTCTCCGAGACTCGTGGACGTCTCGAGAAATCAAAAACCCGAGACGCCGTTCCGGAGGGCGTCGCGCAGCCGCCTCTCCCCGACGGACGCGCGGCGTTTTCCCGGGGACGACACGTTCGCGGCGGTCGCGCGCGCGGTGTGCTCGGCGGACGTGTTGCCCCGGAAGGAGCTCTTCGAGACCTGGGAAGCCGCGCTCGTGATCACGGAGGCCTTCAGCGACCGCCTGAAGGGCGCGGGCGGAGGCGACGGAGAGGATCGCTCCGCGACGCGCGTCGCCGACCTCGCCGGCGGCCACGGCTTTTTGGCGCTGGCGCTCCTGGTTCTCAACCCAACGCTCGCTTCGGCGGTGGTGGTGGACCGCAGGAAGCCGGACAGCCACGAGCGACTGGTCTCGA
>Ga0209666_1000607_pt1 | contig 27542 bp, 20 predicted proteins | sample SaaInlV_125m_DNA_FD_184679 | JGI IMG/M metagenome (GOLD analysis project Ga0209666, IMG submission 184679) | Marine microbial communities from expanding oxygen minimum zones in the Saanich Inlet - Saanich Inlet SI037_S3LV_10m_DNA (SPAdes)... | ecosystem: Environmental > Aquatic > Marine >...
CGGACAACAAATACTCCGCCCTGGCGATCGCGCGGCGTTCGCCGGCGTGCTTGTCTCCGGCGCCGCCACAGTGGTGGACGCCGAGGGACACGTCTCGTCGTCGTTCGGCGCCGGGTCCGTGATCGGCGAGAGCGGCGCGTTCGGCGAGGCGGAGCATCATACGTATCATACGTATCGCCGCGACGCCGTGGTCGGCGGCGAGGACGACACCGTCGTCGCCGTCTGGACGCCGGAGGCTCTGCGATCGATGTGTGTTTCAGACGGAACGACAAAAGCGAACGCGAACGCGACACCCGAAACACCCGAAACACCCGAAACACCAGCTGTGGCGGCTCGCGCCGCTCGGATGTTCGTGTTCCTCTGCGCGTCCACCGCGGCGCGGCGCGCGGCGGCCAACGCGGCGCGCGCGCGGCGTCGCGAATCCTTCGTCTCGACGCTGGAGTTTCTTTCCGACGGCGAAGAGGCGTCCTACGCGTCGGACGCGTCCTCCTCCGCGTCGGACGCGCCGCGCTATTCGTCCGCGCCTCACAGCGCTCGATCGGTAAAGGCGCGAGGCGACGAGCCTTACGACCCGGGTGCGCGGACCTCCGAAAACGACGAAGACGTCCGCCGGCTTCGCGCGACGCTCTGGGAGTGGCGCGACGCGTTGGCGGACGGCGCGGGCGCGTGTGACGTCGACGCGCTCGCCGCCGCGATGCTGGACGGTAGTCACGAAAAACCGCAAAACGACGATCGACGCGCGGCTCGCCTTGTCGTCTCGTTCGCGCCCGGCGCGCGGGTGATGGCGGCGGGCACAGTCTCGAGCGCGACGCTCCTGGTGATCGGAGGCGCCGTCGACGTCGACGTCGGCGTCGCCGCGAAAAACGACCCCTTCACGAAAAAAGAGACGCGCGCGAAAAAGACTTTCTCGACGCGCGGTCTCGGCCGTTTCGCGGGCGAGCGCGCGTACTTCGAGCGGTGCGCTCCCGGCGCGGAGGATGCGTTCGTTCACGCTTCGTCGCGTGCTTTTGATACAAACTTTTACGCCGTGCGACCGCACGACGCGTTCGCTGACGAACGACTCGGGTGCTCTGTGATTGTTTTCGAGCACGACGCGCTCGACCGGCTCGCCTCAAACGCGCCGGGCACGGCGCTCGCGATGTTCGCGCGCATGGCCGCAAACGCCGTCGACGCGTTTCCGTAGCGGAAGAGGAATAGACGTTTGTCGTGCTAAATATTCTAGAGCTAGAGTCTAGCCGATCGTCACCCGTCGTCTAAGAGACTCGTTCGTCGTTCGTCTCGTTCGTCTCGTTCGTCTCTTCCGCGAGAACCTCGTCGTCGTCGTCGCGAACCTCGACGAGGTTCGCGCGCGGGATCCCGGCGAGAAGCGTCGCCGCGATTCCGTGCGTTTGCGCCGCGTTTGCCAAGGCGCGGAACCGCGCGCGCGCGCCGCTCGGTGTCCTGAGAAGACCCCTGGTAGAAGTCGTCTTTTTCTTTTCGTGACGCCTTTTCGCGTCGCCTTCTTCACCCTCAGAAGGAGCGTACGTGAGACTATCCGTCATGGAAGAACGCGCGCCCCCTTTCGATGTCGTCGTTTTTCCCGACGACGCCTCTAAAACCGACGCGGAACCGACGCGTCGCAGCGAAAACGCGCCGAACGTGCCGTCCGCGCCGATCCATCCGCCGTCGACGGCGACGGTCGCGCCTTCGTCGGCGACGGTCACGAAACCGTCGAGAAACGCCTTCGCCGCGCGCGGAGAAGGAGAAGGCTCGTCCGTGTCCGTGTCCGCCGTGTCGAAGAGCTCCATCGCGAGTCTTCGCGTGTGAAGGTGTACCGTCGCCGACGCGCGCGCGGAGGAGACGCCGGGCAAAGAACGCAGCCTCGCGACGGTTATATTTTCCTCCTTCGTTTTATTCTCGTCGTCCGCCAACGCCAACGCGATCTCGAAGTCGTATCGATACGACACACCGTCGCGCATGTCTTCGCTTTGTTTCTGTGACCGAGAGAGTGACTCACGAGACGTAATAAACGCGCCCTGGTGCCACGTCCCCAGCCACAGGCCCTCCAACGCGCGCGCGGAAGGTATGGGGTTCGAGGGCGGAGGCGCGCCGGCGGCGGCGCCGGCGCCGGCGGCCGCCGGAGGCGTCTCCAGGAGGAGGTCCTCGCGCCTCCAGCCGCGCTTCGGGCCCGGGCGCCGCCGCGCGCGCAGGAGCGGCCCGCCCGCTACGGGGCGGTACGTGAACGTGTCGCTCAGCTCGCGGGACCAACGCACGCGGTAGCTGTCGCGCCTCGCGTCGGCGCGCGTGACGACGCCGGTGCCTTGGACGCGGACCCCTCTGCGAATCAACGAGACGACGTCGCCGACCGCGCACGGATCCGACCGCGAGGATGCGCCTCCGAAGTCGCCAGCCTCGACGTCACGCACACCGCGCGCCGCCGCGAGCTGCGCGTCGAGGCGCGCCAGGCGGGACGCGCCCCTCCGGCTCAGCGCGGCGAGCGCGCAGAACACCACCCCGAGCCCGACGAACGCCATGACCGTGATGAACGTGGTCTCGTCGAGTTCGCCGTACCCCTCCGGTGGGGGGCCGCCGGCGCTTTCCCCGCCCCGCACCACGCGACGCGCGGTCGAGACCTCGACGCGCGCGAGGAGGATGCACGCCGCGAACGCGAAAGGCGGCCCACCGAAAGCCATCCTCTCCGTGCGGCGCGCGCGCGGCGGTCTGGGTCGATGCGTTTTTCTGAAAAACACACAGACGACGCGGGCGACACACGCGCGGAAAAGACAATGGGTCAACATGTCTTAATATGTCTTAATACAACCTCGCGACTCTCGCGGTGTGTGGTGATGGTACACGCGTCTCTCTATCTACGGCCCGATCGCGAATCGGCGCTCTCGGAGCACCGGAGCATTGACGCGGACGACTCAAACGTGATCGAACGAGAGAGTCTCTCGGGCGCGATTGCCAAACGCGAACGCCTCGTCGACGCTTTCAAAGCGATTACTTAAAAGCTTCAAAAGACATCCGGGTTCCGGTCAAACACCCCGCCGTGCGACCGCGCGCCCATCGCCTCCTTCAGGTGCACCCCGAGCGAGTAGTTCGTTTGTTCCGCGTTCTGTAAACGCTCCTGGTACGACAGAACCAACCGCTGGAGCTCCACCATCTGGTGGCGAGTCGCCTCGTGCTCCTGCTGCCGCGCGTTTTGAATCGCCACGGCGCGTTTCAAGATGACGTTTTCCCTCGCCAACGTGTTCGGGTCCCCCGCCGCCGGGCAGGGTCCCGCATGCGCTCCGGGAGCCGCGCCGGGGACCCCGCCGGGACCCAACCCGCCCGCCGCCACAGAGCCCCGGACGGTCGCCTCGAACGCCTGCAGGACGCGCTCCGCGCGCGCGTGCGCGTCCGGGACGTCGCTCGACGCGCTCATCTCGCGCACCAAAGCCGAGACCCACTCCTCACTGAGCGTCGTCGGCGCGGCATCCGCGAGTCTCGCCGACGCCGCCGAAGCCTCCGCCGCCGCGCGCGCCTCCGCCTCCGCCGCGCTCAGCGCCGCGCCCCGGTCCGCCTCCGGGCCCGGAGGCGCCGCCTCGGACGCCTCCCGCGCGTCAGACGCCGCGTCCGCGGGCGCCGCGCCGTCGGCGCCCGCGCCCGAGGGTTTCGCTTCGGCGTCCTCGGCGCCCGCCGACGCCGACGCCGCGTTGAGGCGCAGCGTCGTGAGCTGGCGGATGGCGTCGTCGATGTCGCCGCATTTTTCGAGGATGTTCGAGACGTCCTGAGTCGTGACGGGGGAGGGTCGGGTCAGAGAACGTCCGCGGGCGGCGAGATCGTCGAGATCTTCGTTTGGCGAAAAACGACGACCAAAAAATTAGGTTTACCGCGTCCTGACTGTTTGCCCGTGCGGAAAGTTTCAAGAAGGTGACCGAGGGGAATCCGCGGGCGACAACGGGGGCGAGATCTGGGCGCGGGCGCACCTTGTCCATCTCGGGCGGGAACTGGTCGATGAACCGCACGAGCTCTTCCGCCTGTCGCACGTCCAGCGCGAACCCGCGCAGGTGCAGGAGCCTCCGCGCGAAGGAGTGGCCGGTGCGGTGCCTCTTGAACCACGAGCTCTGCGCGCCGCTCGAGCCACGGCTGCGCTTCCGGCTCTCGTTGGGGCTCAGGGGGGAGAGAGCGCCGCCGCGCGTCCGGCAAACGTCGGCCATACACGCGAAGCGCGCGGTGCTCTGACCGCGACCGAGGAGCTCAGGCGCCTCTCGCGGGGGAACCGGCGAGCGCGCGGTGAACCGCCCGTGCCGGGCGCGGCAACGAAGTGCGGCTGGGAGGAATTCTCTCTCGCTTGTCACGCGGTCCCTATCGTTTCTTCAGCGCGTCGATTTTTTCCATTTTACGCGGACCCCCGAAACGAACCAAGAAACGGTCGACCGGCTCGTCACGAAAAAGCAACGACGCACGCAAAACCACACACGCCGCGCGTATCACGAACGCCGCGATACCTCCCCCCTCACCCGACTACGCTATGGCCCGCACGCGCCGCGCCGCGGCGGCCGACCCCAAGCGCGACACGACGGACTCGCGCAAGCAGCTCAAGAACACCCGCTCCGTTCGGGAGGGACGCACCGGACCCCTGCGTGCGAAACGCCCTCGCGCAAAAAAGACGGGTCGGCTCGACACGGTGGACCACGAGCACGTGGACGTGGCGCGGAGCGTCCGGCCCCGGGTCGCGCTCGACGCGCCGCGCGCCGTCGAGATGGTCGAGGATCCGGCGCCTGCGAAAACCGACCCCGCGAGCGACGCGAACGAAGCCGCCGACCGGGGCTTCTCCCTGCGCGCGGTCGCGCGCGACGTCAAGGAGACCGCGGAGGCGAACGCGTTAGAGAAAAACGAAAAAAGCCAGCACAACACGCCTCCGAGGAGGCACGCGGCGCGACGCGCGGTTTCTCCGGCGGCGAGCCCGGCGGTTCCGCCTCTGGTGCCTCGCGCGGTCGCGCCCCGGGCCGCGGCGGCGGTCGCCGCCGCCTCCGCCGCGGGCGTCGCGAGCCCCTTCGCCGCGCCCGTCATCAAAGTCCGCGCCGCCGACTTCAAAGGCGCCTCCGAGTTTCGCGCGCCGGCGTGACTTTTGCGTTTTTTTTTTTTCGTGAAGCGCCGTTTTCGGATGAAGAGGAAACAGACGCCGCGCGACGTACGCGCGATGTCCCCTTTTAAAAAGGTGACACAGAGAGAGACCGATCGACGAGAGAAGAAGATACCGCGTTCGATGAAAGACTTGACTCACTCGTGTGACGCATACAAGAAGACGTCGCGTATCGTATGACGTACAACACGAGCGATCTCAATCGCGCGCGCGCGTGGTACGGCCGGCAAAAAATCATTCATCTCCTCGCGTCTCCGAAAAGATCAATCCTCGTTGCTCTTGTACGAGACCATCCCCTCCACCTTGTGCACGGCGGTGGAGAAGCTGCGCAGCTTGACCTGTTCGGCGCCGTTCGCGATGTTCCGCGCGTCGCTCTCCTCCCACTCCACCGGGACGGTCGAGTCCGCGTCCGTGTACGCGAGCAAATCGAACGTGCACGCTTCTTCCAGCAGCGGCAGAAACGTGACGCTCGCGGTGATCTGGCGGATGATGGCGCTGATCTCCCCCGTGATCTCCTTCTCGGACTTGGCGGGTTTAATCGTGGAGCCGTCCTTGGCGTCCACTAACTTCCCGTCCGCGGTCTCCACGCCCTCTTGCTCGACGTCGAACACCCACCGCTCCAGCACCTCCTTGCTTCCCACCGCGGTGACCACTAACACCAGCTTCTGCAGCGCCTTGGTCATCATCCAGTCGTTGATCTGCTGCAGCACGGAAACGAGGTAGGTCTTCAAACCATCGTCCGTCGTGACCAACATCCCCAACCCGTACTTCTGCTTGCGCTCGAACGTCTCGGGGGGGTAGATACCCCGCTGGTACAGGATGCTGTTCACCGCGTACCCGAAGAACTCCGTCACGATCGCGGTGGAGCCTTTCAGGGTGATGGTGTTCTTCGTCGCCTGCGCGGTCGCCATGGCGCCCCGAGCGCGCGGTGAGGCCCCGACGGGAGGTTCGCGCCCTCGAAGGACAGCCGCCTCGGGACGAGACGAAGACTCCCCCACAGACGCACCGAGGCGACGCGCGGGGAGGTGTGCGCGGCCGCGCGCGAGCGAGCGATGTTTTCAAACGGTCCGCAGCTGTAACAACGCGCTGATCTGAGAGCGGACAGAGAAAACGAGAAAAGTCGACTCTCATAAAACGCCTCGCGTCGCCTCCGGCCCTCGGTCCTCGCCGTCCACGTACTCCTTCCCCCGCGCCTCCAGCGTCCACGCGTCCATGAGCTTCTCGAACCCCCGCTCCGACTCGGACGCGAGCGCGGCGTCGTCGGGGAGCGGCGGCGCGAACGGCTCGTCCGTTAACAACTTGCGCAGCAGGTGCGATCCCGCGCGCGGGCGGAACTGAGGCACCATGTGCCCCGAGCCGTGGACGGTGACGAACTGCAGGTTGTGCTCGTACGTCGTGACGTGTCCCCCGAACTGCACGCCCGCGTCCGCGACCGACAAATCCGGCCCGAACAGAAGCGGCTTCGCCTCCAGGAAAGACGCGGTGACGTTCGAAGTTCGAACGAAATACGGCCGCTGGCGCCCGCCGGGCGTCTTTAAAAAGCCGACGGCGTCAATCGCCGCTCGAGTGCCCTCGTACGACACGCACGGGTCGGTGTCCCCGTTGAACACGATCGTCGTTTGTAAACGCGGCGCGAGGTACCGGTAAAAGGCAATCATGCTCGGCGTTTTCGGTGTCGCCAAATCGTTGCACGCGGCGTATTGACTCTCGTACCGCCAATCGTCCATAGGGCCGGGCCACGAGGTAGACGGGGACGAGTCGACGTGCAGCGCAAAACGCACGTCTGTACGTCGCATCCACTGCGCCATGTCGTAGTCCAGCGTGCCCGGGACGTCGTCCGCGACGATCGCGGCGGGACCGTACAGGCTCAGGTCGTTCAGCCACGCTAAACGCCAGCTCTGCGAGAAGCCGTCGGAGGTGCTCAGCCGGAAACGGCGTTCTGCGGCGACGCACGCCGGAGAGAGACGTCTCTCCGAGGTTTGTTTTTCTTCTTCTTCTTCTTCTTCTTCGATCGATCCGTCGAGACGACGTTTTTCGTCTCGATCGTCGTCCCAGCCGCGCCACGCGCCCGGCACGCTCGAGTCCCGGTGCCACCTCCCGCGGCTCAGGTGTTTCGCGCGCGCGTTCGGATATCTGTGGCCGCACTCGTTCCAGAGCGTTTTGAAATCCTCTGAATCGACGAGGCCGTGCTTGTTTCCGTACCACAGAGCGTCCATGGAGTCGCGCTGGAACGCGTTATCAGTGCACGGGTCGCCGACGGCGACGCCCGCCAGCGGAATCAGTTTCACGGGGTTTTCGTTTTTGCCATCGCGAGAAGACGACACAGACGCCGTACGTAAAAGCTCCCTTTCGTTGCGTTCGAGGATGGCGCGCGCCAGCGTGGGGACGTACACCCCGGCGTACGACTCGCCGGCGACGTAAAAGTCGTTTTCGGCGAGCTTTGGGAACTTCTCGAAGAAGAATCGCTCCAGCGCGGCGAGCGACGTCGCCGCCGTGCTGTTGTCCGTGTTCGAGCACGCCCCGCCTTTTTTCTGCGCCTCACAGTAAGAGTACCCGACGCCCGCGGGGCTCTCCAGCACGAACACGTTGGCTTGCCTGGTCCACGCCCAGGGGTTCCGCGTCAGACCGCCCGTCCGGTTCACCAACAAGGGGCCCATCTCCTGGAGCCACCCCAACACGCTGGAGCTGCCCGGTCCGCCGTTGAGCCACAGCACGGTGGGCCGCGTGGCCCAGTCCTCGTGCTCGCACCGCGCGAACCAGTAGTGCAGGTGCGTGCCCGGCTCGGCGGCGGAGGCGTCCAGAAAACCCGAGTACTGGGGGAAGGGGGGGACGCCGTACCCGGGCAGGAACGCGACGCGGTCTTCGGAGGGGCCGAGACTGAAATCGTCCTCCTCCGCGTCGACGCGCGCGCGGCCGCGGGCGCCGAGCGCGGGCGCCTCCCTCGCCGCGGCGGCATCGAGAAGACCCAATGCGACGGCGAGGAACGCGAGGCGGCGCATCGCGCGCGAGCGCGGGACGCGCATGGTGGCAGCGACAAGTGCGTTGCGTGAGAGTTGACGCAACAAGCGCTTTTCGTCAGCGAAAACATCCGGCGGAGAGTGAAAAATAAAGCCGTCACTCACCGGACGCGATGCCGCCACTCTCCTATGGGCGGGAAAGACTCCAAGCAACAGGAACCCACCCCTCCTGAACCTTCGTCCGTCCCGAAACCCGCGCCCGAGCCGGTGAAAGCAGTCTCCCCGCCGGTGAAAGAAACCGCGAAGCCCACCATGTCCGAGCCCACCGCGCCCCCCGAGGCGAAGGAGTACCCCGAGTTCCCGGGCGAAAAACTCAGCAAGAGGTACGCGCCATGCACGCGCCGAGTTTTTCGAGCGCACCGCGTGGTGCGCGGGTGCCTGTCCTTCGGACGAGGGACGGTGGACGCCGACGCTCGGGACTCGAGCGCGGACGCGCACGCGCGCGAAGCGCGCGTCCATCGATCGACGAGGCGAACGGCGTGGACGCGAGACGGGAGAGCTCGACGCTCGCCCCGCGAAACCGATCGGATCGCGTCTCGCGCTCCCGGCGCCGCCGCCCCTCTCGATTCGCCAGTTCGCGAACCATGATTCAAAGCGAAAGCGCTTTTGTTTTTTTTTCCGTCATCCTCTCGACCTGACCCGCCTCGCGCCACCCTCTCAAACCGACTTTCGTCGTTCTTTCCACGCGTCCCTATATCATCATCGCAGTGAGTACAAGAAGCGCCTGAAGGCTGCCGCGACCGCGAAGGCGAAGGCTGAGAAGGAGGCGAAGAAGGCTGCGGCGGCGGCGGCGGCGCCGAAGGTCGAGAAGAAAAAGTCCGACGAGGAGGAGGAGGGCGAGCTGGACGCGACGCAGTACACGGCGAACCGGATCAACAAGATCTTGGCTCGCAAAGAAAAAGGCGAGACGCCGTACCCGCACAAGTTCCACGTCGACACGTCTCTTCCTTTGTTCATTCAGAAGTTCAACGATATCCCCGAGGGCGAAACGCGCGAGGGCGAAACCGTCGCCGTCGCCGGTCGGTTGATGAGCAAAAGAGCGAGCGGCGGAAAGCTTTACTTTTACGATCTGCGCGGCGACGGCGTGAAGATCCAGGTTATGGCGGACGCTAAGAACGCGACGGAGTACGATTTCGAGAAGATGAACACGTCAACGCGCCGAGGCGACATCGTGGGCATCCGCGGCTACCCCGGCAAGACCAAAAGAGGCGAGCTCTCTATTTTCCCGACGCACTTGGAGGTTTTAACTCCGTGTCTACACATGCTCCCCGGGTTTTCCGGGTTGAAGGACCAGGAGACGCGCTACCGCAAGCGGTACCTGGATTTGATCATGAACCCCGAGGTGCGTGATATTTTCGTCACGCGCTCGAACATCATCCGCAGTATTCGCAAGTACCTGGACGACCAGGACTTCATCGAGGTGGAGACGCCCATGATGAACATGATCGCGGGCGGCGCGACGGCGAAGCCCTTCATCACGCACCACAACGACCTCGACATGACGCTCTACATGCGCATCGCGCCCGAGCTGTACTTGAAGGAACTCGTCGTGGGAGGCATGGACCGCGTGTACGAGATCGGGCGGCAGTTCAGGAACGAGGGCATCGACTTGACGCACAACCCGGAATTCACGACGTGCGAGTTTTACATGGCGTACGCGGATTACGAGGACCTCATGCGCATGACCGAGGAGCTCGTGTCGGGGATGGTGTTAAAACTCAAGGGGTCGTACAAGGTGATGTACCACGCCAACGGACCGGACGAGCCCCCGGTGGAGATCGACTTCACCCCTCCGTTTAAACGGTTCAGCATGGTCGCCGACCTGGAGTCGACGTTAAACATCAAGATCCCCATGCCACTCGAGAGCGACGAGGCGAACGCGTACCTCCGCGCGACGTGCGAGCGGCTGGGCGTGGAAACGAACCCGCCCCTCACCACGGCGCGTTTGTTGGACGAGCTCACCGCGACGTACCTCGAGTCGCAGTGCATGAACCCCGGGTTCATCTGCGACCACCCCAAGATCATGTCTCCGCTGGCGAAGTACCACCGCGCGAAGCCGGACATGACGGAGCGCTTCGAGCTCTTCGTGAACAAACGCGAGCTGTGCAACGCGTACACCGAGCTCAACGACCCGATGGTGCAGCGCGAGCGATTCGCCGACCAGGCGAAGCAGAAGGACGCCGGCGACGACGAGGCGCAGGTCATCGACGAGACGTTCTGCGAGGCGCTGGAGTACGGCCTGCCCCCCACCGGCGGGTGGGGCCTCGGCGTGGACAGGCTCACCATGCTCCTCACGGACACCGCGAACATCAAGGAGGTGCTGCTGTTCCCGGCGATGAAGCCGGACGACCAGCAGGCGGCGGCGGCGGCGCCCGCGCCCGCGCCCGCGGCGCCCGCCAAGGTAAGCGACGAAAACTGAATGACCGAAACCAACGCGACGACGCGAAAACGCGTTTCGATCTCCGCCTTGTGGCGCGAACACCAGCTTGGACACGGTGAACCTGACGACGCTTTTACCTCCGTCCTTCGTCGCGCGACTCGTTCCGAACCGCGTCCTCGCGCAGAGCGCCCCGGCGCCCAAGGAGAAGAAGGAGAAGGCTCCCGAGCCCGAGCGCGAGCGCAAGCCGTTGCAGCACGACGAGCCTACCAGCGACGAGTGGGCGGCGGGCGGCCTCGGGCGCCCCGCGGGCGCGCTCGAGACCAAGGAGTGGGGCGAAACCATCTTCAGCGCGCCCAAGTAGGCCAGTAGACACGAGAGGGTCGAGAGAGGGTCGAGAGCCTTGTCGAGGACGTCGGTTTTTATCGACGCCGAACGAACGAAACGAAACGAAGAGAGCGTCGAGGTATCGCTCTATTGACACCGGTACGCTATTTGTACCCCTCGCGCGCGTGTCAAAAGAATGACAAAAGAATCGCACACACTTACTCCGCCTTCGCCGCCTCCTCCGCCGCGATGTCCGCCTTGACGTCGTCGATGGTCTCCACCTCAGAGAGCGCGCCGAGATCGCCGAACCGATCGCCGAAGCGCGAGACGCGCCCCGCGTTGGTCATGATGGCGGTGGACTTGCCGAGGAAGAAAGGGTGGTTCCCCGACCAGATGTCCACCACGTACTCCGCCTGCGTGCCGCCCACGGTCATCACCTCCTCGCCGTTGCAGAAAACCTGACGTTTGGAATGTACGTGGAAACGAGAAGGGAGGGTCGTCGACGGTCAGCGTCGACGTTTTCGAGTCAAACGCGGAAAACGCAGGCCGTATGCCGCGAGCGTTGAGGTTTTAGGGTTTCTTCGCTAGAGCGCGACGCATCGGCACCGACGGACGGGCCGGACCGCGCGCGCGAGAAACCGACGCGACGGGTCGGGACGCACCTTCGCCTCGGAGAACCACTCAGGCTGCTTGTCCTTCTGGACCATGCACACCACACCACCGTTGGTGACCTGAGGAAGCGAGAGAGGGAGAGAGCCGCGGTCAGACGTGGTTGATGCGGGAAAAAGCGAGTCTCTGGCTCGGGAAGCGGGCCGAGTCGCGCGCGCATGCCGCGACGCGGACGCGCACGGGGGACGCGGGCGACGACCTCGTCGACCGAGGATGGGATGACCCGCCGAAACGCGCGTGCGGGGGAAAAGCCGCGCGTCCGCGACTCGCGGCCGCGCCCCCTCCGCTCGATCGAGGTCATCGCGTGACGCCGTCCCCGGCGCGGGGGTCGCGCGTCGCGGGCGTCCCTATCCGAAAACGTGGCCACGTCGTGCGATGCCGGAATCGCTCGTGGGTGCACGCACCTTGCTCACCCGGGAACCCGCGAAGCGACCGTGGCGGGCGGCGGCCACCTTGGGCGCGACGCTGAACTTCGCGATGGAGGCCATCGTGTAAGCGTGAAGATGCGTGTCGAGGAACGACGCGCGTCGATATGACGGGCAGAGCGCGGAGACACGTGAAACAAACTCCGTCCAATGACGGTGAACCGACCGGGTCTCGTCCGAAAACGCTTGAATCAATCGGGAGGTCTCGAAAAATCGATCCGCCCTTTCGTCTTTTTGCTTCAACACGTGCTGCGCGACCCACACCCTCTCCGCGCTCGCGCTCGCGCTCGCCGTCTCTCTTCTTCCACTCCCCATGCCCTACTGCGTCGAATACAACCCGTCCAGGTTCCAGACTTGGCCGATGTGCAAGTGCAAGCAGCGCATCGAAGAGGGCGACTTGCGCTGGGGGAGCCACGACCAGGACGACTGGAGCATAGACGGTCACACGTACTGGAGCCACCTCGCGTGTGTGTCCCACAAGGTGTTCCAGAACGCGGTGCTGGCGCACGGCTCGCTCGCCGCGATCCCCGGCGCGGCCGAAGACGAGTACGACCTGCTGGACGAGCTCGAGACCGCGGCCGCGCGGGCCGAGACGGTGCGCGCGAAAAGCCACGACTCTTCTTTCCCCCGACTTTTGAACTTTGTCTGACCCGTCGCGACCCTTTCAAAAAAATCAGGCCGCGGAGGAGAAGGAGGCGGCGAAGCAGCGCGCGCGGATGGAGAAGGAGGTGGAGAGGTGGCGCGCGAGAATAGCGAAGAATGCGGAGAGACAGCGCGTCCGCGACGAGAAGGAGGCGGAGAAGGAGCGCGCGAAGGCGGCGAAGGCGACGGAGAAGCGGCGCGCGCGCGAGGAGAAGGCTGAAGAAAAAAAGACGCTCGCGGAAAAAAAGAAAAAAAACACGCGCGTCGTCGCGAAGGCGCGCGTCGAAAAGAAGAGAGGAGATCTCTCCTCGAAGAAGAAGAAGGCCAACGACGAGAAGGTGACACCTCGTCCCGCCGCGGCGCCCACGCGGACGCAGCCGAAGCGTAAAGCCAAGACCGCCGCGGCCACCGCGGCGGCGGCGAAAAAAAGAAAGACAGCCGAGCCGCGGAGTTCGGCGTCCCGACGTTTTGTCGAAGACGTCCGCCGGCGATGCGCGGAAAGAAGGAGTCATAAACCGTAGTCGACCGCCGTATCGCACTCCCTGACGCGCCGCGCGAACGAGACACGCGCGCGTGTACGTGTCGAAGAGCGCGGAAGAACGCTTCGCGCTTAAAAAAAACGTAAACGTAACGTCATACGTCGTCGCGGGGTCCTCCGTTAAAAACACTCGTGACGTAAATAAAACTCTCCTCACTCCGTCTTCGTCTTCCCACTTTTGCGGTTTTCGCGTTTCGCGTTTCCGAAGACACTCCAAACGTGTCTGGCGAAGAAAAAACGTATCCTAAACCGGGCTAAGTTCCAAACGAGCGCGGCGGCGACCGACCCGACCCCCGCCAGCGCGGCGGCGGCCTGCGTCTCGTGCGCGCGCCCCGGGACCGCCGCGCCCGCCGCCGCCGCGGCGGCGGCGAAGAGCGCCGCCGTGTCGAGCGCCTCCGCCAGGCGACGCGTACGGGCAAATAGACTCGAGTCTATTTTCCCGTACGCGTCCCCTGGCTCGTCGAGCCCGGAACGCTCGAGCCACGCGGGCGCCGCCGCCGCGAGCGCCCACCACGTGTCCTCGTCGCCGCGCATGAAGGGTGACGCGAGCAGAATTGTGCGTATCGCGCGCGCTTTCGTCACCGCGCCGGAAGAGCGTATCGGCGGCGAGTTACTCGCGGCGGAAAAAAAAATGTTCGCCGCGGCGTGAAGCGCCGCGAAAGCCGAGGGAAGCGCGGCGAGCGCCGCCACCGCGTGCGCGACGCAGCGGTACGTCCGTCTCGCATCTCGTCTTTCGTCTCGGTTTCGGTCGAGAGACCGAAACAGAAACACGACGCGCGCCACCGCGCCCGCCGCCGCGCCCGCCGCGGGAAGCCACGCGCACGCCAAACACGCGAGGACGAAGGCGGCGGCGCCGCCGGCGACGGAGAGCGCCCCGTCGTCGCCGCGCGCGCGGCGCGCCGCGACCCGCGGGCTCGCCGTGCCGGCGAGCGCGAACGCGACGGCGACCGTCGCGGGGACCAGCGAGGGCGTCCAACGAAGCGCCCACCGAGCGAAACCGGTTAGTGTCGTGAACGAAAAGAAACCGTCGTCGGAGCTCCGCGTCGTTCGCTCCGAATCGCCGGCGAGCCTCGCCGCGAGCGCGGCGCGCCGCGCCGCCGTCGCGGTCTCCTCCGAAACTCCTCCCCCCGCGTGCATCTTTCCGTCATAAAGAAGCGTCTCCTGGATGTGCGCCGCGTCCAGCACCGCGTTTGCCACCGCCTTTATGACCTGGTTACACCAAAGCACGCACTGGTGGTCCGCGCTCACCCCAAACGCGCCGGGCACGTCGCCGGCGTCGACTGCGAACCCGAACCGCGTGTCGACGACGCCGCCGACCTTTATGTCGGCGTGCGACGCGAGCACCTGCCGGTCGCGGTCCCCGCCCGTGACCGAGGCGAGCGCCACGTTCTTTACCGAACCTTTTTCTTCGGCATAACCGAGTCGCCACGCCTCGTTCAGACGCGCGTGTCTCCTCGCCGCGCGCATCGTCGTCGTCGCCGGCGAGTACGCGTGCGGCGACGCGAGCGTGACGAGCGACACGGCGAGGCTGTTTTTTTTTTCTTGCAGCGCGTCGTCGAGCAAAGCGCCCCGCGCGACGAGTCCGCCCATGGAGTGCCCCAGGAGGACGACGTGCGTCGGTTCAGGTTCCTTCCGCGATTTTGTTTGTGTATCTTCGGACGCGTTGGAGTTCGTGACCGCGTGGGAAGAAGCGTACATCGACGCGACGTGCTCCACGACCCGCGCCGCGAAAGCCGTCTGGTCCTCGAGCAGCGCGCCATGAAACGCGCTGAGCTCTTCGCCGAAACTCACCGCGAACCAGTCGAGGCGCGGCACGCGTGCCTTTTGCGCGTCGAAGGTGTCGCCGTCCTCCCTTTTTGCGGCGTCGTCGTCATCGTCCATCGAGTTCATCGACACCTTTACGGTTTCTTTTCGTCGCGAGGGTGTGGCCTCCGCGAGCGTCGCGCGCTCGCGTTCAACGCGGCGCGACTCCGCGGCGACGCTTCGCACTTGCTTGTGGCTCCCGCCGTTCCCGGGGAGGAAGATGGCGGGCGTGGCGCGCGTCCCGTCACGCTCCGGTTCGCCCAGTCGCGACACCTCCCTTTGCGCGGCGGCTTCGGAGACGCGTGTCATGCCCTCTCGGTACAGAAACAGGGCGTACCCCCGGTCGTTCGCGAGCGACGGCGGGAGCGGCACCGGGAGGTACCCCGGCCGCATGTACGTCATCTCGCATCGGTTCGCTCCCCCGAACGAAGGCGACAAGATGTGCGCCCACACCGCGGCGAGCGCCGCGAGGGCGAGCGCCGCCGCCCCCAGCGCGACGCGGCGCGACGCGGACATCGCGCCGCGCGCCACACCTGTGCGCTGCGGGCGACAGAAGCGGTGCCCCTTGTCGTCATCACGGCCGCTTTTGAAAAACAACAACGGAGAAAAAAAACTCTACGATTCCAAGACGTGTCGAGAGAAACGAGAAATCACGAGAAGACGACGATCATCTTTCGAGCGACGCGCGACGTGAGTCGCGTCGCCCTCCGCGTTGAACTGTGTGTCGTGTTATTACCGCGAGAACAGGTGTCGCGTGCCGTCTCTCTCACGCGCGCGCGTCTCGGGAGAGACGCGCGACGTGTGATATCACCGCTTTTAGTAATCTCTCAGATTCCCGCGAGACGAACGGAGATTATTTATTTTTTCGACCGCTTCGACGGCTTGGCGCGCGACGCGTCGCCCTCCGCGTCCGCGCGTCGCCCGTTCTTCCCCTTCCGCGTTTCCGCCGAGCCACCCTTGTTTTCCGCGTCCGCGAGCGTTTTCGAAGCCTTCTCGCCGTTCGGTTCGGTCGATGTCGGCTCGGTCGCCGCTTTAGCGGTCTCCGTCGCCGCTTCCTTCTCTTTGTCCGCGCCGTCCGCGCCGTTCGCGAGCGCGTCGGCGCCGGTCTCGCCAGCCTCGCGCGCGCGCTTCTCCGCCATCTCGGCGAGCTCCTTCTTCGTCAGGAAGCGCCCCCCCGCGCCGCGCTCGCGCCGCTGCGCGTGGTTGTGGCGGCTCTCGTGTAGGTACGGCTTGCGCGACTTAATAAGGCGGTTCTCGGACTCAGCCTTAGCGCGCGCCGCGCGCCGTCGCAAGATCCCGTGGTACTGCTTCGCGTTGACGTACACGGGCTCCTCTTCCATCTCGCTCGGAAGCATCACGCGCGCGGACGCGACGCCGGCGACGACGCCGCCGCCCATCGCCGCCGGAGGAGCGCCGTACGCCATCATCGCGCCGCCGTAATACGCGGTGGGGTCACCGTACGCCGCGTACGCACGCTGCGAGGGTTGGAGGGTCGTTTCGGGTTTGTCAGAGGCGGCGCGTTTGTGTTTCGTCGTCGCGCACTTGTCAAGAATATAAATATAATCGGCACGCCGTTTTGGAAAAAAAAATCCACCGTCGATGGTTTCGCGCGTGCAGACACGCCGACGCGCGTCGTGAGCCGCGGAAGCGGCAGTCTGGAAAACCCGGAAACGATCGATCGTTCGCTTCGCGTACCAAGTATTCCTGATTGGTGGGGAGCATCGCGTGCCCCCCCCCGTTGTGGTCCACCCCCGAGGCGTGGTCGAACGGCACGACTGGTCGGTCCGGCGGCGAAGAGTGAGGGCGGAGGTCAGTCGGGTGTTCGTCTCTTCGCGTTCGCGGTTGGATTTCTGCGCGCGTTCCGCTTCTTTCAGGCGGGCGAGGCGGACGTTCGCCCCAAACGAGGAGAACCGATTGGCCATTCCTGCAAACGCCGATGGTCGGAAAAGCGCGCTTCCGATGGAGACGCGCGCCCGGAAACCGGCGCGTCCACCGCCCACGACCGGCTCGATCGCGTACCTGTACCCTGGACGCCCTGCATGTTCGCCGTACGTCACGTTTTCGACGCGCGCTCGGACGCGTTACCGCGGAAGACTCGACCTCCGCGCCCGTCGGAGCCGCGCGGTGCGTCGCGCGTAAGTGCTCTCCCCGCGAGTGCGACCAATGCCGCCCGCCGCGGTCCGCGCGCGCGACGTGCCGTGCGACGCGACGTGCCGTGCGTCCCCCGACCGAGCACACAACCCGAACCCGTTCCGTTCGAGTCGCCCGCGAGCTCACTTCGCGCGGACGGTGTCCGGCGCGTCGCGTTCTGGCGCCTGCGCCGCGCCAGATTGACGCGAACGCAGGCCACCTTTCTGAAGGCCGAAGAACGTCCGAAAAGACGGAGTCGGGAAAATCAGACCCTCGTTCGGGGGTCCGCGCTGCCGCCGAATCAGTAATCTCCTACGCATCCCACGGGCGAATCAAAATCGCGATCTCCGCAAGATCTTCATCGAAAAAAACCGCGCGTTTCCCGTACGCAAATGAGAAAAGTCGTATCCGGCGGATCCTTGAGTCACGAACCCAGGATGATTAGCGAAAATCGCTGACTCACGCGCGTTCGGAGATCGAACGAAAACCCGTGCTTTCCCGCGAACTTCTCGAAAAATTCCAATCGCTTTTCACCGAACCCGACGGTCAACGCCCCTCTTCTCTTGCTCCGCGACCGGTCAGTCGTTCCGAGCGCCGAGCGAGCACGGCGAGCGAACGAGCAAAAGCGCGGGGCCTGTCGCGAACCCCGCACACCGCCCGGTCCCGCCGGTCCCGCGCGTGTCCCCGGATCGCGCTCGGCTCGCGGCGCGCTCGCGACCGCCCGCGGCGCCCGCGAGAACGCACGCCGTCGCGCCGCGCGCCCCGCGCCTCCCTCGGCGCGTCGCGCCCGCGCATCCCTCGTTGCCGTTGGGAGAAACCGACATCTTTTGCCCTACCGGTCGCGCGAGCGGAGCCGAGGGGCGAGGCGGGATGAGCACCGCGTCCGCGTCCGCGACGGAGGTGGGCAGGGTCCGCCCCACGGAGAAGTACTGGAAGGACTACGAGGACTGGAAGGTGCGTCCCACGACGCGCTCGAGGCGCGAACGACGAGAGCGTTCGTCCCGAGAGCTGACTCGGTGGTGTCGGCGTGCGGCGGTCGTTTTTTCACGCGCGGCGACTGAGGTTTCGCGTTTTTTTTTTTTTTTTTCCTCCGCGTCTCGCGCGCGGACCGAACGAACGACGCTGACACACGTACTCGATTCCTTAAAACAGACCACGCACCACCCCTCCGCGGTGGAGCGCTTCGAGTCGTTCAAGGCGATGGCGAGCGGGAAGCTCCTGACCGTGTTTCTCGATTACGACGGGACCATCTCCGAGATCGTGAACCAACCGGAGCGCGCGTTCATGACGAGCGAGATGCGCGCCGCGGTTCGGCGCGTCGCGTCTCTGTACCCGACCGCCATCATCAGCGGCCGCTCGAGGGAGAAGGTTTATGATTTCGTACAGCTCCCCGAGCTGTACTACGCGGGGAGCCACGGTTTAGATATCGTCGCGCCGGCGAACGTAATTAACGGCGCGAGCGAAGCGGTACGCGGCGAGAGCGGCGCTCCGCAACGCGAGTTGCACCAGCCCGCGCCTTGGGCGCCTTTGGTGATGGACGACGTCTTTCGACGCGCCACGGCGGCGATCGCGTCCATCCCGGGCGCGACCGTGGACCACAACAAGTTCTGCGTCTCCGTGCACTACCGCAACTGCGAGAACAGGGAGGACTGGACCCGAGTGAAGGGGGTGGTGGACGCCATCGTGGCGTCCGATCCCAAACGGTTGAAGCACGCCGAGGGACGCAAGGTTTTCGAGGTGAAGCCTCGCGTGGCGTGGGACAAGGGCAAGGCTTTGAGTTATCTTCTCGGACAACTCGGTTTAGAGAACGACCCAGCGAACGCGAAGCCCGGCTCGGTGTTGAGTCTGTACTTCGGGGACGACCACACGGACGAGGACGCGTTCGATGAACTGAAACAGTTTCCAAACGGCGCCGGGTGCGGCGTGATTGTGTCGTCGGTGCCGAAACCGTCGCGCGCGTCGTTTTCGGTGAAGAACCCGAGCGAGGTGTTGACGTTCCTGAATAGCATAGCCGACCTCGCCGAGCAGGGCGTCACGAGGAGCCTGAACACCGCGGCGACTATTAAGGCAGAGACGTGATAAACCGGTAGCAGCCGTTCGTTCGTCACAAGAGAGAACGCTTAATGGCAAACCTGTAGTACTACCGACCGAACCGAAACGAACGCGGCTAAACGACGGATCCGTCGTGCTCTATCCTATGTACCCTCGCGTCAAAAAGTCACCGTCAACCCCCGCTCGGTGCGTTCCACGGCAACGCCTCGTTTGCGCATCGCCGCGATCACCTCCTCCTCGCTCGCGCCGGACGCCACCGCCAGAGACACCGCGTCCTGCAGCGCCGCGCGCGTCGCCTCCGCCGCGCGAGCGCGCGACTGCGCCTCGGCGGAAGCCTCCGCGGCGGCGAGCTCGGCGGCGCGCGCCGTTTTAGAAGAAACGTCAAACTGCTCGCGGAGCGACGCAACCTCGCGCGACGCCTCCTGCAGTTGTTCGCGCGTCGCGCGAAGCGCGCCGCCGCGCTTCTCGAGGTCCGCCGCGTGCACGGCCCTGAGCTCCTCCAGCGCGGCGGCGCGCTCGCGCGCCGCCTCCAGACGCAGGCGATCGAGCTCGGCGGCGTGCGCGGCGTTTTCGCTCACGAGGTTTCGCGAGTTTTCGTCTCTCTCGTCCGACGGCCAAGACCCGGCGGCGCTCGCGTACTCGGTCCCGGCGGACCCCTCCCGGGACCCTCCGGCGCCGTCCGCGCGCGCGTCGCGCTGCGCCTCGACCAGCGCCTTTTGCTCCTGCACGAGCCGCTTCTCCTTCGCCTCCGCGCGCCTCAACAGATCCTCCAGCTTCTTCTCGCGGTCCAGCGCCGCCTTGAGGTCCGCGGACGCGCTAGTCGAGACGCGCGCAACCGTCTTTTTAGCCTCCGCCTTGGCCTTCTCGGCGCGCTTTTCAAACTCCGCCTCGCGTCGCTTCAGGTCAGCCGCGTGCGTCTTCTCGCGCTCCTTCGCGGCGCGCGCGGCGCGGTCCAGCTCCGCGCGCAGCGCGTCCGCCTCGCGCTTCGCCTGCGAAATCTCAGCCTCCGCCGCGCGCGTCACGCGGTCTAAATCGCCGACGGACTTCTCAGACGCCGCGCGGTGAAACGCCGCCTCCTTCGCCGCCGCCGCCGCCTCCGCCGCCGCGTTCCGCGCCGCCGCCTCTGTCTCGGCGGCGCGCGCGGCGCGGGGGGAGACGGAACCGGACCCGGCCGTTCCGGAACTTTTGTTCGGTTTGTCGTCTCCCGCTTTTAAGTCGCGCGCCTCGCGCGCCGCCTTCTCCGCCTTGGCCTCGGCGCGCTTCGCCTTGGCGGCGGCGTCGCGCGACGCCGCGTCGGCGCGCGCCGACGCCGCCGACGCGCTCTCGAGCTCGACGTTGAGCGCGTCGACGCGCGCCTTCTGCTTGGCGAACATCTCGCGCAGGCTCGCCTCGCGGCGCTCCGCCTCCTCGTGCGCCTTGCCCGACTCCGCCTTGGCCACCTCCAGCACGCGCGTCCACTTGGCGCGCTCCTCGAGGAGAAGCTTGTCGCGCGCGCGCCGCGCGCCGCGCGCGCGCGCGAGCGCGGCTTCGGCTTTTTCGTACTGCGCGCGCTCCTTCTCGCGCATCGAAGCCAGCGCGGCGGCGTCGTCGCCGTCGCGCGACGAGGGGCTCATCAACGCGTCGAACGCGAGATCCGCCGCGCGCGCGGCGATGCGCGGCGACGAGAGAGAATCGTTCTGTTCGACGTCGTCTCCGTCGTCTCCTCGCTCGAGGTCCGCGAGCGCCTCGGCGGCGGCGGCGAGCTTCGCGGCGTGCTCCACCGCCGCCATCTTCGCGCGGCGCTCGGATTTCACCACGCGCTCGTACCGCGCCAACTTATCGCGCGCCTCGTTTAAACTGGACTTGAGCGAGCGCTCCGACGCGAGCGCCTCGGCGGCGCGACGCGCGGTGTTCGGCAAAGAACGCGAATCCTCTATTTCTTTTTCTGGGTCATTCGGTCCTTCGATGTGCGACATGTCGGAAACCTCGAGCGTGCGCGGCGTGGACGAAGCCGTGCCGGCGTCGGAGACGACTTTTTCGTCGCGCGTCTCGGGAGCGTCGCGGCGCTCCGTTGTTTCGGTCGAGTCGGGGGGCGAGGGCCCCCCCCACAGCCGGTTCAGGGGTAGCCGAGGCACGCCCGGCGGTTTCTTGGTCTCGCGCGGCCGCATCTGGTTTTTCTGTGACACAGACCTCTCCTCGTCCGACCTCTGCGTGTTCAGAGGCGACACGAGGTCGACGTCGTCGAGGTCCTCCTCGTTGGGCGACCCGAAACGCTCGCCGGCGCTCCCCGGAAGACGCGGCGACTGCGACGGCGTGTTCCCGAGTGACGAGTTCGCGGAACTCCCGTCGCGCGAGCGGTTCGTGTTGAACGCCGTGCCCGCGCTGGAAGCCGAGCCGGGAACGCGGAAGTTCACGTCCCGATTCTGGTTTTGGAGTTTCGATCCACGCCCGTGCGTCGGCGGCTTGGGAGTAGCGTCGCCGCGTTTTTCGCGACGCCGGTGCGACCGCTCGGTGAGCGCGCGATGCGTCAACCCGGCGCCTTTCATCGCGAGGTACGAACCCGCGCCGAACGCCGCGCCGATCATGAGCGCCGCGCCGGCGTGCCCGAGCACGACGCCCGCGCTCTTCACCAGCGCGGTCTTCGCCTCGCCCGTCTTGAGCTTCGCGTCGCGCTCGGCCAGCGCCGCCGCGCGAGAAGCGCGCTTCTCGCGCGCGCGCTGCTGCGGGGTCATCGCGCGAATCTCCCGCCGGCGTTGCTCCTCCTCTTCTTTTCGTCTCGCGTCGCGTTCCGCAGACGCGGCTTTAGCCTTCGCCTCACGGAACGCCGCCTCCTCCTTCTTCCGAGCCTCCTCCTTCGCCGCGGCCGCTCTGAGCTCGGCGTCTCTTTTCCTCTGCGTCTCAGCGTCGCGGCGCGCGCGATCGGCTCGCGCAGCCTCCTCCTTGGCGACGCGCGCCTTCGCCGCCAAAGCCTTCTTCTCCTCGAAAGCCGCCAACGCGTCGCGCCGCGCCGAGTCTCGCCTCGCCTCCTCGTCCCGGCGCGTTCGCTCAGCCTTCAAAGCAGCCTCCTCCGCACGACGACGCCGCTCGACACCCAAGAGCTCCGTCTCCACGGCGCACAGCTCCGCGACGCGTTTCGCTTCGGCGAGCGCGTCGCGTAAATCTTTCTCCAGCTCGGCGCCGCGCTTTTCAAAATCGCGCGCGTCTTTCTCGCGCTCGGCGACGACGGCGGTTTCGACGTCCAGCCGTCTTTGTTTTTCGCGCGTCGCGGCTTCGGCGTGTCGTACGACCAAAGCTCTTCGCTTCGCCTCGCGCTCTTTCGTTTCGCGAGCGCACTCTGAATCGTATAAACGCATGGACGCGGTTAATAAACGAAGCGCGTCGAGTTCCTGTTTCTCGAGCGACGCGCGAGCCTCGTCGCGCGCGCGTTTTGCCGCGCGCGCCTCTTCGCGCGCTTTTCGCTCGACGACGCCGACGTCATCCGCGTTGGGCCCTTTCCTGCCCCCGACGCCGCTCTCGGTGGTGCGCACGAGCTTGCCGATCGCCTTCTCTGCGTATCTCCTCCGGCGCTCCTCCTCCGCCGAAAACGCAGCCTCAGCCTTGGCGCGGTCCTCGCGGAACTTGCGCTTCGCGCGTTCAACCTCCTGGTGCTTCACCGCGCGCTCAAGCTCGCGCTGGATCTTCTCCTCCTCCAGCGCGCGCGTCTCGGCGTCGCGCGCCTTTGCGGCGTCGCGCTCAGCCTGAGCGGCGTCGCGCGCGCGCTGCGCGCGCGCGCGCTCGCGGACGCGCGAGCGACGCTCGAGGTCGAACCGCTCGCGCGCCACGCGCGACTCCGCCGCCTTCGCCTTCTTCGCCGCCGCCGCCGCCGTCTTTCGCGCCGCAACCTCGCGCTCCGCCAGCGTCGGGGGGGGAGGCGGCGCGGATGACGCGTCGGCGGCAGCCTTCGCTCGAGCCTCCTCCTTCGCTCGAGCCTCCTCCTCGGCGGCTTTACGAGCCTCCTCCGCTTCCCGCGCGCGCTCCGCCGCGACGCGGCGCGCCTCGGCGGCGACGTGCTCCGCCTCGAGCCGCGCCTGCTCGGCTTTCGCCTCAGCCTTATTTTTGGCATCCTCGGCGGCGCGGCGCGCGCGCTCCGCCTTCTCCTCGGCCTCGAGCTTGAGCGCTCGAGCGCGCTCCACCAGGGGAGCCACAGCGGCGTGCTTCTGGAGGGACGCCGAGAGCGATTCGCCCGCGACAGGTTCGGGGGGGGGGCGACGCGCGGGCTTGCGGCGGATGACTTTTTTCGCTCCCGCGACAGGTTCCGGTCCCGGTCCCGGTCCCGCCGTCTTCCCGCGCTCTTCCACGACGTCGAAGTCGGGGGGCTCGCGCGCCACCGCGCGTCGCAGCGCGACGCCCAGCTGCGAGTCCAGCGCCCTCGCGAGGGGGCTCGACTCGGGCGGCGGTTTCTCCGGAGAGAGACTCTCGTGACTTTTTCGCTCTCGCTCCGTGTTGGACGATCTTCGCTTCGCCTTGTCCGCCGCGCGCCTCGAGCCCGCCAGCGGCGCGACGAGCGCGTCCCCCGACTTGGGCGAGACCCACGCGCCGCCGCCTACCGTGGCGCTGGCCTTCTCCAGCGCCCTCCTCGCGTTCTCGCGGTTCTGCGCCACGATCTCGGCGGACACCTCCCTGATCTCCGCCAAAGACGTCACCTCCAGCGTCTCCATCACCTCCTCGCTGTCCTTGACGTTCCGCACGAACTCAGCCTTCGCCGCGTCCAGCGCGCTCGAGATGGACATCACGCCCGCGCCGCGCGCGGGCGCGTCACCCGCGCCGGAGGGGCCTTTGCCCATGTCCGAAGGCGGGTGCCTCGGGAGTGAGCCAGGCACGGATCGGCACGCGCAACGGGTAGCGATTGAGCGGATTTATCGGTTTGAAAACACGCAACACGCATGATTCGCCGCTCACGTGACAGAAAAGAAAAGGCCAAAATATCCTTCGACGCGTCGCGCCGTCGCTCAGTAGGCTCGGCACGATGTCGACCGCCCCGCTCGCGCGGGCCGCGCTCGCGGCCTCGGCGCCGGCGCGCGACGCGCGCGCCGCGCGCGTCCTCGCGCGTTCCTCCGGGGCGTCCACCGACGGCGCTTCGCTCAGCCGTCGCGCGAGATCCAATTTCCGCGCGACTCGGCGCGTGCGTCCCTCGTCCGCCTCGCCCGCGCGTCTCCGCCCGCCGCGCGCGGTGCTGGCGGACGCGGCGAACGGGACGTTCGACGACCTGGAGTTCGACCAGGAGAAGTACAGCTGGCGCGTGGGCGGCCCGAACGACATCCCGTGCGTGCACCTCCGGGACGTGTACCGCGGGGAGAAACCCCTCGAGCCAAGACCGAGCCCCTTCTGCACGAAATCATCGTGTCCGGTTACCATAGGCGACCGCACGCCCCTCTCCCTCAACCGCACGTTCGTCAGCGAGGACGACCGCGTGCTGCTCAAGTCCATGGCGTTCGGGTGCGTAGAGTCGCCGGAAGCGACGCGGAAAGCGACAGGCCACCACCAAACACCGCGACCGCCGATCGCGGACCCGTCTTCCCTTTTCGCCCCACACAGTTCTTCGAAGGCGCTCTTTTCGCACCCTCTCGCCGTGTTCGCATTTCACCGCGCGCGCCAAAACCAAAACGTCGGGAACGAGACGCTGACGGAACCTCTTTTTCCTCCTCTTCTCGAACCAAAAAAAAATAAACCCATCAGCTCCCCCGATTCCCTCGGCGCGTCGTGCGGGTTCGACTGCGACGCGAGCGGCGAGTTTAAGGGCGTTTCTGCGAGTTCGACCGACGAGGGCACGTGTAACGTGTGCGAGTTCGTGCCCGAGTTCGCGAAACGCGCCGGGCCGCGCGCGCTCATCTACCACGACCCCGCGACTACGCACGCCGCCATCGTGAACTGCGGCGGCTTGTGTCCCGGGATCAACGACGTGATCCGCAGCGTGGTGACGACTCTGGAGACGGGGTACGGCGTGAAGGACATCTCGGGGATCCGGTTCGGGTTCGGGGGCTTCTGGAAAGAGGGTGTCTCGAACTTGAAGCTCACGCGGAGTAACACGTCGGGCGTGCAGAGAGCCGGGGGGTCCGTGATCGGCACCGGGCGCGGCGGCGGCGACGTGCCCAAGATTGTCGACTCGATCGAACGGCAAGGCATCAACATGGTGTTCGTGATCGGCGGGAACGGGAGCCACGCTGGGGCGGACGCCATCAGCGACGAGTGCGCGCGTCGCGGACTCGCGGTCTCCGTGGTGGGTATCCCGAAGACCATCGACAACGACATCCTGCACATCGACAAGACGTTTGGATTTGACACCGCCGTGGAGGAGGCGCAAAAGGCGATTCGCGCGGCGGCGATCGAGGCCAAGTCGGCGTTGAACGGCGTCGGCGTGGTCAAGCTGATGGGTCGGCAGAGTGGCTTCATCGCCATGAACGCCTCGCTCGCGTCGGGCGAGGTGGACGTGTGTATGATCCCCGAGGTGGACTTCGCCATGGAGGGCGCGGGGGGGGTGGTGCAGCACATCAAGAGCCTGCTGAAGAAGCAAGGCCACGCCGTGGTGGTGGTCGCGGAGGGCGCGGGGCAGGAGTACGTGCAGGGCGCGGGCGGCACGGACAAGGGCGGGAACCCGATATTAGGCGATATCGGCCCGTGGCTCGTCAAGCGCCTGCGCGCGGAGATGTCCTGCGACGTCAAGTACATCGACCCCACGTACATGGTAAGAGGCATCCCCGCAAACGCGCACGACTCCATCTACTGCACGATTCTCGGGCAGAACGCGGTGCACGGCGCGTTCGCCGGGTACACCGGCATCTCCATCGGCATGGTCAACACGCACGCCGTGTTCCTGCCCATCCCGCGGCTCATCGAGCGCGAGCGGCTGGTGGACCCCGACGGGCGCATGTGGCACAGACTGCTGACCAGCACGGGACAGCCCGACTTTCAATCCTCGTGAAGCGCGAGCGCGGAGGAGCGGCTTTCGCTTCTTCTCAGACGACACTAAGTCGCGAAGAGAGCGTCGCGCGCTTTAAGACGAGTGTAAAAAATATGCGTCGAATTCGCATTTCAAAACCAACGTATGCTCTCTTTACGGCGCGCGGCCATCACCGCGACGCGTCGACGGGCGCTCCTCGTCGTCTACGCCCCGCTCCGAGACTCGATCCGCTCACGCCGCGTTCACCGCCTCCGCGGACACCACCTCGTCCGACGCCTCCGGGGTGTTCGCCTCGGAGGGGGGCACGAGCTGCCAGAACTTGGGCAGGTACTCCTTCCAGTTTACCAAGACGAAGGCACCCTTGGGGGAGCCCGTTTTCGCGACGTGCGCCTCGATCAAAGCCTTGAGCTGCGCCTCGCCCGCCTGGCTCGTGACGCGCTGCATGGAGACAATCTCGCCGTTCACCTTGGTGGGGAAGGTTTCGTCCTCGTCCAGGAAGTACCCCAGCCCGCCCGTCATGCCGGCGCCGACGTTCCTACCAACCTTGCCGAGCACCACCACCGCGCCGCCGGTCATGTACTCGCAGCAGTGGTCGCCCGTGCCCTCGACGACCGCCTCGGCCAGCGAGTTGCGCACGGCGAAGCGCTCGCCCGCGCGCCCGTTGATGAACACGCGTCCGCCGGTGGCGCCGTACAGGCACGTGTTGCCCGCGATGATGCAATCCTCGGGGCGGAAGGGAGACTCCGCGGGGGGCATGATCGCGACCTCGCCGCCGGACATGGACTTGCACACGTAGTCGTTCGCCTCTCCCTCCAGTTTCACGTTCACGCCCCCGACGCAGAACGCACCGAAGGACTGGCCCGCCGAACCGCTGAGTTCGATGTTGATGGCGCCGGCGAAGCCCGCGTCGCCGTACCGCGCCGCGACGGCGCCCGAGACGCGCGCCGTCGCCGCGCGATCCACGTTGACGATGTCCTTCTTGATCGTCACCGAACCCTCCTCCTCGAGCGCCTGCTGCACCGCGGCATCCTCCAGGATCTCGTCGTCCAGCATGCGCCCGTCGCCGTGCGTGGGCTGCTCGCGGCGCGCCTTCGAGGAGCCCGACGCGCCGGACGACGTGAACAGGAACGAGAGGTCCAGCTCCGCCGTCTTGGCGGGCTGCCCGCTCGACGCGCTGCCGTCCGCCAAAGTCTTGGACTGCGTGAACAGGTCGTTGCGGCCGATCACCTCGTCCAGGGACTTGTACCCCATGCGCGCCAGCTCCACGCGCACTTCCTGCGCGCAGAACTGGAAGAAGTTCACCAAATCACCGGGCGCGCCGGGGAAACGCGCGCGGAGCTCCTCGCGTTGCGACGCGACGCCCACGGGGCAGTTGTTGGTGTGGCAGATGCGCGCCATCACGCACCCGGTGGCGATCATGGCGACGGTGCCGAAGCCGTACTCGTCCGCGCCCATCAAAGCGCACTGGATGACGTCCAGTCCGGAGCGGCAGCCGCCGTCCGCGCGTAAAACGACGCGGTCTCGCAAGTCGTTCTCCAC
>Ga0209666_1000611_pt1 | contig 27298 bp, 28 predicted proteins | sample SaaInlV_125m_DNA_FD_184679 | JGI IMG/M metagenome (GOLD analysis project Ga0209666, IMG submission 184679) | Marine microbial communities from expanding oxygen minimum zones in the Saanich Inlet - Saanich Inlet SI037_S3LV_10m_DNA (SPAdes)... | ecosystem: Environmental > Aquatic > Marine >...
TGGGATAATAAAAAATCCTAAAATTAAAGAAATGTAACCGCTTCGAATAATTATTATTTCATTTAAATATTTTAATAGCACTCTTAACAACACTCCTTGAACTAAAATTTGAGTAAGCCCAGCAAGTAACATGATAAATCCTATTTCTTTTGGTCCCCAAACAAAGGTTTCCTGTCCCCAGATTGCTATAGTTCCTTCCATTCCTGAAAAAGTTAAATGAATACAAAATATTAGAAAAAAAAATGGAAGTAGGTTTTTATTAGTAACAATATTTATTTGAGATCTAAATTTTTCAAATGAATAGCTGATCCTGTAGTCTTTTTTTTCTATTAAACTTTCATCTAAAAAAAAGAAAACATAAAGCAAATTAATTAAATTAATAAAGCAGGCAAACCAAGCAACATTATGCAAAGAGTCTAATGTAAAATTAGATCCTGCAATTAAACCTCCCACTAAGGGTCCAATGGTAAAGCCTAGTCCAAAAGCTACACCAAACATTCCCATTCCTTTGGCTCTATTTTTTTCATCCGTGATATCAGCAATATAAGCTGTGCCCACTGAAACATTAGTTTTAAACAATCCGGCTATAAGTCTAGAAATAAATATAACTAATATAGTTCCACTTAAAGCCAAAATAATATTTGCAATCAATTCTGCAATACAATTCATAAGTAATAATGGTTTTCGTCCAAACTTATCTGAAAGACCTCCCCAGAAAGGAGATACAAAAAATTGAAAAAAAGAAAAAGATCCAAAAGCCAAGGTGATTATAAAAATATCACCACCATAGTTATTTATAAGAAAAGGAAGGGTAGAAATTAGTATTCCACTAAATGCCAAAACATCTAGGAATAAAAAAATGATAAATTTTATCATTTAATAGAAGATAATATTTTGCTAGTCTCGTTATCAAGTCTAGAGTTTGTTGCTAGTAATTGATTGTTTGTAAGATCAAAGGTTTTACCCCTGAAATCAGTAATGGTTCCACCAGCTTCTCTAACTATAATAAGTCCAGCAGCAATATCCCAATATTTTAAATTCTTGTGCCAAAAAATTTCAGCTCTACCTGCCGCAATATAAGCCAAATCCAAGGCAGCACTTCCTAGCTTTCTTACCTGGTTAAAGTTGTTGCTTATAGCAATGTACTCCTCATAAAAAATTTTCTTATTGGGTTCTGCATAAGCTGGCCCCCCAGTTAAGGCGATAGAATCAGCAATAATATTTCTTGAAGAGACTCGAATTCTACTATTATTTAAGTAAGCGCCGCGTCCTTTTTCAGCAAAAAACATTTCATTTTTAATAGGGTCAAAAATCATTCCTGCAATAATTTCATTATTTTTTTCAAGCCCTATAGAAATCGCAAAGTGGGGAATCCCATGTAAAAAATTATTGGTTCCATCGATAGGATCTATAATCCATGTAAATTCACTTTTTTTTTCTTTGGTAGTTCCACCTTCTTCAGCAATAAAATTATAACCTGGTCTTGCTCTTTCAAGCTCTTCAATAATGATTTCCTCAACTTTTTGATCAGTTTTAGTAACAAAGTCACCTGGACCTTTTTTAGAAACTTGAAGTTTTTCAATTTCTCCAAAATCACGGATGATTATCTTTGAGGCTTTAATACAAACTTTTTCTAAAATGTTAATTTCTGGTGATAGTAATGGCACTTAGCTAACCTTCTTCACATAGTCTCTGGAAGCAGATTCAATTACTACTTTATCCCCTTGATTAATAAAAGGAGGAACTTGAATTTTAATATTATTTTGAATCACAGCAGGTTTGTAAGAACTAGAAGCCGTTTGACCTTTGACCACACCATCTGTCTCAATAATTTCAAACTCTAGGTGCTTAGGCAAATTAACTTTTAAAGGTTTGTCTTCATAAAATTCAATGGCCACATCTAAATTTTCAGTCAATAAATCTTCATCTTCACCTATCAGCTCTTTGGAAATAGAAATTTGCTCATAATCTTTTGTATCCATAAAATATAAGCTTTGTTCGTCACTATATAGAAATTGATAATTTCTTTCATCTAAGGAAGCTTTCTCAATAGTTTCATCAGATCTAAATCTTTCATTAAGTTTAGTTCCCTTGGTGATACTTTTTAATTCTACTTGATTAAATGCACCACCTTTTCCAGGTTTAACATGCTGAGTTTTAAGACAAAGATACAAATCATTCTTATGCTCAATGATATTCCCAGGCTTAATTTCAATTGCAGATATTTTCATAATGAAGAGGGTAATACACTTTTTTTGCTTTTAAATAAATTACTTTAATCTATTCAGAGCTTGTAAGGGGTTGTATTTCTTATTTTTCCATACAAAACTAGAACAGGCTATAAGATTGGCTCCATTTTTTAATAAGGGCTGGTAATTATGCTCATTGATTCCGCCAATAGCAACGACTGGAACTTTGATTTTATCTTTTGCCCATTTTAACAAATCTACCGTTGCATTAAATTTTGTCTTCTTGGTGTTGGTCTTATAAAATGATCCAAAAGCAACATATGAGGCACCTTTTTTTACTGAGCTCAAGGCTATTTTTTTAGAATTATGACAAGTGACACCCACAATGTTTAGAGTTTTAAACTTTCTCTTTACTAAAGAAATTTCACCATCTTTTTGACCGAGGTGGCAACCATCACAATTTAATAAAGAAGCTATTTCAGGAAAATCATTGATAATAATTTTTGTTTTTTTATTAACAATTTTTTTTATTTTTTTAATTTCTTGGATAAGTTTTTTTTTAGACAAGTTTTTTAATCTTATTTGAAGATATTTGATACGTTTGGTTTTTAATAATTTTGGAAGAAAGTAATAAAAAGATTTATTGAGTGTGTTGGGCGTAATTAGATAAATGTTTCTGTTTAACAATCTATTATGACAGTAATTCTTTATCTTGCTTCCAACTGCCTGTAGCTGCAAGACTGTTCATATAAGCTCTGTGGCTAAAAACAGATTGAGTAGTCTTTTTATCGTGAATATTTTTTGCCCATTGTTTTAGAGCACCTTGTTGTAACGCTCTTCCATAAGAAAATGTAAATATTAACTTAGTGTCGTTTATTTTGTTAATTTCATTGAGATTAATAGTGGCCTCAAGTTCACTTTGGCCTCCTGACAAGAATGCAATACCAGGAACTTCTTTGGGTACATTATTCTTTAAACATTCTAAAGTTTTGGCAGCAACAATTGCTGGTTCATTTTTTAATCCAGAGTCCGCTCCATTTAAAATCATATTTGGCTTCAGTACAATTCCTTCCATTTTAACTTTTTCATTTTTTAATTCTTGAAAACATTCTTTAAGAACAGCTGAAGTAACCTCAAAGCATCTATTGATATCGTGATTGCCATCCATTAACACTTCTGGCTCCACAATAGGTACCATGTTCGCTTCTTGAACTAGCGCTGCATATTTTGCAAGGGATTTTGCATTGGTAGTAATTGCATTTTGGCTAGGATGGTCTTTTGATATTTTGTACACAGCTCTCCACTTTGTAAAGCGAGCACCTAAATTGTAATATTCTTTTAATCTTTCACCAAGACCAGTTAAACCCTCTGTATATAATTCGTCAGGTGATCCATCTAAAGGTTTGGTCCCAGCATCTACTTTTATTCCTGGAAGTATATTTTGTTTATTTAAAAGTTCAGGAATAGTATCCCCATTGCTGGACTTTTGTTTAATTGTTTCATCATAAAGAATAACTCCACTCACATAAGAACCTACTTTGTTAGAAGTGAACAATGTTTCTCTAAATCCTAATCTATTTTCTTCTGTAGAAGAGATTTTTACCGAATCTAATCTTTTAGTCATAGTTCCCGTGCTTTCGTCAGCAGCAAGAATTCCTTTTCCGGAAGCTAGCATTTGAAGGGCAATTTTTTCAATTTCCATGACAATAAACTATAAATTTAATTTTTAATTTCAAGAACTTTTAATCCCGGTAAAACTTTTCCTTCCAGCCACTCAAGAAAGGCACCTCCAGCTGTGGATATATAAGTAAATTCATTTTCTCGTTTAGATTTCTTAATTGCAGCAAAGGTATCACCACCTCCTGCAATTGAGACTAGTTTCCCTTGTTTTGTTAAGTCAGCAATAGTATTGGAAATTTCTTTCGTGCCATTTGCAAAGTTATCTTTTTCAAAAAAACCAAATGGACCATTCCAGAAAACAGTTTTAGATTCTTGTAGAATCTTAGAAATAGAGGCTATTGTTTCGGTTCCAATATCTAGAATCATTTCATCATCCTCTACCTGATCTAAGGTTTTATTTACTCCTTGGTCTTCAAATGTTTTTGCCGTGACTACATCAATAGGTAATACTAATTTACAATTATTCTTAGAAGCTGTGGCAATAATGTTTTTAATTACAGAATCTATATTTTCCTCTATCTTAGATTTTCCTACTTGGAATCCTTGGTGTTTAAAAAAGTTATTTGCCATTGCACCTCCAATAATCATGTAGTCTATTTTTGGCAGAAGGGACGTGATTAAGTCTATTTTAGTAGAGATTTTAGATCCTCCTATTAAACAAGCCACTGGCTTTTGAGTGTTTGTAACAATTGAATTTAAAGCAGTCAGTTCTTGATGAATGGTTTCTCCAGCATAAGAATCTACAAATCGAGCAATTCCAAATATAGAGGCGTGTTTACGGTGGGAACAAGAAAATGCTTCATTAATATAAATATCACAAAGATCTGCTAATTTTTTTGAAAATTCATCGCCATTTTTTTCTTCATTAGGATCAAAGCGTATATTCTCCAGCAAAAAAAGTTTTTTATTTTCAGATATTTTTTGTGAAATAATATTTTTAAAGTCTTCAGGAACAAAAACAATTTCTCTTCCAATAATTTTTTCTGCTTCAGATCGAATAGGTTCTAATGAGAATCCTTCTTTACCTTTTACCTGCGGTCTTCCTAAATGGGAGCACAAGATAACAACTGCACCTCTATTTAAAAGATCTTCAACTATAGTTTTTACTTTAGTTATTTTGGTTGAATCAGAAACGGCTTGGTTTTGCATGGGCACATTAAAGTCTACCCTCAGAAAAACTTTTAAATTTTTAATATCTTTATTTTTTTCTAGAAGCTTTAATTCCGGCATTAACTTATTATTTTTTTAGGTATAATGCTAAGTCGACCATTCTATTAGAAAAACCCCACTCGTTATCATACCAAGCAAATACAGTTGCGATTTTATGGTCTACGACCTTAGTTAATAGAGTGTCCACAATAGAAGATCTTGGATCATGATTAAAATCTGAAGAAACTAAGGGTTGGTCTGTTACACCTAAAATATTTTTTAGATAAGTTTTGCTAGCTTTTTTTAAAGCTAAATTAATAGATCTTTCATTTACTTTTCTTTTTGCAGTGAAAGAAAGTTGTACCAAGGAAACGTTGGGCGTGGGTACTCTTATAGATATGCCGTCTACTTTGTTCTTAAGGTTTGGTAAAATTAAAGACAATGACTTTGCAGCTCCTGTGCTGGTGGGTACTATTGCGTTGGGAGCACTTCTTGCTCTTCTTAAATCTTTATGAGAATTGTCTAATAGTCTTTGATCGCTAGTATAAGAATGGATAGTAGTCATATATCCTTTTTCAATAGAAAAATTTTTATCCATCACATATGCTAAAGGCGCTAAACAATTGGTAGTGCACGAGGCAACAGAAATAATTTTATCTTTAGCTTTTATTTTTTTTTCGTTTACTCCATACACAATAGTTTGATCAGCATTTTTGCAAGGAGCAGAAACCAGAACTCTTTTAGCCCCAGCAGTTAAGTGCTTAGACGACTGTTCTTTAGAGTTGAATTTTCCTGTACATTCAAAAACCGTATCAATGCCTAGCTTTTTCCAAGGAAGGTTAGTCGGATCGTCTTCATGGAATAAAATAATTTTTTGACCATTGACTGTGATGCTTTTTTTATCAAATTGAATAGAAGCATCTAAATTTCCATGTATGCTATCTTTTTCTAATAAAAAAGCGCTCGTTCCAGAATCGGCTCTATTATTAATAGCAACTACTTTGATTCCTTTAGTTTTGTTTTCAATAATAGATCTTAGAACCATTCTTCCAATTCTACCAAAACCATTAATTGCAACTTTGTTCATTATTTTTGAATAATTTTTTTTGCTTGTTGTATTATATTATTACTCGTTAATTTAAAATGTTCATATATTTTTTTATATGGAGCGCTTTTTCCAAAGGTATCAATACCAAGTTCCACACCCTGATTTCCTGTATATTTTTTCCAACCCATGGTAGAGGCCGCTTCTATCGATATTTTAGCAGTAGTTTCTTCCAGTAGATTTTTTTTATAAGAACTTTCTTGCTGTTCAAATAATTCTTGGCACGGCATAGAGACTACTTTGCTATGAATGTTTTCTTTTGCCAGCTGTTGGCTTGCCTCGACTGCAATTTCCACTTCTGAACCAGTCGCTATAATAGTTAGATTAATCTCTGGATTGCTTCGGTAAATTTCATAAGCACCGTATGAGCATTTATTTATTTGATCATTGTTCGTTCTAAGTAATTTTAAATTTTGTCTTGTGAGAGAAAGAACACTAGGAGTGTTTGTTTGTCTTAATGCCAAATCCCAACATTCTATAGTTTCTATTGTGTCGGCTGGTCTAAATACATTCAAGTTAGGAATGGCTCTTAATCCAGCAATTTGTTCAACCGGCTGATGGGTCGGTCCGTCTTCTCCAAGGCCAATAGAGTCGTGAGTCATGACATAGACAACACGCTGTTTCATTAAAGCAGATAGTCTAATGGATGGTTTGCAGTAATCGCTAAAAACTAAAAAAGTCCCCCCGTAAGGAATAAGCTCTCCATGAAGAGCTATACCATTCATGATACCACACATTGCATGCTCTCGAACACCATAGTGAATATAGCTACCCGCAAAATTTCCTGGCTTAATAATTTTTTGACTCTTTGTTTTTGTGTTGTTGGATCCAGCAAGATCTGCAGATCCTCCTATTAATTCTGGGATATGCACAGTTAATAGATTTAAAATATCCTCAGAAGATTTCCTAGTTGCCATAGGTTTAGATTCTTTTATTGCCATATTTTTAGCATCGACAAAAAGTTTTGTTAGTTTTTGAGAATTTTTATGTGTTATTTTTTTTAATTTAGATCCTGCTTTTTTTTCCCATTTTTTTAATTCTCTTTTTCCTTTCTCACCAACACTTCTCCATTCTTGTAAAATTTCTTTCGGTATTTCAAATGGTGCGTGTTTCCATTTTAGTTTTTTTCGAACCAGTTGTATTTCCTCATCTCCCAAAGGACTTCCATGGGAAGAGGACTTTCCTGATTTGTTTGGGGACCCAAAGCCAATTGTAGTTTTACAAGCTATAACCGTAGGTCTTTTTGCATTTTGGCATTTTTTAATTGCTTTAAATATTTGCTTTTCATTATGACCATTTATGTCAATGTAATCCCACCCGTAAGCTTCAAGTCGTTTTTTATAATTATCTGATACTGCAAGACTTGTTGGACCATCTATAGAAATGGAATTGTTATCAAAAAACATAACTAGATTTTTCAGTTTTAAATGGCCAGCTAAACTTAAAGCCTCGTGGCTTATACCTTCCATTAAGCAACCATCTCCTGCAACCACATAAGTTTTGTGATTATAAATATCTTTTCCTTTTTTGAATTTTAAAATTTCTTCTGAAATGGCAAAGCCAACCGCATTAGCAATACCTTGTCCAAGAGGACCGGTGGTAGTTTCAATGCCAGTTCCTTTTTCATATTCTGGGTGTCCAGCACAAATAGAATTTAGTTGTCTAAAATTTTTTATATCATCTAAAGAAACACTTTTATAACCTGTTAAATGCAGAAGAGCATAAAGCAACATGGAGCCATGTCCCGCAGATAAAACGAATCGATCTCTATTAATCCAATCAGGTCTATTAGGATCAAATTTTAAAAAATGCCTAAAAAGAACGGTACACACATCTGCCATACCCATGGGCATTCCAGGATGTCCCGAATTTGCTTTTTGTACAGCATCTATTGATAAAAAACGAATAGCATTCGCGAGATCGGTATGTGTAACTTGTTTCATTAAAACCTTTTAGACTTTGCTTCTCGAAATTAATATTACTTTGTTATATAAATAAAAACATAAATATATAAATATTAGTATTTATGATTAATTTAAAAGATAAAGAAGAGAACCTACTTAGATCCTTATCTAAGCTAGATTCAATTACTGATTTAGTACAAAATTCCAAAAGAAAAATAGTAGACTTAGAACAGTTAAAGATAGAGTTAGAGCAAGAAAAGCTGAGTTTACGATCAAAGTTATCCACATTAGATTCAGAGAATATTGTTTTAAAAGAAAGTTTAAAAACAATTCAAGACAGGGTTAACCTTGAAGATCAGTCTTCTAGCGAACTAAAGGCAAAGATTGAATTGGTTGAGCAAGAAAACAATAAGCTTAAAAACGAAATTACCGATATGGAAAAAGAGCTAGAGGTTTCAAGGTATAAGTTAGCAGAGCACGAAGAAAAAAAACAAGAGGTAGAAAAAAAAATTGACGAACTAAGTCAAGAAACTAATACAATGCTGGATGGTCAAGAATGGTAAATGTAAATGTACGTTTTAATTCCAGGGATTATTTGCTTGCTTGTGAGGATGGGCAAGAAAAAGAATTAGAAAAGCTCACCACTGAACTAAATAACAAATTTGGTAAATTAAAAGCAGATTTGGGAAATCTTGGTGAAGGAAAGCTTTTGTTGATTACCGCTATTCAGCTTGTAGACGAAATGTCAGCTATGAAAGGCTCTATGCAAAAATTTAAAGAGCATAACAAAGAGTTAGAAATTAAATTTAAAGAAATTAAAGACCTGTCAGTTCAATACAAAGATGATCGAGACAGGGAAGTTAGAAACTTAAATGAAGAATTGGCCAATCTCAAAGCAATGATCACTCAAAGTGAAAGTAGTTATAATGAAGTTCTAACTAAAGTTAATAGCTCTATTGATAATTTCTTATCCAAAGCTATCTAGCTTGAATGAAAAATAAGTTACGAAAAAAATTCACACAATTACGTGCAAAAAAATATCTAGAGTTAAATTCTAAGCAAATCCAAACTATTTACTTTTCTTTATTGCGTATTATTAAACAGCATAAAATAAAAGTTATAGGAAGCTATCAGCCAATCCACACGGAGCTAAATATTAAGCCAGTACTAGAATTGCTAAAGAAGAAGTGTGTCATTGCATTACCTAGAGTATTAAACAAAAACAACATGGAGTTCAGAGCTTGGAATGAGTACGACCCATTATATGTAAGTAAGTTTGGAATTTTAGAGCCGTCAGCAAAAAATAAAAAATTAGTACCACAGCTATTTTTGGCTCCATTGTTAGCATTTGATTTAAATTTTAACCGACTGGGTTATGGAAGAGGGTATTATGATAAATATTTATCCAAAAATAAAAATTTTTTAACTTATGGAATCGCTTTTTCTTTTCAGCAAGTAAAAACAATACCCGTTCATAAAAACGATGTTGTTTTAAAAGGAGTGATTACAGAAGAGGGGAGCGTCTCAAAATAAATGAATTTTTTGTTTCTAGGAGATATTATGGGAAGAGCAGGAAGAAATATTGTCATAGAAAAACTTCCTTTGCTTATTCAATCTCACAAAATTGACTTTGTAATTGCCAATGGAGAAAATTCTGCTGGCGGCTATGGTATTACGCAAGCTATTTGCGAAGATCTATTTAAGTGTGGAGTGGATGTTATCACCTCTGGAAATCATATTTGGGATCAGAAAGAGACAATAGATTTTATCAGAGAAGAAAATAGATTGCTGAGACCTTGGAATTGGGGAGAAGGAACGCCTGGCAATGGTTTCTACATATATGAAAAAAAAGGGTTTAAGGTCGGAGTTATGAATTTAATGGGCAACGTGTATATGAAAAAAACAGATGATGTATTCCCATTTATTGAAGAAAAAATGAAAACAATAAGATTAAAGAAAGAGGTAGATTTTTTATTAGTAGATATTCATGCAGAAATCACTAGTGAAAAACAAGCCATGGGATATTTTTTAGATGGAACAGCAACTTTAGTTGTAGGAACCCACACTCACACACCCACTTTAGACTTTAGAATTCTTGAAAATGGAACTGCCTACCAAACAGACGCGGGCATGTGTGGTGATTACAATTCGATTATTGGAATGGACCGAGACAAAGCACTGCAAAGATTCTTTAAGCATGAACGCGGAGAAAGGTTGGTACCTTCTAATAAAGTAGCAACTATTTCTGGAATTCGTGTAGTTGCAGACGAACAATCAGGACTCGCTAAAGAGATAGAACCCATTATTATTGGTGGAAACTTAACTAAAAAATTCAATTAATATGGCAGGTCACTCCCATTGGGCGGGTATTAAACATAAAAAGGGAAAAGCAGATAAGCAGCGATCAAAGCTATTTTCTAAATTAAGTAGAGAGATCACGGTTGCTGCAAAATTGGGACTGCCAGATATTGAATTTAACCCAAGGCTACGATCCGCAGTTCAGGCTGCCAGAGAAGCCAACATGCCTAAAGATAATATTACAAGAGCAATCAAGAAATCCCAAGGACCTAGCGAAGACTCCAATTATGAAAAAAGTCAATATGAAGGATTTGGTCCAGGAGGAGTAGCCTTTATTGTAGAAGCATTGACGGACAACAAAAATAGAACTTTTACCAACCTAAGGTCTTTGTTTGAAAAAAATAATTCGTCTTTAGGGGTGGAAGGTTCTGTTTCATACCAGTTTGAAGAGGTTGGTCATATCAAAATTAAAAAAGAATTAATCACAGAAGATGAAATTTTTTCTCAAGCGATTGAAGCGGGTGCTGAGGATTGCATAAGTGGAGAAGAACATCATGAAATTTATTGTAAAAAAGAAAAATTTAATGAAGTGAGAGTTTCCATTGAGACAAAAATAAAAGAGCTAAGTTTCTCAGGAATTATTTGGAAGCCTAAAAATACAGTCTCTATAAACAAAGAAGTGTTTGAAAAGATTATTAATTTTATAGATTTGCTAGAGGATGATGAGGATGTTCAAAATGTGTATACCAATTTTGATATTGATGAGAATATATTAAAGGAGCTAGAGCTTTGATTGTATTCGGAATAGATCCTGGAGTAAGTGGGGCCATCAGTGTATTTGAGAATAAAAAGATTACTACCTTTTTTGATATGCCAACGATGATTGAAGGAAAAAAGAATAAACGACAAGTGAATGCAGCCCAGTTAGCTCATGAAATAAAATCGAGAGTTATAGATAGAGATAATTCAGCAGTGTTAATCGAGCAAGTAGGTGCCATGCCAGGACAGGGAGTTACCAGCATGTTTAATTTTGGACAATCTTTTGGAGTTATCAAAGGAATATGTTCTGCCCTGGGAATTCCTATTTATTTCATTAGACCGGTAAAATGGAAAAAGCATTTTAATTTAATAGGTACAGAAAAAGATGCCAGCAGAACTAAAGTTATAGAAATGTTTCCTGACTTATCTCCACAGCTTACTAAAAAAAAGGATTCCAACAAGACGGACGCAATTTTAATCGGAAAGTATTTTATTGATCATTATTCTAACGAAGGATTTCATGGCTAAAACTTTTGAAATAAAGATTAGAGTGTATTATGAAGACACGGATGCTGGTGGAATAGTATATTATGCAAATTACCTTAAGTATTTAGAACGAGCTAGAACAGAGCTGATTTATAGTCTAGGTTTAAAACATAAGAAGCTTATAGAGGAGTATGGCTTTCAAATTGTAGTAGCTCATTGCGATATTGCATTTAAAAAACCAGCTCATTTCGAAGACCATTTGGTTATTAAGACAGAACTAAAAAGCTTATCTGCAGTTAAATTAGAAATGGTTCAAAAAGTCTACAAAGTAGACTGCTGGACGACCACAACAGAAGAAGAGTTGTTAGTGGATGCAAAAGTAACTTTGGCTTGCGTTAATCCACAAGGAAAGCCAAAAAAAATGCCATCAGCGGCTTCACTTTTATTTAAAAGTTGTCTTTAACTACGAACCTTTATAGTCCTAAAAAGACAAAAAAATGACAATATTTAAAACTAGAACATAATTATGGATCCAGTTACTACAGCAGCAACCAGTTTAGGAACTACTGATTTTTCAATCGTAACGCTTTTTATGCGTGCTGATTTAGTAGTAAAATTAGTAATGATATCTTTAGTATTAGCCTCTATTTTTTCTTGGGCACTAATTATTGATAAAATTAAAATATTTAAAAAAATATTTAAAGAAACCGATATTGCAGAAGACCAATTTTGGTCATCGAAATCAGCTGGAGATTTTTATAAAAAAACAAGTAGCAGTTCAGACAATCCTTTGGTGGTTGTCTTTAGAGCTGGAATGGAATGTGTTCAAGATCATAAAAGTAAAGGACAAATTGTCGAGAGAACTAAGCGAGTGATGGATGTGGCAATTGATAAGCAAATTGACAAATATGAAAAAAACTTAACGTTTCTTGCAACTGTTGGTTCAGTTGCTCCATTTGTTGGATTGTTCGGAACTGTTTGGGGTATTATGAATTCGTTTCAATCTATTGCTATTTCTAGAAATACTAGTTTGGCAATTGTTGCTCCTGGAATTGCAGAGGCATTATTTGCAACTGCTCTAGGTCTACTGGCTGCTATACCAGCAGTTGTTGCCTACAATAAATTTTCTAGCGATTCTAGAAGATACACTCAAAAATTAGAAAATTTTACCCAAAGCTTTTTAACGATCATTTAAATGGCATTTCAGTTTTCAAAATCTAACTCTCGCTCGAGAACATTGATGAGCGATATCAACGTCACTCCATTTGTAGATGTTATGTTGGTGCTATTGATTGTATTTATGGTTACCGCGCCAATGCTAACGGTTGGTGTTCCTGTAAACTTACCGGATAGCAATGCCGATTCTTTACCCGATGACAAAGAGCCTCTGACTTTGACAATAAATTCTAAAGGAGAAATTTTTATTCAAAAAACTAAAGTAGGATTTAGTGAGTTAATACCAAAATTATTAGCTATTGCCAAAAACAGAACTGATACTAGAATTTATGTGCGTGGAGACAAGAATATAGATTACGGGAGAGTAATGGAGGTTATGGGTAAGCTATCTGGATCAGGATTTTCTAAGGTAGCGCTTATTTCTGAAACAAAAAGGTAGTTCATGTATAAAAGTGTATCGCTTTCGGTCTTTTTGCACTTGGCTTTTGTGTTGTTGACGGTTCTCACCTTACCCTTTGTCAAAAAAGAACCTATTACCGCTCAACAATTAATAGCTATAGACATCATTCAAATTTCAGAAAAAACACAACTTCCTTTTGCTCCTAAAGCCAGAGAGATCATTGAAAAAATTAAAAAAGAAAAAAAGAAAGAGAGGGTAGTTACCAAACAAGCTCCGCCTAAAATTACTCCCAAAGAAAAGCCAGATACTGTCCCACTTCCAGACCAATTAAAATTGAAGAAAAAAGAAGAAAAGAAAAAGAAACAAAACCCCAAGGAAGTAAAAGAATTAATTAGGCAGTCCTCCGAATTTGAAAAAAAAGAATTATTTGATCCTAATAAAATAGCTGCCCTTATTGATAAATCTAAAGAAGAAACAGCAGATATAAAAAAAAAACAAAGCTTAGAGCTAACTCAAAATCAGGATAGCTCCGTCACTTTAAACAAAGGGATTACTCTTAGCCAGCAAGACGCCATCAAAGCTCAAATTTACAAATGTTGGAATATTCCTTTAGGACTTCCTTTTGACCAAAATTTACTTGTTAGAATAAAACTTAAATTAAAAGAGGATGGATCTATTCTGTCTTCAGAAGTGTTAGATCATAGAAGAATGAATCAGCCAGGCCAAGCTTATTATAAAGTACTTGCGGAAAGTGCTCTTCGAGCAGTAAAACTTTGTGATCCATTAAAGATGCCAACCACAGGCTATGACAAGTGGAAAGATCTTCAGCTTAATTTTGATGCAAAGGAAATGTTAAGAGGATAATATAAAAACTATGAAGAAACTTTGTTTAATTTTTATTTCAATTCTTTTTTTGAACCACAGCGCTTTTGCGGTTGTAAAAATTGATATTACTAGAGGTAATTTAGAACCATTGCCCACAGCGATATCTAAATTTTACATAGATAAGCCATCTAAATTTTCACCTGAACTCAAAGCTTTAGAGTTAGATAAAAAAATATCTGAAGTTATTTCTAATAATTTAAAAAGATCGGGACTCTTTTCTATTATTGACCCAGAGTCATATATTCAGTCCCCTCGCATTGCTCATGCCAAGCCCACCTTTCAAGATTGGGCTTTGATCAAGGCGCAAATTATGGTTTCGGGTAAATTAGTTATTGATGAAAAAAAACGATTGAGAGTAGAGTTTAGGCTTTGGGATGTGGTTAATGCAAAAGAAATAGAAGGTTTGGCTTTGTTTGCAACTCCTAATAGTTGGAGACGAATTGCTCACATTATTTCAGATAAAATTTATGAACGAATGACGGGGGAGCTCGGTTATTTTGACACTAGAATTATTTACGTAGCAGAATCCGGACCAAAAGATCAAAGAATTAAAAAATTAGCTATCATGGACCAGGATGGAGCCAATAATAAATATTTAACGCTTGGTAACGAACTGGTGTTAACCCCAAGGTTTAATCCAGCTTCACAAATGGTTACCTATATGTCTTATTTTAAGAATTTACCGAGAGTGTATTTGTTAAATATTGAAACGGGGATGCAGGAACTGGTAGGAGACTTTCCTGGCATGACTTTTGCACCTAGATTTTCTCCAGATGGTACGAAAATTATTATGAGTTTTGCAAAAGATGGAAATTCAGATATTTATTCTATGGACATTAAATCTCGAGTAGTGGAACAATTAACATCCCATCCCTCTATTGACACTTCTCCATCCTACTCTTCCGATGGAAGCCAAATTACTTTTAATTCAGATCGTAGCGGCACACAGCAAATTTACGTTATGAAAAGTGATGGCTCCAAAGTAAAAAGAATATCTTTTGGCCAGGGCTTATATGGAACTCCAGTCTGGTCACCAAGAGGAGATCTAATTGCGTTTACTAAAATATATAGAGGAAAATTTTATATAGGAGTCATGAGAAGTGATGGAACAGGAGAGAGGCTATTAACAGAAAACTATTATCAAGAAGCACCTTCTTGGTCACCAAATGGTCGTGTATTAATTTTTTACAGAGAATCGAGAACTAAAAAATCAAAAACTGGGTTCAGCACATCCTCGTCCTTATGGTCCATTGATTTGACGGGATATAATGAAAGAAAAATCAAAACGTTAACGGACGCTTCAGACCCTGCATGGTCAGGCTTGCTTTCAAAATAATTAGAAAATAACCCATTTTGGTACCTTTGCTTGATTTTTATAGTTGCACACAAAAGCCTAATTATGTAGATATGGTGGTAAGTAAATCATTTTTGAGAGGTATCGTTAATGTTTAAAATTTTAAAAAATACATTTTTAGTAGCAATATTAGGAATTTTTATTTCTGCGTGTTCAACAACTGCAAAAAAAAGTACAAGTGCAGGTGATGTCTACACCGGAACTGACACAGTTAAGTATTTAGCAACAGGTGTTGCTGACAGAGTATTTTTTGCAACTAACAGCACTGGACTAACTTCAGCAGCAAAAGCAACTTTAACTAAACAAGCAGGATATATTAAAGCTAGCAAAATTTCTGTGGTGATTGAAGGTCATGCAGATGAACGTGGTACTAGAGAATATAACTTAGCACTTGGTGAAAGACGTGCAAATGCAGCTAGGGATTATTTAATGACCAAAGGTGTTGCAAAGTCATCAATTAAAGTAATTAGCTATGGAAAAGAGAGACCAGCAAACACTGACTCTTCTAAACTAGCTTGGTCTCAAAACAGAAGATCAGTTACAGTTAAAGCTAATTAATAATTAATTTTTTTTAGGTATTTAAAGACCTTGGAATAGAAATGTTCCAGGGTCTTTTTTTTGCCTAAATTTATTGTACTAATGTCTTAATAGAATGAAAAAAATATTTATATTTATAATTTTTTGTATGTTTGCCTACGGAGCACAGGCAGATGAGCAGCTGACCACAATTATTAATGAGCTAAAAACTTTAAACAAGGATTTAAAAACTTTGGAAAAAGCAGTCTACAGTAAAAGTTTTTCTTCACAAAATTCCTCCAATTCTTCATCTGGTAATATTCCAGCTACTTTAGAAGGAGCTCTTACAAGACAATTGGTAAAACTTTCTGAATTAGAGGAGCAAATTCAAAAAATGACTGCTAGTAATGAAGAAACACTATTTAATTTACAAAAAATTTCCGACCGCGTTGATAAAATTCAAAAAGATACAGAGTTACGATTTAGTGAGCTAAGATCAGGATCCGTTCCTACTTCCAATAGCCTACAAAAAACCAATACACCAAAAAAATTACCTGGAACTGGAAAGATGCAAGATTTTAGCAAAGTATTAGATACCTCATCCAATGACACAAAAGTTGCATCGAATCAAAAACAAGAAATTAGAAGCATAAGTCCAGCTGCAGTGGTGCAGACTGCTGATGTGGAAACAGAATCTATTTTACCCAAAGGTACTCCAGCAAGCCAATATAAGTTTGCAACTAATTTTATTAAAGTAGGAGATTATCAAAAAGCAGAGATCGCATTAAAAGAATTTATTGAAAAAAATCCCAATCACACATTGTCGGGAAGCGCACAGTATTGGTATGCTGAAACATTTTATATTAGACAATTGTATCATGATGCAGCAGCAGCGTATTTAGATGGATATCAAAAATTTCCCAAAAGTACAAAAGCTCCACAAAATCTTTTGAAGTTAGGAATTGTCATGAATGAATTAGGAGAAAAAGACCAAGGCTGTTTAATGTTGAGTGGTGTTAAAAAACAATATCCAAAAGCAGACAAGTCAATTCTTCAGAAAGCTAAATATGAAACCAAAAAGTTCAAATGTGCAAAATCATAATAGCTTTTTACAAAATAAACTAACCTCAAAAATCTATCTTCAATTTGAAAAAATTGTAAAAAAAAACATTGGCTCCAAGTCATTTGTTGCCTGCATCTCTGGTGGTCCGGACAGTTTGGCTCTCGCAGCCTGCTCTAAAATTTATTCAGAAAAAAATCTGATAAAAGTTTTTTATTTAATTGTAGACCATAATATTCGAGCAAACAGTGCCCTAGAAGCAAAGAGAGTGCAGAAAAATTTATTAAAAATTTCTGCTAAAGCTAAAATTTTAACTATAAAAAGAACAATTTCTCGAAGTATTCAAAAAAATGCAAGAGATCATAGATATAAAATAATAAGTGATTTTTGTAAAAAAAATAAAATTAATTATATGTTAACCGCCCATCATTTAGACGACCAGATAGAAAATTTTTATATTCGCTTAAGTAGGGGTAGTGGTTTACAGGGACTTTCATCCATGAAAATTGCTGAAAAAAATAAAGAGAAAATTACTATTGTTCGTCCTTTTTTGTCTAGTTCTAAAAAAACACTAATACAGATTGCTAAAAAAATATTTACCACATTTATTAAAGACCCATCTAATACGAATGACCGTTTTTTAAGATCTAGAATTAGAAAATTAAAATCTAATTTGGAAAAAGAAGGATTAGATCAAACTCGTATATTAAAAACTATTGATAATTTAAATACCGCTAAAGAAGCGATTGATTTTTATGTTCGCTACTCTGAAAAAAAATATATTCAAACTAAGCTAAATAACAAAATTCAAATTGATTTAAAGCTGTTTCAAGAGCAGCCCTCCGAAATAAGTTATCGTGTTATAGCCTCTTTAATTAAAAAAAAATCAAAAAAGGATTATCCACCAAGAGCAAAAGGAACTCTGAACCTTATGGATTCTGTTCAAAAAAAGAATTTTAAAAGAGTAACCTTGGGAGGATTTGTGTTCAGCTTAAGTGGAAAAAAAATTATAATGACAAAAGAAAATAGAAATAACAAAGAAATTTAGTTATTTAGTTGTTTTCTGTGATATTTTGCTCCTTGTAAGATTAATTTAAATACTTATTTTATAACGTATGAATATGAAAAATTTGACGATGTGGGGAATTATAGCTCTGTTAGTGCTGGGACTATTTAATTTATTCCAAAATCCAGCAACGATTACTGCATCTAAAGATTTACCTTTCTCTACTTTTATTGAAGAACTAGATAAAGGAAATGTGATCTCTGTTGATATTAAGGGAAATAATATTGCAGGTACTTTTTCCAACGGCAGTAAATTTAAAACATACTCTCCCAATTATCCAAATTTAGTAGAGAAGCTTACGTCTAAAGGAGTTTCTTTTTCAGCAGGACCAGTAGAAGATAAAATGCCTTCTTTTTTCAGTGTCCTTTTATCTTGGTTTCCTATGATATTATTAATTGCAGTTTGGATTTTTTTCATGCGTCAGATGCAAGGTGGAAAAGGCGGAGCCATGGGTTTTGGAAAATCAAAAGCAAAATTATTAACAGAAGCACATGGTCGAGTTACCTTTAAAGATGTTGCTGGTGTAGATGAGGCAAAAGAAGAGCTGGAAGAAGTAGTAGATTTTTTAAAAGATCCAAGAAAATTTCAAAAATTAGGAGGAAAAATTCCTAAAGGTGCATTGCTAATAGGACCTCCTGGTACCGGTAAGACATTAATTGCAAGAGCAGTTGCTGGTGAAGCAAACGTTCCTTTCTTTACTATTTCAGGTTCTGATTTTGTTGAAATGTTTGTGGGTGTAGGTGCTTCTCGAGTAAGAGATATGTTTGAACAAGGAAAGAAAAACGCACCTTGTATTATTTTTATCGATGAAATCGATGCAGTTGGAAGAAGTAGAGGAGCAGGCTTGGGTGGTGGAAATGATGAGCGTGAACAAACATTAAACCAATTGTTAGTTGAAATGGATGGCTTTGAAACGAATGAAGGCGTTATTTTAATTGCAGCTACTAACAGACCAGATGTATTAGACCCTGCATTATTGAGACCAGGACGTTTTGATAGACAGGTAGTAGTCCCTAATCCAGATATTCTTGGAAGAGAAGCAATTTTAAAAGTCCATTTAAAAAAGATTACTACTGGTCCAGATGTAAATCCAAGAACGATTGCTCGTGGGACTCCAGGATTTTCAGGAGCGGATCTTGCAAATATTTGTAACGAAGCTGCATTATTGGCAGCTAGAAAAAATAAAAGAATTGTAACTCTTTCTGATTTAGAAGAAGCTAAAGACAAAGTCATGATGGGATCTGAGAGAAGATCTATGGTGATGTCAGAAGATGAAAAAAAATTAACAGCTTATCATGAGGGTGGCCATGCAATTGTAGCATTATTTGAAAAAGCATCCGACCCTATTCATAAAGCAACTATTATTCCAAGAGGAAGAGCATTGGGAATGGTGATGAGACTGCCAGAACGAGACCAGCTTTCTATGACTAGAGAAAAAATGTATGCAGATATTTCTGTTGCCATGGGAGGAAGAATTGCAGAGGAGATTATTTTTGGTCATGACCAAGTAACTTCTGGAGCTTCATCGGACATAGAAATGGTAACTAAAATGGCAAAAAATATGGTTACAAGATGGGGAATGAGTGAAACTATGGGACCTGTTGCTTATCAAGAAAATGAAGAAGAGGTATTTTTAGGAAGATCTGTATCTAGAACCCAAAACGTTTCAGAAGAAACAGCTAAAAAAATTGATGCAGAAGTAAGAAAAATTGTAGATAGCGGCTATAATCGTGCTAAAAAAATTCTTACAGAAAAGTTAGCAGATTTGCATAAAATTTCCAAAGCTCTATTAGTGTACGAAACATTAAATGGAGATGAAATTAGAGATTTAATTTATAAAAATATTCAACCAAGCAGAGGTGTCTCCAAAGATGATGAAGACTCTTCGTCAGCTAGCGCTTTAGGAACCATTGGTTTAAAACCAAAATTACAAAACTAAACTGTTTTATGAGGTCTGTTTACATTAGGCCCCTTAATTTTCTATATGGAAAAGACGCTCTATTTCATATTCAAAAAAAATTAGCAGCTTCTGTTTGTGGAAATAAATCTTTAGGATTTACTAAAATAGAAATTGTTAACAAAAAAAATAACAAATCCATACTGATCGATATTTCTCAAATAAATAAATTAAAAAACAAAAATAAAAAACAAATTCTTAAAGATTTAAAATATATTCAAAAAAAACGAAGTACGATTATCAACCTAAATAATACCAAGCCTGTACTCATGGGAGTGCTAAATGCAACACCAGATAGTTTCTCAGATGGAGGAAAGTTTAATAAACTCAAACCTGCAATTCAACATGCAAAATTGATGCTTGAGCAAGGAGCTCAGATTATTGATATAGGGGGAGAATCCACCAGACCAGGTGCCGAGCTTATTTCGGAACAAGAAGAATGTAAAAGAGTTATCCAAATTGTAAAAAAAATTAGTCAAATAAAAAAATGTATTGTTTCTATAGATACCAGAAAATCTTCTGTGATGGAGGCCGCAGTCAAGGCAGGAGCCAAAATTATTAACGATGTTTCAGCTTTAGATTTTGATTCAAACTCTATATCGCTCGTAGCCAAGTTAAGAAAACCAATTATTTTAAATCACTCTCAAGGAACTCCAAAGACTATGCAAAAAAATCCAAACTATCAAAATGTCTTAATCGATATTTATGATTATTTTGAAAATAAAATTAATCAGTTGGAAAAAAGAGGCTTTAAAAGAAAAAATATTATTTTAGATCCGGGTATAGGTTTTGGAAAAAATGTTCAACACAACTTAACTTTAATGAGTAAAATTTCTTTTTTTCATTCTCTGGGTTGTCCGTTAATGCTAGGGCCTTCTAGAAAAAGTTTTATTGGAAAAATTATGGGATCTAAAGATACTATTTCAAGATTAGGTGGGACGATATCATCGGTAATAATTGGTGCGAACCAAGGCGTTCAATTTTTTAGAGTGCATGATATAAAAGAGATACAAGAAGCATTAACAATTAATGCAGAGTTGCAGGCAATTTAATGAAAAAATATTTTGGAACAGATGGAATAAGAGGAGTAGTAAATCAAGGTAATATCACTGGTGAACATTTTTATAAATTTGGATTAGCAGCAGGATCTTTCTTTAAAATTAAAGATAAGAAAAAACATTTAGCTATTATTGCTAAAGATACCAGAGTATCGGGCTACATGTTAGAGCCAGCATTGGTTTCAGGACTAACTTCTGCTGGAATGGATGTGATCACGTTTGGTCCTATTCCTACTAATGGACTGGCCATGCTCACCAGATCCATGAAGGCAGATATGGGAATTATGATTACAGCATCTCATAACCCTTATACAGATAACGGCTTAAAATTATTTGGACCCGATGGATTAAAGTTATCCGACAAAGTTGAAAAAAGAATTGAAACATTAATTGATGCTAAGCAATCTAAGTTACTTGTTTCTGTTAAAGAGTTGGGTAGAGTGAAAAGACTAGAGGATGGAAATTCAAGATATATTGAAATTCTAAAGAGCAATTTTCCAAATAATTTTGATTTAAAAGGAATGAAGATTGTAGTCGATTGCGCTAATGGAGCTGGATATAAAGCTGCACCTAAAATACTAGAAGAATTAGGAGCAAAAGTATTCGCGATAGGAATTGATCCCAATGGAATTAATATTAATCAAAAATGCGGATCTACCTATCCACAAATGTTAAAACAGGCAGTTAAAAAACACAAAGCCAATCTTGGTATTGCTTTAGACGGAGATGCGGACCGAGTTATTTTATGTGATGAAAAGGGAGCGATAGTAGATGGTGATCAAATTATAGGAATGATTGCTACGAGATGGCATAAGAAAAATATTCTTAAAGGTGGTGTGGTCGGAACTTTGATGAGTAATTTAGGATTAGAGCAGTATTTTGAAAAAGAAAATATTCCATTCGTAAGATCAGATGTGGGAGATCGATACGTTAAAGAAACCATGCAAGCAATGAAATATAATTTAGGAGGCGAACAGTCAGGCCATGTTATTTTAGGAGACTTCACCACTACAGGAGACGGACTGTTAGTTGCTCTAGAAGTTTTGTTTTCCATGAGGAAAGGAATTAAGTCCAGTAAATTGTTAAAAGTATTCAAACCAGTTCCTCAAATATTAGAAAATAAAGAAGTAGCTGATAAAAATATCATTCATAGTAAAGATTGTAAAATTGCCATTAAGAAAGCAAAAAAATTATTAGGAACAGAAGGTCGTTTGCTAGTTAGAAAATCAGGAACAGAATCAAAGGTGAGAATTATGGGTGAGTGTCATAATGCAAAGTTATTAGCCAAAGCCATTCAAGTAGTATCTAGATCTATCAAGTGAAACCAAAAACTAAAATTTTAATTATTGCAGGATCAGACTCTTCAGGAGGAGCAGGTATTCAAGCAGATATTAAAACTGTAACTTCACTAGGAGGTTATGCCATGACCGCTGTTACTGCAATTACAGCACAAAACACTACCGGAGTATTGTCTATTGTAAGCATTCCTCCAAAAGAAATTGAGAATCAAATTTTATTTACCGCAAAAGATATAAAGCCTGATGCTATCAAAATAGGAATGTTGCATTCTAAGGAAGTGATCGAGAAGGTCTTGCTTTCATTAAATAAAATAAAAAATTCAAAAATAGTTTTAGACCCAGTGATGGTGGCCAAGGGAGGAACTAAATTAATAAATAATCCAGCAATTTCTATTTTAAAAAATAAGCTTATGAAAAAAGTTTTTTTAATCACACCCAATATTCCAGAAGCTGAAGTTTTGGTAGGAAAAAAAATAACCAATTTAGACGAGATGATACTTGCCGCATATACACTTATTCATTTAGGAGCCAACAATGTTTTGTTAAAAGGGGGTCACTTAAAAGGCAAAAACGTCCAAGATGTTTTGGTGAATCAAAAAGAACTTCATATATTTAAAAATAAAAAACTATCCACGCCTAATACACATGGAACAGGATGTACCTTATCTTCTGCCATTGCTACTTTTTTAGGCTGTGGAAAACCTTTATATAAATCATGTGAACTAGGAATTCTCTATGTTAATAATGCTATACGATCTAATCTGACTTATGGAAAAGGTCGTGGACCAATTAATCACTTAAACTCTATAGAACTTTATAAAAAATTTAAATAAATGAAAAACGTTGTAGTCGTAGGCTCTCAGTGGGGAGACGAAGGAAAAGGAAAAATTGTAGATTGGTTATCTGAGCAAGCGGATGTGGTCGTTCGTTTTCAAGGGGGACACAACGCAGGACACACATTAGTTATTGATGGTAAAGTATATAAATTAAAACTTCTTCCATCTGGAATTGTTAGATCTGACAAAATATCGGTCATTGGAAATGGAGTGGTGGTAGATCCTTGGGCTCTATTAGATGAAATAGAACAAATTACTAAACAAGGCGTGACCGTAAATGAAAAAAATCTTATTTTAGCAGAGACAGCAAGTTTGATTATGCCATTTCATAGAGAGATGGATGAGATTAGAGAAGATTCAGCTGGTAAAGGAAAAATTGGAACAACCAGAAGAGGCATAGGACCAGCTTATGAAGATAAGGTAGGAAGACGTTCTATTCGAGTAATGGATTTAAAATCAGAAAGTAATTTAAGTAACCGCCTAGAAATAGTTCTTGAGCACCACAATGCTATTCGAAAAGGTTTGAAGAAAAAAGAATTTAAGAAAGACGATCTAATGAAAGATCTTCTTACCATTGCTCCAGAAATTTTAAAGTTTTCTCAACCTGTGTGGAGAAAAATGGATCAATATAGAAACGAAGCAAAAAGAATATTGTTTGAAGGTGCCCAAGGAATTTTACTCGATGTGGATCATGGTACTTATCCTTATGTAACTTCTTCTAATACAGTTGCAGGTGCTGCAGCTACTGGAACAGGATGCGGACCTAATGTAATTGATTATGTACTTGGAATTACCAAGGCATACACCACCAGAGTAGGTGAAGGACCTTTTCCAACCGAATTGAATGATAAAATGGGAGAATTGCTAGGAAAACGAGGAAATGAATTTGGTACTGTTACGGGAAGAAAAAGAAGGTGCGGTTGGTTTGATGCAGTCCTAGTAAGACAAACAGCAAAAGTTTCAGGAATTTCGGGAATAGCTTTAACTAAGTTGGATGTGTTAGATGCCTGTTCAGAAATTAAGATGTGTGTAGAGTATGAGCTAGATGGGAAAAAACTAGACTATTTACCTGCTGCTGCAGAAGATCAAGCGAGAATTAAACCCATTTATAAAACTTTTCCTGGATGGATGAAAAGTACAGTAGGTACAAGAAGCTATGAAGAGTTACCTCAAGAAGCAAAAATTTATTTAAGTGAACTAGAAGATTTTATTGAAACCAAAATCTCAAGCATTTCCACAAGTCCAGAACGAGAAGATACAATATTAGTTGAAAATCCTTTTAAAATATAAACAATACCGTCTTATACTTTTAAGAAAAATTTTTAGTAAAGAATAATTAATTTATAGAAAGTTGCTTTGGTTGCTTAACATTTTCAAGCATCGCTTTTTGTAATTTTTCAAAAGCTCTATTTTCGATTTGACGAATTCGTTCTCTGCTTACTTTATGTTTTTGACTAAGCTCTTCTAAGGTTTTAGGTTCGTCAATTAGTCTTCGGTCTTGTAGAATTTCTTTTTCCCTCTCATCAAGCACAGACATCGCATTTTTTAATAAAGCTTGTTTTTGTTGTAATTCTTGACGTTGAGAAACTTGTAATTCTTGATCTGCATTTTCATCTACTACCCAATCTTGCCATTCTGCATCACCTTCTTCACTACCCACAGGTGCATTTAATGAATGCTCATGGCCTGCTAATCTTTGATTCATTGATACCACCTCATCTTCCCTAACGTCCAACTGCGTAGCAATCTCAGTAATATGCTCTGGTAGCATATTGCCTTGTTCTGCAGCAAAAATTTGGTTCTTAATTTTTTTTAAATTAAAAAATAGTTTCTTTTGAGCAGCGGTAGTTCCAATTTTAACCAAACTCCAAGAGCGTAATACATATTCCTGAATAGAGGCTTTAATCCACCACATAGCATACGTTGCAAGTCGAAACCCTTTCTCAGGATCGAATTTTTTTACCGCTTGCATCAATCCAATATTTCCCTCAGATACTAATTCACTAACTGGTAATCCATAACCTCGATAACCCATGGCAATCTTTGCAACTAATCGCAAATGACTAGTCACCAACTTGTGAGCAGCCTCTTTGTCTCCTTGTTCTCTCCAGTTTTTAGCGAGTACATATTCTTCTGCAGCATCCAACATAGGAAATTTTCTAATCTTAGAAAGATAAGAAGAAAAACTTCCCTCAGGCGTAAGGGTAGGTAAGCTAGTTTTGGTTAGGTCTTGGTTCATATTTATATATTTATGTAATTTCTAAAATTAAAAAAACAAGAGGTTAATTTCCAAGTTTTTTTAACATTTTTTGTAAGTTTAACAAATCTTTAGGCAATTCTGCGGTAAAAAATAGTTCTTTCTCAGATTTTGGATGGAGGAAACCCAGTGATTGAGCGTGTAATGCTTGAAAATTTATATTCTCCAAAACAATAGAAAGCTGCTCATCCAAATCTCTAATTTTTCTAACTTTTTTACCATACATCTGATCGCCTAAAATAGGATTTCCTTGATGAGCTAGGTGAACACGAATTTGATGGGTTCTTCCAGTTTCCAATCTACATTCTATTAAGCTAATGTCAGGAATTGTTTTTCCCTTAAATACTTCTAGAGTTTTATAATTCGTAATTGCATCTTTACCACTTCCAACCTCCGCACTCATTTTTTGGCGATTATATTTACTCCTTCCAATCAGTGTTTCAATTCTTCCATGAATAGGTCTTGGCATACCCCATACAAATGCAAGATAAGTTCGTTGAATAGAATGATCTTCAAATTGTTTTGCTAGGACGTTATGTGCAATGTCATTTTTAGCTACAACCAATAAACCAGAAGTATCTTTATCTATTCTGTGAACGATACCAGGACGAAGTTCTCCATTAATTCCAGATAAATTTTCCTTACAATGATGCAACAAGGCATTGACCAATGTGCCATCTGGATTTCCTGCACCAGGATGAACCACCATGCCAATTGGCTTGTTAATTACAAGTAAGTCATTATCTTCATAAACAACATCCAAAGGAATATTTTGAGGTTTAAGATCTGTTGGTACTGGCTCTGGTACGGATAGCTCAATCTCATCACCAAAGGAAACTTTTTTAGACCTTTCTTCTATAGGCTCATTGTTGACCAGAAGAGCACCCTCTTTAATTAGTTTGCTTATTTTAGTTCGGCTAAATGTAGGCAGTTCTTCCACAATAAACTGATCCACTCTTTTTAAATTCTGCTCTTCTGAAACAGTAAACTTGTATTTTTTATCTGTCATAATCCTGATATAACACTTTTATGGTCTTGTAGTGAAATGGATATCATTCTTGTCTTCGAAACAAGCGTTTTAGGTTCGAATCCTAACAGGACCACCAAAAAAAAGTTATTCACCGACATTTATTAAACTGCCTTTAATTTTAGCAGTTTTGAAAGATCGATAAAAAGTTAACAGGGCGATACTTAAGTAAACCAAGTTTAAAGCAAGAGCGTTGTAAATATTTACATAGTCAACCGTATTGGCAATTAGTATAGATCTCGTTTCTTCAAAGATATGAGCCAATGGCAAAGCTAATGCAACGACTTGTAACCAATTAGGCAATATTTCTACAGGATAGTAAATACACCCAAGCGGAGCTATAAAAAATAAACTTGCCCAAGCAATATTTTCAAAAGAGGGTCCAAATCTTACTAATCCTGCTGTAACCAACAGCCCCAAAGTAATTCCAAAAAGATAAAGACTAAATAGTAGCAATAGTAAAGGCAACCCTAAATCCATAAGTGAAATACCAAAAAGAGGAATGGCAATTAGCACTGCTGGAATTAGTCCTATTAAGGTTCGAATAAGAGCTGTGCAAGTCAATGCGATTATAATTTCACTAATTTTTAATGGAGAAACAAAAAGATTAATTAAATTCCTGCTCCAAATTTCTTCTAAAAATAACATATTATAGCTAATGCTAGATCTAAATAAAAAATCATACAAAATAGCTGCAGTTAAAATAATACCAACTGTATTATTGAAATAAGTGCTGTGCATTGTAAAAAACTTGGAAACAAAGCCCCATAAAATGATTTGGACTGTTGGCCAATAAATAAGATCAATAATTCTAGGAAAAGAAGCTTTTATTAAATAT
>Ga0209666_1000613_pt1 | contig 27291 bp, 14 predicted proteins | sample SaaInlV_125m_DNA_FD_184679 | JGI IMG/M metagenome (GOLD analysis project Ga0209666, IMG submission 184679) | Marine microbial communities from expanding oxygen minimum zones in the Saanich Inlet - Saanich Inlet SI037_S3LV_10m_DNA (SPAdes)... | ecosystem: Environmental > Aquatic > Marine >...
GGGGGGGGGGGGCGCGCGCGCCGCGGCGTCCCAGCGCGACATCGCGAGCTCCACCTCGCGCCTCGATGTGGCAAACAGCGGTGAGGCGTTTTGGACGCACTGCACGCAACAAAACAAGGCGAGCGGAAACTTCTCGATGTTGTCACTTTCCAGCTTTCGTGTGAAAAGACGAAGAGCTGGGCGGATTTCGGAGACTGGATGCACGTGGAAAGAAGAATCACAGTTGTCGCGTTCACACCGCTTTCGTTATCCACGACGTGGCAATAGCGAGCGCGATCCCTCTCCCCGCCACTGCCACAGACACTGACTGTGACCATGGCTGCCATCGCGAACACCGTTTTGGCGGGCTCCGCCCTGGGCGCCCCCGCTTCGCGCGCCGCGCGTCGCCACGCGGCCCGCCGCGGCCCCGCGCCCGTGCGCGCGGCCGCGCAGGATGATGCCGATCGCTCCGGCCCCGTCGCGGCGTTCGCCAAGGCGGCGAAGAACCTGGGCGTCGGCCTGATGGCTTCCGCGATCGTCGCCGCGCCCGGCGCGAACGCGATGCCCCAGGAGGTCATCGGTGACCTCGCGTCCCTCGCGGCGAACCCCGTGCAGAACGCGCGCGCGCTGCTTCGCAACGCGCTCCCCGTGGACAACAAGCAGATTCGCGAGGTGCAGCGCAAGATCGAGTCCATCTCCGAGGACCTGCGCGTTCCCGGCGTGCGTTTCACCGGCGTGGAGGCCTCCGTGAACGGCGCCTCGAAGATCGTCAACGGCGACGCCGCGAAGATCCTTGCCGCGGTCGCGCCCGAGAAGATGGAGGACGGCAAGGAGGCGCTCAAGCTGCTCGCGCAGGAGCTCGAGGATTTCAAAGTCGTCGTCGCGCAGAAGGATAAGCAGGAGGTGCCGTTGTCTCAGCAGCGCGTGCTGGAGCTCGTCGGGCGGCTGGAGGAGGACATGGTGAAGGGCTTCCCTTTCGAGGTGCCCGCGCCGTACGACACCGCGCCTCTGCTGAAGGGCCGCGCCACTGTGGAGATGGAGGTGAAGATCCGGGACAACCCGAACGTGGACGTCGGGTTGATGTCCATCGTCATCGACGGCTTCAACGCGCCCGTCACCGGCGGAAACTTCATCGACCTCGTCGACCGCGGCTTCTACGACGGCATGGACATCCAGAGGAGCGACGGGTTCGTCGTGCAGACGGGCAAGCCCTCCGCGAAGGGGCAGGACGGGTTCATCGACCCGGTGACGCGCAAGGAGCGCACGATCCCGCTGGAGATTCAGCCCGTGAAGAATGATCCGGGCGGCGTGCCGGTGTACGACTTCACCTTCGAGGACGTCGGGAAGTACCGGGACGAGCCGGTGTTGCCGTTCAACGCGTTCGGGACGATGGCCATGGCGCGCAGAGAGGCTGAGCCCAACAGCGCGTCGAGCCAGTTCTTCTTCCTGCTCAAGGAGTCTGAGCTCACGCCCTCGGGCACCAACATCCTGGACGGGCGCTACGCCGTCTTCGGCTACGTGGTGGATGGCCAGGAGCTGCTGCGCGAGATGAAAGCCGGGGACAAGATCCTCTCCATCAAGATTGTGGACGGCGCCGAGAACCTGGTGAACAAGAGCAGGAGCGCCGCGCCCGCCGCGGAGGAGACGGTTTCCGAGCCCGCGGCGGTCGATGCGCAGTGACGCGATCGAGGCGACCGAACGAAGTAGGGAACAGGGCGCCGAGAGGGTACCAGTAATATCGACGCGAGTACCCGCGACGTGAGAAAATGCAAACTCCCAGACGTGGTTCGGTCTCGTTAAAAACGCTACTGCGCAGCCGCCGCCGCCGCCGGCGGCTCCGCCGCGTCGTCCCCCGATCCCGCGTCCCCGCTCTTCCGCGGCGACGCCGCGAAGAAGTTCCGGATATCCCCGCTTCCCTTGGCGTTTTCCGGCGAAATCGGGCCCGAGGGGGGGGACATCTGGCCCGCCATCTTCGCCTGGAACGCCTTCACCTTGGCTGTCATCAGCGCCGTCTCCTTGGCGATGCGCGCCGCCATCGCCGCCGGGCTCTCTTCGCGCTCCATCCCGACGCCCACGCTGCTCTTCGCGCCGGAACCGCCGTCGCTCGACACGGGCGGGAACAGCTCGTGCTGCGCGCCGAGCGTCACGGGCGGAGGCGGCGCCACCTGCGAGACGGACGCCGGCGCGTCGAGATCGGTCTCGTACGCCACGCGGTTCCAATGTTCGCTCTCTTGCCTCGCCTCGATGCGGCGCGCCGCCGCCGCGTACTCCGCCTCGGCGACGCGCGCCGCCGCCGCGCGCGCCTCCTGCTGCTCGCCGCGCGCGTGCATCTGGTTGACGTCCGCGACGGCCTCGTCCACCTTCTTCATGATGGACGCGAGGTCGTTCTTGAGGCGCGCAGCCGCGAGGTGCTCGCGCAGATCCTCCGCGCGATCCGCCAGCGCGCGCAAATCAGGATCCGTCTCGGCGTGCCGCTTTGGGCGCAGCTTGGGCGGCCGCGGCGCGCGCACCGGCGCCGGCGGCTTGATCACGGAGATGCGCTTCTGCATCTCGTCGATGCGCGCGTTGAGCCAAGCCACCTCCTCGTCCACCGTCCCCACGAACAGCGCGTTCTCCACGAACAGGGGCATGCCCGAGGTGCTCGTGTTGTCCAGATGCGTGCGGTTGGTCTGCACGTTTTTGTCATTCTCCTTGCCCAGCGCCTCGAGGTTCTCGAAAACCTTCCCCATGACGCCCTTCGGCGCATCCTCCTTGGCCTTAAGGATCCACTCGCGCTCCGCGACGAGGATCTCGCGCCGAGCAAGCGCGTCCTCGCGCTGCTTCACCTCAGCGTCAAGCGCATCCCTGCGCCGCCGAACCTCCTCCTCGTGCGCGCGCACCTTCTCCAGCTCGAGCCCGAGCTCGTACTGCAGCTCAGCCGCGATGTCGCGCTTGCGCTGGGTCACGGCAGCCTCGCGAATCTCCAGGTCCTTCAGGTGCTCCGCCAGCTTGAGCTCGCGCTCCTTGATCTCGCAGTCCAGCTCGCGCAGGTTCAAAAGGCGCTCGTTGCGGGTCAGGTCATCCTCGTCGACGTGCTCCAGCACCTTCTTGAACGCCGCGGCGGACATGTCGCCCGAGGATTCGGGGACGCCGGACGGGTGCCGCTTTTCGGTCGTTCCCGTACGAAACGGGTTGGACGGAGGGGTCCTTCCAGACGCGGGGGGCGATGACGGCGGGATAACGCGCGCGCGACTCGTGCGTGGACGAGCGCGGGGCGGCCGCGCGTCACGCGCGGGCGGTCGGCGTCGTCGACGTGTGTCGCGAGCGCGCTCAGTCGCAGCCGGAAGGACATTTTCGTTTTTGGTACCCCTTTCCGTGACACGAGAAAAACGCTCCGCGTCAGGAATGGGCAGTCGGGGTTCGTCGTTTTTCGCGTTGTCAACTAACTCTCCGAGAGGGATAACGCGATCGGACTCTCGCGTGGACTGCCCATACGCCGGCGCGCGTCGTCGAGGCTCGACCCTCGCGTGGCTCCGCGTGGACTAAGCGCATCGCTGTCCGCGACGCGGACGCATGCTGGACCTCGGCACGCTCGCTCCGGCGCGAGTCGCCCGCGTCCCTGACGTCAAACCTTCCTCCAGGAGAGCTTCATCTCGTGCCGGGGCGCGTCGAGCTGCGTGTCGTCGCCGTGCCGCTACCGCGATGTCCGCCGCGGATATGGACTCGACGCTCGATGCGCCGCATGCGCCTCTGACGCCCGACGGACGCCTGCCGCCCGCGATCCTGAGCAACGTCCCCGGGACGTGGGCGTACGACACGGTCTCGCGTCGACTTCGGGAGTCCATCTTGAGCCGCGTCGCGACGGATAACGCCGACACGCTCGACGCGGATCCGCGAGCCGCCGCGGCGTTCGCTGCGCTGGACGCGGAGCTCGCGGACGCCGCGAATGTCGCGCTTCGTCCGATCGAGGACGACGGCGGCCCCGACGTGCGGTACTGGAACGAAAGCCTCGTCGACGCGTGGATCGGCGAAACGTGGCTCGACACGCCGTGGCTGGTTTCGGAGTTTTACTTCTACCGCCGAATCCTAGAAGCGCTCGGGTACTTCGGGGATGGCCCCGGCGCGTTGAAAGACCCGTTTCAGAGAGACAAGGACGCGGGACTCGCCGCGTGCGCGGAGGCGACGAAAGCGCTCGCGCCGAAACTCAACGCGTTCGCGAACGGGGACGGCGACGACGACGCCGCGCTCGCGACTATGCGCCTGTTCGTTCTCGTTTCGCTCTGGGGAAACCGCATGGACTTGAGCATCTGGCCCGCCGCGGGCGCGACCGCGAGCGGCGCATCGGGCGAGGCGGCATCCTCGACGCGCGCAGCGCAGGCCTTCGAAGAAGCGCTGCGTGCGGGCGAAGAGTGCTTGCTTTGGGACGACTCCGCCGCCGCCGCGCGCGCGATTCTCGAACCCGGGCGCGACAAAATCGGTATGGTCGTGGACAATGCCGGGTTTGAGCTCGTGTGCGACCTCGCGTTGGCTGACGCCATCGTGATCGCGCGCGACCGGCAAAACGAGCGAAACGATCGAAACGCTCCGCGCGCGGTGGTCACTCTGCACGTCAAGGCGCACCCCGTGTTCGTGAGCGACGCGATGTCCAAGGACGTGCGCGACACAATCGACGCGATGCGCGCCTCGCCCGACGCGGCGACGGCGGCGACGGGAAAACGGTGGCGCGGCCACGTGGAGTCGGGCGCCTGGGTCATCGCCCCACGCTTCGAGTGGGCGCAGCCTCAGCCGTTCTGGGAGCTCCCACGTTTAGCCCGCGGCGCGTTGGCGGAGGAGCACTTAGTGGTCATCAAGGGCGACGCCAACTACCGACGGCTCCTCGGCGACCGCCTGTGGGCGTTGGACACGCCCTTCGGCGAGGTGGCGTCGTACTTCCCGGCGCCGCTTCTGGCGCTGCGCACGCTCAAAGCCGAGCTGGGGTGCGGCATTCCGGAGGCGCAGGCGCGCAGGGCCCAGGCGACGAACCCGGGGACGTGGCAAACGGACGGTAAGTTCGGGGTCGTGCAGTACTTGTCTGAACCCGCGAGGCAGGCGCACGCCGCGAACGTCGCGTGGCGATGGGACGGCGCGGGGTCGGACGCGCGGAGTCGCAAAGAGCTGGCGCTCGTTTTGGCGGCTATCGCCAACGCGTGCGCCGCGCTCAGTGCCAGGCTGGCGGCCGCGCCTTTACGCGCGTCCGACTCGCTCGGGTACGCCGGCGACGAAAATCGCAGAAACGCGAGCGGGGACGCGCAGAAGAAGCTGGACGTCGTCGCCAACGACTTCGTGCGGGACGCGCTCATGGAGTGCGGCGCGGTTCGCTTTTACGCGTCGGAGGAGGAGGAGACAATCGTCGAGCTTAGTAGCGGCGGGTCGTTTGTGGTGGTGTGCGACCCGCTGGACGGGAGCAGAAACGTGGACGTGGGCGTCCCCGTGGGCACCATCTTCGGCGTGTACCGCGTGGACGAGACGCTTTTCGGGGAAGAAAACCACCCCGAGGCGCAGGCGCTGCGGCCCGGCAAAGAGCTGGTCGCCGCAGGATACGCCAACTACTCCTCCAGCACGGGGCTGGTGCTCGCCGTGGCGGGCGGCGGCGCGCCGACGGAGCTGGACCTGACGCGCGGCGACGCCAACTCGCACGGCGAGTTCCGCGAGGCGCGCGCGCTGGCGTGTCCGCGGCGAGGCCAGCTGTACTCCCTGAACGACGCGCGGTTCGATGATTGGCCGGAAGGGCTACGCAGGTACATCGAGGACGCGCGCGCGGGTCGAGGCGCGACGCGGAAAAAATACAGCGCTCGGTACGTGTGCTCGCTCGTGACAGATTTCCACCGGACGCTGTACCAGGGCGGGTGGTGCGGTAACCCGCGGCCGCACCTTCGGCTGGTGTACGAGTGCGCGCCGCTGGCGTTCGTGGCGCGCGCCGCGGGCGGGAGGGGAAGCGACGGGCTGGGCGAGATCTTAAACAGAAAGCCGCGAGAGACGCACGAGCGGACGCCGTTTTTCGCGGGGAGCGTCGAGGACGTCGACGAGCTCGAATCGTACGGCGACGTGCGCCAAGGCGAGGCGGAGTACGCCGTGTGACGACGCAAGACGAGAGCGTCGATGAGTGATGACGAATGATCATACGTCAGCAGTCTCCTATGTGTTGATCGGTTTACGTTAAAGACTACCTACCGTGTCGATGTGTCGTCGTGTCGATGTGCCGACCCACGTGGGTCGGGAACGAACATGCGCACGCACTCGTCCAACTCGTCGTCGCCGGAGGAGGCGTCGCCGTCGCCGTCGCAATCCCCGTCCCCGTCGTCCCCGCGGTTGAGGAGTTTCGCCCAGAGCGCGTCCTTGCGCGTCCCGGCGCGCGCCGCGCGCCTGGGCGGCTCGTACGCGAACCCGCACGCCTCGTAGAACGGCACCAGGCGGGGCTGGCACCACGCGGTGACGCACTCGAACCCGAGCTCGCGTGTCGCGCACCGCGCGGCGAGTTTCACCAGCGCCGCGCCCACGCCGCGTCCCCGCAGCGCCGCGGGGACGAGCACGCTGTTGAGCGTGCAGTTGGCACACTCCTCGCTTTTTCGGTTTTCGCCGGGCGGTCGACGCACCGCGCTGGACGGGTACACGATGGTGTACCCGAGCACTTCGGGGGTCTCGCCTTCGGATTCGTCCGCGGGTACGAGCACCAAGGGCGTGGGTTTCCGCTCGGGGGTGTGCGCGCCCCGTCGGATCGCGACGCACTCGCCTCGTCGATCGGGCCACACCGACTGAAACACATCCGCGACGCGTTCGCGAAACGCCGGGGCGTCGACCTCCCACAGACGTACCAGCTTCACTCGGGTGGACCTGCCCCCCAAGGTCACGGTCGCGACGTCACCGGCGGCATCCGTCATGGCGAGCGAGGCGAGCGATGCCACACGCCGCGGGGGATACCTTCCGCGGCGATAACGCCTCACCGCCTCACCTTCACGCGCCCGCGCGTCTGATGCCTTTCGCGCACCCTGATGTCGTTTTCAGAGCAGCGCTCGAAAATGTTCGCAAGTCCCGAAAAGTTTCGGGAAGCGTCGGCGGTGGCCATTGCGACGCGACGCGTCCCTTTCACGCGCACGATGGGCGACAAGCGCGTGCTGAACGTCAATGTGGGCATCTTGGGCCACATCGACAGCGGCAAGACGAGCCTGGCTCGTGCGTTGTCCACGCACTTCTCCACCGCGTCGCTGGATAAGCACCCCCAGAGCACCGAGCGCGGGATCACGCTCGATCTCGGCTTTTCCTCGTTCATGGCGCCCGTCCCCGAAAACCTCAAGCACCTGCCGTACGACGAGATCCAGTTCACGCTGGTGGACTGCCCCGGTCACGCGAGCCTGATCAAGACGGTTCTGGGCGGCGCGCAGATCATCGACGTCATGATGCTCGTGGTGGACGTGAACAAGGGCATCCAGACGCAGACCGCGGAGTGCCTGGTGGTGGGCGAGATCACCACCAGCGAGTTGCTGGTGGTGATGAACAAGACGGACATGATCGAAGAGGCGAGCCGCGCGGACAAAATCGCGAAGATGACCGCGCGGTTATCCAATACCTTCAAGGCGACCAAGTTCAAGGAGTGCGAGATGGTGCCCGTCGCGGCGAGGCCGGGAGGAGCGGTGGATATGTCCGCCGGCGGCGAGCCCCCCGTCGGCGTCGACGCGCTGGTCGAGCGTCTCATGACGCGCGTCGAGCGTGCGCACGCGCGCCGCGAGCGGAGGAAGAAGGATGCCTTTTTGTTCGCGGTCGATCACTGCTTCCCGATCAAAGGCCAGGGCACGGTGCTGACCGGCACGGTTTTGAGCGGGAAGTGCGCGGTGGGGGACGTTATCGAGCTCCCCAACCTGAAGCTGGAGAAGAAGGTGAAGAGCATGCAGATGTTCAAGCGGCCCGTGCAGTCGTGCGAGCGCGGCGACAGGCTGGGGATGTGCATCACGCAGCTGGATCATAACCTGATGGAGCGTGGCCTGGTGGCGTCCCCCGGCTCGGTGCCGACGTTCAACGCCGCGGTGGTCACCGCGGAGAAGATCCGCTTCTTCAAGCAGACCGTCGGCTCGAAGATGCGGTTCCACGTCACCGTGGGGCACGCCACCGTCATGGCGACGGCGGAGTTTTTCGGGGAGGTGCCGGCGGACGGCGCCGGCGAGACCGCCACCGTGGAGGACGCCGAGCGCCTGTTGCGCGCGGTCTCGCTGGACGTCTCCGGAAGTGGCGGAGCCGACGACGAAGCCGAACGTGTGTCGTTTTCGTACGAGCGCGAGTATAAGTACTGCTCCGTGCTCGAGACGGCGGGCGAGGTGCGTAAGCGCGACGCGGACGCGGGCGAGGCGGGCGCCGCCGACTTGGCGGCGGCGAGCGCGCGCGCGGGGGACACGCCCGCGTTCGCCACGTGGGCGGTGCTTGTGTTCGACCAGCCCATCACGTGCCCCGAGGACTCGCTGTACATCGCTTCGCGCTTCGACGCGGACATTCACCAGAACACGTGCCGCCTGGCGTTCCACGGTCGGCTGGTGCGGGCCATCGACCTGGAGAAGACGCCCGACGGCGCGCGGCGCATCAAGGCGTTCAAGATGAAGCAGCGCGAGGGCACGGTCGAGCGGTTCGTGGACGAGCGCAGCGTGATCGGCAAGGGCATGTTCAAGAAGGAGACGGACCTCGGTCTGTTCGCGGGGATGCGCGTGGTGACCGACCGCGGCGAGGCGGGCGCCATCGACGGCGGGTTCGGGAAGAGCGGCAAGTACAAGGTGTACTTTTCGGACGGCATCGCGCCGCGCGAAAACGGCGAGACCACGCGGCTGTACCTGCGGTTCAAGAGGTACGTCTTCGACAAGGAGGCGAAGAAGATGGTGCAGTGACTGCGCATAGGCCACTCGCGGGCGTGGGAGGCGGACGGGGGGTGCGGAGCGCCAGGGAAGGCGAGCGCGCGACCGACTTCGTGAATCCATTTTCTCAATCACGACGCTCTCACCCGTCACCGGGGCGTTGCTCGAAGCACCGACTCGCCGAGATTGATCGCACGTGGCAGTGCAGATTCCTCGGCTGTCGCGCGCACTTTTCCTCGGAATTTGAAATTCTGACGAGAACCGCGCCCATTCCGCGCCGCGCCCGCGACACCATGGGTCGCACAGCGGAGGAGGCCATGCAGGCCTACGCGGTCCACGCGTGCATAGGCACCGGGGTGCGTCTCCGGACTCCTCTCCCCCCCCGTTACCGTCGAGCCGCGCGATTCACCCGAGATTTCGCTCTTCCCACGTCTGACCGCCCCGACCCCGAACCCGCAGACGTACGGCCGCGTGTACGACTGCACGCGCCGGTCGGACGAGATGAAGTGCGTGCTGAAGCAAGTCCCGTTAGGCGGTCTGAGCGACCACGACAGAGCCGAGACCCTGAACGAGGCCTCCATCCTCCGGAGCGCCCAGTCGAAGCACGTCGTGGCGTACATCGACTCGTGGGAGGACCCGGAGAGCGACTGCCTGTACATTGTCATGGAACACGCGGGGGAGGATCTGTCGCGGGTGATGAAGGCTAACGGCGGGGCGTTACCGGAAGAGGACGTCTGGAGGTACATCCTGCCGGTCGCGCGAGGTTTGAAGCACCTGCACTCGCTGCGCATTCTGCACAGGGACCTGAAGCCGGCGAACATTTTCAGGCGGGCCGAGGGCGACGCCGAAGAACGCGTCGTGATCGGCGACTTGGGTCTCGGCCGCGTGCTCGGCGCGCACTCCGACTTTGCCAAGACGGGTGTCGGCACGCCTCTGTATTTCTCTCCCGAGCTCGCGCAGGAGAAGCCGTACAACGACAAGAGTGACGTGTGGGCGTTCGGGTGCCTGGCGCACGAGCTGCTCGTCGGTAAGCCTCCCTTTGAGGCGAAGAACCAGCTCGCGCTGGCGTCGAAAATTGTCAACGCGCCGGCGCCGAGCCTCCCCGACACCGTGAGCCCGGACCTGGCGTTCGTCATCCACAAGGCCCTGACCAAGGACCCGGAGCGGCGGCCCAGCATGACGGACCTACTGGGCCTCTCCTGCGTGCGCGAGAGGGCGCGCACCGAGAAGGCGCGCGCGGCGCGCGACGCCGAGGCGCGGCGGGAGCTCCTCGAGCGGCGGCTCCGCGAGGAGCGTGCGCTTTTAGAATCCGAGCGCGCCGCGTTCGAGAGGGAAAAGGCGGAGATGGAAAGCAAAGCCGCGGCTTTATCCCTGGCGGTCTCGCTGGAGGATGTCGAGGGCATGGCGGAGAGGATCAGACAGCTGGAAAGCGCCAACGCGGCGCTCGCCGCGAGGCTCGAGGACACCGAGACGCGGCTTACGGATGCGGAGCGCGCGCGCGTCGCTTTGGCGTCGAAACTGGAGACGGCCGTCTCCGCCGCCGCGAGCGCGGCGGCGACGCCCTACAAGCCCGCGTCGTCGCCCGCGTCCGCGAAACACGCGCGCGGGGCCTCCGATTCGTTCGGGAGGAGCCCCGGCGCGAGCGGCGGGTCGGAAACGGTCCAAAGGTGGTCGCCGACGAAGGAAACGACGAAGGAATCTGTCTCCGTCTCGCCGCCGCGGGACGTGCCTTCGCGGCTGGCGCCGCCCGCGCACGACGAGGAGATGGACGTCGCGGACGAGCTCGAAGAGGCGGAGGATAGCGCTTTCGCGGCGACCGTCGGCGTAGAGGGCGCGAACGAACGCGAGCGGGAGCGGGAGCCCGAGCCGAGGAGGATGAACGACAGGTACGGCGCGGCGGGCGCGGAGGAGGACGACGCGAGCGTCCCTCCGAGTCCCATCGCGCCCGCGTCCGCGGCGGAGTCGGAGGACGACGCCTTCTGCACCGAGGATGCGGCGGGACCTGACATGTCGCGCGTCAAAAGTCCTTCGCCCGCCCCCCGCAACGTTTCGGTCGCGCGGTCGCTGCTGTACGACGAAGACACGTCGTTCGGGTCGCTCGCGTCGTTCGGGCGATCGCCGGCGGACCACGCGGCGGACCGCGCGGCGGACGCGTCCGTGGACTCGGCGGCGTTCAGCGACGACACCGAGGCGGACGCCACTGCGGTGAGCCTCGATTCCTCCGTGTCCACGATTCGCTCCATGAGCGTCGTGAGCACGCCACGCGCCAGCCTGACAAACTCGGGCGGGCGCGCGAGCGGCGCTGAGGCGACCGACCGGGGGGACCCCGCGCCTCCGCCGGAAACGCCGGCGCTCGCCTACACAAACAGCGTCTTCCGCCCAATCGCGCCGGCGCGCGAGCCGCGCCGCGCCGAGCCCGAAGCGTCGACGACCCGAAAGGAAAGCCGGGCATCCGGTGTTCCCGCGTCGAAGCCTGCGTTCGGGAAACGCGAGACGCACGGCCCCGTGCGTCCGGTCGCGCGTCTCCCCGCGAAGGGCGGCGCGCCGGTCGACCTCGCGGCTCTCGGGGTTGGACCGCTCGGCGACTCCGCCGCGGCCGCCGACGCCGACGCGCCGTTCGCGGCGGTGCTGGCTTGGCGTCGCGCGCGCAAAGGCCAAGCCGCCGCGGCGCCTGTGGCATTTCCCCCTGTCGGATTCACGTCGCGGGTCTGGGATAACCGCGCGATTCTGTCCCTGGCGCCGTCCGCGTCGCCGGCGTTCGTGGTGCTGTACCGCTGCGTCGACGGAGGGAGAGCGTCGCCGTTGCGCCGCGCGAAGCTGCGCGGTCGGCGCGCGCGCGGCGACGATTTCGTCGCCTGCGCGCTCGTTTCCTCGCGCGAGCACGTGCTGAAGCGCACCGACGGCGTCGCGCCTTGGCGGTGCGCGGAGATCGTGCCCCCCGCGGGCGCGCTTGCCGGCCTCGGCGGCGCCTGGGTCGAGCTCGTGCTCGAGTTTGCCGCCGCCGCGGCGGTGGAGGAGACGGTGGTGCTCAAACCGGACGCGCGCCTCTCCAAACGCTTCGGGACCCGCCACGCGCGAAAGGTTCCGTCTCGCGAGAAGGCGTCCAGCACTCCGTCGTCGTCGGCCCCGAACGAAAACGAAAACCAAGACGAAGGCTCTTCCGCCGAATCTCGGCCCGAAGCGGCCGAGCTCCGCCGGTGGCCTGGCTTAGCCGGCGGGCCGGTGCGCGTCGCGCCCGCCGCGGCGGCGGCGGCGTCCCCGTCCCGGGAGTCCTCCGCGCCGGCGGCTGGCGCGCGAAAAAACGTTCCGAAAGAAGTCTTCTCGGAGAAGACCCCGCGCAAATCCTTTCCTCGCGGCGTCTTCGTGGAAGGGCGGTCCCCCGACGGGCCGCTGGCGTCCGTCTCGTTCACGCCCCCCGAGCGGCGGCTGGACGACTCCCGCGACGAGGACGCGCCGGAGTCGGCGCGCGAGAGCTCGCCGAGCTCGGCGGCGTCGTTTGGCGCGGCGGAACCCGCGTGGCCGCTGAAGGCGGACCAGGTGGCAGCTCTGCTGCGGCGCGCGGGTCGGGGTCGTTTGGAAGACGACGTTGGGCGTTCGCGATCGGCCGCGCGCGGGGACGGCTCGGAACCGGGCTCGGAACCGGGCTCGGAACCGGGCTCGGAACTGGGCTCGGAAGCGAACGGCCGCGACGCGTCTGGCGCGACGGCGTCTACGCCTCTTAGGCGCGAGAAGGACGCGCAGACGGAGGAAAACCAAACGGGCGGGTCCCCGGAGCGGGTGGTCCCGCCGTTCCAGCGAGAGGACCGCGCGCTGGTGAACGACCTGCTGTACCAGGCGCGGCTCCTGCAAGACGCGGTGAGCGCCGCGGCGGAGCGGCTCAATCCCGCGAACCCCGAGTCTAGGCTCGGAGACGCCGCGAATCAAATTTGCGCGTCTCCGACCTTTGCCGAGCCGGACGAGGAGGAGCGCTTCGTGGAGGGAAGTCGGTTCCGTTACGCCGGTTCCGCCGAAAAAAGCGCGCGAGACGCCGTCGCGCGCCGATTTTCGCGTCGCTCGCACAAACTGGACCTGCTACGCAGCATCGGTTTTATGGCGAATCCGACGCTCTTCTCGCCCGTGCCGGACGGCCTCGCGTGCGAGAGCCCCGCGCTGGACGCCAGGGCGAGGCGGCGCCCGCTCGGCGAGCCGGGGGACGTCGACGGAGACTCTTCCGAGCGTCGCCGCTCCGGTGACGAGATTCTCGCCGCGGCGAGTCTCGCGCGCGAGAGACGCGTCGCGTCGCGAGACGAGGACTCGCCCTCCTCGAGCGCGTACGGGTCCTCTCCCGCGTTCGATGAGTCCGCGAGCATGCGCAGGCGGCGCCTCGAGGGGTTGCTCGAACCCAGGCAGCTGTTCTGAGAATGGACGGGAGGGCGCGACGCGGGTAGACTTTTTATGTGTCCATCGAACGTCGAAGAAATTGGCGACCCAGACGCTCCCAGACGCTCGCCGCGAGTCGCGCGCGGAACGCGGCGACCGCCTTCGGGTGACAAACGCAACTGCCGATTTTTCGCTTTTTGAACCAAACGCCGCCACACTCCGATCCGCACCACCACGCGGCGGACGAGCAGCATGGCGTTCGCCATGGCCTCCCAGGCGTCCATCGCCCAGACCGCCGCGTTTCGCCGCGGTCCCCGACGCACGCACGCGCGCGTGTCCACCAAGGTGCGCCGTGGTCCACCCCCACGCCGCCTCCGCTCGGTTCGTTTAAGCCCTCTTTTCCTTTTCCCACTCCCGCCGCTGACGCGCGATTCCGATCCTTCCCCGCAGTGCGTCGCGTCCAAGGCGTGGACGAACTCGACGATGAAGTCCACCACCGCCTCGGTGGACGAGATCAAGGCGACGCGCCTGATCACCGCGATCAAGACCCCGTATCTGCCCAACGGCAAGGTGGACCTCGCGGCGTACGACGCGCTCGTGGAGAAACAGATCGAGGCTGGCGTGGGCGGTTTGATCGTCGGCGGCACCACCGGGGAGGGACAGCTCATGAGCTGGGACGAGCACATCATGCTCATCGCGCACACCGCCAAGCTGTACGGTGACAAGCTGCAGATCGTGGGCAACACCGGGAGCAACTCCACGCGCGAAGCGGTGCACGCCACCTCGCAGGGTTTCGCCGTTGGGATGGATGCGGCGTTGCAGATCAACCCCTACTACGGCAAGACGAACCGGTCCGGTTTACTCGCGCACTTCGGCGCCGTGCTCGATTACGGGCCCACCATCGTGTACAACGTCCCCGCGCGCACGTCGCAGGACATCCCTCCCGACTTGATGATGGAGCTGGCGAAGCACGAGAACTTCGCGGGCGTCAAGGAGTGCGAGGGCAACGAGCGGATCAAGGGGTACACCGACGTCGGGATCACGTGCTGGACCGGAAACGACGACGAGGCGCACGACGCGCGCTTCGAGGCGGGCGCCGTCGGCGTGATCTCCGTCACCAGCAACGTCGTCCCGGGGAAGATGGTTGATTTGATCTGCTCGGACGCGCCCAACCCCGAGTTAAGAGACGAGCTCCTGCCCCTGATGAACTGGCTGTTCGCGGAGCCCAACCCCATCGGCTTAAACACCGCGCTCGCCATGCTGGACTGCGCCGAGCCTGTTTTCCGGTTGCCGTACTTCCCCTACGACGAAGCGCTGCGGGCGAAGGGCAAGGCGCTCATCGAGGCCATCGGCGTGGAGCACACGCCGGGCGCGAAGCTGCTGGACCTGAAGGACTCGGATTTCATCACGCTGGAGGAGTGGTGAGGTCCACCCGTTCGGGGGGCGACAAAGCGGAGCGGGGGCGCGGAGGGAACCGAAGGAGCCCGTCTTGTTTGTAACAAAGCGACGCGCTAAAAAATCTTTTTGATGCCTTCTTTTTGAGACGCGTTGCGCCGATGTGCTGTTCGATGCGCGTTCATGAAAATGGATGAGAAAAAGCACTGTTTGGACTTCCCATCGGACAGGGCGAGCAGTCCGAAAAACCGCGAAACGTGGTCCGCCTTTCTCTTCCCGCAAACAGTTGGAAAAAAGTTTCATCTCGCGAAGCGTCGGCCTTCGCGATCGGGAAGTGTCGTCCGTCGAAACTCGAGCCGCGCCGGCACAGCTTCGCGTCGCCTTCGCGCACGCCAGTCATACACTCTTCCGGAGGTGTCTGTTGTGACAGGTGCGTGCCTACTAACATCGCGGTTTCGCTCGCGTCGCCGGCCACGGGCTCGTTGCCGGTCCGCGGAGGGATATTTCGGCGTGCTCGACCGTCGCCGCACTTTTCTTTCCCGAATCCGCCGACGCCGGTGATCGGCCGCGTGCGGCGCGTCGCGACCGTGCGGGGCGGCGACGTGCGCGCCGCGACACACGTGCGGGGTCTGATGGGGCTGAATCGCGATTGATGGCGTCGATGCGGGCACACGGAGGACTGTCAAGCCCCTGTGCCGCGTCTCGAATGCGATTGCACGCCGACCGCAGGCGGCGGCCGATGGCCACGTTTTCTCGACCCGCGCGTTTTCGCGTCTCCCGTCCACGCGCCTGGAACGGACGCGCTCGAGGCACGGGGAAACGCCGCCGCACGCTCCGCGAGCGCCACGATGCCCGAAATCCCCGTCGTTCGAACACCCGCTGACCTCCACGCGCGCCCTTCCACGGGTCCCTCCGCCCTTCAGTCCCTCAACCTCTCACGTCTTTCGATACGATGGCCTCCGCCGCCCAGATGTCCACGGCCGCGCCCAAGGCGCTGCCCCGCCAGCTCCGCACCGGCGCCTCCTTCCAGGCGGCGCGCGCGCCCGTGCGCCGCGTCGCCGTGCGCACGTCCGCCTCCGCCGGCGACACGGACGAGGTGGCGCTGCTGGAGAAGATGCTCAAGCTCGCCAAGGAGCGCAAGCAGGCTGAGGCGGAGGCTCCCAAAGCCGCGTCGTCCCCCGCGGATGGCTACGACGGCAAGGGTTTCACGATCAAGACCTTCAACGCCATCTCCCCCGTGGGCCTTAACAAGTATCCCAAGGGCAAGTACGTGGTTTCCGGCGACGAGTCCGAGCTGCCCGATCCCCCCATGGGCATCATGCTCCGCTCGCACAAGGTGCAGCTGGACGACGTCCCCCCCACCGTGCGCGGCATTGTGCGCTGCGGCGCGGGCACCAACAACATCCCCGTCAAGGAGATGACCGAGCGCGGCATCCCCGTGTTCAACACGCCCGGCGCGAACGCGAACGCCGTCAAGGAGCTGGTGGTGTGCTCGCTGCTGCTCGCCTCGCGCGGGATCATCGAGGGCAACTACCACGTGAACAACGTCATCAACAAGGAGGAGGGTGGCGACTACGAGAAGATCTCCAAGCGCATCGAGGCGGACAAGGCGATGTTCGGCGGCCAGGAGATCACGGGCAAGACCATCGGCGTGATCGGCCTCGGCGCTATCGGCGCCAAGGTGGTGCAGGCGGCGCTCGGCCTCGGCATGAAGGTTGTCGGCTACGACCCCGTTTTGTCGCTGGACGCCGCGCTCCAGCTTCCCGGCGACCGCATGAAGCGCGTCACCGAGCTGGACGAGCTCTTCGCGGAGTCCGACTACATCACCGTGCACGTGCCGTACATCAAGGGCGTCACGCACCACCTGATCAACGCCGAGGCGCTGTCCAAGTGCAAGCCCGGCGTGCACCTGCTCAACTTTGCGCGCGGCGAGATCATCGACGGCGCCGCCGTGAAGAACGGCTACGACACCGGCATGCTCACCGGCAAGTACATGTCCGACTTCTCGGACCCTGATCTGATGGGCCACCCCCGCCACATCGTGTTCCCCCACCTCGGCGCGTCCACCGAGGAGGCTGAGGAGAACTCCGCGGCGATGGCCGCCACCACGATGATGGACTTCCTCGAGACGGGCACCATCCGCAACTCGGTGAACTTCCCCACCACCATCCTCGCCCCCCAGAAAAACTCCTCCGGCGCGCGACTGTGCATTGTCAACCGCAACGAGCCCGGCGCGCTCGGCGAGATCACCACGTTCCTGGGTTCCAAGGGCCTGAACATCTCGCAGCAGATCAACACCTCGCGCGGGGACATCGCGTACACCGTCATCGACTTCACCAACCAGCCTGAGGACGCCGAGGCGCTGCAGCAGGAACTCGCCGAGGCGTGCTCGTACATCATCTCGCTGCGCTTCCTCGGCATGGTTTTCGACGACGCGCTCGGTGAGCCCGGCGCGTACTTCTACGTGTCCTGGGCGCAGTGAGCAGAGACACGAGATGTAGTCGGAAGAGCGCTCGGAAGGAAGGATTTTTTGCCCGTTTCGGGTTTCGGAACGGAGCGCGCGCCGCGCGGCGCGCGCTCGGCGCGGAGGCGGTTCGGGGAACCGCCGAGGGATGGACGAGCGATCCGCGGTCGCGGGCCGACCCCGGGGAGCGGGTCGCCCGACCTGAACGCGGAAGGCGTTTCAGAATCGCACTCGGTCACGTGTTGTTATGATACTTAAAGGTTTTCGTATTACCGCTTCATCGCTCTACACCTCCACCGCCGCGGGCGCCGCCGCCGCCGCCCCGAAGGCGCCTTCGACGAGCAAGTCCGCCAACTCGCTCGCCACCCCGTCGCTCGCGTTATCCCGGCGGCACACGCGGTCAGCCGCCTCCAGCGCCCTCTGCCTGCCGTTGGGCATCGCGTACGAGAGCCCGCACGCCTCCAGCATCTCCACGTCGTTGTTGGCGTCCCCGAACGCCACCGCCTGCGCCAGGTCGATCCCCAGCGCCGCGCCTGCGGCGCGCAACCCCGAGGACTTGTCCACGCCCGGCATCAAAAACTCCGTGTGCACCTCGGCGGCGATGACGTGACACGTCGTCGGCGGTAACGTCTCGCGCGCCTTCACGGCGACGTCGTCCGCGGCGGACTGACTCCCCGTGATGATGATGAGCTTGAGCGGCGGCGGGAACGGCCACGCGTCGCTTCCCGCTTCCGGCCGGAGGCTGGGAACGCGCTCGCTGTGTCCCTCCGGCCCGACCAGCGCGTCGAACTGATCCATCAGACCCGATTGTTTCGCGTTCACCGGCGCCGTCACAGACTTGTCCGGCAGGCAATACTGCACGGGCAGGTCCAGGGCCTCGGCGACATCCAGGACCTGCGCCACGACGTCCCGAGAAAGATGCTCGACGTGCCACACGACGTCGTTCGCGGGGTCGTCGCCATCCAGAAGCATGGCGCACGCGCCGTTGAAGCACACCGCGGGGATGGGACCGAGCCCGAGCTGGCTGGCGTACCGCCGGATGGTCGCCGCGGGTCGCCCCGAGGCGACGCACACGGTCGCGCCGCAGGCGTGCACGCGTCGCAGTGTACCCACGGTGTCGTCGGAGATGGTGCTGTCGGGACGAAGCAACGTGCCGTCCATGTCCACCGCCACCAGTCGGAGCGGACGAGCATCCGTCCCCGCCGTCCCCGCCATCCCCGCCGTCTCGTTTTTCGCGTCCCCGGTCGTCGCGAAACGCTTGACCGACGAACGACTCTCGGATCGCGCGGGCGCGCGGGAAGCCGGGAGGCGAACGGCGCGCGTGGGCACAGCGTGCGCGAGCGTGACCATGCACGGTGCGGCTCGGGCGCGGCAGTGCGCGTCGAGGTGTGCAGGTGGAGACGCGGGTCCTTCCGGGTCGCAGAAGGCAATCGCCGTGAGTGGCTGAAATCTCTCGCTTGCAATTTCGCGCGAAGGCGTGTCCAAGCTGGCAAAAAAACATGCACGCGTCCGCGCTGTCCACACCCCCCACCAGGGCTCTGTCCTCCCGGGCCTCGACCGCCACGCGCGTCTCGCGCCCCGTCGTGCGCGCGCCCGCGAATTCCGCGCGCGGCTCGGCGGTCGTGACCCGCGCCGGCTTGTTCGACAAGCTCAAGGATGGCAAAACCATGTCGGCCCCGAACCCGAATGGCAAAAACTTGATCAAGCCGAGACCGCTTGTGAACTCCAAGGGCGAGACCCCGTGGTACATCGACGAGAAGACGGGCAAGGCCCCGGGGTACCTGCAAATCACGGTGTTCATGGCGTCCCAGCTGTTCGTCGGGCTCGTCATGCAGCCGTTCGCGGTGTGGTACGGCCAGCTCTTCGACCCGATAATCAACAAGTGACGTGGTGATGAAACGACGTTCCGAAGAGTTTGTGAGACTAACGACGCACGGCGCGCGCGATGCTTCTACTTTGCTTTCCCCGTCCTCAAGTGCGCGGCGACGTCCACCGGCCCCACGCCGTCCATCACATACCCGACGTCCACCTCCTCGTCGAACCGCTTCGTGGTCCCGTCGCAGTGGCACTCCGTCCACGAGTCGCATCGCAGCCGGTGCCGCGGCAGCGCGCGCGCCGGGTCCCCGGGCACGGAGAGCGTATGATTGTTTTTCGCGTCCCTTTGCGACATCTTCGCGTCGAACCCGTCTCGTTCCTCCAGCGTGAGCAGGAAAATCTCGTCCCCGCAGCAAAGTGGGCACCCCCCCCGCTCCACCTTGTACATCAAACCCTGCCTGGTGAGCTGGTAAAACTCGCGCGGGCGCTGCCGCAGCGTCCCGAGGTGTCTCGTGCGCAGCAGAAATGAAGGCTCGCGCATGTAAAACCGACGCCGATCGATCGTTTCCTCTCCGCCCGCGTCCGGCGCGTGCTCGAGAGACGGAAGCGAGGGAGAGACGGAAGCATCGTGCGTAACTCTGCGCATGCGCCAGTTCGCGGTCAGCAGATCGTCCTGCGACCCGGACAGACGCCAAGACCCGCCGTCCGCCGTCGCGTCCGCGCCGGGATCGAAGACGTCGTAGGACGAGCGCGACGCGGCGGCGGAATCCGCTCCGCCGCCCGGCCGCAGCCGGGCGGCCGGCGGCGAACGCAGGTCCATCAGGCCGGCGCGCGAGCCGACGTGCGAGGGCGCGGCGGAGACGGACGCCGTGCGCGCCTGCGCGTGTGGAGGCGCCTCGCCCTGCGCGCTGGCGGTCCGCGGGCCGGACGCGAGAGACGCCGGCGCCGACGGCGCCGAGGTGGGCTCTTTTTTGTCGGCTTCGGCTTTCCTCCGCTTGGCACCCGCGGCATCCTCCGCGGCGGTGGCCGCGCGCGCAGCCTCCGCGGCCTGCTCCCCCCTGGACTTGCGTTTCTTGGCGTCCGCGGCGCCCGGTCGCCACTGCGCGACGATCCGCGCCGCGAGCGTCGCGGGGTTGCCCTTGCCGCTTTTCCCGAGACGCCCCGCGAGATGCGCGGACATGAGATCGCCGCTGAAAAATCGCGCCAGGACCGCCTCCGCGGACAGCGAATTCACCGCCATCACGCCCGCGATGCGGTCCACGAGCTGACCGGCGGACTCATCGGGCGCGCTGAGCATCTTCGCCACGTTCGAAGGGTGCGTCTCCACGAGCGCGAGGAGGCCGGCGGCGACTGCGGGGTTCAGGTTCGTAGGAATTCGCTTGTTAGCCTAGCCCGCGTTTTGAAAAGCGCGGGAGGAGCATTCGCGAAAACTCGGGCGCGAGGACGGGGCGCACCATGCGGCGGAAGGGAGTCCGCGGTCGTCGCCTGGCCCCCGCGGGGCTGCCTGGAGCTACGGCGCATGCTTGACACTGCGCGGACCTGAGGAGGGATCGCGCGCGACGCACTGACGAACGCGATGTGGTGAGCGCCAAAGTGTAGTTGAAGGTTCCTTTTCCAGGCGGGGCATCGTGCATCAACCTCTTGACCGAACTTTCCGTAACAACGACGCGAGAAGCTTCCGAGACGCACACAGACGCCGGGGCGAGGGCGCGGTGCACGTGGACCGCCCGTGGCTGGGTAAGGCCGAGGGTATCTGAACCCAGGCGGCGCATCGATCCTCGGCCTCGATTTTACGGTCTTTTGGCTCTTCTGCGGCGGGGGCCACCGGCGGACTCGAGCGTCCTCTGCGGTGCGGTAATCGGCGATTTCGCCATCATCCCCGAAACGCGCATCGGAGATGGCGCTCCGCTCGCAGGCGGACGCCGGCGACTCGCTGCAGACCGTGGAGTTGCACTTGCTCGCGGAAGGTAAGCGTGAGCTGGGGCGCGACGTGCGCGTTCCGTCTTCGAAGAGGGCTTCCGAACCGGAGACCAACATGTGGACCTGCCCGGTTCCCGCGATCGAGCAATTCCACCAGAAGTTCCCGGCGATCACGAGGGCGCTCGTGCTGGCGCAGCCAGAGACGACGTCCGACGAGGACACCGACGACGGTTCGGCGCGAGTCGGAACGATCGAGACGAGCGAGGACGCGCGCCGGGTCCTGAAGCACGCGCGATACGTGCGCCCGCTGGACTTGGACACCGCGAAAGAACACACCTCGGAGGACGACGCGGCGACAACGAGCGGGGACTCGACCCCGGCGGCGTCGGCGGCGCCGTCGCCCGGCGGCGAAGGAAAAAAGGAAATCGCGGCGCGCCCGAATGACGCCGACGCGTCTTGGTCGGTTTCGCGCGAAACCGAAGAGCTCACGTCGCCCGCGGTCGGCGGACCGGCGGTCGAGCCTCTGGACCCGCGCGAGTCAGCCGAGCGCGAGACATCGGCGGTCGAGCCTTCTCCGGCGGACGCGAAAGGATTTCCGCGACGGGTCTCGAGGACGCCCTGTTCTCGGACGAAGATCGAAACGCGCGAACGTTGCGAGAGACGCGAGAAACCGAAACCCCGCCGCGGTTTCCCCGACGCGGCGTCGCGCGCCGAGGCGTGGCGCCGCGGTTTCCGCGCGTGGCGCGAGAAGCGCGGCATCGACCCCTCCGCGAAGGTGTTCATCGTGGTGGGGAGCTACTCGGACGCGCGCGCGAGCCTGCTGCGCCGCGGGTGGGTGGAGAACGAGGACCGGGACAGCCCGTACTTCCACCTCAAGTGGACCACGCGCGCGCGCGACGTGTCCCGCACGTGCCGCGACGAGGAGGCGCGGCTGCGTGAGAAGACGTGGCGCCGGCCAAACCACGGCAAAGGCACGACGCGCGGCTTTGGAAGCGCCGCCGGGGACCCGACGGAGGTGGCGAAGCTTCAGGCGGCGGCGTTCTTGACGGACGTCACGAAGAAGAAACTCGGCATCGCGCCGGATCCGAAACACCCGAGTTTCCTCGCGGATGATCGCGCCGCCGAAAAAGAAAAGGATGTCGAGCTCTTCCCCGGTCAAACCGTCAATCACTTCGTCGGCGCCGCGGCGCACTTGACCACCAAGGCTGGTCTCTGCCGTACTTTGGCTCTAAACGCGCGGTGGCGCGGCGTCGGGGACGTAAGCTGTTTCTTCCCGCGGTGCTACGACCTGAGCGCGGACCACGACGAGACGCGGGCGTTTGAGTGCGATTTCGAAAACACCCTCGCGCGGAGCGCGCTGCGGCGCGCGCTAAACGACGGGGGCTTAAACGCCGACGGCGTCGCCACGGAAACCGCTCTGCGTGTCGCGCTGCGCGTCTGCAAACACCAGGCTGAGTACGAAGAGAGTCTCGTTCAAACGCACGCCTCGGACGACGTCTCCGCGCGAACGCCGCTGGACAAAACCGAGCGCGCCGCGTTGCGAGAGTGCCCGGCGTTCCGACCGAAACGAGCGAACGTTTCATCAGAGACGAACGACGAAGGAAACCAAAACGAAAACCGTTCGTCGTCGGCGCCGCTGAGCCCCGCGCTTCGCGAGGCGTGCGTCGCCGCGCTGGCCGTTTTGGACCGCGCGAACCCGCAGGCTTCCATGGAGGGCGACTGCGGCGTGTGGATTTTGAAGCCCGCGGGGAAGAGTCGCGGGCGCGGGATCGGGTGCGTGACCTCGCTCGAGCAGGCGAGGAGACACGTCCTGTCTGGGTCGCGAGGTCCGTTTGAGCAGAGGCGACGCGCGTGGGTGGCGCAAAAGTACATCGAGCGCCCGCTTTTGATCCGCGGACGGAAATTCGACGTGCGGGTCTGGGTGTTCGTGACGGGCGTCGCGCCGCTGCGCGTCTGGATGTGGCGCGAGCCCTACCTGCGGTTCTGCGCGGAGGAGTACGCGCTGGACGACGTCTCCAACGTCTTCAGGCACCTCAGCAACAACGCCGTCGCCGCGCACAGCCCGGCGCACGCCGCGCAGGCGATGGGCGAGGGGAACATGTGGCGCCTGGAAAACTTCAAGGCGTTTCTGCGGAGCACGCGGGCGGAGCGCGCGCGCGGGCGCGCGGAGGCGCGGGGCGCGCGCGAGGGCGGGGGCGGCGGTCTGGGATCCAGCGATACCGATATCAAGCACGTTTCCAACGACGACCACGACCCTTTCGTGGACGAGTGGGAAACCTCGCTCGAGCCGCAGATGCGCGCCGCGGCGGTTGCGACGCTGGCGTGCGCCGAGGACGGGTTGGAATCTACGGGCGCGACGAGCGCGTGCGAACTGTTCGGGTACGACTTCGTGATCGACGAGCACATGAAGGTGTGGCTGCTGGAGGTGAACTCGAGTCCGTGCATGGAGCACAGCACGCCCGTGACGGCGGACCTGTGTCCGCGCGCGTTCGACGACGCGTTCGAGGTCCTGGAGGACGACCGCCGGCGCGGCGAGGAAGTCGCGCTTCCTCTCGGCGCCACACGGGGCGGGTGGGAGCTCGTGCACGTCGGCGCGCCCGGCGACGACCGCGCGACCGCCGCGTCGGGCGCCGCCAAGTGGGGCGTGGACCTGACCGTCAAAGGGGACGCCTCGGTGTACCAGCGCGAGGCGCAGCGGTTCAGGAAACAGGCGCAGACCGCAGAGGCGGAGCGCGCGAACAGCAAGCCGGGATGCGCGGTGATTCGGACCGGGTTCGACGGAGGGAACGACGCCGGCCACGCGGGTGGGCTGCCGCGCGCGCCGGCTTGGGAGCCGGCGTGGGAACGCCTGTCCAAGGCGCACACGCGGAGCTCGATGGCGGGCAGAACCGTGCGCGTGAAATGACGCGTTCGTCGTTCGTTTCAGGAAGGAGCGAGCGAGAGTCAGAGGACCCCGCGAAAACGAAACGGCGCGAGCACGTGCATATATAGACTACTCATACTCGATCTACGCGCGCGCTCGCGGACCGCGTCGCGGTGTCAAACGCTTCCGGAGACGGTTCAGCGTCACAGCGACGCCGCGGGCGTTTCGGCGATCATTTCCGCGACCCGCGCGGCGGCGGCCGCCCCGCTGAGCGCTGCGCCTTCGATCTTAGGGGACACACAGAAGTCCCCGCACCCCACCACTCTCCTCTCCGCGTCGGCGAGGCACCCCTTCCCCGCCGCCGCCGCCGCCGCCACCGCGCCGTCGTCCGGGAACGCCGCGCCCCAGCGATGCGCGGCGACGTGCGCGATTTCGACGTCGGACGCTTCGAGCGATTCGCCTCGGCGCTTCGCGGCGTTCGCGGCGAGGTTCAGCAGCGCGTCCGTCATCTCCTCCGCCACCTCGTTCAGAAGCGCCTGGTGCGGCGCCGTCCCGGGGACGGTGGCCATGGCCTTGACGCGCCGCGCCGCGTACGCCGGCGTGCTCTGGACCACCCAGCACGTCACGTCGGCGTCGGGCGCGCCCGTCGGCCGCCCCGGCTTGGACGAGTCGTCGGCGATCCAGGCCACCACGTCGTCCCCCGCGACCGTCGCGCCCTGGAACTCGAACAGCCGCGTTTTCGAATTTTGTTTTTTAACTCCGTCATCAGCGCCGCTCGTCCCGTTCTTCACCGCCAGCATCAGCGCGAAGCTCGGGGTCTGGCCCGAGGCGCGCATGGCCTCCCACACCGCGGGCGCCGCGAGCGAAAGGAGCGGCGGGTCCTCGCCGTAGACGCGGACGCTCCGGTCGCTCGCGGCTTGCTTGTCGGCGGCGACGACGGCGACGAAACGCGCGTCGCGCCGCGGAGGCTCGACAGGCACAGGGTCGCCGTTCGCGTCCGTCTTGGCGGTCGGCGCGGAAGAGCGGTGCACCACGGTCCACGAGCCGTCCCCGACACCGGGTCCGCCCTCGAACGACGTCACGCGCCGCGACGTGACGAGAGAAATCCCGGCGCGCCGCGACAGTCCCTTCGCGATGGCGTTCATAGACGGGGTCCCAACCCAGCGTTCCTTCGTTTCCTGCGGGTCCTCACGAACGAACGTACCCGTGGTGGCGTCCACCGTGCCGAACACGCCGGTCCACTCCGCGACGAGGCCCTCCGCGCGCCAGTCCTCCACGATGGCGCGGAACGCCGGATCCTTCGCCGAAAAATACTGCGCGCCGTGGTCGAACTGCCACCCGGCGCCGTCGGGGCCGGCGCGCCGGGTCGAAGTGCGCCCGCCGGGGCCTCTCCCAGTCTCGTACACAGTCACCGCGCACCCCCCGCGCGCGAGGCGCGACGCGGCGGTGAGCCCGGAGATCCCGGCGCCCACCACGGCGACCCGGGGAGGGGTTCCTCCTGAGTCGGTGGCGTCCTGAGAAGCTGCCATCGCGACGTGACGTGTTCGCCCGGGGGACGGTTCGGCGATGTTGTGCGTGGCGCACCCGTCGCGCCTCGCGAGGAAACGACGCGCGCGTGAGGCACGCGCGGCTGACCGAAACGCCGACGGTCCGGAGGATATCCCGAGGCGCACGGCGTGCATAGCTGGGCGCGGCGCGGAGTGCGCAGGTGGCGGCTCGGCACCGCGACGTCGACACTTTCCGGATATGAGAACTCCACTGGACCGAAATCCGGCGTTTTTTCTCGGCAGGCGTTTCGTCGTCCGAGGGGAACGTGCCGACTCGGAACCGAAATGGACTCAGTTCGCGAGACGCGCGCGAGCGCGATGTCCACGTCGTTGACCTCGACACGAAGCGCTCGGACCGCGCAAAGCGCGCGCAGTTCACGGAGCGAACCGCGGGTTGGCGCTCCCCTCCCTCCGGATGTGACCGTCCCGGCCTGGTGTCGCGGAGATTCGAGGGCCAGTCAAGAGAATCGAAGGCCAGTCAACGCGGACAAGGCGGCCCAGATGGTGTACCACCCGCGAACCTCGCGTCCCGCCCGCGCGTTCGGGGAGCCCGAGCCCGTCGAGCCCTCCCCACGTGCTCGCGCGCTCTCGGCGCGCGTCGCGGCGCCGGTCGCCGCGGGGTTCAAGGCGGGAGCCGCGCAGCGGCCGTCCACCGTGGAGCCCGCGCGGAGGCGCGTTTCATCGGGGCGCACGGCGACGGCGGCGGCGTCGGGCGACGCCGGGTCCCCGGGTCCGCAGCTCTTCATCACGAGCGTCGGACCTGCGAGGCCGAGGACCCAGTCCGCGCGCCACGGGGTTTCCGGCGCGGCCGCGGACGCCTCGCGAAGAAACCTGGCCACGACCAGGACGTGCTCTACGTCTGCGTCCACCGCCGCGGCGGCGCTCAACCACCCGCACGCGACGCTCTTCGACGCGCTCCGCGACCACACCGCACTCCGCGCCGAGTGGCGTGCCGAGCTGGACGCGGCGCTGGCGCTGACCGAGCGCGAGCGCGCGCGCGCGGACCTCGCGGAGGAGGCCACCGGAGAGGTCAGGTCGGAGCTGGCGCTGAGGAAGGACGAGATCGACCGCGCGCAGGCGGCGCGGGACGCGGCGGCGGCGGCGGAGGCGAGGGCGGAGCGCGTCGACGCCGAGTCGCGTTCGCTTCGCGCGCGTGTCTCCGAGCTCGAGGCGGCCCTGCGGGCGAAGGATGCAGGACACGAAGCGCACGAAGCCGCGTTGCGCGACGCTGAAGGGAGGGTTCGAGACGCGCACGCGGCGGCCACCGCCGCCGCGGCGAGCGCCGCGCGCGACCGCGACGCGCTCGAGGCGGCGCGCGGCGAGACCCGCCGAGCCAAAGAGGCTCTGGCGGCGGCGGAGAGGCGCGTCGCCGAGGACGCGGCGGAGGTGCGTTTGGCGCGCACCGGTTTGGAAGAGATGGTGCTCGAGCGCAAGGCGCATGCGCGCGCGCTGGCGCTTCTCCGCGGCGAGCGCGACGGGGCGAAGGCGAGGCTCGCGGAAGCCGAGGCGGAGAAGCTGGAGGCGACGACGGAGCTGCAGTACCAACAAGACGCCGCCGCCGCCGCGGCGCGGAAATCCGCCGCCTCGCTCGCGGCGTCGCGCGCGGAGACGGCGGCGACGACGGGTGACCTCGAGGATTCGAGGCGAGAGAACGAACGTCTGCGTGAAGAGATGAGTAAAAAGCGAGGTGACATCGAAGGCCTCACGCGGGACCTCGCCGAAGCTCGCTCTTTGACCGAGAAGTGGCGTTTCGAGGCGCAGTCGGTGTCTCGCGCGCTGACAATTCTCAGGGGGCAGCACGAGGCGTACGTCATCGCGACGGGGGGCGCGCCGGCGCCGGCCACGCCTCTGTTGCGTCGTCGTTCTTCCCGGGAAGACGAGGAGGAGGACGGGGGCAAGGACGACGGCGACGGTGAGACGGCGGAGACGTCGCCCGGGGTCGCGAACCGAGGAGACGTCGCGGCGCCGCGCCGCGCGAGCGAGGCGGCGTCGCCGGCGGTCATCTCGTTTGCCCAGCGTTAAAGGTCGCTTTTGATATGGATGACGGTGACGTTTTGATATTTCGGTCGGACATCATCTACCACGGCGTCACAGACGTGT
>Ga0209666_1000628_pt1 | contig 26948 bp, 37 predicted proteins | sample SaaInlV_125m_DNA_FD_184679 | JGI IMG/M metagenome (GOLD analysis project Ga0209666, IMG submission 184679) | Marine microbial communities from expanding oxygen minimum zones in the Saanich Inlet - Saanich Inlet SI037_S3LV_10m_DNA (SPAdes)... | ecosystem: Environmental > Aquatic > Marine >...
CATATAAATACTATTAATTATATATATATAAATATATATGCTGCATATTTAAGAAGTAAAATAATTCGCGAATTTGGCGTTGATAATTGGTCTCTTAGAAAATTCTATAATGATCTCAAGAAAGAAAAACATTTTAAAAATATATTACCCATGTTAAATTTATCTAATTTTAAAAATGAATTAAAAAATCTCATATAATCAATTACTTTTTACATATGGACTACATATCTAAAAAGTAAGTTGCTCCTAGGGGGATTTGAACCCCCGTCCCCTGCTTTGCTCATTATATGATTTTACTCATATTTAAACATATTTTTTCTAATATAAGAACAGTGCATCTAACCTGACTGAGCTATAGGAGCTTCAATTTGAGTTCGGGAGAGCTTCCTGCTTCCCATATAATATTGTGGTGTTCGCTTTAAGTAATTACAATCTTCCTGATATATCGTCATACTTATTTGTTCGTGTTTGTAGGTTACCTATTGTTGGGCTTAAAACAAGGGATGGTTGGGATGGTACTTCTTGTTTTCCCTTTGGTGTGAATTTACATACATCTATAACACTTAGTCCGTTACATACATCTGGTTTGTTCATTTTTTGTGGAAATTCTTGATTAAATTCAGCTATACATTCTGGGGGTATATCGGGGGATTCGGAGAGAAGCCTATCGTACTCATCTTTACACTTATTGACGAAATCCAAAACAGGCGCCCTATCTTCTCTATCTAGAGAAAGTTCTAAATCAATACTTCTATAAAACTTTGCATATTGAATACACATGAGAGAATGTGATTCGGAAAGTTTTTGACTTTGACTAAATTTAGCGACAGATGTGAGAACACCACTAATAATATTGAGAGTTGCGAAGAAATATTGTAAAAGAAGAATCATTAACCTTTTATCTGCTTTTGGTTCATCTGGACTTAGTACAGCAAACCCCCCAACTCCGGTTATGCTTGATATGATAATACTTGGTAATGTCAGTCTGTTTGATATTTTTTTTAATCTGATACGGGCATTATTGTGTAGCCACCTGTATCCAGCTGCCCTTTCAGCCCATTTATACACAAGAGCTTCCTGTTTTGAACACCACTCAGGTTTTTTATCGCTCATATCATAATTAAAGAAATTAAAAATAACAATTAATACTAGAGTATGTGCGACGTTGCTGGTGCATCTACAGCAGGTGTTATTTCACTCAACGCAATCGGTGGACAAGATGTTTACCTGGTTGAAGAAAAAATTGAAAAATCATTGTTTAAATACGATGAAATAAGGCACACAGATTACACAAGATTTTATAGAAGTACAAAAATTGACAACAAAACAAAACAAAAGTATTGGCCCTTTGGTCAAGAAGGAAATGTAGTCAAAGTAACTTTTAATCCACAATCCATGGGTGATTTACTTGCTAATATGTATTTATCAGTGGACCTTCCTCCTTGTATATATAGCAGATATGTCGGAGATTCTTTGTTTAAATCTATAACATTTAAAGTTGATGAGGTAGAAGTTGAAAAAATTTATGATGATTGGCAGGTTATTTATAACGAAATGTATTTAGAAACAAGTGAAAAATCAGCAAATGATTATTTGTTAAACAGGATGATGAACCCAGTCTCCAAAGAGCGCGATGAAGAAGTTGCACTTAAAAATGCTGATGGTGCACTTTCAACTATCACAACATTAATTCCATTAAGATTTTTCTTTTCAAGAAAATATGCTAAATCAGAATATGATGTAAATAAACCAAATCGTCCATTTCTTCCACTGTGTGCAATGTATAAACAAAAGATTATTCTAGAATTTGAATTTAATCCAGTTTGGTTCTTTAGTAAACAAAAAAACTCGTTTGCTAATTCAGAACCAAAGTTTATTCACGGTAAAAATGATTTTGAACTTCCAACATTGGATAATTTTAAAATTATAACCGAAGAAATTACGCTTTCTCCCTTGGATAGAGCTTATTATTTGAAAGAAAAATATGATTTGTTGGCTAACCTTGTATTTAGGAACCCAACAATTGAGACATCCCCTAAGGACCCAAATATTAGAACAAATTTGGTTCCAAGTATTCCAGTAAAATGTTTACATTGGTTTCTAAGAAGAAAAATATACGAATATAAACTTCCGATTGAATTACCATCAAGTGATCCAGACTACATTCGTAGATATACTGAAATATATGTGAGAGATGGTATTAATTTAATTGATAGCCGTTTTAGATTTGAAAGAATTAAAGAGGCTAAAATTTACTTAAATGGTTTGGATCTTCCAAATGTTTCGGTGGCGGATCACAAATATTACAAGTATTATATTCCACTACAAGCACGCTTAACTTGTCCACAAAAGAACATTTATACATATTCTTTTGCAATGACACCAATGAATGCTGATCCAACAGGTAACTTGGATTTTTCAAATTTCAATTCAGATAAGACATTTTTAGATGTTAAAATGTTTGGTGGAACATATTCAACTGATGGTTATCATAGTTCAAATGTGACTAGATTGGACGAAACTTATATCTTATATGTTTATTACACTGGTTTAAAGATGTTTAGCTTTGAAAATGGTTTCATGAGTGAAGCAAGATAAACAAATAAATCACTTTACATTAAAGATGATGAGAACAGGATTCGATATGACAGGTCAAAACGACAACCATGGGGATGATATTATACAGGGTATGATTAACATTATTCAACCAGTTTTTGAACAGGGGATAGTGTTGGCTGCAGAGTATTCTAAAGCTTGTGGTAGGGATGTTATGTTAGATGAAGATATTGAATATGCCATGAAATACTGTATTATGCATCGCGTTGGGCAAGCGATTGGTTCAATTTTTAATGAAGGGGAAATTGATTTGGATGAGGATGAGGAAGATGAAATTGAAGTGGTCCCAGTTGATGAATTACCAACTTTCACTAGATACACAGGAAACAATTCTCAAATGATTCGTATTAACCAGGCATACGACGAGTGGAAAGAATGGAAACCAGAAAGTCCCGCTCAGAAAATATTAAAAAATGCATTAGATAATAATGAGTTCGAAGTCAATCGTGACACCTCAACCTGAAGGGTGGAACCTGACAATCAATAAGGATTTTAAATATATAGATGAAGACACAGAGAGTGAGTGTAGTGAGTATTCATTTATAGATGATTTTGTCCCCCCTCCTCAAAAGAAAAAAAATTTCAGAAGTGTAATAACTAAAGAAGAATTTCTTCCCGAATAATTTTCTTTATAATTAGTATAAAATGTCTACAGCGCAAGAAGTTGTTAAGACCGTCGCCTCCGAACTCGAAGTCCAATCCCTCAACGCGATTGTTGGTGGTTTCGCTTTCGCCGCTGCTCTCTCATGGATGGACCTTGTTCGATTCCTCGTCCAAGCGATTATCCGCGTGAAGAACAATGGTGGTGCCCACTACGCCTTGACTGCGCTACTCACCACCGTCCTTTCAATCGCGGTGTTCTTGGTTGTCCGCGCCGTCAACAAGGACATCAAGCGCCCAGCTCAATCAATCTACGCGGTTACTCGCTAGGTGGTGTTTTGGGTCTAGTTACATAAATAGCAAATATACCAAATATAACAATGATGGCTATCGCGAGATACACTTTGTATTTATGCCAATCCCATCTATCAACATCATCAAATTCTGGGATGCTGATTGGTGGTGGTAAAGAAACATCTCTCTTTACCTTTGATACAATCTTTTCTTTGGAACACTTCATTTTGAATTTTAAACTATAATTTGAGTTTCTAAAGTCATATGGAACAAGTTTTCCACCACTTGAATACAAGAATTCAAGTCTTAAATTTTGTAAAGTGCTTTGGACACCCGAATTAAAATCATATTCAACCAAATCATCCGAGTTTACAAATTTGGAGGATTCTCCTTGTTGTAAATGAATTTTACCTGTATAGTGTGGATTGTTGTAATAAATGTCCTTAGAATACACATCTGAACCACAAGTAAGTCTCAATAACAAGGCATTGGGTCCATTTAAGTTTATTGCACCAGATTGAATTGTATTTGCACTAGAAGAAACATCTGTGGCTGAGAATCCCAAAACTTCATGGGGTGTTGTTAATGGGGTATTTATATCTGAACCATTTGTTCCTGATTTAAATTTAAAAGTGAATGCAGAAGAACCAGTAAATGTAAGAGAATCTGTATTACTATTGTAAATTACATTTGACACGGGGGTTGCAGATAATGCAGATTTGAGATCAGAAGCTAGGGTAGTTCCATCTGTATAATTCTTTTCAGTGAGAGTGATTGTATTTCCATTGACATCAAATTGTTTATTTGTTTCACAAATAGTTAATTGAGGTGTGGGTATGTTTCCTGAGATTAAAGTAATTTTGGAAACATCATATATTTCATTTTCCAAATATATTTCCAAATTTGATACATCTGGAAATAGATTTGTATTTCTATCACCACTATCTATGTCTAAGATGTAGTCACCCATTAAAATTTAGGGATATAATTTTAATGACTGATTTAATGTAATAGTTATATTTTTGAAATTACTTGTAAAGTGTGTGGGCAAGTGGGTTATCGGCCAATTGTCTTTGAGCAATTCCAAGGTCAAGGCGATGATTCTTGTTACCCTTGTATGGGTTGAGTTCTTGGTATCTTGGTTTGACATAGTTTTGTGTCCAACCCCCACTGACACCCCCAGTTCTACCATCCATGCGAGTATTATCAGCACGCACAGCTGTAACCATACCATATGCTTGGAGTGGATTGCCACGGACATTCATACGACCAGAGTTGGGTTTACGGTATTCAGAATTGGCACGGCGCTCACTGAGGCGTAGGCCGTATTGAGCAAGCTCTGCTGGTGTTCTGACTTTGTTACCCGCGGCTTCAACAAGTGTGGAGTTTTCATAAGCACCGTAGAAGCTTGCGATACCTGGTTGAATATTATCCATGTATTTGTATTGACCATCGGCAACATCTGATTTGTTACGGGTTGGACCTTGGGCAACTGTACCATGGGGGACCATGCGCTTAGCTGAAGCAAACTCCAAACCATCTGTTCTTGTCCCAGTTTGGGAGCGATTTGTTGATCTTTTTGTTTTTTCGTATTCTTGTCGGACAGCAACACCATTCAAAGAACCACCTTGGCCTTGGCCCCGCCCAAAAACTGGTGGGCGGCGTTCTGGAAGGAAAGCAGTTCGCTCTGGTTTGTTGTGACCTATTTCAGATTTGAGTTGGCCACGACCCCCTGATACATCGTGACCGTGTCCAGCTCTACCTGGGAGGGTGGTGAGACGATAGGCACCGACATTTTCTGGGAGGGCTCGAAACATTTGCTGAAAGCCCCCAACAGCTGGAACGGAGGCATCAACACCCAAACCTGGACCAACCTTTTGTTGTGGAACGGGAGAAAGATTATTATGAACCTGTAAATCACTGACAAAACGGTCCTTCATATCTAAAACCTCGCCACCACTACTTTTTTCTTGTTTGGCAATGTCTGCGAAAACTGGCATTTGTTCGCCACTTGAGAGATCTCTTTCTTCGCTGTTTATCATGAAATCGGTGTTCAAATTAGCTTCATTTTCAGGTCGTGAATAATCTGTGGATGGATTATTTTGAACCAAAGAAACAGGTGTTCCTGTAACAATTGGTTGGTTATTCACGGGCTGTTCAGATAATTTTTTTCCGGTGTACACCAAACCCATTAAAGCTAAAATGGAGACGGGATCAGCCATTTATTAGTTATTGATATTTTTATTATATCGCATATCAAACAAATCATTCTGGAGTTCCGCTCGTGAGCTTCGGGGTTCATATAAACTGGGGAGAGGAGGAGTTGGCATTGAGTTGTCAATTGGGAAAATTTGTTTTTCGTAATTATTTGTAACAATTTTACCGAAACGGGTAGTAGATTGTGGTCGAAGTTCATCGCTCACATCAATGTGGGCCGCTGGAGAACCTTTACCCGCCATAAAAGGGGCTGTTCCATATAACATTGTGTTTGGTCTGGAGGTGTAATCACCGTAATTTTTACTAGTTGATTCTGGGTAAGTGAAAACTGTTTCGGTGGCACCCCGTGGTGGGACAGCATTGTCTTCAAGACGTTGCATATCAGGTTGCAACTGAAATGACATTATTACTATTTACTAAGATTTAATTACGCTTATTGGAAGCCCAATCAAGACCCCTGAGCTGATTAAGTTGGGCACCCCTAGCATCTGGGCTGCAGACTGAACCATCACTTTTACATGTGGCACCAAATTTGGGACCATACAACCACTCGGCAAAACCGGTTTGATCACCTGGGATTGTTGTCACGGGGGAGGGAACAAATTGTCTTGCCGCGGCAGCTCTCTGCTGAGATGGAAGTGGGGATCTTGAACGACCAGCGTCAAAGGGCAAAGTGTCATCCAAAGCCTGTTTTATCATGGGGGCGACAGTTTCCGCGTAACACGCTGGGGGGCGGTTAGGGTTAGCATAGTCAGACAACAACACATTACCCATGGGATTGTCATATGTGGGAGATTGACAATTACCACGGGCTTGGTCATCTGAACTCGCTGGTCTATACATGTTTTCTTTTATCATTTTGGATTTGTACATTATATAGAGGATTGAAAGCATCATAATTCCCAATACAAAAATTCTAATGTCTCGTCTAAGTAAATAAATGAGGCATACCGCATACACAATAAAACGGGAAGTGGCATTCACTCGTTGTTCTGATGTCTGAGAGGCGGTAGGCCAAAAACTGAGAACTCTATTAACATCAAAAAATATGGATGGATTATCAAACCAAGTTTGTTCTTGGGGTGGAACCTCCATTTATTATATTATAGTGATTTATTTTTTCATCATTCCACCAAACAAACTTCCCATACTTTTCATCATTTGTTCCAAGGTTTGTGGGTCAATTTCGTTCATCATTTTCTTGATGTCATCTCCGTTGACTTGGTTCATCATTTGTGAAATATCACCAGTGTCTAGGCCACCCAACATATTTGTAACATCTGGGCTGTTCATCATTTTAGACACATCATTAGCCTGTAAATTTTTTATAGCGTCCATCATATCACCAGCCTGGTTTCCTGTACTGGTGCAAATTTGAACTGCCATTTGGTGTAGATACAAAAGATATTCCCAAACCGATTTCTTAGTTCCTGGGCTCGCACTACTCCAAAGAGAGTCAATTTTAATATGCTTCAACACCTCAACCTTTGAAATGTCTTCGAGAATAAAGCTTTCGTCTTTGTTTTTAATCTTTTCGATATAAGGCGAAAGTCCTGCAAAATACAACTCCACAAGCTTGCGGGGGTTTGTATCGCGGAGAAGTTCAAAACTAGTTTCGAATTGCTTAAGACCTGCAACCTTACCTGGAAAGGCAAGTTTAAGCTTTTCGATGAACTCTTCCATCACAAGAATAAAACCATTGACAGAGACGGAAGCCATTTTTTATATATATACATTACTCAAAATCTTTAAGTCTAGAATGGCTCTGTAGAAATCATTTCACGCTGTGATATACCTTGATCTATAATAAAGTATACCATAGCAGCATTAAGAACAGCTGGCTTAAGATAAGCATTTAGTTCTTTTTTGGGTTCATTATTAAGTTGTTCCTTGATGTAGAGGTAGGCAACTGTCATACCCGCGGCAACCATAGCGGCGCCCATTGGGTCTCGGAGTGTCTCACTCAATTCCATTTATATATATTGGGTTTTTTTTGTGCGAGCGTCGGGGGCATCATCGAAGAAACTATCATCTTCTTCTGGAGTATCTGTTGTAGGAATTGTCTTAACACCAACTTCGGTTTCAAGTGGAACATTTGAGGGGTCTTCTTCATTCTCATTCTCATATTCTTGAACTTGCTCATCGACTTCTTCTTGTACTGGAGCACCACTTGGATACTCATCAAGTGGGGGTTGACTTGGAATACTGTCGTCAATAGTTTCTTCTTTGTGTTCTGGGTTTTCTTCGGTGTTATAAGATTGTTCCAAATCATCGTCATCCACTGGTTCGCTTTCCTCAACATCCAATTCATTTCCACCACTTTCTTGGGTTGTCATGTAAGTCGCAAGAATCTCTTGAACTGGAATACTTTGTTTAATTGTATCCAAAATAACTTTTCTGAAACGCTGTTCCAATTGCTTGTTTCTCTCATATTCAGATTGAGTTGTTGTAAATACATATGGGTCATCATACAAATCTTTAGCAGCATTGTTATAAACAGTCTGAATAAACACATCGTTTGTTGGAAGTTTTAGGGACAATTTTCGGTTACCCGCTTGTATCCGAACAGCAGACAAAATCTTAACATTACTCACCAAAACAGCAGCCAAAAGCTCACCGAATGAAGAATAAGTTCCTTCAATTTCAGATGACCTAGTACGAGACATTGTATTAGACCAACTTGGAACTTCCTTCAACAAAGTTTGGAACATCTGAAGAACCTTTCGTCCTTTAGACATTCTTTGGGATTCCATAAACATCTCATGAAACACTTTTATCATAGGTTCTAACATGACAGTGACCATTATGTTCTGGTATTCATCTTTAGCTTCTACCAATACACTGAGGTTCTGATCCATTTATCATAAAAGTGTGTTTTTTTTGGGGGGTCATTACGCACTTATCATCGTTTATATTTAGCTGCGGCCTTTTTCAGGTTCATTAGGGTTGGCATTTCATATTCATCATCATCTTGTTCTGTATTTTCCTTCTCGGGGGACTTGTATTTTTTTGACCTCTTCTGAATATTCCAAGCAACATACATACTGTATGTATCAACTATACGAGTTTCAAACCCACCGTTGTGAAATTGACGACAAAGATAATGTGCTGCAACTTGTCTATCAAATGTTGGATATCCAAAAACAGTACTTGGAACAGTTAATATAGTACATTTATATCCCATTTCAGTACTTAATTTTATCTTCCTACAAAATTGTTCGTAAATCTTCTGATAAATCTCTTTACGAATTCTTTTTCTGTCGTAATCAACTTTCTGAACATCGTTTACTCGCAACATTTCATTGTTACTTACATGTTAAGCATTTTATTGTTTTCGTTCTCCCACGCGACTTCATCAAAATATCCACGGGTCAGGGCAGTCTTTTGTTTAATTGTTTCATATTTTGTGAAATCCCTAGCTGTACCATCTGTTGTGTATGCGGAGACATCACTTGGTGCATCTATACCAAGTGGTTGTGTTCTGGCACCCAATATCTGAGCTGTGTTATAATCAGCATCAACAGTCACAGCAAAACCATATGCATATCCCTTATTACGAACACACATGAACATCACACGAACAATTTTTTTCATGGGACCTTGGTATTGCCTGATGTCACTTGTTTCTATTATGTAACAGCAGTCATCAACTTTTTCTTGAATGTACTTGTTAGCATTCAAAATTATCTCTTGGAGGTGGTGTGGACCAACTTTCACGGGGACTTCCTCCATCCCAGAAGTTTCAGAGAGTTTGTCGTTTATCAACAAATATTCAGCTTCTTTTTTGTGACCTGAAAAACCAAATTGTTCAACAAATCCCTCCCTCTGGGTCATGAGAATCAGGGCTGTCAATACCAGTAAAATAAGAATAAATTTATTCATTTATTATTATGCGTTATTTTTTTTTACAAAAATAAAATGAACTAATACAAGAGATGTCTTGTGTACTTGTATTCAGCCCCAAGTGTAACCACTGTAACGATTTACTCGCGTACCTTAAAAAACATCCTCAGTTCGAAGGACTTGTAAAATATCACAATGTGAGTACACATGGTTTACCACAAAGTTTACAGGGGCATGTTAAATCAGTCCCAACGATGCTTACAAAAAACGGTAAAATATTGACAGGAAAGGAAATTCAAAATTGGCTTCAATCCCTACTCCCAAACAAAGAACTTGTGTGCCATAATTTTCGTGGAGGATTTGGAAACTTTTCATCAATTGATGGGGAGGATGACTCAGAAATAGGATTTGATTTAGATAACTATGGACAGTCTCTCCAGCCCGCCATGACACCAGAACTTGAGGCTCGTATATCAAAGGATGTTAAGGATGCATATTCAAATGCTGACCCATCAAAACAATTAAAGATTTAAAGACAATTTTTAATTAGATGAAGCTTACTACTATTCAAGCTTCTGCAATAAAATCTTGTTTTGAAGTTCTATCAGGTATACTCAATGATGTAAATATTTATTTTAAACCAGACGGTGTATATATTACAACATTGGATACCGCAAGAACATCCCTTATTGATCTAAGACTTGCAGCTGAAAATTTTGAAGAATATGAATGCGAAGAACCAATTGTGGCAGGGGTTAATATTTCAAACACTTTTAAACTACTCAAATCAATTACAAATAATGATATACTTAAACTTTCCATCACTTCTAAGGAATTTATGAATATTGAAATTGTAAGTGACAATAAAAAAACAAAAACAAAATTTGAACTCAAACTTTTGGATATTAATGAAAACATTTATGAAGTTCCAGAAATTCCAATGACTGTAACAACATCAGTCTCTTCCGTTGATTTTCAAAGAATATGTAGGGACATGAGTAACATTGGCACAGACATATTTATAAAAAGAGTTGGAAATACAATATCCCTAGGGTGCTCTGGTGATTTCGCCAATCAAGAAACATCCATTGAATGCCTTGAAACAATTGACAAAGAGTTGATTGGAGAATATTCACTGCGATATTTGAACATTTTTACGAAAGCAACAAGCATGTGTGCCATGGTGCAGCTCATGCAAGAGGAAGAAAATAGGTTTTTAGTTCTTAAATATAGTATTGCAAATCTAGGAGAAATAAGATTCTACTTGGCAACTAAAACCAAAGACTGATTAGTTTTAAAAGCCCTAGTGTTTCCAAAAACATCTGTAATAACTAAATAAGGATATTCCTTGCGCATTGTGTGTTCATCATAAGTAAACATATCCCGGATAAGAATTTCTTCACCGTAAAAGTTACTCTTAGGACCGGCATACCTTATAATTTTATCAGTGACATCGCGTGTGGTCATACATTCGTCATTTATGAGTTTAGCACTCACAATTGGAAAATTAATACTGTCGGATGAATCCCTAGGAGGCCAAGAACAGTGTATACCCCGAGAAACATGTTTATAGACGCGATTATTGTAATAATATTTTGTAGTAACCACACAATTATTTACATTTTCTGGGATTGGTTCTTCTGAAATATTTTTATTGGTAATGTCAACATAATGAGATGTATTATAATGAGACCAATGTTTTGATTCATCATACCAAAAATCACTTGAAATAATATAATCCTCGTGGGGGTCTATTTCATATGTGAAAGAACGATATATAATCTCGTAATTTTTGTGACCAAAAAGCCGACTATACAATTTATAGGCTTTCAAGATAATAGGGGTTAAAAGTTTAATCAACATTATATATAATGGAAGGTAATTTTTTAAGTAGATACAATAATAGAATCGAAGAAATTGAAAAAAAAATTCTCACTGATCCCTTAAATAAGACATCTTATGAATCAGAAATGGCTGACTACATAATAAACTGTATGCCTTATATGTCCAGACATGCTGAAGAACAAGATGAAACTGTGTCTAGAGACAATGTTTTCAATTGTAAAGAAAAAAAGGGACTTGAGAGAAAAGATATTTACTTAGACTATCTCGCAGATGTTGAAAATATGAATATTCAAAGAACACAAACAAAGAAAATACAACAATGTGAAGAATGTAAAACTGGAAATTTATTATGTTTTTCCGAAACGACAGATGTGGTATGCGGTGATTGTGGATGCGTTGTAGACACACTATTAAGTGAAGAGTTAACATATAGAGAAGAACAAGAGTCAACAGAAAAAATAATTAATTACTCATACAAAAGGGAAAATCATTTTAATGAATGGTTGTCACAATTCCAAGCACAAGAAATGACAAATATACCACCAGATGTTATTGACAATTTGAGAATAGAACTCAAAAAATTAAAAATTAAAAAATTAGAAGATATTACACATGCTAAAATAAGGGGCCTTCTAAAAAAATTAAAATTAAATAAATATTATGAACATGTTCCATATATAACAAATATTCTCAATGGTATAAATGCTCCCAAGATGCCACAAGAATTAGAAGAAAGACTGAGAATAATGTTCAAAGACATACAAACACCATTTGAAAAACATTGCCCATCCGAAAGAAAGAATTTCCTTTCGTACTCTTATGTTTTGTATAAATTTTGTGAACTCCTAGGGGAAGATGAATACCTACAATATTTCCCCCTCTTGAAAAGTAAAGAGAAACTCTATAATCAAGACGTGTTGTTTAAAAAAATATGTGAAGAATTGAGATGGGAGTTCATTCCAACAATTTAAAGAATAGTGAACATTATATTATAATGAATAAATATTTGTATGTGTTACGAGCTTCATGGTATCACTTTAGAAGAGGCTTTGAAACATTGTATGAAGGTTTCAAAGACCCAGAAAAATTTAAAAAGGAAGACAGAGAACAAACAATGTTATTAGCCAAAATATTCCCAGTCGTGGTTTATCTCACAATGAATCACAAACCATATGGGTGAGTATGAACCCATACATTACAAATCCATTTCTCACCCTTTTTTACTGGCATACCACCATGTAAAGCTTTGGATGTAACAAACCCATAATTGTCTAAATTATTGAATCTCAAAACATCACCCGCACCTAGTTTATATTTAGTTCCAAGATTTGGAAATTGTGTTTCACCTCCCTCATAACCATCATTCAATGCTATGAGGAAAGTGTATTTTCTATCATTTTCAAATGATTTGTCGGCGTCATTGTGGGGACTATAAAATCCACCCGGTTTGTACCTCACAACCTGAAGACTTTCACAATTCTTAAGGGGTCTATTACAATTTTTCAAACAACGACGCATAACACGCTCAACAACTGAATCATCCTTGGGATTTAAAAACGCAGTCTCGCTTACCCTAACTTTATTATCAACTCTTTGTTTTTCATCTTCACCCACTGTTGATGTATTCAATTTAGAACGAGCCTTTTCAATTATATGTCGTCTTTCCTCATCTGTAATCAAATCATGGTACACTTTGGGTTTTCTGTATGTGGGAATCAACATGTAAATAAAAATTATTAACACAATCACTAAAAATATAGATCGCATTTTAATATTACAAAATATTATTTTCTAATAGACCAGTCCTCTGTGAAATAGGGAACAATACAATTGTATCTCTTACTAACATTATACAACTCCTTAGATGTATAACCAACTAACTTAGACAGTAATTCGTAAATATCATCGAATTTATCTTTCTCAATGACAAACTGTCTTAGTAAATCACCGGTCGTATCTATAAACATTCTCAAAACATTGTGAATATCTCTCTTCTTTTCACGGGATTTTTCTCTTCGTTGGATTTTCTTTTTATAATCAGACTCTGATAGTTCACCCATCATATAAGAAATCCTCAAGTCCCTATTATTCTCTTCTTCTAAATGATAGTAATATCTAAGTTCTATTCTTTCAATGTGAATTATTGTTCTATGAATTGTTATAATTCTTTTTTGTGGGAAATTTAATGTTTGTCTCTCAATTAAGTAACGATGAGAAATTCCCAAAGCACCACATATTTCATATACATCTGGAACCCCCCCACATGGTATATCACCGTGTTCTCTTCCACTAATCCCAGTTTTCATCCTAAATTCATAATAGTGAGGGTTATGTATTCTGCCCGTATCAATTCTAAGGGTTTGCCAATCAAAAGCTGTATGGCATGAGGGACACCACATCTGACGACACCCCTCTATAAATGTAATCATCGTTCCACAAGAGGGACAGCCTTTTGTATCCTTCTTCAAAAGTTCCATAGTTTCTACAGCTTGGGGATCACACTCGTGGTTTTCTTCCTTTTTCTCGTTACACTTGTTACAAATAGTTGAATCACAAACACCACATTTCCATTTTGTGCTTAAAAATCCACGACATTCATTCATGGGGCATTTTCGAATAAATTTCCTGCGTTCGCCGTCTTCTTCTAAAGGGACGCTTGTGTTCCTAATAATATTTACATTATCCATGAGAATGGCACGCTTTTGATACAAGGTACTTATTTCCTTTGTCATGTCATTTATTTTAGATTCCAAACCACGAGCTTTTATTTCCCTAGAAACATATTCTTGGGTTGTGGGCATTAATATTTTTTCTCTTTCCAATAAAATCTTTTCGCGGTGCTTTCTATATGGACCATTACAAAAAGTTTTTGTACAATGTTCAGTTAAAAATTCGCGATTCCACAAATTTTTACAATTCATACAATGAGCATCTTGCATGGTAGATGTTAAATACGATTGAACACAACTTCGACAACATGAATAATCACAGTATGGACATGATATCTTTTTATGATTATTTAAATTGTATTTATCACAACATACCGAACAGTCCATTTAAAAAATCATGGACTCTTGGCTTTAAACTTATCTCTCACCCAATCACGGTCTTCTTTAAAAATTTTTGAGATTTTAGGATTTTTATATTTATGTAAAATCATCAATACATTTAATTTACGAAAAAGACCCAACCATGGTTCACCACTCCTAATAACACGCATTAATGCCCTGTGTCTAGCTAAAGGAGATTTGTCAATAACACCCTTGTATCCGTGGTCAGATAGAAGAGTGTTATTTCCCAATGGAATTATAACCTTGGACTTCTTCATTAATTTAAACATATATTTTATTTAATCTTGGGAACGAGTTTTTCTTCTAGAACCTCTTCCAGCCCCGGCAGCTCTTCTAGCAACACCCACGGCTTCTCCACCCATTTCACTATTTGGTTTATTTTGAACTTTACCAGCCATGTTAATTCCTAATCTCTTTTTTTGTCTCTCTATTCGGGCTTTCTTTTTTCGTTCAAGTTCTTGCTTTTTTCTTTCAAAATCTTTCTCGGCTTCTTCAGCTCTTCTTCGTCTTTCTTGGAGGTTTTTATTAATTCTCATTTTTTTAACACGATTTGAAACTTTCTTGGCCGCAGCCGCTGTAGCCGTGGCGGCACCAACCTTTTTGACACCACTGGAAACACTTTTATCTTTACGGTTCTTTTCTATAACCCGATTGGTAATACCCTTAACAACTTTAGAAACTTCTTCTTTGTTTTTTTCTTCTTTAGCCTTTTGTCTTAATTTCCTTATAAAGTTAGTAGATTTCTTCGCAGAGTTGATAGTCTTTTCAATTAAACCCTTTCTCTCTGGAGCTTTGTTTTGTTTTTTGGGTGCCATCGCCCCACCCAACGCCTTTGAAATCACATTTGGTGATTTATTGTTTGACTTTGGTAAAAATTTCTTTGGTGTCATTGCCTCGCCAACTCCTTCTAGCATTTGTTTTTTAATTTTTTGCAAGTATTGCATTTCTTCTTTGGTGCCTCCCTTATTTGGATGAACTTCCCTAGCCACCAATCTAAAAATACTTTCTGGTTTTTTACCCCCATTTAAGTATTTTTGGACCTTTTTATTTATTTTAATCATGAATGGTTTTGCATTTTTATTTGTGGAGAAAGTGAATTTCTTTGAAAGGTTAGATGTCTTCACACCGTTGTTTCCGGTTGAAAAAGCAACGGGTGTTTTACCAGTGTTAATCTTACTGTTTGGTACACTATTTATTTTTGGTGTCTCCATAACTCCTTGGGTGGCAACAGCTTGAGAAGAATTTCTAACTGCGAGGGCAGTGCTACTACCTGGTTTTGATGGTAATTGTTTAGGGAGTTTTTTACCCGCTGATAAAGCAAGACCAGCAGTCATGGCCTTGCCTATGCGACCCCAACGACTTTTACTTCCTCCGTTAATTTGTGTTTGAACATTTTCGGGAACAATGTTAGATAAGGGTATTTGTTCTGGTAAAGCTTTCTTTGGTTCTTGGGTCATTTTACTGAATAATTCTGTAGCCTTGTTCGCATTTTCATTTGAACTCTTAACTTCCGCTCTCTGTTTTCTTTTTTCTTGAGCTTCCTTGCTATTTTTAAAAGATTTTACATTTGTAACCTTTTTGTTAAGAGCCTTTCTTATCTCTGTATTGGAAATCTTAGAATTTTTAGACATCGCCAAAAATCTATTTTTATTCTTAGAATCAATATTCGCCTTTTGAATCATGTTTCGTAATTCCTTACGATTGTTTTGAATCATCTTATTTGTGATTCCCTTAACAACTTGAGAAACTTCTTCCTTGTTTTTCTTTTCCTGAAGTGCCTTTCTCTCGGCCTCTTGGGCAACCTTCTTTTCAGATTCGGCTTTAGCTTGAGCTGAAATGGCGTTCATTTGATTTGCATTTTTGGCATCGTTTAATTTAGATATTAAATTAGTTCTTTTATTATTTGGTAACTGTAATTTAATTATTTCCTTTTTGGCTGAATTTCTAATAATTTGTAATTCTTTTAATTTATTTTTATTTTCTTTTATCATTCGATTTGTAATACCTTTAACAGTATTAGCTACAACTTTTTCATTTTCGGCTTCAGCTTTTTTGATGACCCTCTCTGTAATACCTTTAACGGTGTTAGCTACAACTTTATTATTAGCTAAAATACCATTTATATTTTTCATTGCACCATTCAATGTTTTACCATTGTTTAAGCTTTTCAATATTTTTTCTTGGTCAGACTTATTTAATGATTTGAATTTTTCATCTTCAGATAATTGTTTTTTAAGATCATTAATAACTTGTTTATTAACATTTGTTCCTTTATTATTCAAAATTTCTTGGAACATGTTTGTTGCATTTTGTGCAGCATTGTTGACGGACTTTTTGGCGTTAGCAACAATAGTATTCGTAGCGTTAGCATTTGGAGCATTATTTATTTTATTTAAGAAATTTTGTTTATTTTTATTTGGAAGTTGCAATTTGTTTACTTCTGAGCGAGCACTTTTCTTAATAACTAACAACTCTTTCAATTTTTCTGCGGCAACACCGGTAGCCGCAACACCCACAGCAACACCCACAGCAGTAGCAGCGGGGGTATTTTTTTTATTTGAACCTTTAGCTTGTATTAATAACATATCAAGTTCAACGGATGAAACAGCATTTGATATCTTTTGTTCATAAGTTTTCAAATCGTTTGCATTTTTTATAATTTCTTTTATTTTGTCATACACTTGTTGCTTTTTGATTGTCAAGGCAATTTTTAAAAATAAATCTTGTCGCTGTACATAGGATAATCTTTTATTTAATAATTTTGATTTACTTGTATTATTTAATGTAATGTTAAAAGTTTGCTTATAAGTTTTTAATAAATGAAATATTTCTTTATCTGCTACATATGTTCGTAATTTATTTTTGTTTTGTAAAAAACTATTAAGTGTTATATTTTTATTATTTCCTATGCGTTCTAATCGAGAAAGTAAAACTTCAAATTCCTTTTCGTCGTTTGGTGTTTTACTATATGATGCATAAAATTCATTAAATTTATTTTTGTTTTTTACCAAATTGTATTTGCGATATGTTCTCACAAATTGTTCATCAATGTTCTTATTTGGATACATCTTTTTTAACTTTTCCAAATCAAACTTGATGTATGAATCTCTAGCTTGAGAAATAAATTCATCCCACTCTGGATAATTTGAAGCCTTGAGTTTATCAGCCATATATATAAACAAATATATTTTATAAATATTTGTTTGTATATTTTTTTATACACATAATTGAATTTTAGTTATTGTTATTACCGCTTCTCGCTGTTGCGTATCCATTATTGTTGCTATTGCTATTAGTGCTTCTCGCTGTTGCATATCCGTTACCGTTGCTATTGCTTTCAAAGTTTGTTATAAAACTTCTAAAATCATTATTATTTCCTACTTCTGTTGGTATTCTATTATTTTCAAGATAATAAATAAAATATTTCAATACTTTATTTCTTTTTGAATTATCTGCTAAATTTTTGAAATAATCCGTATTCAATAGTGGTAAAATAAATGCTTTATACAATAATTTTACATGGTTACCAGATAGTCTTATAGATTTGTATTTTTTATAAGTTATTATTATTGTATTTTTATGGGTTTGAATAAATTGTTTGAACTGTACGACGTTTAGTAGTTGTGGTATAGGCATTGAAGGGTTTTGTTTAAATGATTTAACATAGAAAGTAGCAAAGCTTCTGGCCAAATCCTGTTCAATTAAAAATTCATTTTGGTATATTTTTGTGTATTTGTCTATTTCTGTATTTTCATTCACTGGAACTCTTCTCATACCTCTAAACAAACTAGAAAAGAAGCCTTGTCCCCTAACTGCACTTGGTGCGGCGCGAGTAGCAGTGTTAGGAGTTCTAGTTCTCCCAAAAGAAAACAAACCACCACCCACCCGGGGTGAATTGTATCCGCCGCCAATGTTTAATGATGGAATAACAGTGGATAATGTCCTACCTTGTATTCCAACAGATGGAACCTTAAGTCTTCTTTTAGTGTTTGTTTTAGTTTTTGAATTATTATTGTTAATTTTTGGAGAATTGAAAGTTGGAGATTTATTGTTGTTAAACTTGGGTGTATTGTTAAACTTTGGTGATTGATTATTATTAAACCCGGGTGATTCATTATTATTAAACCCGGGTGATTCATTATTGTTAAACCCTGGGGAATCATTATTGAAAGGAACATTGTTTGGTAGTGGTGACGCGGTATTTTTAGATTTTCTCTTAACCTGTATTAATATTGGTTCACTTATTCCTGTGACTAAAAGTTTTTCTTTTATTTGATTAACAATTTCACTCTTTTTTAATTCTTTGTATCCAAATAAATGCATTTTATCTGCAAGTCTGTAAAGTTTTCTTTTAGTTGACGCAGAATCAAAAAGTACTTTATAATCTTTTCCCGAGAGTGGGGATTTTCTATCGATTAACATGGTTTTGTCTTCTGATAAAACGAGGGGTGGCATTTGTAGGCGCCCCTCTGTTATACTTCTATATACTGATTCAATGACATTTTTAGGTATTCCCCGAACATTGACACTGTATCTTTCCTGGACAGTCTTTGTCAATTGATTCAAGGCGATTCCTGGACTAATGCTGCTGGTCGCCATATATATTACCTGACATATTATTTACTCCCATGAAATATAATTTTAATTTGTCTTCATAACCCATATCGAAATCAAACACATCAATGTCTTCCACATTTATTACTGTTTTATTTATATCCTTAGTATAATCTTCTCTAATTTTCATTGCTCCTTCTGCAATCGACTGTAATAAATCGATGGGTGATTCAATATTTTCTTTGAATGTGGTGTTTGATTTTATTCCCGTAATATGAACTTCATATGGTTTTTTATCAATAAATGGAAGAAATGGATACTTTTCAATAAGGCCTCCATCTACATATGTTTTACCCTTGTATGTTGTTGATGTAAAAATAAATGGAATTGACATGCTCATACACACCGCGTCTATTACATACATATCTGGATGTGTATCCACTGAAAAATATTCTGTTTTTGATGTGTTTAAACAGAATGCCGATACGTGTAATTTTTTCTTGAGTTCCTTGAACTTTGGGTTTCCTTTACAAAATTCAATAAGTTTTGACCGTATAGGGTCAATATCTACAAAACCGAATTTGTTAAAGAAGCATTCAAGGTCAATTTTAACAAATTCGGGGACATTAAAGTCAAATGAAAATTTTATTATTTCATCAACTGATAGGCCAACGCTAATGAATAATGATAATATAGCGCCAGCTGATGCCCCCGAAAGTTCTTCAATTCCTTCAAGTTTATCTTCAATGGATTTTAAGTATCCAAGAAGGCTGAAATATCCCAAGGCTCCTGGACCCACGGCGAGATACTTCATTTAATAAAACTGAGGAAATTGCTTTCGGAGAATAGCGAACACAAGGGCAAATACCAAAGTGTGAACGAGTTGGGATGAAAAGCTGGTCCCATCTGGTTTGAAGAAACCACCCTTTTCAGATGGAATTGTCAACAACATACCTGGGCTCAAGGCAATAAAGAGTAGAGTTGTGACAATCAAATCAGTTTTTGTCAAGATGATTTTGAGTTGTTTAGCGATTAAGGCGAAAGCGAGGAAGAACACAAGGGAGTGGAATAGCACATATGACCTCCCAGTGAGATTCTTTTCAAAAGACACTTTCTTACCATCAGTTGATAGGAGGAATCCAGGGCTCAAGGCCAAAAAGAGAGCTGCTGGTATTCCCACTTTGGCTGAAGTTATATCTGGCAAAGTAGGTTTCATTATATATATTCTTTGGATATTTTTTTGTAGTAAATACATAATAACGGAAATCGTCAATAGACTTGTTCCCGAAGATATCCCTATATTCACTTATAAGTCTCCAAAGAAAGTTGAGATCTGATTTATTGTCTTCTACCCAATCAATATATTCCGTTGTATCATATATTTCCTTAGGGTGTTCAAAACAAAAATCATAGAAAAAGTCATCGGGTTCAATGTTTTTGAACATGTCATCAAAAATGTATCGATTATCAAGATAGTCCTTCATGCTGTACCACATATCCCATAGTTCTTCATTGTAAATGGTGCTCCAGTCTTGGTAATCGAGGGGTTCGCAGGATTCCTCATCAGAGTTGCTGTCCCTCGCATCCTCTCCGTGAGTAATATCATCATAATATTCGTAGACCATTGTTTTTTACTTACTACTTATTCTTTCTTATCCTTTATACCTGTCATTGACAAAGTGACATTCTCCTTTTCTGGAAGAACTTCTTTAATGGCATTAAGGGCACCGTCAACTTGGTTTGGATCTCCATTGAAAAACTTTGTTAGACCCTCTGTGACACTCTTCTTGTTAAAAGTGGCCTTCTTTATGGTCTTCTTAAGCTTAATCTTACCCTTCTTGAGGTTGATTGTATCTATTTCTTTCGTCATCATGGATGATTTCAATTTTTCTTTGAGTTTCTTCTCAACATTTGTTAAAACTTTCAAATCATCCCTAGCATCGGTAATTTGCTTATTAAGTTCGAGAAGCTCATTAACGACATCGGCGATATCTTCCTGTTGTTCTGACATTTTATACTACAAACTGACTAAATCTTTAAGTAAAGAGCTTACGCTGCATCAAATCTGGTACGATTGTACTGTTGTTCCAGGTGTAAACATTCTTTGGGTTCGATGGCTCCGCGCGGAGGGACTGGTTGCTGTTGCGGAGGGTGCCACCGATGGTTTCTGGGAAACCGATTTGTTCACGGGGGTCCATGAAGTTTTGGCCCTTGAGGACTTCTTCTGGAGCAAATTGTCCGAAGTCCTCCTGGGATGCAACTTCACGGGGCAAGAGGCTGGAGGCCAAACCGGTACCAGCCTTCATTTCACAACGTGGGATGACGTTGTTATTAGCTGGTTCTTGTTCGGAACCTTCCAATTCTTTGAGCTCATAGCCTGATTTACCCAAACCAATAAATTTAAGCAAATCTGTTCTGGTGATGATGTACACCAAAGCTAGGATGGCGAGCACTTTCATGAGTGTATCACGACCTTTATTCATCTTTATATGTTATGGATAAAATATTTTTAACGAAAAAAGATGAAGGAATTTAAATTAGAGTATTTATCAGCGGCGTTGACGGGGTGGACGGGCAGCGCGTTCTTCTTCCGCGGTTGGGGCATCACCACACCCACCGGCACCTGGGCGGACCTTGGCGAAGGACTTGCGCTGAGACCACACGAGGAGGCCTAGGGCAATGAGCACAAGGATTGGGAATTGTTGACGGAGCATTCGGTTAACGGTCGCCATTGTTTTCTGTATATAGTACGAATAGAAAAAATTTAAGTGTCATACACAAGGTGGTCTGAACTTATATTACCCAATTCATTTTCTGGTCTGAATTTTATGTTTTTTTCTGGAAGGTTGCTCCTGAATTTTGTTGAGTATATACTATTTGTGTTGGGTGTTGTCACATGATAAATTGGGTGAACTGGATTCTTCCCCTTGGAACTATATCTCTCCTGAGAATAATTTGACATACTGAATTTTATTGAAATATATATTAAAAAACCAATCACGGCCAAATTGAAAAACCTATTGCTCTCCATTTATTATATGTAACTATTTTACTCTTCGTCATCAGAAATCTCATCTGAAATGATGCATTCCTCTGGATAATCGGGTTCCGCGGGTTCCTCTGGTTCGGGCTCTGGTTCTGGTTCCTGTTCCGGTGGGACAAGACGAACCTGGATGATATTCCAAATTGGTCCAAAAGTCTTCTTGGCAAACCAGATTCCAGCAAATTCAAGCATGACATCAGCTTTCTTGGATTCCTTAATGATGTCAAATGGGATAGATTCCTTTTCTGGGTTAAATACCCGAGAAGCTGAGATTTTATCCGCAGTCAAAACATTCTTAGAAAGAGATGGAACATAGAGAGACTTGAGCTTGTCAACTTTCATTTCTTTCTTAAACCATTCACCTGAACACTCCGCAGCAGTAGAAAGGTTTTCTTCATCAATGACCCTAATCTTCTTCGCGTTCTTCACATGGATTTCAACTTCTTCGCCCAAATCCTTGACCGAAACAGCTTTCAATTGAACCAAACATTTCTTCTCCTCGTCATTACGAACCTTGACAATGTAAGTTCCATCGGTATCTTGGGTTGGGTTGTTGTAGATCATTTTTATTAATTAATATACCTACTTCTTTAAACCAACATATGGTATCATAGACGCCTTATCGAATAACATGCTAGGTTTGTTCTTATTTCTAGTTTCCTTAAAGCCATATAATTCAATTTTTGGGGGTAAATTTAATTTTTTATTATTATTGGAATTATATCTATATTTATACTCATTCTTCACATATGAATTTGAATTGTTTTTTACCCAGCGACTATTATTTACATTGAATCGCATATTACCTAGGGTTTCCCTATATCCTTTCAACTTTTGATTAGATGCATATGTTAATTTTTTCAATTTCTCAACCGATGGTTTTGTTGTGTAAGTTGCATATTTGTTAGGGTTTACCTTAAGGGCTTGGGTTATACTCACAGTACCATCTCGGGAAATTGTCCTCTTCATTGTTTTAGCAACTGGTGATTTCTGGTACAACTTGTATAATGATGTTATAGATGTAATTGATTTTGATTTTACACTTCTCAAATTTTTGTATGTTCTGACGAGACGAATCATTCTCTGTCTATCTTTTTGTTTCTTTTGTGGTCTCAAGCCTAGGGAATACATTAAATAAATATCTTCAACTAAAAATCTTCTTTTTGCAATTATAATATTTTTGTTCATAATAAGTTTGCCGTGGTTGTTTCTAAAAAGAATTCCCGCTGAATTTCTTGTTTCACCAACTTCATAACCAAATTCATCTGGTCTCATAAATGCAATGTCTAAGATACCACCCAAATTGTATTTCATAACTTTTTTATCCTTGGGTGAAAAATAATTAAGTTTTAAATCTAATGCAAATATCTCAACATCTATTAACACATTTTCTAAAGAAGGTTTATTTGTTTTTGAAATTTTCTTTTTTTGTTTCAATGTATATCTTCTTGTTAGATAAGGACCACTTGATGAAAAACCAATACCAAGGAAACGAGCTAATTTATTTTTTGAAGAAAGTCTTTGTTTTATTTTAGTTCCATATGATTGTGAAATTTCTCCAAGTTTATCCCAAAGTATAAGTTTTACAGCTTGGAGTTTAGCAAAAAAGTTTTTATCAATATTGAATCGTGGAACAAATTTAGTATCTATGTCAGATGTCACAACTTTTTGATCCAACAGTAAATAATAATTCACTGCATCACCCCCTGTCAATATTAGATCCCCTGATTTTTTAAGATAAATTGTGAGATTTCCAATAATATCATAAACAATGTCCCTCACACTATCTGTAACATAGGCGTAGACCATAGTTTCAAGATCTTTTTGTGAATACTTGGTGACAAGTCTACTTCTAAATTCTTTGAGTTTATCTTCTTCATAATATTTTTTAAGTAACGTGTCTTTGAAAAATAAATTATCATTCATGTAGTCATTAATTATTTCCTTGGAATATAAACTTTGATCCATATTATTATATACATATATAAAAATGGACTGTAAAGCATTGAAATGTTCGGGGTTTGACCGGGTTCGTAATTGCCGTTGTTATGCCAAGCCTGGAAATGAAGAAAAGCAATTTTGTGCATACAGCAAAAACGGTGTGATTATTCCATGTAATCCAGGTTGCTGTGATAAGGGTTGCCCAGGACAATGTGAGGATGTTCCATTTAGACCACCTTATGCATTAGATAGAAACATATATGACGCCGAGAAATTCCCTGAGTATCTTAAGCTAGCAGTTGTACTAGTAATAGTACTTATAGTACTTAGCACGTTGCGCGCTTAAAGGAAACAATGTATACTAAGATATAACCACCAAAAATGTCTACCCAAGAGATCCAGCAACTACAAAAAGATATCAAGTCCTTGACTAAGCTTGTTCGCAAAGTCTATAACCATCTTCAAGACCCAACCGGTGAAAAGGCCGCTGAGCGCGCCAAGAACAGTGCTCTCTTGCGACCAAAGCGTGTGTCTGAGGAACTCCGAGCTTTCTTGGATTTGGGTGCCGATGAAATGATCTCTCGCCCAGAAGTCACTAAGCGCATCAGTGCTTACATCAAGAAGGAAGAACTCCAACACCCAGACAACAAGAAAGTTATTGTCCCAGATGACAAGCTTAAGAAGCTTCTTAAGCCAACTGGTGATTTGACTTACCCAAGCATGCAGTCACTACTCTCTCCCCACTATCTCCCAGATGAAGGAGCTACTGAAAAAAATGCTGAATCCAAACCTAAGGTGAAGAAGGCTGTGTCTCCAAAAAAGTAATTTAAAAAAATCATAATTATATATAATAAATGGAGATAGATAAGCCAACTGTGGAATCCCTCATTGGTACAAAAATCAAAGATCTTGCTTTGTACCAAAGAGCCTTTAGACATAAATCAATCATCAAAGAAAAGCCCGAAATAGGTAGATGTTTTGAGACCCTAGAATTTATGGGAGATTCGGTATTGGGGTTTGTCATAACTAAATTTTTATTTGATCGCTATGAAAAAGAACAAGAAGGTTTCCTAACCAAGGCTAGAACTAAACTTGTGAGAGGAGAGATGTTAGCTCAAATTGCTTTGAAGCTGGGCTTGGATAAATGGATCCAAATGGATGAAAAGGGAATGCGAAACAATTGGAATAAAAATCCTAAAATTTTAGAAGATGTTTTTGAATCATTGATTGGTGCTATTTACCTAGACTTGGGACTATTACATGCTAAGCAGTTTGTTTTAAAAATTTATGAAGATCCACAATTGGTAGATATGAGATGTCTTCAAGTTGATGATAACTTTAAGGATAAAGTCATGAGATACTCCCAAACTCATTCCTTACCTCTTCCAGAATATAGAATTTTTTCTCATGAAAATGGTATTTTTACTATTGACATGTATATCAATAATCATTTTTTGGGAAGAGGAACTGGTAAGAATAAGAAACTAGCCGAACAAAGAGCAGCACAACAATTTGTAGAAAACTACCCAATAGAATAATTTTTAATACACCAACTTAAAAGGTTTAATAGTTATATATGTAATGCACCCCCAGGTTGCTAAGTTAATTAGTTACGAATATGCAGCCCAAAGGTCAGAAGAGTGGTTTGAACTAAGGAAAACTGTTTTAACTGCATCCCAGGTACCTAGTGCTATAAATGAAAATCCTTACCAAAAACCTTTTGACTTATTACTTGATAAATGTGGAAAGGGTAAGCCCTTTGTTGATACTATAGGTGCTTGTGCTCATGGTAATAAGTATGAAGACGAAGCAAGAATTATATATGAAGAACAAACTGGGGACAAAGTTCATGAAATTGGTTTATATGTGCATCCAACTATCAAATGGTTGGGCGGTTCGCCAGATGGAGTGAGTGAGGCAGGGTATTTAATTGAAATTAAGTGTCCCTTGAAGCGACAAATAAAAGATGAGGTGCCAATTCACTATATGGGTCAGCTTCAAGTGTGTATGGAGGTGCTTGAATTAGAAGAGGCAAGGTTTATTCAATACAAGCCAGAAGAAATAACATGGCCAAAGCCAGCTGAATTTCTTATAACGATTGTGAAGAGAGACCGAGAATGGTTTGCTAAGAGACTCCCAATTATGAAAGAATTTTGGGATAAAGTTTTATGGCACAGGGAGCACGGTATTGAAGTCCCAGAAAAAAAGACGAGGAAACCAAGGGAAAGGAAACAAGAAGTGATTGAACCACAAGAATGTGAGATTGAAATATGTTCAGAAGATGAAAATTATCTTAGTGATTAATATATAAAATGTCCGACATTCCAAGAATTGGTTCCCGCGCTCAGGTTTTTCACGGGACAGCTAAATCTACAGCTGGTGGTTTGAAGGCTGGTGATTTGATCCGCGATGACGATGGACAAATTAAAAGTAAGAAGGCGCAAATGTCTGCCCTCGCGCGTATGAAGAAGGAAGGTAAGAGTGCCATGGTCAAGGTTTTCAAACCAAAGAAGTCAGGCTTCAAGCTCCAGCCCAAGGAAGGTACTGCGGCTTACAAAAAACTCATAAAAAAAATGAACAAGTAATATAAGAATGTCTCGTGATACTGAATTGTGGAAAGACTCAGTAAAATTAGCAAAAATGCGCGCTGGTCAGAATCCAGATAGTTTTGTAATGTTAAAAGGTAATTTGTACAAGGAAGCGTTAATCACTTATATGTTTGCGAAAGAAAAGAACAGGGTGAACAACAGAAATAAAAATAACCGTATTAATTAAGTTACAATGCCACCTAAGAAAAATATAACTAATTTAAAAAAAAAATTAAAAATATACGGTCCCAATGGTAAAGTTTTTAAACCAAAACCAATAACAGCAAAAGAGGTTCGAGAACTTTACAAAAAATTGATAAATAACAACATGTAAAT
>Ga0209666_1000631_pt1 | contig 26874 bp, 14 predicted proteins | sample SaaInlV_125m_DNA_FD_184679 | JGI IMG/M metagenome (GOLD analysis project Ga0209666, IMG submission 184679) | Marine microbial communities from expanding oxygen minimum zones in the Saanich Inlet - Saanich Inlet SI037_S3LV_10m_DNA (SPAdes)... | ecosystem: Environmental > Aquatic > Marine >...
GCGGTGACGGACTTCTCCCGCGTCCCGAAGACGTCGAAGACGCCGTCCGTCCCGAACACGTCCCCGCGCCGCAGCGCGGTCGACGTCGTCGGCGTCGCGGACGTCGCGCCGCCGGCGTTCCCGGAGAGCCGATGCACGCGTCCGTCGCGCGAGCGGCGTTTTTGCGAAACCGCCGAAACCGCCGACGTCGCGTCGACGCCCGACGCGGGAAACGCGGCGTACGCCGACGCGCCGCCCGTCTCTTCGTTCGCGACGCCGCGCATCACCACGAACACGCCTTCTTCGCTCGGCGCGCCGCGCATCGTGATGTACTCGCCGTGCTCGTACGTGACAAGGTCCAGCGCGTCAAGCGCGCGGAGGCGCTGCCGGTCGGACAACCCAGCGAGCGCGGGGCACGTCGCCGGCTCCAGCAGAGACGCGAAGCGGTCGCGCTTGTCGTCCACGGCGTACCCCGCCGTCTGGTGGAAGTCCTTCAGCCCGAGCTCCCAGACCGTGACCCACGCGCCGGGCGAGGGCGACGCCGCCGCCAGAGCCGAGCACTGCCAGGTGGCGCCGCACCCGGGATGCGGCAACGCCGCGAACCCGCACGCGTCGCCCGGGCCGAGCTCGGCGACCACGCGCAAACCGACGCCCGCGCCCGGCGCGGCGCGGGTGTTGGTTTGATTCTTCGCCACGGCGGATCCCGCGGCGGATACACCGGAGACCCGGGTCTCCGCGAGCCTTGAACAAACGCGTTCGTCCCCGAACGGCCGCGGTCGACGCTTTCCGTCGTCGTCGCCGTTCTCGTCTTCGTCCTCCTCCGGGATCTCGACGTGCTCGTCCGCCAGCTCTCCGCCGTGGTCGTCCCCGACCAGTCTTAAAGCGCCCGTCTGCACGACAAACGCCGCGACGCACAAATCGCCCCGTTTGAACAGCGTCTCTCCGACGCGGACGCGCCGCGGGCGCATGCGCCGCGTCGCGGCTTCGGCGTTGGCCACCACCGAGCGCCCGACGGCGACGAACGGCGGCGTCCGCAGCAGCGCGTCCAGCAGAAGACGCGCGACGGCGCTGTGCTCCAGCGCCGCGCGGTTCGCCGCGGCGCGCCACGCGCGCTCCTCGGCGGCGGCGGCGCCGGAGACGCCCGGAACCGCGAAAGCGTCGTCGGCGTCAACCTCGCTTTTGTCGCGCGACTCGTCCGGCGTCGTGGAAGAGGGACCCCCGCGATGTTCGTCGTTCGGAGTTCGGAGATCGAGATCGATCATGTCCGGAGACGCGTCGTCTCTTTTCGTCGAACGCGTCGGGGTCGACAAACAGTCGGTTCCCGACCTGAACCCGCCGGGCGCGCCGCGCGTCATCCGCAAAAACGCGGCGCGCGTGACGACCAGCGCGGACGTCACGTCGCGCGCCGTGGTGGTGGCGGCGTAGAGCGCGGGTGTCGGCGCGCCGACGTCGTCGCGCAGCGCGCGCGCGCCGAAAAAGTCGCCGCGCGCGTACTCGCCGAGGATCACGCGCTGCGCCGGACGAACAGCGGGAGTCTCCCCTCGTGGTTCCTCCGTCGTCGTCGCCGGCGGCGGCGCGTCCTTTTCGTTTTCGTCGTCCCGCGCCCGGCGGTGCGCGATGGCGCGTCCGGTCTCCACGACGCCGATCGCGTCGCAGGGCTCGCGCTCGACGCAGAAGTGCGCGCCCGGTCGTTTGGTGACTCGACGCGCCGCGTCCATGAAGAACGCGCGCGCGGGTTCCGAGAAGAAACCCAGCGCGGGGACGGAGGCCCACAGCGCCGCGAACGCCGCGCGGCGGCGCAGAAGCGAAGGCGCCATCGCCGCAAACGCCGCGCGGTCGCGCAGTTCCCACAAAACGCACTTTTCGTCCGACTTTTCTTCGCTTTCGGCGGCGGAGTCGCGCACGACCACCGCGAAGGTGGCGCGCGCCGGGCAGCCGAACAGAGACGCCAGCACGGCGCCGTCGACGGCGAACATGTGCCCTCGAGAGAGCGTCGCCACGAGGCGCGAGGGACCGAACCCGAGACGCGCCCGCGGAAAGCTTTCGTCGCGCGCGTCTCGGGTCTCGGGGTCTCGCGGAAAGCTTTCGTCGCGGAATTCGTCTCCGAGCGCGACGCGTATCTCCACGCACCCGCGCTCGATGACGCACAGACACGGCGTCGTCGAGTGCGAGCCACTCGCGCGATCCAGTCTCGAATCCGCGCGGCGCGGAAGGTGAGCCAAAACCTCCCCGGCGTCCGCGACGCGTTCGCGGAACCGCGCGCGGAGCGTCGCTTCGCGTTCTGAAGACCCGCTCCCGGCGGTGAGTTCGTCGAACAGCAGGACGTTCGCGTCGAGCGCGGCGTCTCTGCGTTTCGCGTTCGCCGCGGCCGCCTTTTCCTTCTCCGCACGCTCGCGCCTCGCCAACTCGCCCGCGTACATCGCCGCGTACGCGCTCTCCAGCCCCAGCGCGCGTTTCGTCAAGTCGAGGGCTTTCTGGAACGACGAGCGCGGGTCCGCGGCTTTCCTCGCCGCCTTCTCCTCCGCCTTCTTCTTGGCAGCCTCGCGCGCCAGCGCCAGCGCCGCCTTGCGCGCCTCGCGCGCCTTCGCCGTGGCGATCGCCGCGCCCTGCTCGGGTCGGTACGCCTCGACCCACTGGACCGAGCGCGAGCGTCCTCCGCGCGCCGGAAAGCCGTCGCCAAAGTTGTTGGAAGGCGAAGGTCCGTCGCTCGTCGCGCCGGAATTCGTCACGGAAGTCCCGTCGTCTTCGGTGCCCCCGATTGTCATCGAACCCATCCGGTTCACCATGGCCATCTTCGCCGAACGCTCCGCCTCTTCGCGAAGCAGAAGCGCGTCGCGCACCGCGCCGGCTTCGTCGCGCCAGCGCCGCACGTCACGCCGGAGCCTGGTGTCCCCTCCTTTCGTGTCGGTCGCGGAGACGTGCGCCTGCATGAGCTCCAGGGTGGTGGACGTGTGCGCGAGGCGCATGTCCTCGGGGAGCACGGACTCCAGGGGCGCCATGTTGGGAGGGACCTTGGAGGCCTTCCCTGGGACGCGCGTCCGGGGCGTCGCGACGGAGCTCGCATTATCCGACGTTTCCTGCAAAACCAACGCCCGGCGCTTCCGTGGATCCATCGTCGCGCGACCCTCTCGCGTCGCGTCCCCCGGGTCACTCAATCGAGGCTGTCCTCGGAGTGAAGCGCATCGCGAGCGCGTCCGCGGGCGTCTCTGCGCCGCGGCGGAGGCGCTTCTGGGTGTGTCTGGCACCTCGCGCGAGGCTTTCTTTTAACGGCAAATCGGTGACCATAACCTGCCGCGACTCGTCCAAGTCTCCGGAACCCTCGTGCTGTCGTGGGCACGCAAAGATCGAGGCCGCGTCACATTCGCCCGCGCGATCGTACGACGGGACCGCCGATCGCGCACCGACGACATGGCCCGCGTTTCCACCGGCATCCGCCTCGGCGTTCTGTGCCTCGCCCTGCTCCTCGGCGCCGCCGGTGCGTCCCGACCCGGCCGCCCGATCGCCGATCGCTCGCATTCGCCGCGCTTTTTCCGCGAACGCGGCGTTCGATGTGCGCGCGACCGCCCCCCTGACCCTCCCACCTCCCATGTCGCCCCTCTCCCGCCATTTGATTTTCACGATGCGCAGTCGCCCAGGATGAGCGCCGCCACGTCTTGACCGACATCCCCGAGGCGAACGATGACATCGACGCCGTCGCGGTGTTCCCCGCGGACGTGGACGTCTCCAAAGGATTCCCGAGCAAAGCCCCTTTGAAGATCTTGCTCGGCTTCAGGAACAACGGCGACGTGCCCGTGAACGTCACGCACATCGCAGCTTCTCTGAACGTGCCGCAGATGTTCTCCTTCTACGTCACCAACTTCACCGTCCAACACCCGCACGTGACCGTCGAGCCGGGCAAAGAAGCGAGCTTCGAGTACCCGTTTGAGCTCGACCAAACTTTAGCGGGTCACGATTTTGTTCTCGCCGCGACTGCGTTTTACGAAGACGAGACTGAGGTTTACGCTTCCACGTTTTACAACGCCACCGTCTCCGTTTTGGACCCGGTGGGCGTGTTCGACGCGCAGACGCTCGTGGTGAAACTCGTTTTACTCGCCATCGCGCTCGGGCTCGTGTACGCGGGCGTGGCCGCCGCGGGAGCGCTGCCCGCCGCCGAGAAGGCGCTCAAGAAGGCGGCGGGCGCCGGGAAGAAGGCGCCGGCGAAGCGGCGGGAAACCGGGACGGGGAGCGGCGCGTCGAACGAGAACAACGAGTGGCTCAAGGGCACGTCCTGGAAGGAGGGGAAGAGCCAGTGATGCGTGATGTGGCATTGCGAAAAAGACGACGACGCGTGGCACGTAAGTAACGTGGCGTCGTCGTCTTTAAGACGTGTTCGTTTTAACGAGGGAGAGAGAGACGACGCGAAAAAAGCGAAATATTCGCGACGTCGACGACGAAGGGTACCATGGTACGCTCTTTTTGTTCGCGTTTAATTTAACGTCGCGCCAAACCCGTTGACTGCATTCACTTGGTGACCTCGTGGATGGCCTTTGCCAGCCTCGCCACCGTGGAAGACGTGACACCAGCCATGGAGATGCGCCCGTTCCTGGTCATGTAGATGTGGTGGTCCGTACGCAGCTTGTCCACCTGCTCGCCGGTCATGCCGGAGAAGCAAAACATGCCAATCTGGTCCGTGACGTGGTTCCATTTGAGCGTCGACCCCGACGCCTCGAGCTCGGCGCGCAGACGCTTGCGCATGTCGATGATGCGGTCAGCCATGCCCTTGACCTCGCCGTACCAACGCTGCTTCAAAGACGGGTCCCCGAGGATGGTCGCGACGATCGCCGCGCCGTGCAGGGGCGGGTTGGAGTACATCGGCCGCGCGAGCAGCTTCATCTGCGACTCGACGCGCGCCGCCTCCTCGGCGTCCTCGCACATGATGGAGAAGCACCCGATCCGCTGGCCGTACAGACCCATGTTCTTGGCGAACGACTGCGAGCACCCCACTTTGTGCCCGTCCTCGACGAAGATGCGAATCGCCGCGGCGTCGCGCTCGCAGTCCCCGGACGCGAACCCCTGGTACGCCATGTCGAAGAACGGGAACAAACGCCGCTTCTTCATCGCGACGGACATCGCTCGCCATTGTTCCAGCGTCGGGTCCACGCCCGTGGGGTTGTGCGCGCACGCGTGCAGTAAGAAAAACGACCCCTCCTCCGCGTTTTCGATGTCGGACATCAAACCTTCGAAATCCAACCCTCGAGTCTCGGGCTTGTAGTACCGGAACAGCCTCTCCTCGCACCCCGCGTCCTTCCAGATCTGGTGGTGGTTGCTCCACGTGGGCACCGGGATGTACACTTTGGCGCCCGGCGCGAAGCGGTGCATGAAGTCCGCCATGAGGCGGCACGAGCCCGTGCCGGACAGCGTCTGGATCGCGGCGATCGTACCGTTCGCGACGTCCTTGGAGTCCTCCCCGAACGCCAGCTTGATGCTGTGCTGCACGAACTCCTTGTTGCCGTTCGTGGGCAGGTACTCCATGAAGGACTTGCCCGCGATGCGCGCCTCCGCCTCGCGCACGCAATCCAGAACCACGGGCTTGGCGTTGTCGTCGCGGTACGCGCCGACGCCGAGGTTCATCTTATCGGGGTGCGTGTCCGCGAGGAACATCTCAGAGATGCCAAGGATGGGATCCTGTGTAGGTGGACGTTCACGGGCATCGAGACGTCAGCGATGTATCGGGAAGCGTTGGCGACAGGCCACGCGAGAGGAGGACGCTCCGGCGGTGGCGCCGACAAAAACCGAACGCGACGATCGATCGGCGCGTACCTTGGGCGCCATGGGGACGTCCGCCCAGAAGCTGCGGACGGCACCGACGACGGCGGGCGCCGTGCGCGTGCCGACGGCACGAGCGGCGGTGGCGGCGGCGGTGGCGATCATCTCCTTCGCGTGCGAGGGAGGGTAGACGCGCGATGGATACTGGCATTCCGCCGCACTTTTCTTGATCCGAAAACGCGTCGATTGGAACGAGTCGTGCGTGACTCATGCGTCGAGCTCGACTCTTCGGCGTTCGGCAGTTCGGCCGCGCCGAAGAGTTTCGGCAGCCGGTCGGTGTTTTTCGCCGACTTCCTTTTCCACGACCACACCCGAGACGCGCGCGAACACGCGCGCGACACGCCCGACCGACCCCTCTCGTCCTCCCACCCGCGCCCCTACCGAGCCAGCGCGCATCTCGTCACGCCATGGCCACCACGCAAGGTGCGACCGCGCGCGCAGCATCCCCCCCGCGCGCCTCCGCGCCTCCGCGTCTCCACCGCGCTTCTCGGCACCGGCCGACGCCACGGCTTCTCGCTGACGCCGAGCCCCCTCCGACCGCGCCGACGAGCGCAGGCGTGCGACAGACCACCCTTAACGCGACGCGCAGCTCCAACTTCGTGCGGTTCATGCTCGCGTGCGTTCCCTCCCGCGCCTCTTCGACGCGCGCGCGCGCCCGCGGAAAACCCCTCGTTCGTCGCGACCCGCCTTCTTTCCCCCGCGCACAGCTGTGCGCGCGCGCGCGCGTCGGCGCGCCGCGCGCGATATCCACGCGCGCGCCGACTGACCGCCGCTCGCTCCGGGAGCCTCGCTTCGTCTCTCTTCTTCCGTCCACGCGACGACCGCAGCGGCGCGCTTCACAAGATCGCGTTCAAGCGCGGCGTGTTCCCGCGCGGCTCGTTCGCGCCGAGCGACCGCTTCGGGGGCGCCGAGGCGCTTCAGGCGAGCGACGACCCCGTCGCGCGGCGGCTGCTTGACCAGCTCGGTAAGGGCGTGTTCGCCGCCGTCAAGGCCAAGTACGCGCGCACGATCACCTACTACGTCGTCGGACCTCCCTCCGTCGCGGCGAAGGGCGAACGCGGCGGCGACGAAAACGGTGCCGACTTTTCCGAAAAAGGAGACTCGTTCGAAGACGCCGACGACGAAACCGAGCGCGTCCTGGAGGAGTACGCGTTCACGATTCGGTACGGCGACGAGACGTCACCCGCCGACGCCGCCGCCGCCGGCCCGGCGGGGGACGTCTTCGAGAACGTCTCGGTGCGCGCGACGACGAAAACGTCGCGACGACTGGACGCCTCCGTGTCCGGCGGTCGCGAACGCGGACCTCGCGCCTCGTCGTCCCTGGACGACGAGGAGAAGATCAAGGACGCGGGCGACCAGATGCTCCGCCAGCTGGAGGCTCTGATCGAGCACCTCGACCCCGTGCCGGTCGGGTCCCGCATCGGGATCCGACTCACCTACGTGGACGCGACGCCGCCCGAGTACGAGCCGCCGTTCTTCGAGAGCGTCGAGCCCTCTGGAAACGCCGAACACAGACTCAAGTTCCGCGGCGAGCAAACCGAGTGCGGGTCCGTGGAGACCAGGTTCCACTCTCTGTCGCTGAAATGGACCGGGCTCGCCGGCGCCGACCAAGATCTCGCGGAGGACGGCGCCGACGACGAAGCGAATCTCCCTCTAGACGCGAAACGGAAAGCCTCGGCGCTCTTCCCGTTCCCGTTCGAGTCGCAGCCCGAGCCCGAGCCCGAGCCCGTCGTGGAGTGCCGCGACTACCACTACCTCTCGCAGTCGGAGCCGCAGCTGGACTCGGAGTCGCAGGGGCTCGGCGCCGCGCGAGGACCCGCCAGGTCGCCGCCCCGAATCGGCTGGGCGGACGGGTTCGCCGGCGGGCCCGCCAACGGGCGCGCGACGGGCCCGGGCCCGGGTCCGGGCCCGGGTCCCGGTCCCGCCTTCTCGCTCACCGGTTCGCTTCCGCTCTCGCGCGCGCCGTCGTCCCCGTTCACGCCCGTGGGCGGTGGCTCGCGCGGCGCGGGACGCAGAGCCGGCGACAGCGCCGCCAGCTTCTCGTTCGGGGGCGGCGGGAGCGTCGGCGGGAGCCAGGCGTCGCTCGGCGCGAACGCCTCGCTCGGGTTCGGCGGGTTCGGCGGGTTCGGCGGCGGCGGGTTCGGCTCGCCCATCCGTCGCGGGAGCGCCGTCGCGGCGGGTGGCGCGACGGGGAAGCGCGCGGGCGCGTTTCCCACCCCCCCGTCCACGCCGTGGCGGAAGCGGCTCCGCTCGGCCGACGCGGTGGCCATCTGAGACGGCGTTTCCGCCGTTCGACGCGCGAGACGCGGAGAGACGACGCGACGAGAGACGACGCGACGAGAGACGACGAGACATTTTGTGATGAGACGACGCTGTGTTTCTTTGACGCGCCATTTTGCGCTTTCGCATATGTTGAAAAGATGCTTCCATCGCTTCCCTTTCTCACTCACAAAAACTTGATGAACGACGGGAGCGCTTCGTTGACTCTGCGCAGCGCGTTGACGGCTTGCGCGAGCGTCACCTCCACACCGGCGCCGGCGAGCGAGACCATGCGTATGCCCTCGTCGACCACCGTCAGGTCCTTGCGGTATATGTCGTCCAGGTTGTCCACTAACATCTCCTTCACCTCCACGTCCGCGTCAACCGTAAACAGAACCACGCCGCTGTCGCTGTCCATCGAGACGCGAGTCACGCCGAGCTCGCCGGCCAAAACGCGCATGCGGTGGAAGTTAATCGTGGACACGGTTCGCGCGTCGCGAGCTTCTCCGAAACACGCAGTGAGCGACTCGAGCACCTTCTCGATCTCACTCACGGTGCGCGCGTTGGATAACGATTCGTTCGCGATGGCGCGCGCGTCCGCGGTGGCGACGTACTCGCCGCCCAGCATCGGCGGCGACGACCAATCCGGGGTACGCACGTCCTGCGGCGCGACGGGGTTCAACCGAAGCTTCTCGATCTTCTCCAGCTGGTTGTACAGCAGCTCGAGGTACAGGTCCGCGCCGATGGAGTCCACCTCGCCGGACTGCTTGTCCCCGAAGATGGTGCCCACGCCGCGGATCGCCATGTCCCGCTCCGCCAGCTTGAACCCCTCGCCGAGCCCGCAGCACTCCTCCAGCGCGAGCAGGCGCTCGTGCGCCTCTTCGCGCATGTCGCCCATCTCCGCGTGGAACATATACGCGTACGCCTGCCTGCCGGCGCGCCCGACGCGCCCGCGGAGCTGGTACAGGGACGCCAGCCCGAACTGCTGCACCTCCTCGATGATGATGGTGTTCACGTTGGGAATGTCGAGTCCGGACTCGACGATGGTCGTGCACAGCAGCACGTCCGCCTGCCCGCTCGCGAACTCGTCCATCGCCGCGTCCAGCTGCTCTCCCTTCATCTGGCCGTGCGCCTGCATGACGCGCAGGTTCGGGAAGATGGACTTCAGGCGCTTGTTCGCCTCCTCCATCATGCCAATCTTGGGCACGACGTAGAAGATCTGCCCGTCCCGGTCCAGCTCCGCCTGCACCGCCTGGCGCACGACCGTCGCGTCGTACGTCGCGAGCACGGTGTTGATCGGCCGGCGCTCGGGCGGCGGCGTCGTGACCAGCGACGCGTCGCGAAAACCGGCGATGGCCATGTGCAGCGTCCGCGGAATGGGCGTCGCGGACAGCGTCAGGACATCAACGGACGCCTTCAACGCGCTGATCTGGTCCTTGTGCTTCACCCCGAACCGCTGCTCTTCGTCGATCACTAACATCTTCAAACGAGCGTACATTTCCGGTTCCAGGTTCAATAGAGAGTGCGTCCCGACGATAACCTGCGTCTCGCCGCGTTTCCACCGTTTCATCACCTCTTTGCGCTCGCTCTCCTTGACGTTGCGGGTCATGAGCTCGACGCCCGCGCCGAACGGGCGGAACCGCGCCGCGATCGTCGCCGCGTGCTGCTTCGCGAGCACGGTGGTGGGCGCCAGCACGAACACCTGCCCGCCGCCGGCGAAGACGCGGAAAATCGCGCGCATCGCAACCTCCGTCTTACCGAACCCCACGTCGCCCACCACGATGCGGTCCATCGGCGTGTCTCTTGTCGTGAGGTCCTCGTAGCAGTCGTCCACGGCCATCGCTTGGTCGGGCGTGAGCTTGAACGGGAACAGCTCCCCGAACCGTTTATACACCTCCGGAGAGGGGGGTTGGTACGGCTCGCGCACGCACTGCAGCCTCTGCAGGTACACGCACATCTGGTTCACCACGAGCTGCCTGATGTGTTTTTTCGTGCTCTGCTCCTTGGCGGCCCAGCCCTTGCGGTCCTGGATGCGCGACAGCTTGGGGGGCTTCACGCCGGACTTGAGCGCGCCGGGGCTGGCGAAGCGATACAGCTGCGCGGCGGCTTTCTCCGGCCGGATCTTCGCCTGCGCGTCCGCGTACTCGATGAACAGGAAACCAACCTTCGGCGCGGGCCCGACGGTTTCGCCGGTGGCCGCGTTCACGGGCGCGGCGTCCACGGCGATGCTCCGGATGCCCAAGAACTTGCCGATGCCGAACTTGCGGTGCACGACGTACTCGCCCGGGATGAGCTTGAACGGGTCGATGGAGTTGTTTGGGGACAACCCGTTGCCGCCGCCGGTCAGAAATCCGCTCTCCACAGCCTTGTTCTGCTCGCTCGCCGCCGCCGCCTCGCCGAAAATCGCCTGGCCCTTCTCCAGCCGGTTCGCCAGGGACTCGCGCTCCTCTTCCGACTCGTACCCCCCCAGCGCGGAGCCCTTCGCGCTCGTGCCCGCGAGCTGATCGAACATCTCCTGGTTCTCGAACTTGTCGCGCACGCGCGCTAAGCCGCGCTCGCGCTTCTCGCGGAACAGACGTTTCAGCCGCTCGCCGGGGGTCTCGTCCGCCGGCACGTGTTTCAGCTTCTCCGCCGCCTTCGCGCCGCGAACGCGCGCCGCGGGCGCAGAACCGTCCCCGTCCCCGTCCACGTCCCCATCCCCGTCGCGCTCCGCGACGGCCACCGTCTTGCGCGCCTCCGCGACCTGCTCCAGCACGCTGAGCTGCCTGGGTACGAGCGCCGCGTCGGTCGCCGCCTTGGGCGTCGAAAACGGCGAGGGAGCCGCGTCCGCGGCGCCGACGCCGACGGCGAGTTCTTCCGCGGCGGCGTCCGCGGCGATCTGCGCGGCGAGCTTCTTGAATTTTGCCGCCGCGAGCGTTTCCTCCACCCTGCGTTTCTCGGACACCTCGGGCTCGTCTGGCATCTGGTCCAGCCTCGCGCGCTCAGCGGTGGCCTCCGCGACGGCGACGTTGTTTTTCAATCGTCGCACCGTTCGCTTTTTCGCCTTCGGCTTCGCCGCGGGCTTCGCGCGGGTCGCGGGCGCGTCCGTCGGAGCCGCGGAGGATGTGGAGGCGGCGGGTGCCGCCGAACGACGCCGCACGGGCGCGCGAGGCGATCCCGCACCCTCTCCGGCGGCCACATCGGACGCGGGCACCCTGCGGATTACCTTGCGCGGTTTCTTGGGTGCCTCATCTCCGCCGCCGCCGCCGCTCGCGGCGTCGGCGCGGGGAGGCTTAGTCGCCGTCGCCGCGCGCGCGCGCCGGGACGAAGACGGCGCGTGCCGATTCGTCGCGAGCGTCCACGAGAGTTGACGCCCGAGCATCGCGCCGGTCATCGGGCCCGTCCGCGCCCGTCGCCACGACGCGATAAGCCGCCCTGGTCGGGTTTCTCACGGAACCCGACGGGACGAGATCGACGACGCACACCCTCCCGCGGTCTCTCCCGCTCGCCGCCCTGGCGACGCACGCGCGCTCGCCCCTCGTCCACGTCGCTCGAAGAGCGAGTCCGACGATGCAGGCAGCACCCCGCGCGGCGCTGTTGTGCCGGCACGCCGGGTGCGAGCTCCGGGATGTGCTTTTCGCCGCCGACTCGCCGAAAGCGGGGACTCGACGCAGGACGTGGCGCGCGCAATCTGCCGGAAAACGCGGAACTCGTTGTTACGGAATCACTTTCGCCGTAGCGCGCGGTCGCGGCGTGCCCATGGCGTTGCGCGCATCGATAGGGAAGATATCCTAGCGTGAAGGGCCGATATGGTTCTCCTGTGCGACGTGCCCGTGCACGAGCTCAGCGCGGGGGACAAGCAGCTGCTGCAACCCTCGAGGAACTGGCCGATGCACCAGGCGCAATGCTACGCCCACCTCCGATGCGGCCTGAGGCTCGTCGCCGGCGCTAGGTACCTGCTCCTGGGGAAGAACGGCTGCGGCAAGAGCACACTGCTCAAGGCCATCCACGAGCGGGAGCTCCCCGACTGGCCCGTCCATGTCACGACCCACCTGGTGGCGCAAGGTTCGCCGCTTCCCCCCGGCGATACGCCGGTCGAGGCTGTGCTGGGGGCGGATGAGCGCGAGGCGAGCTTGCTCGCCGAGGCGGAGATGATCGAACGCGCATTGGAGATGGAAGACGAAACGGAAGCCGACGAAGGCGACGGGGAGGGCGAGTCGGGGTCCGGGGCTGACGCGACGTACCAGAGGCTCTGCGACGTGTACGAGGAGCTCGAAATGTTGGGAGCCGAAGACGCGGCCGCACGTGAGGCCCGCGCTATGCGCGTGCTGCGGGGGATGGGTCTGACCCAGGAGCAGTGCGTCGGTTCTGTGCGCGCGCTGAGCGGTGGGTGGAAGATGAGAGTCGCGCTCGCCGCCGCGCTTTTCGTGAGCCCCCGGCTTTTGCTTTTGGACGAGCCCACCAACCACCTCGATCTGCGAGGCGTGCAATGGCTGCAGCGGTACCTCGCGAACGAGTACCGCGGGACGGTGCTGTGCGTGTCGCACGACCGGGCGTTCATCGCGGCGTTCGCCCAGCGGGTGGTCATATTCCAGAACCAGGCGCTGGACTACTTCAACTCCACGCTGGCAGACTTTGAGACGGCGGCGGCGGAGAAGGCGGCGGGGCGCGAGCGAATGGCGGCGAACCTGGAGCGGAAGAAGGAGGACGTCAAGAAGCAGGTCAAAGAGATGACGAAGAAGGCGAGCGCGGGGAGTAAAAAAGGGAGCTCGCACTCCAAGGCCAAGGAGGCTGACGCCAAGCAGCTGAAGCAAGCCGCGAGCCGGGTAAAAAAATTGGGACGGATGGGGCTCGAGAAGACGGACGACGGCAAAAAGTTCAACTCGCAGCGGCACGGGATACGCGTCGGGGCGGACAACAACAACGACGGGGGATGGGACAAACACGGTAAGATGACCGCCGCGCCCGTCTTCGTGAGGGACGATCCGAGCTTGGTTTTTGAGTTTCAAGCGTGCGAGCCCCTGGTCGGCGTGAGCGAGGACCTCCCCGTCATCGACTTTCGGTCCGTGTCGTTCGGCTACGAGGGGACGGTGCCGGTGTTCACCGACGTGAACCTCGTCGTTCGCAAGGGATGCAGGATCGGGATTTGCGGCAAAAACGGCGCAGGGAAGAGCACGCTGGTCGGCCTGCTCACGGGCGCGCTCGAGCCGACGGAGGGGGAGGTGATCCGGAACAAGAACCTGACAATCGGTCGGTACCACCAGGGGTTCGTCGCCGAGCTCGAAAAGATGTCAGACGAGTGCGCGCTCGGTTACGTGAGCGCCAGACACCCGACATTCAGCGAACAGGAGTGCAGGGCGGGTCTCGGGGCGTTCGGTCTGCGGGGCAACACGGTGTTGCAGCCGTTATCGACGCTGAGTGGAGGTCAGAGGGTACGCGTGGCGTTCGCGTCGCTGGCGGCGACTGCGCCGCACCTTCTGGTGCTCGACGAGCCCACCAATCATCTCGACATATACAGCATCGACGCCCTCGTCGAGGGCCTGAGGGCGTTCGAGGGCGGGGTGATACTGATATCTCACGACCAGAGGATGATCCGAGAATTGGTGGAGGAGGTGTACGAGGTGCTGCAGAAGAAGAGGATCGTGCGGCGCTTCGACGGGGAGGTGGACGCCTACCTCAAGAGATTCGAGTAGCCCTTGACAAAACTTTCGTGATTACGACGCTCGCGTGTTCCCGCCCCCGCCGCGTCTCGATCGATCCCCCTCTCGTGCCTCCTCGCGCGGAGGGTCGGGGAGCGTCAGTAGCTCCCGCTGCTTGCCCCCCCTCCGAATGCGCCGAACCCGCCGACGCCGCCGACGCCCCCGAACCCGCCGCCGCCCCACACGGGCGACGCGCCCGCGCCGCCGCCGCCGCCGCCCGGCGCCCCCGCGCCGAACGCGTTCCCAAAGAGGGACGCGGACGGAGACCCGAACAGGCCTCCCAGGCCTCCCCCCGCGAAGGCGGGGGGCGAGCCTCCCCCTCCGACGGCTGGGCCTCCGACGCCGAACCCTCGCGGCGCGGAGGACGCGCCGCCGAAGTCGCCGCCGCCCCCGAGGGACCCGAACGGGTCCGAGCGCCACCCGTGAGCCTCGTTCTTTTCCGGCGGCGTCGCCGTCCCCGAGCCGAACGAGAAGTTCGGACGCGAAGGCTGGAGCGGGGACGATCCGAGCGACGGCGCTCGCAGCGCGTCTCCGTTCGGGACGCCTTCCGAAGGCGGCGCGTGCGCCTTCGACTCGAAGGCGCCGCCGTTCGTTTCTACGCGCGTCGCGCCGAACCGGAACAAATGCGTCTCGGCGTCGCCGCCGCGCGCCGCCGCCGCGTAGCCCTCGCCGGCGGCGACGGAGGCCCACGGGCTCGCGTGGCCGTTCGCGACGGCGACGTGTTTCGCTCGCGTCGCCCCCGAAGGCGCGTTTCCATGCGCGCCTACGGCGTGTTTCGCCGTCGCGGGCGCGGGCATCGGTTTAGAGGGCGCGCCCGTCCGCCGGGGCGCGCCGGGCGAACCCGCCGGCCTCGCCGCCGGAACCGGAAGCGGCTTCGGCAGCGCCTTCGGAGGCGGCGGGCCGCCCTCCTCGCGTTTCGCGAACGCCGCGACCGCCTGCGCGTCGTGCGAGAAACGGCACGCGTCCCTGTGGTGTCGGTCGCGTCATATGGTCCGCGTCCCGGTAGGTGGTCGGTGACGGTCAGCGGAAGAGGGAAGAACGTTCTTGAGCGTCGCGTCGAGAAAAAAGCGTCAAATGTCGATCGTCAAAAAGCGTTCGTCGCGCTTTTCGAGATCCGCCGCCCGTCGCGTCCCGGTTGAGACGCTTCGATGCGTCCGCGAGATCCCTCCGGAGATCTCGCCAAGGTCGGCGGGAGCCGCGTGAGACGTACCCTCTGTTGCATATGCCCTTGGTGTAGTCGAAGCACACGCCCGCGGTCTTCGGCCTCGGCGGAATCACGCCGCCGGGCGGGAGGTTGTGCGAGAAGCGACACCCGTCGCCGCGATGGCACGTGCCTCGGGTGAAGTCGAAGCATATGTCCAGCTTGTGCTCCCGGGACTTCATCGTCCTCGGGCTCTCGGGCTGCGGGGGGGGATCTGGGAGTGGTGAGCGGCGGGAGAACGACGGCAACGCGACCGAGGAGAATCCTTGGTTCTCGCGATATCGCGCGATATCGTTCGAGGGTCCTTCGAACGACCCAGCCCCGCTCCTTTCGCGCGGCGGGTGCGTAGATCGGAAAACCGCGTGGGGCGCTTTCCGCGCACTTTTTCTTTGTAGAGAATCTTCGGCGCCGGCGCTCACTCCGAACCGCCAACTCACAGCCCACTCACGGCGATCGGTCGCTCGACGACGATCGAGGGGTTCCGTTCGCGCGCCAGGGGCGTCTCGCGGGTCTCCCGCGGAATACGTGTCGTGCTCGGACCTGTGAGGCCTGTGAGGCCGCGGAGCGCTCTTCGACGAAAAAGTTTGTTGCAAAAGGCTTCGGCATTTTGCCGGCGCGATTCTGGGACGGGCCAGAACTCCGGCGCGTTTTTTGTCGCCTCGCCCGCTTGCCGACAGCAGAACCGCCGGCACTCCCGATGGCGCCCGAGGCGCGCGAGCGGCCGACCCCCGAGACTCCCGGGTCGGGGGACGTCGAGCTCGAGATCGAGGAGCGGAGGACGGTCAGGGAAGACGAACCGACGACGACGACCGAGCGAACGCGCGCGTCGTCCCCGGACGGCGAAGGTGCCCACCAAAGGCGAGCGGCGACCGATCCGGGTCCGCGCACGGCCCGGACGTTCGCGTTCGACCCGGCGGTGACGCTCGAGTCCCTGCGTCAGGACCAGGCGGCGTTCGCGGCGGCGCGCGACTGGGACCAGTTCCACACGCCGCGGAACGTGCTTTTGGCGATGGTGGGCGAGGTGGGCGAGCTCTCCGAGCTGTTCCAGTGGCGGGGCGACGCGGGGTGCGGCGTGGATCTGCCGTCGTGGAGCGACGCCGACAAGACGCACCTGGGCGAGGAGATGGCGGACGTGCTGCTGTACCTGGTGCGCCTCGCGGACCGCTGCGGCGTGGACCTGCCGGCAGTCGCCAAAGCCAAGCTCGAGAAGAACAAACACAAGTACCCCGCGGACAAGTGCCGCGGAAGCGCCGCCAAATACACCGCGTACGCGTGACCTCGAAACGCCGTCGACGGCGAGAACCGCCGCGACGCTCGCGGCGGTCGCGCGCGATAGACCGCCGATAGACCGCGGGAACGCAGACGACGAAGCGACACCGAAAATCGCGACACCGATTACCGTGGTCTTCTGTGTGGTGACGCGTGCGACGCGTCGGGTAGTGCCGAGTAGCTAGAGCTATGACTAACAAACAAAAATGGCCGTAAGTCGACGTACGTCGCGACGACGGCATAATATGTCGACGCGATTATTCGCCCTCGCCGGCGTCGACGTCATCCGGTTCCAGGACGCGCCACAGCGCGGTTCCCGCGGCGCCCTGCGCGACGGCCGTGGCGAGCGGCCCGAAGAGCGGCACGGCGAGCGCCACCGTGAACGGCGCGGCGAACGCGCAGAGCGCGAACCGGTTGGACCACATGATTTTGTCCTGCTGCTCGTACCCGAAGCCCTTCTTGTCGAAGTACGGGTCCAGCAGTTCCCAACTCAGCGCGTACGAAGCGACGAGCGCGGCGAGAGACGCCGCCAAAACCGGCCCTACGCCCGGCACGAGCGTCGCCGCCGCGCCAACGGGCGCGGCGGTCGCGGTGAGACTCGCGAGCGTGCCCGCTCGGCTCGCGGCGACACCCAAGCCTCGAAGTCCCAGCCCGTCGGAGATCTCCAGAGCCTCGAGGCGCGCGAGTTTCGCTCGCGCGAGGTTCGCGCGAAGCTTGGCGTCCGCCGCGCCGCTCGCGGCGGCGGCGTCGTCGGCGGCGACGGCGGCGACGGCGGCGGCGCGCGCGCCGTCGAAGAGGATCTTCTCGCCGAGCAGCGGCAGCACCTGCTGCACGACCGCCAGCGCGACGAGCGGCGCCAGCAGCAGGCACGCGCCGTCCGCGGCGACGATGGTCAGCTCGCTGAACAGCCTCGCCAGCGCGCCGGCGTCGTCGCCGGGGCTGAGCACTTTCGAGACGGCGACGAATCCCGCGCCGTCCAGCGCCAGCGCCAGCGCGGCCACCGCGCCGGTCAGAGGTTTCCACGCGTCGCTGGGAGAAGCCAGCGCCGTCTTCGCGCCGCTCGCCGCGCACGAAAGGCCGACCGCGACCGCCTCGGGGAGAGGCATCGGCGGCCTGAGCGTCGATGGGTACGCGTCCTCCTTGCCGAAAAACGCGTGCGCGGGCGCGGCGCCTCGGAGACGCCGCCGAAGCGCGGCGCGCGGTCGCTCGAGCGGCGCGCGGACGCGCGCGGACGCGACGGGGACACGCGGCACGACGCCGGCGATCGCGATCGACATCCCACGCCTCTGCCCTCGCGGGCGGGGGTGCCGAGCGGCGCGTCAAAATGTGCATCCTCGTCAGCGCGCGGCGTGATCCTCGAGCGAGCGACTTCTCGAAACAACAACGCGGAATTTCTGTGCAGAGCGGTGCGCGCGGTGGCGCACCGGGTCCGCGCCGGGTTCGCGCCTCGTGACGATGGCGAAGGTCTCGAAGAAGCGTAAGGACAAGAAGAACGACGCCAAGTCCGCCGCGAAGTCCGCGATACTCGGTGTCGTGGGAAGCGACGCGTGGAAATCCACGAAGCGCAACAAGCCTGGTCGGCGGCGCCTGCTGAAGCTCGGGGCGAAGCTCCACGACGCGTCGTCGGAGACGACGCGGGAGAAGCTTCGCGGGAAGATCAGGCGCGTGTTGGAAGAGGAGCGCGCGAGCGCGGACGAGTCGCGCAGCTCCAGCGAGGAGCTGGACACCGGTACGGACGAGGATGCGCCTCCCGATGACCGCGGCGCGGCGCGTGGGGCCGAGAGACAGATTCGGGTAAACAACCGCGCGGATCTCGCCGACGCCGTCGAGATCCACGCGCCGGTTCCCACGCGTCCCGCGGCGGCGCACGCGCTGAGCGCCGCCGAGCTGTTACAGCGTCGACTCGGCGCGCGCGATCACGAGCCGTGGCGACTGAAAGGCTCTCTTCCCGGAAGAGAGCCTTCCGGAAGGCTCTCTCCGATGATTCCAACAGACGCGTCAATGTTGGAATCCGCCGACGAGCGCGCGCGGCGCGCCGAGCGCGAGTGCCGCTTCGCGGCGGAGCGCGCGATTTGGTCCGGGTCGCGCAGCCCGGGAGGCGTGACGATGGTCGAGCTCAAGGCGGGCGATAAGAAAGCCGTGGGCACGAACACTGACCTCGAGAAATCGTACTTACGGCTCACCTCCGCGCCCGCCGCGTCGGAGGTGCGGCCGCCGAGCGTGCTCCGCGACGCGCTGGCGCTCGTCAAGAAAAAGTGGGCCGAGTCGCGCGACGCCGCGTACGCCGCGGACCAGCTCAAGTCCATCCGCCAGGACTTAACGGTGCAGCGCAAAAGAGGCGGATCTTTGGCCGCCGAGGTGTACGAGACGCACGCGAGAATCGCACTCGAAACGAAAGACTGGGCGGAGTTCAACCAGTGCCAGACCGTGCTCCGCGCGATGCACGAGCGACGAGGCGCGCGACGAGGCGCGCGAAAAGAAAAAGAAAAGAGCCGAGGTTTCTCAGACGAGGGGCCCGACGACGCGACGAATCGAACCGACGAAAATGACGACGTCGTCGCCGAGTTCGCGGCGTACCGTCTTCTGTACGCCGCGTCCCAGAGCACGACCGCGTCACTGACGCGTGAGCTCAGGCACCTGGCGCGGCAGGGGGCGCTCGAGCCGGGAAGGACGCACGAGTACGTGGCGAGCGCGCTTCGCGTCGCGACGGCGGCGAAGACAAACGCGTGCGTCGCGTTTTTCCGTGAGGTCAATTCGAGCGTCTCGCGTTCGTGCCCCGGGTTCGTGCCTCTCGCGGAGCTCTCTGCGCCCGGCGTGCGGCGGGACGCGCTGCGTGCCATGCTCCGCGCGTACGCGGGGAGCAGGGACGGCGTCCCGGTGGCGTTCGCGGCGAAAACGCTGGGCTTTTTCGGCGACGACGCGTGTGACGCGTTTGAGGCGTACGCGGCGAGCCTATACGACGCGGCGGAACCGAAAGGCGTTTTCACGCGTCCGGTCGCGTTTGGCATAGCGTCCGACGGCGCGACGCGCGTGCTGGACGCGCGCGCGTCGCTCGGCCTCGAGCCGCTGCCGCCGACGCGCAATTGCCCCTCGCCCGCCATCGCGTGCGCGGCGCCGGCGAAGGCCAAAGAGCGCGGTCGCGACGAGGCGAAAAGGGGGAAGGAGAAGAAGCGCGAGAAGAAGCGGCGACGCGCGTGACGACTTTTTGACGACGATGAAGGTGACGAAAAAAGCCTTTTTTTCGCTTTCGACCGACCGCGACTTCGGCGTTTCGAGAAAAGTGCGAATCGTGCCAGCTCACCCTCCGAATCGGGGCGATTTTCCGCGGGAAGAGCGCAGGCCGCGTGAAAGGTAAATATCTCGCGTCGCGTCCGAGCACGCGACGTCACTCCCGCGTGCGCGTCTCACTCGACCCGCACCGCGAACTCGCGTCGACGCGCCAATCGCGCTCGTCCTCACGCCCTAAAAGCCCCCAGCCCTCGCACGCACGCGCGCGCGTTCGCCCCCGCCCCGCCCCCGCCTTCGTGACAACCGAAAAAGAAGATGTCCTTCACGATCTCCGCGTTCGCCGTGCGCCCGATGGCGAGCGGGCTGCATCATCCGGAGACGCGCCGCGCCGAGCGCTTCCCCAAGATCCCCACGGGTGCGCCCCGCTCCGTGCGCGTGTGCGGCAAGAAGAGCGGCGAGATCCACGACGAGCTCAAGGAGAAGTTCACCACCGGAGGTGCGTCTCCCCCGTCCCCGCGTCTCTCGGTTCCCCACGAAACACCTCGAATTCCGTCAACCGTAATTCTCGCCGCCGCCGCTGACTCGCGCTCTCACGAACGAACACACAGGCGGCGGATACAAGGGCTTCTGCGACTACGAGGAGATCAAGGCTGCGATCAAGGAGTGCGACGGCCTGGACGGTGCCAGGCTGGAGGCGTGCTACGCCGAGTTCGGGTGCGACGTCGACAAAGTCACCGAGCACTACGCCAAGGTGGCTGGCATCGAGCAGAAAAGAAAGAGCGCCTAGATGATGAATGACAATTCTCAGAACGGCGTGCGCTCGGCGCGCCGCGCGGCGCGCCGTGAGCAGGCGCTCGGTCGAGACGAGCGTTTCTCGGCTGTGACAGAGAAGGGAGAGACCGGCGGAGGCTTCGGGAGAGCTAGGCTCGCGGTCCGAGCACAGACACGCACCTTGTAGCAATCAACAGAATCATCGCACGCGAATGATGACAGAAACGCGTGCGTGACGTGTCCGAATTTTCGACGCGCGATTCTGCTGACGATGGCGCACGCCGCCGGAGTCGAAAACGCGCGAACTCTCGTCGGAGCGGATCTCCACCAATTTTTTATGCCTTTTCAGACGCCTCGCAGAGCTCCCCTCGAGTAGTCGCCGGCGCGCGACGCGGGCCCCGCGCCATGCGGTTCGGCCGCCACCTGAAGGAGGTGCTCGTGCCCGGCAAGGAGGATGATTGCGTGCGATACGATGAGCTGAAGGGCGCGATCAAGACGCAGCTCGCCGCGCGTTGGGGGAGCGACGAAGACGCGCGGAGAGATGAGTCGGATTCGCCGACCACCTCCGCGCGTCTGGAGGAGGGGCTGCTGGACCACTCGGAGGATGCCATCGAGAGGCGAAGCCGCGCGTTCTACGACCTCCTGGCGTCGGAAATCGAGCGCGTCGCGCGTCAGTACGACGCGTCAGTCGCGCAGGTCCGCGACAAGGTGGCGTCGCTGCTTCGCGAGGCGAGACGCGGCGACGTGCTTGACGCCTTGCAGGCGACCCGCGACGACGACGAGGCGGAGGGGTCCGCCGCGCCGCCGTGGATGACCTCCTCGCACATGTCGGGGTCCTTCTCGGCTGCGCAGTCGCCGCGAAGGGGCGCGCAGCACGAGCAGCAGCTCGACCGCGCGTTCAGGCACGTGTACCACGAGGTGACGCTGCTCAGGCACAACACGTCTTTGAACTACACCGGACTGCGAAAGATCGTCAAGAAGTTTCTGAAGAAGACGTGCAAAGCCGCGGACGCCTCCGGCGCGCGCCCGAACGGCCGGCCGCTGCTCGAAGAGCTGCGGGGCTTGCTGGACGCCATCCCCGCGGCGGCGCCGAACGCCGCGCGCGACGCGGAAGGCGCGGGCGTTCAGCCTGGCAGAATTGATGGAAACGTGGGCGCGTCGATCCGGCCGCGGACGCCGCCGGGGGGCGAACGATCGGCGAGCGGTTCGGCGCCGGATCTTTCGTCTGTTTCGTCTCCCGCGGCGTCCCCGCCGCGCCGCGCGCGGAGCCACATCCCCCTGCCCGCGTCGCCCAGCCGCGAGCGGTTCCGAGTCACCGCGGAGTCCACCGAGCACGACACGCGCGAGCGCTTGCGCGCGCTGCCGTTCACGGCGGGCGCCGAGCTGGCGGCGCTGGCAGAGCAGCTGGAGAAGGCGTACGCCGCCGCTCTAGCGCTGCAGGCGGCTCTAGACTCCGACGACCCGGAGTACATCAGGCGCGTCGCGCGGAGACGTTTGCGGCTGCTGGAGCGTCCGGCACCGCCCGCGGCGGACTGGGTGTGCGCGTACGGCGCCGGAGTCTCGTCGTTCGCGATCCTCGCCATCGCGCTGATGTGGCTCGGGGGCCCCGGCTTCGGGACGAACGAGAACCTCGAGTACTTCGTCGCGTGCGTCCCCGCTTTTCGGCTCACCGCGATCCCCATCCTGTGGCTTTGGTGCTGGGCGGGCGTGACGCGCGCGTGCACGGCGCACTACGTCAACTACAGGTTCATCATGGAGGTTTCGCGCTCGGAAGAGGCGGGGTGGCACTGGAACGCCGCGCTCGCCGCGACGCTCACCGCCGCCTGGCTGACGTGTTTCGCGCTCTTCTCCGCGCGCGTGCGGTTCGGCGTGGACCCGTTCGGATCGCACGCCGCGCCCGCGTATTACCCTCTCGCGCTGGTGGTGTTCGTGCTCTCGCTCCTGGCGGTCCCGCCTTCATCCATCTTCGCCGCGCGCGACGAGAAACGCAAAGGCGCCGGTTTCGCGGCGCGCGCGGCGCGGCTCTTCAACCCGCGCGCGCGCGCTTCGCTTCTGCGCTCGATCGCGCACTCGGTGACGGCGCCGTTCGGGGGTCCGGTGCGGTTCCGGGATAACCTGGTGGCGGACGTGGCGTGCTCGCTCGTGCGGACCTTGGTGGATTTCCTGACCGTCTTCTGGTTCTTCACGGCGGGCGAGTACGAGAAGACGAAGCCGTCGATCCGCCGCGACCGCGGGCCGACGTCGCCCATCACGACGTGCCTACCGTACTGGTTCCGCTTACAGCAGTGCGTGCGGCGCTTCTACGACGCCAAGCGCGGGTCGCGCGAGCGCGTCGAGCACGTCGTGAACGCGGGGAAGTACTTCGTGTCTCTCGTCGCCATATGCCTCGCCAGCGTGGGCGGGTACGTGAAGATCGACGGTCGATTCCGGGAAGACCCGGGCGAAGCCGCCTGGGTTTTTTTTCTCGTGCTCGGCACGGCGTACGCGTACCTGTGGGACGTCGTCATGGACTGGGGTCTGGTGGAGATCGAAATGCGTCCAGGGTCAGGATCGACGTCGGGAGGCGCCGGAGGTGAGAAACGTCGGCGGTTTTGGAACCACTTCCCGGTCGTGCGGTGGGCGGTCACGCGCGACCGCGTGTTCCGCACGCGCGCGTTTTACGCGTGGGCGCTCGTAAGCAACTTAGTGGGTAGGTTAGCGTGGGCGGTAACGGTGACCCCCCACGGCGTCGGCGCGGCGTTTCTGCTTAGACTGGGGTTTTTTCGGAGTGGCTTCGACCGAACTTCGAGTGACTCTTTAGCGACCCTGGACGATCTCGCGAGCGAGTCCGTGGGCACGTTCGTGGCGGTCCTCGAGCTTTTGCGACGCGCGCAGTGGACGTTTCTGCGGCTCGAGAACGAGTACCTGAACAACGCGGCGCGCTACCGAAGCGTGGTCGCGGCGCCGATGCTCTTGGACGACGTGGGGTCAGCCTCCTGGGACCAGGAGTGGAGGTTCGAGCGCGAGGAATCGGATAAGAACGCGAAAACCGGGTCGGTGTACGTCGTCGTCGCGGCGAACGCGCTCGTCGCCGCCGCCGTCGCCGCGGTGTTCTACGCCGCATACTCGAGGTAGCAGCTCTTTTGGAAATGTTCTGTTCGCAGTTCGAACCACGTCGCCGCTCGCGAGCGAGACGAAAAACGGGGATTTTTCAACACCCGTCATTTTTTGCGGACTGTTTGCGCATAGGGAACCGATCCATTTGCTTCACGCATCGCCTCTTCCAACATCCTTGGCGCGCGCAAACCGCACCCTCTCGTCACGCCACGCCACACCCTCGAGCGCGGCGCGCGTTCGGGTGGCTCGCGCGCGTTTCTCTCGTCTCGAGGCGCGCGTTCAGACATGGCGCCCGGCGGCTCGGCCGCGGGCGCGAGCGAGAAGACGCCCATCATGGGCGCCCCCAACCCCTCGGTGCCCCGTCGCGCCGGCAGGCGAGGGGCGGGCCGGCCGACGCACAGGGGCGGCGCGAACACGTCTTTCCTCGCGCTCCTCGCCGCGCTCTCCGCGATGGCGGCGATGTTCGTGGTCGTCACCCGGATCCCGCCCATGACCCCGGGCGCGGTCCCGTTCTCGCCCATCCCCGCGCTGTCCGGGGGCCGGCGCGCGCTGAGCCGACCGAAAATCGGCCCGGAGACGTTTCCGGACGACCCCAGGGCGCGTCGGGGCGCGGTGACGTACGACGCGTTCAACGACGCGAAGAGCGGCGCGCCCGTCATCGAGCTGGTCTGGCAGCGCCCGCGGCGGCCGGAGGGCGCCAAACCCAAGGGCATCGTGTTCCTGGCGCACGGGTGCCACCACGCGGCGGGGGATTTCTTCCCCGCCTCGGACCGGTGCGTGAAGTGCGCGGGCCTCCCCGAGGAGGCGCGGGTCGCCGCCAAGGCGCTGACGCGCGGCTACGTCGTCGCGGCGGTGTCCAGCGAGAAGGCGTGCTGGAACACAAAGGCGGGCGACGCGCGGCGGGTCGCGGCGGCGCTGGAGAGGGTCAAACGACGCAACCCAGACCTCCCGAACGACGCGCCCGTGTACGCTTTCGGCGCCTCTTCGGGGGGCGCGTTTGTCGCCGCGCTTCCGTTTTTCGCCGACGTCGACGGCGTCGTCGCGCAGATCGCGGGCGTGGGGTTCCCGCGGGACCCGCGGTCGAACACGGCGTTCTTCGCGACGCCCGCGGAGCTGGGGGAGGCGGTCCGCGAGTCCAGGAGGGGAAGAGAAAAAATTTTGGCGAAAGGGGAAGAAGTCCCAGAGCGAGTCCCGGAGGCGCAGGCGGCGTCCGAGGAGGAGGCGTTTGTTGCGGGAGTCGGGAGCGGGAACGCGTCTGGGAGCGGAGTACGTACTTCGCGGGAGTACTCCTATCCCCCGGTGGTGTTCTCGCACATGTCCCGCGACGCGCTCGTGGGCGCGCTCGTGGACGAGAGTCGCGCGTTCCTGGACGCCGCGGGCGTCCCGACGCGCGTCACGGAGCTCGCGCCGCAGCCCGTGGACGGTCTCTTTTTCCACCGGCGCGTGGTGCGCGCCGCCGACGCCGAGGGCGACGGCGACAAAGGGCCGGGCGCGACGGAGCCTGTGATCAGGGTCGCGGACTCGGAGGCGATGGCGGCGGCGCTTAGAGACGGCGGGTTCCTCGACTCGGAGGGGTTCCTCAAACGCGACCCGAGATCGAGCGAGTGGCGCGACGCGCTCGTTCGAAGAAGCGCGTTCCCGTCGTTTGACTCGCTCGTCCCGGACAAGTCGGCGACGAGCGAGGCGCTCAACGTCGCGTTCGCCGCGCACGAGCTGTCGAGCGACCGATTCGACGAGGACGTGCGGTGGCTGGAGGAGCGTTTTGCGGAGAGAAGAGGCGACACGGAAGGAAAGGAAGCCACTCTTGAGACCGGCGTGACGACGCCGGTCGTGAACGCGGAGGCGGTCCAAACCGGGGGGGTCGCGGAACCGGTCGCGGGCGCCGCGGCGCGCGTCGCGACGACGACGACGAGAATCTCGACGACGACGACGCGATGAATGTGATGACCACGATAGACTCTCTATTATGACTATAACCTCACTACGTACGACTAGCTAGTCTACTGTTCTTAGTGTTTCAAGCACTTCCCCGCGTCCAGCTCCCAGTGCTTGCACACCTCGCGCGGACACGTGGGCCACCCCGTGAGCGGCGTCCCGTCTCGCAACAAGCAGAAGCGGCACGGCCCCTTTTTGGGGGTCTGGCACGCGCTCGGCACGCCCTCGTTTTCGGCGCAGTCCCAGTCGATGTACGCGTACCTCCCCACGTTCATGTTCCCCACGTCCGCCTCGCAGTCGCCGACGTCCGCCTGGACCTTCTCCTTCTTGAAGGAACGCTTCACGCCGTGGCACCCGGTCACGCCGTACTTATCGCACACCCACGCGTCGCACCGCTCAAACGCGCCGGTGTCAGCGTCGCTCTTCTCGATGGCGCAAAACTGACACCCGCGATGCGGCGTGCATCCCGCCGGGACGCCCTCCTTCTGCGCGCACGCCCGGTTGTACTGCTGGTACAGCCCGTTGCGCCGGTCGCCGATCGAGCTCTCGCAGTCCACCTTCGGGGGGGGGGGGGGGGGGGGGGGGGGGGGGGGGGGGGGGGGGAGGCGGCGGTACGTTCGCGAACATCAGCAGCGCGGGGTGCCGCACGTACGCGGTGCCCGAGTACCACAGGTACGTGCTGTAGGTGACCGCGACGACGACCAGCGCGCCGAACGCCGCGTACGAGGCCACGAACGCCCAAGACCACTCCGCGTCGCGCCCGGCACGACGGGTCGGAGACTCGCCAGATTCCTCATCCGAGCTCGAGCTCGCCCCGTCGCGCCCGCGCAAAAGCTCGGTCGTCTCGCCGGAGACGTCCGCCGGCTTGCTCGAGCCTCGAGCGCGCCCACCCATCGCGGACGACGCGCGCGGTGACCACCACGCGCGACTGCGCGCTGACCAGTGCGCCCCTCGCGACCGACGGATTTCTGCTTCCGAAGCTTTTCGGGTGTTATTATTTCCGCTCTCCGGGATCTTCCGCTCGGAGGCAAACAAAACAGTCAGGCACAAGTTTTTCGCCGGCTTCGGCTGGGTGCGTTTCGGCTGGTTTTTTAACCCGTCGATAGACCCCCAATACTCCCAGTTGCCGCAGAATCGTTTTCCACCAATCAGGGCTGACGATGCGCGAACGCGAGCGCGATGGCACATCCGGGCTCCGTGCGTTTGCGCGCATCCCGACTTTATAGGCGTCGCGTGGCCCGGCTTCGGCGCCATACTTGCACACTCGACTTCGGTCCGACACCCCACTCCACCTAAACGACAGCTAAGATGGCTTGCCTCGGCGCCCCCGTCCTGCCCATGCGCACCCAGCAGACCTTCCGCAGGTGCGAACGCGTCTCCGGCATGAGCGGACCCGCGCGCGATTTTAACTTTCCAAAGCCAGCCCGCTCGCGACGGGGCGTTCCCCGCTCGCGCGCGCGGGACGCGTAGAGCGCGGGGGATTCGGACGCGACGCGGGCCCGCGAGCGATACGCGCACGCGACGTGAAAGCGCACCCGAGCGCGATCGCGCGACCGCGATCGGCGCGCGCCCGGGGAACGCGCGCGCCCCGATCCCCCGCGTCCCTCGGTCCCACGCGACGAGCGCTTCGATCGGGGTGACCTAATCCGTCGC
>Ga0209666_1000633_pt1 | contig 26860 bp, 32 predicted proteins | sample SaaInlV_125m_DNA_FD_184679 | JGI IMG/M metagenome (GOLD analysis project Ga0209666, IMG submission 184679) | Marine microbial communities from expanding oxygen minimum zones in the Saanich Inlet - Saanich Inlet SI037_S3LV_10m_DNA (SPAdes)... | ecosystem: Environmental > Aquatic > Marine >...
ATCTAATTTCTTTTCCACTTTGACATATAAAGCCAATAATTTTATTTTGGTTATCATCAAATAAAAATTTTGTAACTGGATCAGCTATTACAGTTAAATTCTTATAATTTAGTAATATTTTTTGCATGTGCTCTTTGTAAAGAGCTCTATCTGACTGAGTTCTTGGTCCCTGCACTGCAGGACCTCTGCTTCTGTTTAATAATCTAAATTGAATGCCTGATTTGTCAGCTACAATACCCATTACACCATCTAAGGCATCTATCTCTCTAACAAGGTGCCCTTTTCCAAGCCCTCCGATAGCAGGGTTGCACGACATCTCACCAATAGTCTCTATTTTATGGGTAAAAAGGGCAGTATTTACGCCCATTCTAGCGGATGCGGCCGAAGCTTCACATCCGGCGTGTCCACCCCCTATTACTACTACATCATAGTCTTGTTTAGTCATGATGTGAATGTATCTGTCTTAATTGATTTTACAAGATGTATTTTTAATTTTGATTTTATTTTCCAATACAAAAGTCTTTAAAGATAGAGCCTAAAATCTCCTCTACATCAACTTTTCCAACAATACTACCTAGATGCCTCGTAGCCATTCTTAAATCTTCGGCTGCTAGTTCGATATCTTTGTTTTGATCTTTTTTAAGGAACTTATCTATTTCTTTTAAACAATCGTTTAATTTAACACGGTGTCTTTCTCTGGTTATCAAAGCGCTATTATTAGAGGTAAACTTTTTACTTAGTTTTTCTTTAATCTTTTTAATAAGAATATCTATATTTTTATTATTTTTAACAGAAACCAATATAGTATCAGTATCAAATTTGTGGCTTTGATTTTCTTTAATATCTGACTTGTTTAAAAGAACTATAGAATCCTTATTTACTAGATCTTTAATTTCGGTATTTATTACCTTTGATGAATTGTCGATCACGATTATATTTAAATCAGCTTCTTTTGATTTTCCTAAGGCTAAAGATATACCTTTTTTTTCGACTTTATTTTTTGCATCTCTGATACCTGCAGTGTCAGCTAAAATTACAGGATAACCATCGATATTTAAATAAGCCTCGATTACATCTCTTGTTGTACCTGCTTCATCTGACACAATAGCAACATCTCTTTTTGCTATCAAATTTAAGAGTGAAGATTTACCTGCATTCACTTCGCCTGTTATAGAAACCCTAAATCCATCTCTTATTTTTTCTCCAATTTTATTATCCTCAATTATCTTATGAATATCTTTATGGATTTCTTTAATAGAGTTTTGTACTTCTTTTAAAACTTTTTCTGGTAAATCATCTTCAGCAAAATCTATTTTAGCTTCAATATAAGATAAAGACTTTATTAATTTTTCTCTCAAATCATTATAATAATCTGAAGCATTACCTTGAATTAGTTTCACAGCTTGGTCTCTTTGAAGCTCTGTCTCTGCATGGATTAAATCACCTATACTTTCAGCTTTTAAAAGATCAATTTTGTCGTTTTGGAAAGCTAACTTTGTAAACTCACCAGGTTCTGCTAATCTACAATTATCTTGTTCTGATAGTGCTTTTAATAAAGCATTGATTACAGCATTGCTCCCATGGACCTGAAACTCAGCTAAATCATCACCTGTATAGCTATTAGGCCCAGGAAACCACAATAATAGAGCCTCTGGGTCTATAATTTTATCATTTTTGGGATCATAAAATTGGCAATAATTTACTTCTGTAGATTTAATTTCTTTTAGTTTAGTTAAATTCTTACAAACTTTAAGAGTGTCTTTACCTGAGACTCTAACAATGGCTATTCCCGACGGACCTCTGCCTGATGAAAGTGCATAAATATTCATTTAATTAAATTGACAAACCTTGATTGGAAATAAATTTACTTATTTTTTTTAGAGTATTATTCTTTGAAATATTCTTTAAAATTGTTTTTTTAAAAGAATCTAATAATTTATTTTGTTTAAAGAAATTATGAGTTAGATCAATTCCTATACCGGTAATAATATTCTCGGATTTTCTGTTATTAGTAAAATCTTCTAAAGCAGGAGTACTTTTTAAGGACATACCTAACTCCGTATAATATTTAAGTATCTCTTGTAATTTATTTATATCTCTTAATACAAGATTGAAACCTTGACCTGCTACAGGATGAACTGTATGCAATCCTTCACCTAAGATGAGAATATCATTTTTATAATAGGTTCGTTTTAAATTGAGCACCAATGGATAAGATTGCTGATTTGAAATCTGTATTTTTTTTGTTTTTAAAATTTCACAAATTTTAGATTTAACAACTAAGTTTATATCTTTTTTAGGAAAATCTTTGTCTACACTCCATACAAATGAAAAATAGTTTTTTGAAAAAGGGAGTATTGCTAGCGGACCATCTTTTAAAAAAAATTGAGCAGTATTCAAATTCTTTAGGTTATGTTTAACATAACCTGTGATAGCGATTTCTTTGTAATCTTTATTTAACGATCTTTTATCAACTATATTTTCATAGATTTTTGAGAATTTACCTAAGCATAATATTTTCATATCATAACCATCTAAATCTTTTAATTTATTAATGTTTTTTTGAAGAATTTTAATTTTTTTCTTTTTAATTTCTTTAATTAGAATTTCTTTGATTTTATTATTTTCAAAAACGTACATAAGATTTTTGCTATCTTCGTTAAAGTTTAAGAAATTCATGTTCTGGTCTTTTGTCTCGTAGAAAAGATCAATTTTTTTAGAGGGCCAAAATAAAGTTTTATCGAGTTTGTCTAAGACTACATTAAAAAAATCATAGTTAGAGGCAGAAATAGCTGTGGTTCTTCTATCTTTAGAATGCTTTTTTTTTTTTGATATTAAGTGGACTTCTAGGCCTTCTAGTTTGTTTAATGCCAAAGCAGTCATTAAACCTGAAAGACCGTCTCCAACTATGCAAATTCTCTGTTTTTTCATATTAAAATTTTTCTCACTTTCATAAAAATGGTAAAAAGTACGTAAAACGATTCGATATGAATACAAACTTTTTAAATAGTGTAACAAATTTTTTAAAAAAACGAACCTTTGAATTTATAGGATTAATCTTAATTTCAACAAGTATCGGGCTAGCTATAGCTTTTACGACTTATTCACCGGAAGACCCGTCCTTTGTCTATGGTGATAGGGAATTTGAGATTAAAAACTTCTTTGGGATCTATGGAAGTAGTATAGCAGATTTTCTTTTGCAAAGTTTTGGTCTTGTTTCATTTCTAATTTTAGCCAATTTTTTATTTTGGGGCATTAACTTAATAATTAAAAAAGAAATAAAAAAAATAATATTAAAATTATTTTTGGTAGTTTTATATTTAATTTTGGGCACAATTTTCATTTATATTACCTTTAACAATTCATTCTGGCTTATTGATAATGGTAACTCGGGTTTTGTTGGAAAGATTGGTTATGAATTTCTAAGCACTTGGTTTCCATATATTAATAGTACATATTCCGCCTATGGGCTATTATTACTTACTTTAATTTTTTTTATTTTATCTGCTGATTTAAATATAAAAAAAATAATTATTGGGACTTTTTCTATAATAGTTTCTTTATTTAGGAGGAAAGAAAATACTATTCCTGATATCAATTTAGAAATAGATTCTGAAAAAGAAAAAAGTGAAATTATTGAAAGACCGCAACAATCATTTTCTTTTAACGACTTAACTAAATCGGAAAAACCAACAACCAGTTTAAGATCAAAATATAAACTACCAGCAATAGATTATTTAGACAAAGGTTCTAAGAGACTAAATACATCGGAATTGAATAAAAATCGACCAGATGGAGAGTTTATGGAAAAAATTCTTTTAGATTTTGGCATAGATGGGAAAATTAAAGCCATCAATAACGGGCCAGTTGTTAGTTTATATGAATTTGAACCAGCGCCAGGTGTAAAAGTTTCCAAGATAATAAATTTATCAGAAGATTTAGCGCGTAATACTAGTTCAACATCAGCAAGAGTTTCTGTAATCCCAGGTAAAAATACAGTTGGTATCGAGATACCTAATGAAACAAGAGAAAGTGTTTCTCTTAGAGAAATTATCTCTTACGAACAGTTTCAAAAGAAAGATGTAAAATTACCTATAGCACTTGGGAAAAGTATTTCTGGAATGCCAATAGTTGGGGATCTTACATCAATGCCTCACTTACTAATTGCTGGAACTACAGGTTCAGGTAAGTCAGTTTGTATAAATACAATTATTGTTTCATTACTTTACAAATTAAGTCCTGATCTTTGTAAATTTATTTTAATTGATCCTAAAATGTTGGAGCTATCTACTTACGAAGGTATTCCCCACTTATTAACTCCAGTTATCACTGACGCAAAAAAGGCAACTTCTGCTTTAGCTTGGACAGTTAAAGAAATGAATAGCAGGTACAAATTGATGAGTAAGGTGGGAGTTAGAAACATTGATGGTTACAATGCTAAACATAAATTAAAGATGCCTTACATAGTAGTAGTAGTTGACGAGATGTCTGATTTAATGCTTGTTGCTGGCAAAGAAATAGAAAACTACATTCAAAAATTATCTCAAATGGCAAGAGCTGCAGGAATTCATATTATCATGGCAACACAAAGACCTAGTGTTGATGTGATCACAGGCACAATTAAAGCAAACTTTCCAACAAGAGTTTCTTTTCAAGTGAGTTCTAAAATAGATAGTAGAACAATATTAGGAGAGCAGGGCGCAGAACAGTTATTAGGTAAAGGTGATATGTTATTCATGTCATCAGCAAATAGAATTGTTAGAATTCACGGCCCATTTGTTTCGGAAAATGAAATTGAAAAAATTGTTAATTCAATTAGAGCACAGGGTGAACCAGATTATATGGATGAGATTACTTCTCAAAATAGCAATGAAAATTCTACAGCAGCAGACGGGGATAGCGACGAAGATGAATTGTACTCTCAAGCAATTGATATTATTAAATCAGAAGGAAAGGCTTCTACTAGTTTCTTACAAAGAAAACTACAAATTGGATACAATAGAGCGGCGAGAATTATTGATATGATGGAAGAAAAAGGTATTGTTAGCAAAGCGAATCATGTTGGTAAACGTGAAGTTCTTTAAAAGATTTATAATTTTTATTTTATTATCAACAAATCTTTCTGCTACTGAAAAAGATCAAATAGTTTTTCAATTAAATAGTTTAAATTCTTTAGAATTTACTTTTGATCAGATCATAAATAATAAGACTGAGAAGGGGAGCTGTCTTCTAAAATTTCCTGGGAAATTAAAGTGTAATTATTTCGATGAAAAGAAAAAAGAGCTAGTAATAAATAATAAAAAGTTAGCAATAACGCAAAAAAAATATAATAAGACATATTATTATCCCGTTTCAGACTCGCCATTCCTAAGTATTTTATATAAAGACAAACTTTTAAAAATTGTTAAATCTGGGAAACTAGAATTATCTAATCAAATTATTAAGCTAATTTATTTAGATAATAACGAGATAACAATCTTCTTCGACAAGAAGACATTAGAACTAAAAGGTTGGCAAATAATTGACCAGTATAACAACAACATAAATTTCTCTTTAAACATTGTCTCTAAAAACGATATCTTTAAAAAGGGGACTTTTAAAATTCCTGAAATTAATTAAGCTACAAAATCTATTTCTTCTTGCTTAAAAATTTCAAAACCTTTAGATTTATAATTTTGCAGCGCGTGTTTATGATCTAAGCTGCATGTGTGAACCCACATTTTTTCTGGATTTTTTCTAGATGCGCTAGCTATAGCGTGATTAACAAGAGTTGATCCTAGTTTTAAACCTCTAAATTCTTTTAATACTCCCATATTAATTAATTCTACTTCGTTCGTGTCTGGATGATATTCTTGCTCGTAATATCCAACCAGATCTTCTCCTTTTTTTAAAACATGAGTTTCTAAATTTTTATTTGTTACATACTTAATCCACTCTTTGTCGGACCAAAGAAGTCTATCTCTCCAATAATGATCTATACCTATTTGTTTGTAAAAAAATTTATTTAATTGAAAGTCATTTTTATCATCCAAAATAATTTTATAATTTTTAGGAAGATTTAGATCAATAGTATTTGAAAAATCTTTTATCTCTAAAAAAAATCTTTTTACTCTTGAAATCATTAACTAACCATTTTTCCTATCTTCTCACCGGCAAAAATATGATAATGAAGGTGGGGGACTTCTTGCCCTCCATTGCTACCAATATTTGTTAGAGTGCGGTAACCTTTATCTTTTGAACCCATTAAATTTGCTACGTGTGTGACAGCTTTATTTAATTCAACAATCTCTTTATCAGATGCTTTATTGTTGAAATCATCAAGATCTACATACTTACCTTTTGGAATAACTAATACATGAACTTTCTTTTGAGGATTAACATCATGAAAAGCTAAAACATGATCGTTTTCATAAACTTTCTTGCAAGGAATTTCTCCTCTAAGAATTTTTGCAAATATATTATTTTTATTGTAACTCATTTTTGTCTTGTTTTAAGTTCATTCATTACATCTTCTACCTTGATATTATTAGCCTCAAGATAAACCATCAAATGATAAATTACATCTGCTGCTTCGTGTATTTTATTAGAATCTTGTTCGACAGCTTCAATTAGTTCTCCTATTTCCTCTTTAACTTTTGCAACACTTAAGCTCTTGTCGTTAAGAAGTTTATTAGTATAGGATTTATCAGGAGAAGAATTTTTTCTATCTCTAATAGTTTTCATTAACTGTTCTAGGTTTTCAAACATTTTACAATCTTACTGATACATTCTTAGAATTCAAATATTCTTTAGCTTCTTTGATTTTATATTCTCCGTAGTGAAAGATAGAGGCAGCTAGAACTGCGCTCGCTCCACCTTTAACTATGCCATCGTACAGATGATCTAAAGTCCCAACACCACCAGATGCAATAACAGGAATATTAGTACTATCTGTAATTACTTTTAATAATTCAACGTCATAACCAGATTTTGTTCCGTCTCTATCCATAGAAGTTAATAGAATTTCTCCTGTTCCATTAGTTTCCACTTGTTTGGCGAATTCTACAGCATCAATTCCTGTATTATTTCTTCCACCATGAGTAAAAACTTCCCATTTATTTTTTGAAATTTTTTTAGCATCTATAGCTACAACAATACATTGAGAGCCAAATTTTTTTGACGCCTCTTTTACAAAACTAACATCATTAACAGCAGCTGTGTTAATAGAAACTTTATCTGCTCCTGCTAATAATAAATCAGTAATATTTTGAATTGTTCTTACGCCACCACCAACAGTTAATGGTACAAAACATTCTTTTGCAGTTTTTCTAACAATATCAATAATTGTTTCTCTATTTTCATTTGAAGCAGTGATGTCTAAAAAACAAATCTCATCAGCTCCACCATCGCTATAAATTTTAGCTTGTTCAACTGGATCTCCAGCATCTTTTAACTTAACGAAGTTTATCCCTTTAACTACCCTACCATTCTTAACATCAAGACAAGGTATAATTCTATTTTTAAGCACTGATCTCCTTCGCTAACTCATCTAGTTTTATATCACCGTCATAAATGGCTTTGCCAACAATGATACCTTCAATTTTTTTATTATTTAATTCTTTTGCTTTCTTAATGTCATTTAGTGAAGAAACGCCTCCAGAAATAACTACAGGACAATTAGATAACTCTGCAATCTTAACAGTATCATCGAAATTAGGGCTATTCTTCATTCCGTCTCTGTTTATATCTGTGTAAATAATTCGGCTCACTCCGTAGCTGTTAACTTCTTTAAGAAAGTCTACAGTTTTAATATTAAGATTTTCTTTCCAGCCTGACACGGAGAGATTTCCATCCTTCGCGTCTAATCCTAGAGCGATTTGATTTTTAAACTTTTTGCAAGCTTCTTTAAGAAATTCTTTATTTTTAATAGCGCCGCTTCCTAAAATTACTTTCTCTACACCTGCATTGATATATTGCTTAATGCTATCTATAGATCTAACGCCGCCACCTATTTCAATCTTCAAATCATACTTGCTTACTATTTCTTGAATAACATCTAGGTTAACTGTCTTACCTGTTAGCGCTCCATCTAAATCAACAATGTGTAAATTTCTAAAACCGTGATCTTTAAATTTTTCTGCTTGATCAATAGGAGAGGTAACATATTCAGTTTTATTTTCAAAGTCTCCTTTGATTAATCTCACACATTTTTTATCTTTAATGTCTATAGCGGGAAATATTTTCATTAAAGTTTTAAAAAGTTATCAATTATTTTTAATCCAGTTTTGTCACTTTTCTCAGGGTGAAATTGAGTTCCAAATAGATTGTCTCTTTCGACTGAACAGACAATCTTTGATGAATAATCTGTTATTGCTGAAATAACTGATTGATCTTCAGGGATAAATTCGTAGCTGTGAACGAAATACATGTGAGATTTATTTTTAATGTTTTTAAATATTTTACTTTCTTTTTGAATTTCAATTTCGTTCCAACCAATATGTGGAAGTTTAAATTTTCCGCTTTGATTGTTAATTTTGGAAACTTTACCAGAAATCCAACCTAATCCTTTTGTTTCTAATTCTTCGTAACCAATGTCTGCAAACATTTGTAAACCTACGCAGATACCTAATAAAGGTTTCTTATTTATAAGTGCAAACTCTTTAAGAGTATCTGCTAATCCATTAATACTGTTTAAGGAGTCTACGCAGCTTTTAAATGATCCTTGTCCAGGTAAAACAATCTTATCGCTAGATTTAATCTTCTTTATGTCTGATGTAACTTCTAGATTAACTTTACCTTTAGCGACCTCTGTAAAAGAGTTAATAACTGAGCTTATATTGCCCGATTGGTAGTCAACGATTGTGACGTTCATCAAAATTAAATAGAGCCTTTGGTCGAAGGTATTGAGTTTTTAATTCTTTTATCGATAGCCAGTGCATCTTTTAAAGATCTTGCTAAACCTTTATAGCAAGATTCGATTTTATGATGGCTATTTTCTCCATATATATTTTCTACGTGTAATGTGATCCCGGCAGACTGTGAAAAAGCTTGAAACCATTCTTTAAAAAGTTCTGTATCCATTTCACCTAATTTTTCTACCTTTAAATTTACTTTCCATATAAGATAGGGACGATTTGATACATCCAATGAAACTCTACTTAATGTTTCATCCATAGGTATCATTGTGGACGCATATCTTTTAATTCCCTTTCGGTTTCCTGCAGCTTTTTTTATTGCTTCACCTATTGCTATACCCGTATCTTCTGTAGTGTGATGAAGATCAATATGAGTATCGCCTTTTGCATTTACTTCTAGGTCTATTAAGGAATGTTTGGATAGTTGTTCTAACATGTGGTCTAGAAAACCAATGCCGGTTTTAATTTTATATTTGCCTTTTCCATCTAGATCTACTGATACTGAAATGCTAGTTTCTTTAGTTTTTCTAGATATTTTTGCTTTTCTTTTCATAGTCTAACGTGAATTATTAATTGATATATATATAATTTTCTAATTTATCAATAAATCTGATTCTGCTATTGAAGAAACAGATTTAATCTCCACATATAGCTATATGAATACAGCTGAAAAATGGCATGGAACAACAATTGTTTTGCTTCGAAAAAATGGAGAAACTGTTGTGGCTGGTGATGGCCAGGTAAGTCTAGGCAACACAGTTTTAAAAAGCAAAGCAAAAAAAGTAAGAAAAATTGAAAGCAGGGGTGTGATAGCCGGATTCGCCGGATCTACTGCAGATGCATTGACATTGTTTGAAAGACTTGAAGCAAAACTAGAAAAACATGCTGGTAATTTACAAAGAGCAGCTGTTGAACTGGCTAAAGATTGGAGAAGTGATAAGTTTCTAAGAAGATTAGAAGCACTAATGGCAGTTGCAGATAAAACTCATAGTTTTATTATATCAGGAACAGGAGACGTCCTAGAACCCGAGGATGGTATTATAGGGATTGGTTCAGGTGGAAACTACGCATTGGCTGCAGCAAAAGTTTTAATAGAAACAGATTTAAAAGCAGAAGAAATAGCTAGAAAGTCAATTAAAGTTGCATCTGACATCTGTGTTTTTACAAATAACAATATTACAATAGAAAAAGTTTAAAATGATAAAAACGAATAAAGTAACAAATCTAAATGTTGTTAAAAATAAAAAAAAGGACAATTCAAAGGTTAGCGCGCTATCACCGAGAGAAATTGTTTCTGAATTAGATAGATACGTAATTGGTCAAAAAGAAGCTAAAAAAGCTGTTGCGGTTGCTTTAAGAAACAGATGGAGAAGACAAGCTTTGTCTGATGAAATGAGAGATGAAGTTCTTCCAAAAAATATACTTATGATCGGGCCAACAGGAGTTGGTAAAACTGAAATTTCTAGAAGATTATCTAAATTAGCCGAAGCTCCGTTTATTAAAGTTGAGGCAACAAGATTTACAGAAGTCGGCTATGTGGGCAGGGATGTTGAGCAAATTATAAGAGATTTAATAGAAATTGCAATTGCGATGGAAAAAGAGAGAAAAAGAAAGGAAGTAAAAGCAAAAGCAGAATTAAAAGCTGAAGAAAAAGTGTTAGACTCTTTAGTTGGAAATAAAGCATCAGTTGCAACTAGAGAAAGCTTTAGAAAAAGATTAAGAAACGGGGATCTTGATAATAACGAAATCGAAATAGAAGTACAAAATACCTCCTCTGGTATGCAAAGCTTTGAAATACCAGGGATGCCCGGTGGAAATGTTGGAATGGTAAACCTAGGTGATATTCTTGGGAAATCGATAGGAAATAAAAAAGGTAAAAAGAAAAAAATGAAGGTAAAGGAATCGCACGATATCTTAGTGGCACAAGAATCCGATAAAATGATTGAAGAAGATAAAATTATTAAAGAAGCTAAAAAATCTACTGAAGAAAATGGTATAGTCTTTTTAGATGAAATAGATAAAGTCTCTGCTAGAAGCGACAGAGTTGGTGGAGATGTTTCAAGAGAAGGTGTTCAAAGAGATTTACTTCCACTTATTGAAGGAACAACAGTAAGTACCAAACACGGACCGATCAAAACTGATCACATTCTATTTATAGCTTCTGGTGCATTTCAACTAGCTAAACCATCTGATTTGTTGCCAGAACTACAAGGAAGATTGCCCATAAGAGTTGAATTAAGTGCTCTTAAAGAAGAAGATTTTATTAGAATACTTAAAGAGCCTGATAACAGTTTGATTAAACAATATAAAGAATTATTGAAAACAGAAAATGTTAATCTAGAATTTACTAATGATGGGATTGATATGCTTGCAAAAATCTCTGCAGAGGTAAATTCATCTGTAGAAAATATAGGTGCAAGAAGGCTTCACACTATTATTGAAAAAGTTTTAGATGATATAAGTTTTAATGCGACTGACCGATCTGGTGAGACGATCACAGTTGATAAAAAATATGTACAAGATAATTTAGGTAATTTAGTTAAAGATACAGATTTATCAAAATTTATTTTGTAAATTTTTTAATTTAATCAAAATTGCGCCTGCTCCACCGTCTTTAGCCGAAGCTTCATCAATTGAAATAACAAGTTTGTTGAGTTCAATATTTTTATTAATAAATTCCGGAACTGAAAATTTTAGCTTGCTTAAATCCTTTGAAACAAAAGTGTCGTCATCAGTATTAGAATGTAGACCCTTTCCAGTAATTAATAATACTTCTTTAACTCTATTACTTGCTGCTGTAAGAATTATTTGTTCAACTTTTTTATTAGCATCCTCCAATGTAAAACCATGCAGATCATATTTTAATCTTTCTCTTCTTTGGTTATAATTTTCGATTGCTATTTCTTTATCGTAAATATTACCTGGATGTTTAATAAAATCGTCCCAAGTTTCTTTATCTTCGCTTGAAAGATTTTTTTTCTTTATCACTTGCTTATAATTTCAGCTAAATGCCAGTTTGGGCTTCTGTTTTTTATATTTCTTGAAAATTTCCAAATATCAGTGACAAATTTAATTTTATCGGGATTACCTTCAATAATTTTATTATCCTTTTTTTTTACAGAAATAACTTCGGCTACAAATTTTACTGTAGCAGATAAATCATCATTAACTTTTTCATACTTTTCAACCGATGACTCTTTAATGCCTATAAATGTAAATTCTGACTTAACTTTTTCTTTATTTCTTGCTTCAATCGCACTAGAAAAATTACTATTCATTGTTGTAGTAAGAAGATTTCTTAGTTTTTTTAAATCTCCATTTGCAAAAGATGTAAGGATAGTCTCATAGGCTATTTCCGCACCTTTTAAAAACTCTTTTTTATTTTTACCATCCAATGTTTCAAAGTTTTGATTTTTTGGTTCAGCATCTTGTTTTGGTATACTAAATTTTTTTTCTACAAAATTTTGGTAAGCCTTAGGTTCGTGTCCAGTTTTTCGACCTAAAATACTTCTTAAACGCAAAATTATAAATCCTGCGATCATTCCTAATAAAATTATGTCTATATATCCAAAACTATTACTCATAATTTGATAATTATACATTAATCATATATTTTTGTAGCTGACAAATGAACTCATTTTTTTTATTTTTTTTAGGCCTACCCACATTAGAGATTTTTCTAATGATAAAAATTGGCAACAAAGTTGGGGCTCTTAATACAATTAGCTTAGTTTTTTTAACAGCTATAATAGGGGTGTACTATGCGAGAATTCAGGGAATACAGAATCTAAAATCTGGCATGCTTAATCTCTATAAAAATAAACTACCTGTTTATGAATTATTATCAGGTGCTTCTATTGCGATTGGCGCCTTTTTGTTAATTATACCAGGCTTCTTCACAGACATTCTCGGTTTTTTGCTCTTAATACCTTTTACAAGAAAAATTATATTCAATATTGCATTTAAAAATAAAATCAAAAATAACACAGTTCATAAAAACAACACTATAGACGGTGAGATTATTGATAAAAAAGATGACTTATAAAATAATTGGAAAATATATCAGGGAACTAAATTTTAATATTCCTAAACCAGAAACTTTCTTTTTACTCACTAAAGATATTTCTAATTATAAAATTAATATCGACATTAAGAGTTCTCAAATAAAACAAAATATTATAGAAATTTACACAACTCTTACACTAAATCCTATAAAAGAAAATTTGAATAAAATTGAAACTAGAATTACTTATTCTACTATAATTGAGTTAAGTAGTAATAAGATTGAAAAAGAAGAAATGGAAAAAATAATATTAGTAAAAGTTCCAACTAAAATTTACTCTGAGTTAAGACAAATATTTATTTTTTTATTTGAAAATTCTGGTTTTAAAGATGTTAAAATAAATGAGATAGTAGATTTTGATAAGCTATATGAAAATAAAAAAAATCAAAAATAATTTTTTTTTAGCTCATTTTTTAAAAATTCTTTATGTTTCTTAATTTCAATCTCTGAAATTTCTACAATTTTTTTATTATATTCTTTAGTGCCAATATTTTTTTTATCTACGTTATTATTTAAAAGATTAAACTTAGGTTCCTTAGCATCTAATAGATTTATATAAACCTCTCTTAATAACTCACAATCCAACAGAGCATTATGTTTTGATCTCCTTGATAAATCTATATTAAATTTTCGACATAATGCGTCTAATGAATTTGAGGATCCAGGAAATTTATTTCTAGCTACTTCCAGTGAATCTATAACTAGCTTGTTATCAATTTTACTCTTCTTAATTATTCCTAACTCTCCATTCAAAAAACTTACGTCGAATGATGCATTGTGTATAATAATTTTCTTGTTTTTAATGAAGTTTATAAGATCATCGGCTACTTGATCAAAAGTTTCCTTTTCTTTTAAAAATTCCTGAGAAAAACCATGAATCTTAAAGGCGGCATCAGGCATACTTCTTCTGGGGTTTAATAGTTTATGAAAGACTTTCCCTGTTGGCACTAATTCTTTTGTCTCGATACATGCAATCTCAACTATTTTGTGACCATCTTTAAAAGATAGTCCTGTGGTTTCTGTATCTAAAAAAATCTCATACATATAATTTGATTATACTTAATAAGTTTTTTTTTAAAATATTTAAATTATTTTCATTAACAACTACATGGTCAGAATATTTAATTTTCTTCTTATCAGATAATTGTTTGCTATTTAATATTGTAAAAAATTTTTTATCTCCGCCCTTTTTTTTGAATCTCTCTAGTCTTATTTTTTTTTTAGCCTTAATAAATATTATTGTATCAAAATAATTCATTAGTTTATTCTCAATCAACAAAGGTATTTCGTAAAAAATATAATTTTTATTTTTATGAAAAGACGTAAATTTTTTCATTTTTTTTCTCACGATTGGATGAATAATTTTCTCTAGTTTTTGTATTTTATTCCTATTTAAAGAAATATCATTTTTTAAGATTTGTTTAAAACTCCCTTTCTTTTTTATTTTAAGCTCATTTATTATAAGTCTTTTAAAATTTTTATTTTTGTAAAGTTTTCTTACCTCTTTATCTGCACTAAAAAGAGGCCCTTTTTTATATGATAAGATTTTACTAGCGGTAGTTTTACCAGAAGCTATTGATCCTGTAATGCCAATTTTTATCATTTAAGCTTTGATAGAAGTAAGTTAATTAGATCGTTATCAATCTCAGGATTAATTTTGTTCCATAAATAGAATGATTTTTGACCTTGATAAATAAACATATCAAGTCCATTAAAAACCTTAATTCCTTTATCTTCAAGAAATTTGAAAGTCTTTGTTTTTAAAGGATTGTAAATAGTGTCTATATAAATTGAATTATTTCTACATTTTTCAAAATCAAAATCAAAATCTTGTCCACCTTTTAATCCAAGGCTGGTTGCGTTAATAATTACATCGTAGTTTTCTATTTCTGATTGGAGATTTTTCCAATGGAGAACATTTAAGTAATTAAATTTTCTCTTTAAAAATAAGCATTTTTCTTCCGTTCTATTGGTTATAGAAATACTTTTAATGCCTGATTTTTGTAAAGATAATATGACAGACGGGGAAACACCTCCTGCACCCAGGACCAAAGCTTTTTTATTTTGCCCATTTTCCGTTTCTTTGAGATAAGCTGCTTGTAAACCAAAAACATCTGTATTCTCACCAACAATAGATGAGTTGTTATCTAAAAACACAGTGTTGACTGAACCGGTTGTCTCGGCATCGTTAACTATTTTATCTAAGAATGGTATAATTTTTTGTTTGTATGGTAGAGTTATATTAACTCCATAAATAATTTTATTTCTAATTTTTTCTATTACATCAAAAAGCTTTTCCTCAGCAGTACTTATTAAAGAATAATTTGCATCTATGTTATATTTATTTAGCCAATAGTTATGCAATATTGGAGATAGAGAATGATTAATTGGATTTCCAACTATACCAAAGATTTTCTTCATAGTTTAAAGTCTCTGTAGAATTTAATAAGCTTTTCTAATTTATCGGGGTCTGTTTCTGGAAGCAATCCATGGCCTAAATTAAAAACGTACGGTATATCACTAAAAGTTGATAAATATTTAGTAGCACTACTTTTTATTTTTTCATCTGAATTAAGTAAAATTTTTGGATCAAGTCCTCCTTGAAGAACAACATTTTTTAAGTTGTTTTTTGCCCAATCAGGTTTTAATTCATAATCTAAACTCAAACCATCTGATTTAACAATGTTATTAAATTCTTTATAATTTTCCCTCAGTCCTTTCGGAAAACATATAACGGGTATTCTTTGTTTCTTGCAAAAATCGACAATTTTTAAATTTGGTATAAAACAATAATTCGGTAAATCCTTTGCCGGGATTAAACCAGCCCAAGAATCAAAAATTTGCACAACGTCTGCACCCGCATTCATTTGATTCTCAATATGAATACATAAATAATCATTTAATTTGTCTAAAATTAAGTTTACCTCGAATTCTTTGTTTTGAATTTTCTTTCTATCTATTTTATTTTTATTTTTTAAACCCAACATATATATTAATAATGTCCAAGGAGCTCCAATAAAAGAAATTAAGGATTTTTTTTTATTTAATTTATTTCTTGTTATTTCAATTGCTTTATAAACGGGAATCAGTTTTTGTGTAAATGAAATTTTATCATTGTCTAAAAAAAGCTTTAAATTAAAATCACTTAAAATTGGACCATGATTATTTACAAATTCTACTTTTTGACCTAATGCAAAAGGAACCATAAGTATATCGGAGAATATAATTGCTGAGTCGACATCATATCTTTGAATTGGTTGAAGAGTAATTTCAGCACTTAATTCACTATTTAAACAAAGATTAATAAAATTTTTATTTTTTGCTCTTATTTTTCTAAATTCAGGCAAATATCTTCCTGCTTGTCTCATAAACCATACAGATTTACAATTTTTTTTATCAATTAGGATTTTTTTAAGATTACTCATTAAATAATTAAAGTATTTAAGTGTAGTATAAGTAGTAGGTATTGTTAATTTGTTATATATCTAATTATACAATTTTTATACATATAGAACTTAATAACTTACTCATATATTACCCAGTTTAATAGTTTTATTCATTTTATAACCAATTTAAAAATAATTTTATCAACATAGAATAAATTGTTAAACATATGTTAATTATTGTTAATTATTATTTAAAATATTAATTAAAAAGGTAAAACGTTAATTTATTATATATCTGTTAACAGGTTTATGAACGAAAAATACAATGTATATCTTGTGTCTGACTCAACTGGAGAAACGCTTGATAGGATTTTTTTATCTCTTAAATCACAGTTCTCTAATTTTGAATATGATAAGAAAGAATTTGCGTTCATAAGAACAGAACAACAAATCGATAGAATTATAAAAGAATGTAATCAAATAGAAAATTGCTTAATACTCTATACAATTGTTGAAACAAAATTAGCTAAATATTTATCAAATAAAAGTGATATGAACAAGATTCCCTGTTTTGGAATTTTGGGAAACCTTATTTTAAGTTTTTCTAAACTGTTGAATCAGAAAGCGATTCATAAACCAAGCGCGCAACATGTTCTTGATGAAGACTATTATAAAAGAATAGAAGCAATTCAATTTACAATGGCTCATGACGATGGAAAAAAAGTAAATGATGTAAATAATGCTGATGTTATTTTGCTTGGTGTAAGCAGAACGAGTAAAACGCCTACCTCAATATACTTGGCTAACAGAGGCTATAAAACAATTAATATACCTTTAGTTCTAGATAATAAAATTCCTAAAGGATTAGAAACAAACAAAAAATCCTGCATAATAGGTTTAGTCGCGGATCCAGAAAGACTTGCTGATATTAGACGTAATAGAGTGGCAATTATGCAAGATAATAATATAAAAGAATACACTGATTTAGAATTTATAAAAAATGAAGTTGAAAACTCAAAAAAAATTTTTAAAAGAAATAATTGGCCAATCATTGATGTAACCAGAAGATCTGTTGAAGAAACAGCTGCTTCAATTTTAAAAATAATTGAAATAAAAAAAAATAGATGAAAATTATACTAGCTTCCAAGAGTGGTGTTAGAAAAAAAATTTTAGATAAATATAAAATTGAAAATGAAGTAATAGTCTCAAACGTAGACGAAGATGAAATTAAATCATCTCTTTTAAGCGAGGGGGCTGGACCTTTAGAAATTTCAAAAAATCTTGCTGAAATCAAATCAATTAAAGTAAGCAAAAGTTACCCTGATCAATTAACACTTGGAGCAGATAGTGTTATCTCGTTAAATAATGAATTAATTAATAAACCAAAATCTAGAAAAGAGGCTTATGAAATTTTAAAAAGATTAAATAATTCTATACATTATCTCATTAGCTCAGTTTGTGTTACAAAAAATGGCTCAATGCTTTGGAATCACTCTGATTCTTCCGAGTTGAAAATGAAAAACCTAGAAGATTCTGAGTTGACTAATTATCTTGAAAAAATTGAAACAAAAACTTTATTAGCTTATGGTGTTTATCAAATAGAAGCAGAGGGATTAAAACTGTTTGAATATATAAAAGGAGATCAGGATTCAATTATGGGTTTACCAATAAAAGATATTATTAAGTATATCGCCCAATACAATAAATGAACAAAGATCATCCAAAAATAAAATTTGGTAAAAAAGGAATTTTACTTGTTAATCTTGGTACACCAGATTCAACTAGTTGGTGGAGTATAAGAAAATATTTAAAAGAATTTCTTTCAGATAGAAGAGTGATTGAAGTTAACCCAATAATTTGGCAAATAATCTTAAACTTATTTATTTTAAATTTTAGACCTTCTAAAACTGCACATGCTTACAAAAAAATATGGTTTAAAGAAACTAACGAGTCCCCCCTTCGTTATTTTACTAGGAATCAATCAGAGAAAATAAAAAAAAAAATTGGTAATGAAAATATAATAATTGACTTTGCAATGCGTTATGGGAATCCCAGTATTAAGTCTAAACTTAATAATCTTAAAAAAGCAGGCTGTGAAAATATAATTATCCTTCCACTTTATCCTCAATACGCTGCTGCGACTACAGCAACAGTTTGCGATGAAGTGTATCGAAATTTAATGCAAATGAGGTGGCAACCAAGTTTACAAATTATTCCACATTATGAAAGTGAACCCTTGTACATTAATGCTCTAGTAAAAAGCATTGAAAGAAAAATGCAAAATATTAACTGGAAGCCAGATCTAATCATTTGTTCTTATCATGGAATACCAAAAAAATATTTTGATAAAGGTGATCCATACCACTGTTATTGTCATAAAACGACAAGGTTAATTAAAGAAAAATTTTCTAAGGTTGAACTGCAGACTACTTTTCAGTCTCGTTTTGGTCCACAAGAGTGGTTAAAGCCTTACACTGATAAAACATTAGAACTTTTACCACACAAAGGAATAAAAAAAATATTAGTATTATGTCCTGGATTTGCTTCTGACTGTGTAGAAACTCTAGAGGAAATTAATATTCTAGGAAAAGATTCTTTTATAAAAAATGGTGGAAAGAATTTTGAGTTAATACCTTGCTTAAACGATAGTAATGATCATATTTTATTACTAGAACAATTAATAAAGAGATATTTATAATAATGAATCTATATTTATTTTTTAAGTCACTCCATTTAATTGCAGTAATATCTTGGATGGCAGGACTGCTATATTTGCCACGTATTTTTGTGTATCACTCCGAGGCTATTGATGAGTCTCAGAAAAAGGTATTTAAAGTTATGGAGAGAAAGTTGTACAATTTTATTATGATGCCTGCGATGTTGCTATCTTGGCTGTTTGGAATTTTATTAATACATAACCTTGGTTTTTCGGTTTTTTTTGAATTATGGATGCAAATAAAAATATTAGGAGTTTTAATATTAACTTTTTATCATTTTACTCTAGGCATGTATTTAAGTGACTTTGCAAATGATAATAATGAAAAAACCTCTAGATTTTTTAGAATATATAACGAAATACCAACAATAATACTAATTATAGTAATTTTTGCAGTTGTATTTAAGCCGCAATAAAGGGTTGTTTTTTTTTGAAAAAGACTTATATTTTTAATACATCCCTCAAATCATAACAATCAAATGAATTTACAAGAATTAAAGTCAAAAAAGCCTGCAGAACTTATTAGTGAAGCTGAAAAACTTGGGATTGAAAATCCTAGTACTTTAAGAAAACAAGAAATACTTTTTGCTATCTTAAAAAAATTAGCAGAGAAGAATGAACAGATAACAGCTACAGGTGTATTAGAAGTATTACAAGATGGTTTTGGTTTTTTAAGAGCTATAGAGTCAAATTATTTGCCTGGTCCCGACGATATTTATGTAAGTCCAAGTCAAATAAGGAGATTTGGATTAAGAACAGGTGACTCTGTAGAGGGTGAAATAAGAGGCCCGAAAGATGCAGAAAGATATTTTGCTCTTTTAAAAGTAAATAAAATTAACTTTGATGAACCAGAAAAAGGAAAAAATAAAATTGCATTTGATAACTTAACGCCACTTTATCCTAATGAAAGAATTAAATTAGAAGTCGAAACAACAAAAATTGAAAAAAAACCAGACAATACTGCTAGATTAATTGATTTGGTAAGTCCAATTGGTAAAGGTCAAAGATCTTTAATTGTGTCTCCTCCTAGAGCAGGAAAAACAATTATTCTTCAGAATATTGCTCAGTCGATAACAGCTAATCATCCCGAATGTTATCTTATGGTTTTATTAATTGATGAAAGACCAGAAGAAGTAACAGATATGCAAAGATCTGTAAAAGGAGAAGTTGTTGCCTCTACTTTTGATGAACCTGCTTCTCGGCACGTGGCTGTTGCTGAAATGGTTATCGAAAAAGCAAAACGATTAGTAGAACATAAGAAAGATGTAGTTATTTTACTAGACTCTATTACTAGGTTGGGAAGGGCTTATAATGCAGTTATACCAAGCTCAGGAAAAGTTTTAACAGGAGGTGTTGATGCTAATGCACTTCAGCGGCCAAAAAGATTTTTTGGGGCAGCGCGTAATATAGAAGAGGGTGGTTCTTTAACAATTATATCTACAGCATTAATAGATACTGGAAGCAGAATGGATGAGGTTATTTTTGAAGAGTTTAAAGGAACAGGAAATTCAGAGTTGATTCTTGATAGAAAAGTTGCGGATAAAAGAATTTACCCTGCGTTAGACATAACTAGATCAGGAACTCGAAGAGAAGAACTTTTGTTTGAAAAAGATGACCTATCAAAAATGAATGTGTTAAGAAGAATTATTAGCCCTATGGGAACAATGGATGGAATAGAGTTCTTAATTTCTAAATTAAAAAATACAAAAAATAATGCTGACTTTTTTGACTCTATGAATAAATCAGCTAATTAAATATCTACTGCAATGTTTGGTTACTAAAATTTACATCATGTAAATAAAAGCTAATGATATTTTCAAGGATTTTAATTTTTTCAACTAAAGATACAGCTTCAAGAAGTTTTTGCTTTTCCTCATTAGCGACTGGAGATATCATTGCTAAAGTATTAATTCTCTGGTTTTGATTAAGCTTCTCAAACTCTTTCCAATTCAGCAAAAGACCATTTCTTTTAAAAAATGTTTTAGCTTTTCCAATCAGTTGTAGTGTGTTTATTTCTTCCTTATTTTCGCGCAAATCATCCTCAAATGATTTGTAGTTCACTTTAAATTCTCGATATAATTTATTATTTTTTACTTCCTCTATAATTTTAAATCTTGTTATTCCAGTCAAATTTATCAATACACGACCATCCTTACTTTTTTGATAGTCACTTATCTTCCCAAGGCAACCAATATTATAAACGGTATTATTTTCTCTTTTAGACTGAACCATACCCATGAGTTTATTATTATCATATGCATCATTAACCAAGTTTAAATATCTTTGCTCAAAAATATTTAAAGGTAAATTAGTTTTTGGAAAATATATAACTCCACTTAATGGAAAAACTGGAATTATATCTGGATAATTTGTCATATATATTTATTATATAAAAAAATTTTGTTAATCGATAGTGACATTTTATAAAGGTTGACCATTTATAAGAGTGTGTAATATACTAATTTCTTTGCGGGCATAGCTCAGTGGTAGAGCGTCTCGTTGCCAACGAGAAGGTCGAGGGTTCGAACCCCTTTGCCCGCTCCATAAATGTTTACATTTTTTAAAAGGAAATTTTTGTTTAATAAAAGATTTGAAGTAAGATTAACTGGTAAAAATTTATAATGTCTGATTTGTCAAAAAAAAAATGTGTTTCTTGTGACGGAGGGACGCCACCTTTTGATATTACTGAAATCCACAAATATCTAAAAAAAGTGGATGGCTGGGACGTAAAAAGCGATGATAAAAAAAGTTTTTTCTTGATAAAAAAATTTATTTTTGAAAATTTTAAACAAAGTCAAATTTTTGTTAACCAAGTTGGCAAAATTGCTGAGGAAGAAAACCATCACCCTGATATTTCTTTTGGCTGGGGTTATTGTAAGGTAAAAATCTTTACTCATGCAATAAAAGGATTAGCAGAAAGTGATTTCATACTGGCTGCGAAAATAGATAATATTTAATTAATGGTTGAAATGTCTAATACCTGTAAAAACCATTTTAACTTTTGCTTTATCTGCAGCATTAATTACTTCTTGATCTCTAATCGATCCTCCTGGTTGAACAATAGTTTTTACACCAGCCTTTATTAATGCAGTGATACCATCAGCGAAAGGAAAAAAAGCATCTGAGGCTGCTACAGAATTTTTAATTTTAGAAGGCTGAAATTGTTTTGCTTTTTGCGTGGCAATCTTGCAACTATCTAAGCGATTAGGTTGCCCAGCGCCGATGCCGATTGTAGAAAAGTTATTACATAAAACAATTGAATTTGATTTTACAAACTTACAAACATTAAAGGCAAATTCAATTTCAGCTATTTCCTTATTATTTGGTTTAAGTTTTGTAACAAATTTTAATTTTTTTCTATCAAAAACCATGCGGTCTTTACTTTGAATTAAAAAGGACCCATCAAAAACTTTGAGAGAAGTAAGATTTTTAAACTTAAATCCTGTTGTATCAATTATTCTTAAATTTTTTTTCTTTTTTAGTATCGTTAAGGACTCTTTTTCAAATCCATTTGCTAAAATAACCTCTAAAAAATTTTTATTAATTTCGGTTGCAATTTTTTTAGTAATTTTAAAGTTACATGCAATTACACCTCCAAACGCGCTGATAGGATCAGATGCAAAAGCATTTTTAAATGAAGTCAAAGGATTTTTATTTTCTGAAATACCGCATGGATTTGTATGTTTAACAATAACGGTTCCAAATTTGTTTAATGATTGTAAAATTTCCAGCGAAGCAAACATATCGTTGTAGTTATTATAACTCAGTTCTTTTCCATGTAATTGAGCAAAGCCAAGAGTTTGATCATGATAATCACTAACATAAATAGAACTTTTCTGGTGAGGATTCTCTCCGTATCTGAGATCTTGTAATTTTTTCCCGAAGATAGTTTTCCTCTCTGGAAAATTAATCTTCAATTTTTTGTTAAACCAATTTGCAATCATTGAGTCATAATAAGCAGTAAGTCCGAATGCTTTTGAAGACATTAATTCTCTAAATCCTAAAGTAGTAGCACCATCATTTTTTTTTATTTCTTTTATCAAATCAATGTAATCATTTTTATTAGTAATGATTGTTACATTGTTAAAATTTTTAGCAGCAGCTCTGACCATTGTAGGCCCACCAATATCAATATTTTCAATTATATTTTTTGAATTATTTGTATTAGATACGACTTTTTGAAAAGGATAAAAATTTACGACGATTAGATCTATAGGTGGAAAATTTTGTTTGGACATTTCATTTTGATGTCGTTTATTTTGTCTGTCGTGTAAAATTCCAGCATGTATTTTAGGATGTAATGTTTTTACTCTACCATCCAACATTTCCTTAAAGCCGGTATATTTTTCTAGTTCGACGCAATTGTAACCTAGTTTTTTTATAGATGTATAGGTACCTCCTGAACTAATAATTTGAATGTTAAAGTTTTTAAGAACCTTTAACAAGGATGAGAGATTTCCTTTATCTGATACAGATATAAGTGCGTTCTTAATTTTTGTTTTCATTACTAAATACTTTTTTTGATTTCCCAATTAAAAGATTTATTTTTATTAACTAAATTACCACCAATAGTTATACAAGCACTATCTAATATTTTTTTCCCACCGAGAAATATACTTTTTTCAATTTCCAAAGTTTCATTACTAACGGTAAATAGTAATGATTTATTTTTTGATATTTGTATAAGCGCACCATTTCCACCCATAGTTTTCACAACAGCCAACTCTGGATTTATATGAAATCTAAATACATATCTTATAGGAGTCCCGTCCTTTTTTTTAATGATATGATCAATTCCTTTTATATAATTATTTTCTTTATCATAGTAAATTTCTCTTTTATGTGTGCATCCAAAATTTTTCTCATAACCATTATGTGATGCAGAACAACCCTTAAAATTTTTTTCATTGTAAAAATTTATATCGTAAATTTTAAAAGCATTTTTTATAGAGTTTCCGAATATTTTATTAATTAATTTATTACGCTCAAATGTTGTTACAGAAGTATCATTTAAAGTTAAGGTAGTTTGACAAGCTGTTAACCTGCTTAACAATTCGGCCTTTCTTGAAATATTGTTACCAAAACCTGAATTTGATATAATTTTTAATCCGTCTAAAAAATACTCAAAAGATAAAGGACCAGATTGATAACATTTAGAAAAGTTTTTTTTTGGAGGACGACCTACATCAAAAAAGACTACATGATTTTTTTGTCTTATTTTAAATAGGCCACCAACAACGTCTTCTGATTTTTTATCCTTGTAATTTGGTAATAGAAATTCATCTAATTGATTTATACGATTTTCAGATGCCCCATTAAATAATGGTAGATGATTGTTAGGATATTTAATAAAATTTAAACAAAAAATATTTTTTTCAATTATGTTTTCTAAAAATTCAGGAACATACTTTTGAGCATCTTTAATATTTTCTCTGCAAAAAATAAGATATTTTGTAGAAAATAATAAATCGTTTGGATTTCGAGATAGTGGAAAACCATCTTTATCAAAAAATTTTTTTACACAATTTTCGAGCTCTTTAATCCCAAGATTAAAATTAGCTTCATATTCTTTAAATACTAAACCTGAAACTATTAAAGCTGTAAAAATTTCAATTTTTACTAAATAATCTTTCTCAAATTTTATATTTTTTTTTAAGTGATTAGTTTGTGAAATAATACAACTTAGAAAATTTCGTTTAAAGGCAAAATTTGCATTATCTAAGATTATATCAATATTTAAAATCCAACTTATAATTCTTGAACTTAATGTTGACGTGTTCCAAATGTTTCTTTTGTAGTTGGAATTTTTTAAAAGCCAAATATAAATAATTTTTTTTATATTTTTATTATCTGTTTTACGGTCGACCAAATTTAACCAAAGAAAATTATGTAATTCTATTGAGTTCTTTCTTTTATTTTCTATCCAAAATAAATTTGGATTTACTTCACTTATTTTAAAAGTTTCACCTTTATAATCTTTAATAATTGAAAGTAGAAAAGGATTAGGATTATAGTAAATTTGTTGAGGTACTTTGGTTCTCAAAGTTTTATTGTATCGATTAGAGGTAAAATAAATTTTTTTTAAGAATTTAATAAAAGTGATTTGAAGAGCTATTAAGTAAAAATAAATATTACTTAATCCTAACATTTTCTAATTATTTCTAAGAATTTCTATGTTTTTTTTAAGGTCGCCCTTATTTTCTTTAAAGACTGTTGACCCTGAAACTAATATGTTTGCTCCTGCCTTTTTAGCTTTTGTACAATTCTCAAAATTTATTCCGCCATCAATTTCAATGTCTACAGCCAAATTTTTTTTGGTTATTATTTCTTTTAACTTTTTCGTTTTATTCAAAACTTCTGGTATAAACTTTTGACCACCAAAACCTGGCTCTACACTCATAATTAGAACAAGATCTATTTTATCTAAAAAACTTTCGATTAGTTTTATGTCTGACCTCGGTTTTAATGAAATTCCAACTTTTTTATTTACATCTTTTATTAACTCAATTGTTTTTGAAATATCAGGGGTGGCTTCAGGGTGAAAAGTAATTATATCAGCGCCAGCAGCGGCAAAGTCTTTTATAAAATTATCAACAGGAGATATCATTAAATGAACATCAAATGTTTTGGATGTGAGCGGTCTAAGTTTTTTTATAACTTCAGGCCCGATAGAAAGATTTGGGACAAAATGCCCATCCATAACATCAATGTGTATGTAATCTGCACCAGCTTTTTCAAGAGAGATTACCTCACTACCAAGTTTACTAAAATCAGCGGATAAAATAGATGGAGAAATTTTAATCATATCACTCATTATCTTACTTATATTTAATACAAAAACTTTGTCAAAAAAATTAAAACTTAATTAAATAATCGATACAATTGTCTAGAAAAATCACTTTCCAGTGGAAATGCTAACATGCCCCAGACATCGTAACCAAGAAGGTATGGCATTGCATAAAACCTAAATAAGTAGAAAAACCACGCAACATATAATGCAATAAACGGTCCAAATAGAAAACTTGGAGTGATAAATTTAAATAAATTTATAATAGGATTAGTATATTGAACAAAAACCCTCATGAAAAAAAAGGTGGAGTCCTCTTTTTGAAAAATATTCATGAATGCTCGGCCTATTAAAGTCCACATTATCGTACCAAGAATATAATCTAAAACAATTGCCCAAGTTGGTATCATACTTTTGAAGATATCATGATTTAGTTAAAAAAAAAGGGGCGAAAAAATCGCCCCTTCTAATTTTAAATAGTTAGTTACTATTGTTTACCAAGGATTGGTTTACCTGTTGGTATTCTAGTATCATCTACCATTTTTTGTATAGATGGACTTGGCTCTTTAGTCATTAAACTAACGACAACCATTACAACTAAACAAATTGGAGCTCCAATTAAACCAAATCTTAAGTGATCAATACCTAAGATTGGAGTATTAGTTACACCCCAAATAGCATTTGAGAATTTAGGATATACCCACAATAAGTAGAATAATCCTGAACCAATTCCCGCTAGGATACCGGCAATTGCACCTTCTCTAGTAGCTCTCTTCCACCATACACCAAGTACAAGTGGGAAGAATAAGCCAGACATTGCAAAGTCGAATGCCCAAGCTACAGAACCTAAGATACTTGTTAACCTGAATGAGGCTATATAAGCACCGGCAGCTCCGATTATTACTAGAAGTACACGAGCAACTAAAAGTCTTTTAGCGGTATCAGCTTTTGGATCTATGATTTTGTAGTAAATATCATGAGATAAAGCATTTGATATCGCAAGTACAAGACCAT
>Ga0209666_1000635_pt1 | contig 26833 bp, 14 predicted proteins | sample SaaInlV_125m_DNA_FD_184679 | JGI IMG/M metagenome (GOLD analysis project Ga0209666, IMG submission 184679) | Marine microbial communities from expanding oxygen minimum zones in the Saanich Inlet - Saanich Inlet SI037_S3LV_10m_DNA (SPAdes)... | ecosystem: Environmental > Aquatic > Marine >...
GCAAATCAGCGTCCAGCGGTGGAAAACAGTACACCCATAATGTTAAAGGCTAATGGCAAAGAAAATTAAAATTGATATTGAAGTCAATGGCAAGATGCAAAAAGCCACTGTCAGCACTAAAAAGCTGCGAACTGCGCTAGAGGGTGTAGATAAGTCTCAAAAGAAGGTTGGTGAAAGCGCTCAAACTACTGATCGAAGAATTAAAGGAGCTGCGCAAGCCTCTGCAAACGGCACAAAAAACTTCTCTAAAATGGCGCAAGGAATTAGTGGAGGCCTTGTTCCTGCGTATGCTACTTTAGCTGCTCAGATATTTGCTGTTAGTGCCGTGTTTCAGTTTTTAAAAGATGCCAGTGATGTATCTAATCTTATAGCAGGTCAAGAAGCCCTTGCAGCTACAACAGGTGTAGCATACAAAACTATAAGCCAAGGAATAAAAGATGCTACTGATGGGCAACTTTCTTATATTGAAGCCTCTAAGGCGGCAGCAATTGGAACCGCGTCTGGACTATCTCCGTCTCAACTAAATGACTTAGGGGCCGCAGCTAAGAATGCCTCGATTGTTTTAGGAAGAGATCTTGTGGACTCTTTTAACCGACTTATTCGTGGTGTAACAAAAGCTGAGCCCGAGCTTTTAGATGAATTAGGTATTATTCTTAGACTAGATCCAGCTATTGAAAAGTACAAAAATGCTTTAAATATTACGGGCAGAGAGCTTACATCTTTTGAAAGAACTCAAGCAGTTACTAACGAAGTATTAACACAGGCCGAAAGAAAGTTTGGCGCTATTGAAGCGATAATGGATCCAAGCGCTGCTTCCTTAAACAGATTTTTAGTTAGTTTCGAGGAACTTATAAATGTCATTAAAAAAGATGTAATTCAAATTCTTAGGCCTGTATTTGATTTTTTAAGTTCTAATACAACCGCTTTAACAGCAGCACTTGGGCTTCTTGCATTACCTATTATTAAGTCTATTCTTCCATCTTTTAAAGACATGGGAGACGGTGCTGCAGCTAGTTTAAAGAAACAAAATCAAGCTTTAGAACGTTACGAAAAGCAAGTCAATAAAGCCAAGCTTAAGACAGAAGAATTTGGAAAAACTCTTGCCCAAAGAAATGCAGATGCAATTAAAACGTCAAAGGCATTACTAGGACCGCAGCCTAAGAGTAAAAAGGGAGGCGCCGGAGCCGACTTCTTACTCGGCACCCATGATAATGCAACAGCAAAAAGAAATGCGGATAAAATACTTACAAACGCTCAAAGGGATATAGATAATCATGGGGCTGTAATAACAGGAAAGTTAAAAGGATTTAATGCACAACAAGTAGCAGATTTAAGAGCCTCTTATAATACCAGAGTTGCTACTATAAAAGGAAATGAAAAAGTTCACGGGGTTTCCATAGCAAAAATGAAAGCACACTTAAAGTTGTATGGATTACAAGTTAAAAGTACTTTCAGCGCCGCAAGGGTTGCTGTAGTGGGTTTTGCCGCTACAGCAGCAACTGCCATGGCAACTCTTTCTGCCGCAATGGGTTGGATTGGATTAATTGCCTTAGCGGCTTCTATGATGTACGAGCTTTACAGGTACCTTAATCCTATACCCGAAGAGATAAGAAAAGCTAAAGAAGAGATGGAATCTTTTGAAGAGAAAATTAGAGGGGTTAACGAGGAGTTGACCAAAACTGTAGATCTTATGGGTACTAACCTTCTTGGAGTATCCGAAGCAGTAGTAGCCTCTGGTAATGCTTTAAACAGTACTGATTTAATTAACAGTGTAATAGCTTTTGAAAACTTAGATAGGGCAATAGACCCAGAGCTATATGATAAAGCAAAAAAAGAACTAAATAATACTTTTAATATTGCCGCAAAACTTGCCCCCGAGATAGAAGAGCTTGCGGCTGCGTTTAAAGAATCGAGCTCCTTAACAGGAGACCAAAAACAATCTTTAAGTAAAGTTATAGAAGAGTATGTTACGGCCTCGACATCAATACAAGGAATGACAGAAGCGCTACAAAATTTAGATGCAGCAATGCTAGATGTTGGAGCCACCATACAAGTTAGTCCGTTTGCTAGACTAGGAGCAGTTGCTCAAACTGCGGCAGACTTGAGCAATAGCGCTCTTCCTAGAATGCGTGAGCAGGCCAAGGAGCGTATAGACACAGCTTTTGAAACGATAATATCTGCGAGCGACCCAGGCAGAAAAGGGCTTAAAGAGGCCGCTGAAGCCGCGATCAAAGGTGCCCAGAAAGAGCTTGATAATTTTATAGTACAGAATCAATATTTAAATGAACTTGCTCTTGAGTATAAAAAAGTTCAAGAAACGATATTTAGCTTGGAAAAGGCAAAGTCAACTGCTAATAAAGATTTTGCAAAAAATCAAACAGCAGGTTTAACATTTGCCGACAAGATAAAAAATGTAGAAAATGAAAGATTGCTAATTATACCTCGAGCGGTTAAAGCTCTTAATACCCAAATAGCTGCTCAAGCAGCCTTTAACGCTGCCTCAAGTGTTGGAGACGCAGATAGAATAGCCGCCGCTAAGGTTGCTTTGCAGCTCGCTACTGACGAGCTAGAAACTCTGGGGTATCAACTCGCAACAGAGGAAGAAATAAGAAAAAGAAAAATTGCGAATCTTGAGTTCCAAGCTATATCAACAAACCTACAAGAGGCAAAAGACCTTTTAACCGCGCAGCAAAGCATAACTCGAGAAATTGAAAAACAGCGCACCGTAGAAGAGCAAAGACGGGCTAGGGCAAATAGAAATTTAGAAAACGAAATGAAGGATCGTCTGGCACAGCAAGAAAGAAGTCCTTTTGGTTATATAGATAAAGAAAGAAGAGAGCTACAAGCTCGCATTGAGTTAGAGACAGAACTTATTGCACAAAAAGAAGCACTAATTGAACAAGAAATAGAAACAAAACAAAAGCTAATAGGGATGGAGTACGATCTTCTAGAGAATCAATTTAAACTTGAAAAAGCTAAATTAGATAGGCTTGCAAAAACTTCTGACGATCCAGAGATACGCAGCTCGGCCCAAGAGCTATCTAATACAATAGGAACTGATATTCTAGGTCCTGGAGGCGCACTAGCGACAAATGAAGCTGCTGCACTATCAGAGGCCGAGGCAGGAATGCGACAAGCTTTGTCAGATATGATTAGAAACAGGGACAATCTTCTACTAATGAAAGAAGACCTTACTGATATTAATGTTTTAAGTGATGGAGTTGCTAAAAGTTTTGAAGAGGGAATGGCAACCGCCTTTACTTCTATACTTGATGGCACTGCGAAAGCAAAAGATGCCTTTGCAAATATGGCTAAATCAATTTTACAGTATATTATACAAATGACAGTAAAAATGTTAATCTTTCGTGCGATAAGTGGTTTGTTTGGGCAGCCTTCGGGCGGAATTCCTACAAATGTTACAAATGCTGGAGGAGGTTTAACTAGTGCTGTCGACCCTACATCTTTCAATATACCTGCTTTTAGTGGTTCAGGTAGAACCGGCGGCATATTTAGCGAAGGCAAAAAGATGCCTGGATACTCAGCAGGAGGCATAGCAAGAGGTTCACAAGCAGGCTATCCTGCAATGCTTCACGGAACGGAAGCTGTAGTTCCTCTTCCGAACGGGCGATCTATTCCTGTTCAGATGTCTGGAGCTGGTCAAGAAAATAACGTAACTGTAAATGTCGCAGTAGACAATCAAGGGGCTTCAAACACTAACACTCAGAGCAACGGGGCACAGGCAGAAAAACTTGGTGTTGCAATATCTGAAGCTGTTAAGAAAGAACTATTAAATCAAAAGAGAGTAGGGGGAATGCTTAGCCCCTATGGAGTAGCTTAATGCCACAGTTTCAGTTTATAATTGCACAAAATGATATTGCTTCAGGAGACCCTTCCTCGAATGTAACTGTAGTAGCTGACCGAGGTTTAGCTAGAGAATCCGTGCAACGAGTTCTAACAGCTAAGTTTGGGGACGGTTACGAGCAGAGAGTTTTAGACGGCACCAACACAAAGCTAGACGTATTTACAATTTCTTTTAATAATCGTACTGCGGCAGACATTAATCGTATAGCTGCTTTTTTTGATGTAAAAGCTGGAAAGAGTTTTACTTTTACGGTCACTGACCATAGCGGGGACACTGCAATAAAAGTTGTCTGTGAATCTTACAATATTACTTATATAACTGATTCTTTTCATAATTTAAACTGTACACTTAGACGAGTATATGAGCCATGACAGACTTAATTGATACAGTACAGCTACAGGAAACAGATGATGCTGTAATTCATTTGTTTGATGTACGCCTGCCTAGTGGAACTGTAGTATATTTGACAAATGGGCTAGAGGGAGGAGCTACTAATATATACTTCCCTCAAAAAACTCTAGACGATGATTCGAACTCTGCAACTTATAATAAATACCCTTTAAAAGAGTACGTTGCAATTCCTATTGAAATATCAGGTATAGCTGCAGAAGCCTCCGGCCCTATGGCACGGCCTACATTATCTATAGCAAATATTCCCGTGCTTGCTAGAACTCTTGTTTCTGATGGTGACGGTACTGCCGACGAAACTTTAATGGAAAACATTATTTCAGCAGAAGGAATTGAAAGCAACGTAGACTTGTTAGACTCGAGAATTACTTACAGAAAAACTTTATTAAGCTATGCCTACGCCTCTACAGACACAGCACCCTCTACCCCACCTGTTGAATTTCCTACAGAAACATACCTTATAGATAGAGTAGGTCAAGAGAACCAACTATCTGTACAGTTTGAGCTAGCGAGCCCTTTTGATATTGAAGGAGTAGTTGTTCCTGGACGCATAGTTGTGGGAAAGTATTGTCCTTGGAGGTACCAAGGCTATAGTATATCAAGAGATGGTGGTTGTAACTGGCCCTTGAACAGCAACGGACGCTTTTATGACATAAATAATGATGTTATTACAAAAAACATCGGCGTAATTGCTACATATTCTGCTAGTAACACCTATTCTCTGGGAGCTACAGTTAAGACAATAGTTAGCAGCCATACAAAAATTTGGAAGGCTCTTCGTACTGTACCCACAAACAGGCCTCCAGAAACTAGTGGTGCGTACTGGGAAAGACTTGATGTTTGCTCAAAGACTATAAGAGGGTGCAAGGTTAGGTTTCAGGGAAATGCGACCGATGATATTCTTGATACTTCATTTGCTTTACCATTTGGAGGGTTCCCCGGAACGAAGAAGTTTAAATGATAGAAGAAATACAGAATCACTTAGAGGCTGAATACCCTCGAGAAGCTTGTGGCGTGATCGGAATTGTAAAAGGAAAGAAAAAGTACTTTCCTTGTGAAAATGTAGCAGAGTCAGATGAAGACTTTATAATGTCATCTTCAGACTACTTTAAGATAAAGAAACAAGCAGATATTTTTGCAATTGTACATAGTCACCCAGATGCCGAATGTACTCCAAGCACAAATGACATTAATGCTTGTAATGCTTTAGGAGTACCTTACTATATTTTTAGCTATCCTGAGATGAATTTACACGTACAAGAGCCAGAAAAAAATTTCAATCCCTTAATTGGTAGAGAGTATAAGTTTGGTACACAAGATTGTTTTGAAGCCGCAAGAGATTGGCTTGCTTCAAAAGGAATTCACATACCTGCTCGTGCTCCTTTTGAGGACGACTGGTGGGATAAAGGGTTAAACTACTTTACGCCCGAAGCTATAGAAAAATGGGGGCTTACAAAGGTAGAAAGCCCAGAACCAAATGATGTATTAATTTTTCAAGTACAACACGATGTACCAGACCACTGTGGTATTTACTTAGGCAATGATATATTTTTTCATCACGCAGAAAACAGACTTTCTTGTAGGGACTCAATTATTCCCTTTTGGCATAAAAAGATTGTAGGAATTTATAGATATGTTACGTAATGTATACTTAGACGGAGAACTTGGCGAGAAGTACGGCAGTAACTTAAAAATGCGCGCGTCTTCTGTGGCTGATGTTTTTAAATGTATTGCAGGAAATGACCCAAAATTTCAAATGTATTTGAAGGACTGCACAGAGAAAAACATAGGCTTTATGTGCGAAGTACAAGGAACCCCTCTAAAAGACGATAGAGAGCTTTTACTCAACTTTCAAGAAGGAGATATGTATATATCTCCTCAACCCATGGGGTCAAAAAGTGGGGGAGCAAAAATATTCGCCGCTATTATTGCTGCTGCAATAATTTATGTTACAGGAGGCTTCGCAACGCCCGCTGTCGGCGGCTGGGCAGTTAATATTGGTGGCGGTCTTACGGGGTGGGGAGCTGCCGCAATTAGTGCTACAGCAAGTTTAGCACTGTCAGGTATTCAACAAATGATGCTGCCCGACCCTTCTACAGATACTCAAGATGAAAGCTATTTATTCCAAGGAAGTGGACAGACTATGGTAGAAGGAGACCCTGTACCTTTACTATACGGAGAACTAAGAATACCAGGAAGACCTGTTAGTATGGTAGTTAGGAACCAAGGCGGCTATTTCTACAATGATAGCGTGCCCGGAGGCGCAAGCCCTGATGGGGGCGGCGGGTCTCACGGAGGAACATATAATCCAGGAGATGGCGGCGGCGGCCAAGACGAGAATGGTGACATGAAAGATACCGGCCAATCTGCGCCAGGAGGACCATAATGACTGGTTTTTTAACTGACAGTAATGGATTTAATGTTGGCGGATTAGACCGCAATCTATTTAATACACTCCAAAGCTCAACTTCTTCATATCAAGGAGCTACAGCGCAGAATGTAGGTATTACAGATATTTTGTGCGAAGGCCCAATAGCAGGACTTGTTGGCGGCACTAGTGGTGTATATTTAAATGATAATCCTATTACTGATGAATCAACCTCTTCTTCTTTTACCCCTGGAGCTTTAAGTGCGGCTACTATTACGTTTGATGGCACCTCAGCAACAGGAACTTTGTCTGCGGGCTTTTTTGTTCCGGGTTTTATACAAAATACGAGTAATATTAGAACTCTAAGATTATTTCAGCTAGAAGAAGCAGTAACTACAACTGTGAGCACAAACAGTCTTGGTATAGTAGAAGTATCTTGTGTTGCAAACAGTGGAACTCCCTTTACGGAGGCAGACTGGGCAAGTGCTTATGATAATGGCAAAATGACAGAGCTAGTCAATCCGGGAGTAGTAGACAAGTTTGGATTATCGTATTTTGTTAACTCAACTACAATGATGTTTCAGCCTCCCGGCTGGGGAAACGAAGCAGACTTTCCTGATGCGAATAGCTACCTACTGCGTAGCTGGACTAAACACAATATTGTGGGTACTACAACCGACACAACTATAACAGTGGATGCGGGAAGCCTTTCGGGGATTCCCCCAGCAGGTACTTATAAATTTATAGCTATTACTAATAAGCTTACTTATGATGTTAACTATGACGCTGCCCTTGCTTTAACGCAGTCTCAGAACACTCTTACAAAGTATGACAATTTACAATTTGATATAAAACTAGGGAGAAACCCCACTAGCGAAAGATCCTTTAATTCTTTTGGAGACGCAGATGGAGGCTCTTCTTCTATTATTGGAAGTGTGTCAGGAATTAACTTAACAGAATTAAAACAACTAACAACTGTTTCTGCGAATAGTTTAAATGTAACTCTTTTAGATAGCGATGCTACCTCTTACCCCGAAAACCAGCACACAGATAGAAATAATTCTCCTACTATTCTAGACTCTGCTGATTTTGGACTAGACTCTTCGTCTAAACTATTGGAAGCAGATGAGATTTATTATAATATTCAGTATCCTTCGCTTAAATCTAATAACTTTGGTGAAAGTGGCAATAGTGAAGATGCTTACGCTTTTTACCTAATGGAAATTTCACTAAAAAGAAATGGAGTATTTGGAGACTATGAACATATTTTTCCTAATATCAATCCAACCTATATTAAGCACAAAGGGTTTACAACTGCACCAGTAAACTTTGAGCACAGAATTAATCTTGATGTGTATAGACCTTTTGATGATTTTAAAGTTAGAATTATACGAGTAACTCGTCATATAGGGCTCTCAGTAACTTCAACAGGCACCAATGATGGGCGCCCTGACAGAAAGAAATGGCAGCTTGCAGCAACTGCAAATATTACACAGTTAGGTGCTATAATTAAAGATAGGTTTACTTTTCCATATACAGCGGCTACACAATTGCAATTTTCTAGTAGAGACTTTAAAGGTGTTCCTAAAAGAAGTTTTCATCTAAGAGGTAAATTAGTTTCTATTCCGGACACCTATACTCCTAGAGAGTACTCTGCTTCTGGAAAAGCAGAGTATGAGCAGTTTTGGGGAGGAGAATTTAAAAATATTAAGTACTATACAGATAACCCTGCTTGGATTTTTCTCGATCTATTGTTAAACACGTCTTATGGGGCAGGAAAGTACTTATTTCTTTCTGATATAGACATTTACGCTTTATATAGAATCTCAAAGTATTGTGATGAGCTTGTAGAAGATGGTAAGACGGTTAACGCTACAGACCTTAAACTTGGCGAGTACTACAAAATTAAAACAGTAGGTGATACTACTTTTACAAATCACGGCTCTTCTGCAAATACTGTTAATACAGAATTTCGTGCAACTTCTGTAGGTACAGGAACGGGTACAGTCTGTGGGCTAGAGCCTAGGTATCGAGCAAATATTTATCTTACAAAAGCTACTGACGTTTACAAAGTTTTAAAAGATATGGCAACTATCTTTACAGGTTTAATATACTGGATGGATAGTAAAATTACTGTAGTACAAGACGTTGCTCAAGACGCTGTTTATTCTTTTTCACAAGCAAACGTTATTGATGGCTCTTTTATATATGAAAGCACGGGGTCGCGCACTCGAGTAAATCAAGTCATTGTCACATGGAATGACCCTGAGTTAAACTATGAACCAGTACCTTTAATTGTAGAAGATCCCGAAGCCATCTCAAGACAAAATAAACTAATTACTCAGGCTGCTGTAGCATTTGGCTGCACTTCTGAAGGTCAGGCTACACGTCTTGGAAAATGGAAGCTATGGACTGCTCAAAATCAAAATGAAGTTGTAAGTTTCAGTACTGCACTTGCCGCTGGCTTTTTGAAGCCTGGCGACATAATTAATATAACAGACAATAAGCGTACAGGTATTCAGTACAGCGGTAGAACTTCCGCAGCAAACAGCACAACTTTGACGTTTGATAGGAGTGTTACTTTTAACTCAGGGACAACTTATGAGTTAAGCACTCTTGTAACTGCTCCCGCTGCATTTTACACTGGACAGTCCTCTATAACTATTAATAGTAATACTTATAATCAAGGAGACAGAGTACCAGAAGCTTTTGTCTACAGTGGAGGGTCTTTTTCTTTAACAGCTTTGGACACAGAAGAAAAAACGTCCAATGCTTTCTTAGACTCGGCAGGTGCTACAGAACTTGTAACAAGTTGGAAAGAATACACGTATGTGCAAGCAAATACAGTCACAAATCCCGGCGCAGCTGCAAATCAAGTAACTATTGCTTCTTCTGGAACTTTTGGCGTGACTCCCGCCGTAAATAGTGTATGGGCTTTGAGAGAGATTGATAGTGATGGGCTAGATATAAGCGGGTCTAAAAAACTATACAGAATTTTATCAGTAGCTCAGAGCGCCTCAAATATTTACAATATTACTGGAGTAGAGCACTCTAATGAAAAGTATGAAGAAGTTGAGAGAAGGTACGAAGTAGGAGTTACTCCCGTATCAACCTTCGATGAGCAAGAGCCCCAAGAAATTCCTTCTGTACAAAATTTAACTGTTTCAAAGACAGACCTAGATAATGGAAACAGGCAACTTACTGTGAGATGGGACGCCCCCACTGACTTTGCTAGAGTAGACCACTATGAAATTGCTCATAATATTAGCGATGATCCTCGAGGAAACCCGGTGCTAGTAGGAGATCGCACAGCTGATTTTGTTGTATCTTCTACCGCCACTTATGAGTTTAGAGTTAGAACTGTGTCTTCTTCAGGAAATAAATCGCCTTATACTATAATAGTTATTTCTCTAGGAGAGGAGGATGATATTATTTTAAGTGCAGATAGAGTGCATGGAATTGTGAAAGGTATAATATCAGATAATACTACTTCTTTATCTTCTGATGGTAATAGCTACGGCTTTGAAAATGCGAATGCGGTAGTTTCTTCTAATGCGGCCCCTGCTGATCCGGTAACTATTACAACTCAGTCCATAAATGTATCAAACGCCCCTGCAGGTAGAGAGACTTGGATTTATTTTGACCATAGTGCGGCAAGTATTGGGCTTTATGAGTGGAATACAGATATACTGAATGGAAGGGGGTTTTGGAGAAATATTGGAACCGGCTCCGGAGGCCAAACAGAGTTTGTAGAAATTGGCGCTGTAGATAGTCAACCCCTTACACCCTCTATTATACAGGATCTAGACGGTCAATTTTCTACACACTTTGTACCCGGCGATATAATAGTATTTAAGGCAGATCTACCTACTGTTGCGTCTCCTGCTGTATTCTCAGCAGTAGCTCTAAGTGCAATTGCGGCACAATCAATTTTAATAGACACTGTTTTTGAGTCTTCGCTTGTTGGATTAAAAATATGGAAACTCGCTTTTAGGCCAGATCCTGCAAAAGACGCTTTAGTAGTGCGTTTACAAGGAGACCAATAATGGCTATAGTAGTAGGGCCGCCCTTAGTTACTCTTGACCTTACAATAGGTCAAGTGGAGAACTTAAATCCACAAGGCCAGGCCCAGAGTGGGATTAATACAGGCGTAACTTTAAACACTGCAGATACGGGCATCACTTTAAGCTCTGGTGGAGTAATTAAAGGAGGTCAAACTGCATTTAATACAGGTAATGGGTTCTTTTTAGGGTACACAGGTGCACAGTATAAAGTTAGCATTGGCGACCCAAGCGGGGATAACCTAACTTGGGACGGGGCAGATTTAACTATTACTGCAGATGCCGGAACGATTTCAGGCGACCTTACTGTTAATGGAAACTTTACCGTAAATGGTACCACTACTACTTTAAATACAGCTACATTAGATGTAGAAGATAAAAATATTACTCTAAACTACGGTTCAGGAGATACTTCTTCTACTGCTAATGGGGCAGGAATTACTATACAAGACGCAGTAAGTAACACTACTGATGCGTCCATACTTTGGAATGGGGCAACAGATGCATTTGACTTTAGTAACTCTGTTAATGTAACTGGTAATATTGTTGTATCAGGTACTGTGGATGGCAGAGACTTGGCTACAGACGGTACTAAGCTAGATAATGTTGAAGCCAACGCAGACGTAACCGACGCAACCAATGTTACAGCCGCTGGTGCCTTGATGGACTCAGAGGTTACTAACCTTGCACAGGTTAAGGCTTTTGACTCTTCTGACTATGCTACTGCCGCACAAGGTACTACTGCGGACTCTGCTTTGCAAAACGTAGTAGAAGACACTACACCACAGCTTGGTGGTGATCTTGCGTCTAACGGTAATGACATTTTGTTTGCAGACACTGACAAGGCTATCTTCGGTGCTGGCTCTGACCTACAGCTATATCACTCAGGTAGCCACAGTTACATTATTGATAACGGAACTGGCGACTTAAAAATTTATGGCGCAAATATAGAAATAGGCAATACTTCTGGTGTTAAAAACCTGTTTGCAACAAGCGGCGGAGCAACAACTCTTTATTATAATAATGCCCCCAAACTAGCCACAGGGAACACAGGCATCGACGTTACTGGCACAGCCACGATGGATGGTTTGACTGTTGATGGAACAATCGCTTCCCCTTCTATAATAAAAATCAGTAATTCTGGAGGAACATGGACTTCAGGTGATGAAATAGGGCGTATTCAATTCTATTCCGCAGACGGTAGTGGTATTGGTGCACATGAAGCGGCGTCTATACGAGCGGTAACTAATCAAGGCGGCGTTCAAACAGACGGTACATTAGAGTTCTGGCGCAGTCCCTATAACTCATCAGTAGTTAAGGCTTTAGAAATAGACGGGCCAACAGGCGACATCAGCTTTTACGAAGACACTGGCACGACTGCGAAGTTCTTCTGGGATAGTTCTGCGGAGTCTTTGGGTATTGGTACTACTCCAGACGCTGCTACTGTGTTGCATGTACAGGCTACAGAGCCGCAAGTTCTTATTAGCGATGCTTCTCTACCGCTCCAGAGGTTTATGGCTTTTGATGTTGGTTTAGCCGCTGACGAAGACACACATTTCATTACTGTAGACCAAGCTGATGCTTTAGCCTTTGGTGAAAAACTTAATGGTGATGACCGTGTTATTGAAAATGAGTGGATGCGGATAACCAATGCAGGCTCGGTTGGAATCGGCACGGACGCCCCACAAGCTCTGACACACATATACACCGAATCTGCAATCAACACAGCAGACACACTGCTTAAGCTAACAAACGTGGGCAACACTGCGCGTTATGTAGGTTTCCAAGCTCAACGTGATAACGCTTCTGGACAAGGGTTGAATGTCTTAATCACGAAAACAGACGCTTCTGTTGTTAATGCTTTAACAATAGACACTTCTGCCAATGTTGGTATTGGTACTAGCAGTCCAACAAATCTTTTAGACGTTTCAGGCGCACAAGGGTCAGGCGGTATTTCTGCAAGAGTTTTAAATACAAATGCGACAAGCGCAACAACGTATGCAGAATTAAAATTAGAAACAGGTTTAAGCACTGGCGCAATACGAGAATACAGTGGTTCAGGTAGTGCGGGTTATATGGCCTTTCATAACGAAGGCACAGAAGGCATGCGCATCGACTCATCAGGCAATTTGCTCGTAAACGGCACAAACCCTACTGCAAAACTGGTCGTTGACGGAGATGCCAACGCCTACACCGCTCGATTTAACTCTAGTACTACAGGAGGTCAAGCGTTTGGTACTCGCATAAGAGCAGGAACCAGTTCCTCTGATTATGCTTTGCTTGTAGAAAATACTAGTGCGGCATCAATGCTTGCTGTTCGTGGTGATGGAAATGTTGGTATTGGCACTAGCACTCCACAGGCATCTATACACACTACAGGTGATGCCATAATTGGCACAGCCACCCACGGCACCTCTTATGAAGGTGTATTACAGATTGCTGATGGCGCTGTGAATGAAAGAACTGTTGTTCTTATTTACAACAACCACCCAGACCAGTTTATGAAGTTAGGTCAGGATGTGAACACAGCATTTATTGGCAGAGATCAAGCAGACGAGTTTGCTGTTGGTGTATTTGATAACGCCGCAGATACAACACTGTCCAAGCAGTTTGTTATAGATGCTAGCGGCAATGTGCTAATTGGTAAGTCAAATGCGGCTATCGCTGGAGCAGGTACTGCAATTCTTTCCTCAGGAACACACAACGTAACAGTTGACGGGGACACTACGCTTCAATTAAACCGTTTAAGTTCACCCGGTCCAATCGCTACATTTTTTGCGGACGGCGGCACAGTCGGTAGTATTGGTACTTTAAATTCTGCTTTGACAATTGGAACCGGCGATACAGGCATTCAATTTAACGCAGATAACAACGCTGTAATACCGCACAACATCACCACTGGCGCAAACGTAGACGCTAGTATTGATATTGGCTATAGCAGTGGCGGAACCAATAGACGCTTCAAAGACCTTTACCTGTCAGGCGGTGTTGTCTTTGGTGCTACTGGCGGCAACGTCTCAAGCAAGACGCTGGATGACTATGAAGAAGGAACGTTTACAGGAGCAGTTGCTGATGCTTCAAGTGGAGGAAATGAAAGCTCTTCAGTTTTAAGAGGAACATACGTCAAAATTGGAGCAGTTGTGTATGTTCAGTTTAACGTATCAAATATAAGCACCACAGGAATGACTGCTGGTAATGATGTGTTTATTACTGGGCTACCGTTTGCTACAAAGTCTGTATCCGGCACCGCTAAATATACCGGAACAGCCAACTTGAGCGTAGTGACGTTTGAACAAACTCCCTTTATGCAAGTAAATGAAGGGGAGACATACGTAAAAATACTAGAAGTCAGAAGTGGGGCAGGTAACGATGCTGTTGTTGTTTCTCAGCTTTCTTCTGGTGCATCAGATATTCACGGAAACCTTGTTTACGAAACAGCCTAATTATCTCAAGTGTATTCTTGAGACGGACTAAAGGAGAAAGAAAATGGCATTAACAAAAGAAGTAACAGCAGACAAAATCGAAGTAGTAGAAGCCGGTGGCAACACAATTGTTCAAGTGCGGACTGCTACTCGTGTGCTAGAGGACGGCGATCTAATTTCACAGTCGTATCACCGTCATGTAATTCACTCAGGTGACGACTACTCAGCTGAACCCGCTAACGTACAAGCTATCTGCAACGCAGTATTTGGAGAATAAAAATGGTTACATGGACTATTGCAACACTTGAGCGTAACTTGGCAGATGGCGGTGTAACCGTTGCACACTGGCGATGTACTAAAGAAGAAACCGTAGGAACTGGTGACGACGCTGTGACCTACGCTGCATCATCTTACGGTACTGTGGCTTTTACACCAGACCCTACTGCATCTAACTATATTGCCTATGATAGCCTAACAGAAGCTAATGTCTTAGGTTGGGTATGGGAGTCTGTAGGTCAGGACAGTGTTGAAGCGGCACTGACTGCAAAAATTGAGGCGGATAAAAATCCAACTTCTGCTACCGGAAAGCCTTGGTAAGAATATACTAATACTATAAGTATAACCTGCAAAAAATAAATCTTGACAAGGTAGGTGTACAATGCTATAATCATAGCAATAAATAGTCAAAGCCTCCTTTTTGGAGTATATTAATAAATATGGATATAATTCAAATAGTAAAAGGAGATACAGGTCCTTCTCTTCGAACCTCCCTCACTAGGCAGGATACGGGAGCCGCTTTTGATGTCGCAGGGCATCAAGTACAGTTGCATATTCGAAAAAAAGGTACTACAGTCGTAATCTCAAGCATTGCTGCCAGTAGTGGAGGCTCTTTGCCTGCAGGAGACTTATCGTTCCCTCTTGAGGCTTTTCTAACAAGCAGTGATTGCGAAGAAGGATTTTATGAAGCAGAAGTAGAGCTTACTCTGCCTACTAATAAAATAATGAGCACATTTGAGATTATTAATCTGAAGGTACGAAATGACTTTACATGAAAAAAGGTGTATTATACATATCACGCCCGTCTTTAACGTCTCCACGTCTACAGGATGCGGTAGATAATGCTCCAGATCTAACAGGAGTAGGCTTAAACGCACCTTTATTCTCTGGGCTTAGCACAAATGCTCCAACTCTATCATCTAGTTTTGGAACATCTCCGAGCTTGCTCAAAGCAGTTCTATCTTACATTCTTAATTATAACTTTGATATATCAGAGTTAGTTGGTTTACTGGATACTTTGGATTCTATAAGAATTCCAAAAATGAAAAAAGAAGACGTAGTTGACGCGTTTGAAGAATTTAAAATATCAAGAGCTGTAGAACTACCTGATGATATAGGCTTTTGGGACGATGAAGATATAAAGTTTAAAAAGTCGTCAGGAATTCCTACTGAGTTTGCTTTTACAGAAGATAGGCTTTTAGTATATAAAACCGCAGCAAAAGACCCGCTACTAGATTTATTTACTGCTAGCGACTCTGCTAGTTTTGAGACAGGTGCAGACCTTATAGAAGGTATTAGTGCTTTTCTAGAAGTTGACTTACTTAAAACAAGTGCAATGGAAGACTCTAGCTTTGCCTTTATAAATTCTCCCTATATCTTTTCAGGAGCAGTCGATACATTAGAACTTCAAAAAGTAAAAACACAAAGTAGCACAACTAATCAAATTAACCCTTTTAAAGAAAGTTTTGTAGGAATTCTGAATACATTTAATGACGCAACAGGAGACGGTATGCTAGTAACTCCTGCAATCTTGCCGAAGTTTACAGAGCAAATAGCCTCTTTAGCTTCTATAGCACTAGCGTCAAAAACTCCAAAGGATAGCATTTTAGATATTTTTAACCCCAATCAAGAAGTTCGCAAAAAGTTTTCAACAGACATTAAGAAGTTTTCAACAGAAAGCGGATTAGCAGAAGAATTTAAAGTTGGAACGACTGACCTTCTAACAAACTTTCCGAAGTTTATTAGACAAGAAAATCTTTTTACAACTGAAATTCCGTATGTTATATCTGGAGAGCAAAAGTCGTTAGACCTTCAAAAAGCAGCTACAAATAGTGAAGTACCTGTCTTTCTGACCAACAAAAAACCTTTAGACATTGTAGAAGTTTTAGAGGAAGCAAGAAAGTTTAGAAAGCCTGGCATAGTCGAAAATATAGACATTAATCAATTTGTAAACACAAGCAAGCCCCGAAGTTTAGATACTCAGAATGTAAAAGCGATTAATAAAGTAGAGCGAAGAAAGATAATATTAGAGTTTATTATTGACGAAACTTTCTTTTCCATATTTTCACAATTACCGGGCCCAATAGCAGGAAAACCTCTAGGAAGCGGGCCTACTACATATTTTGTAGACCTTGGGGATAAATTTGACAGACCTATTGTGGGAACTTCTTTAGACGAAGAGGGCAATCTTTTAAACGGCACTGGGTGGCCCGCTAATATCCAAGCACAACTACAAAATGAAAGATATATAATAGTTGACCATATTTATGCAAATTTTGGAAGATTCAGATCGGGAACTGATTCAGCGGTGCTTCCTGACCTTCGTGAGAAATATTCTCATCAAGCTGTAAAACGAACTGGCTATGGTGAGGGAGAGATAGATAGGTTTACTGACTCTGCTATGGTATCCACTGACTCCGCTAAAATATACTCAGAGGGCGGTTTAGCTGTAGGGCTGCGTATGGTAAATGGATTTGGATACCGAGGGTACTACGGACCTGCACCTTTAAGATATAAATACGGAGTGCGCCCAGGCAATTTTTCTCAAAATCCTCAGCCAGAGTGGCACACTGAGCAAGGCTTGTACTACAGCGATCAATATATTGAAACTGTAACACACCAAGACAGCGGTCGTCGTATAAATTTATTTTTTAGAGAAATGACCGCAGACGATATAGCTATTAGTAATACACATGGAGGAACTTTACAACTCACATCAGGGCAGACATTTATTGACAAAATGCTCGCAGACTCTTATTGGAGCAAATACTTTAAACACGTAGACACACTAGTTAAACTGGGTCCAGGAAGTCGCCAAGAAGAAAACATTAATTCGGCAGAAACTTTAAAATTTGCTGGGTCAAACAGAATTATTCAAGATAAAGTATCAGCAACATTTTTACATAGATACGAGTCAGAAGCACTAAGTTTAGAAGATCCTATTTATGATGTTATATTGCAGTACTCTCCTGGAGCTGATAGAGATGGAGCTTTTGTGGATGCTTTTAGAAATTGGCCCGCCTATGCTGGGACGCAGCCTCTTGACTTTGAGCAAAAAATGTTAATCAAATATAGTAAACAATTTGATATAGACAAGATGCACACAAGTAGTCTAGCTCCCCTAGTTCTTGGAGGAAATATAGAGTCTGTGCTAGAGAAATTAACAAGTACAGCGGTACGAGAGCCTCATCATATAGTTAAAAAACCAGTATATTTTAGGGATGCAAACGGGGATTCTTTACTACCAATAGACTATGATCTTATATCTTCTACTGCCCCGCAAGAGCCTGCTATAGGTTTTATATGGTACGACACAGGCACAGGAAAGGTATATATTAGAAGAGCTTCAGACCAAGGTTTTGAGTTCTGGGAGCATGTAGGCCCCTTCGAAGAAGCAGTCTCTCTCCTTGAAGAGCGTGATATACTTTACTTTAAGCAGTACGACCAGGACGTAGCGGCGACTAAGTCTTTAAAGCCTAGTGTTTTTAGCGGAAGCACTCTTGCTAAGTTAGAAAGAATATTTGCAATCGAAGATATTGGTATAGTTCAGAAACCTTCCCCAGAAGAAGTACTTAATTTACTAGAAGAAGGTTATCTTAAAAACATACAAGTAGGAACAACGCCTCTAGGGGCTCCAGTTTTTGAACAAGTTTTTATTAGACAGCCTAGAATTAAAACAAATAAAGAATTTTTGAACGAAGTTGCTGTTGCCGACTCTGGAACTGCGTTCGTACCCATATACTGCCTCCCTAGTTACTTTACGGAGGTATACGTCGGCGAAGATGGCACTCATGCCAATTTTTAAGGAGAAACCCTATGTTAAAAGATAATGCCAGTATAAGAGGTATTGTCAATCTCGTACTTCGAGATCAATATGGTAGAGTAAAGCAGCACAAGACTATTCGTAATGCTGTAACTGAGGACGGGATTGCACATATCATTGGACGCATGATTGATACCAACCAAGATAGAAAGGGTAGTGGCACCGGAGCACATGAAATGCCTCGTATGATGAGCCACATGGCTATTGGTACAGGCGTGCCAAGCCCCGCAAGCGCTGCTCAATCTTTTGTTGAGAGCGCTAATACTACTAATCGTTTTTTACAGACAGAAGTAGGAACTCGTGTACAGCTAATGAAAGATACCTCGTTAGCTGCTGACTACGTTCAGTATTCCATTACTCTTGCTGGAGGTAGTTTAACGGCAACCGGAGGAGCAACTTTTAATAATATTGTGGTTGGTGAGACTTTTATTACTATGCCAACAGGAAGTGCTACTTCTGGAACTTTACGATCCGGGATGACTATTGAACTTGCAAATATTATTCCTGCAAATACAACAATTGGTACGATTACAAATGTATCTTCTGGAACTCTTTCTGGAACAACTAAAATTGACCTACTTGTTGGAGGAAATCCTGCAGTGCTTCTGGGAGGGTCTGCTGGATCAGACGCGATACCTTCGGGAGCTAATATTTTAGTAAAGTATACAGACGTACTAACGTCTCTTGGAGGCGGCACAAACCCTCACCCGTTTAAAGCAGCGGCAGACGCGGCCAATACTTTTACCGACTATAAGACAAAGATTCGAGGAAAAATTGGTGGCTATTACGACACAACCAATACTCCTGCAGACATTGCTGCTAATAGTAAACTAGCTCCTTTCTTTGGGGAATCTACAGATAAGCCAAGTGCTGATTTTACTCAATTTGGTACGGACTTAGATGGAATTTTTCAAGGAACTCGTGTAGGGGGCAGTATTGTTGCAGATACTGGTACCGCCACTGAAGGGTATCACCCCGATGAGCATGATTTTAACAATTCACCGTTATTAACTGATGTATCCGCTGGAGGTGCTGTTGGTAAAAGAGGGGCAAAGAAGACTGGAAACAGAATTATCTTTATTGCGACCTTTAAGGAAGAAAACCCAAATGTCGCTACAACGTTAGTACGTGAAGCAGGTGTATTTAACTGTAGAACCACTCACCCATCTTTCGGAGGAGCCTTTACAGATCGTGACGGTAGTACTGTAGTAGCTATTGATGGCTCTGTCGCGGGGTATCAAGCACTGAACTTAGAAGGTCAGGCTATTGATGCAGTTGGTGGGGGTACTATTAAATCTTTCTCAAAAGGAAGCCCTAGATCCGGCGCAATAGAGCAAACAATGCTTTGTCGAACAACGTTTGATGTAGTAACAAAAGCTCAACTTGACACACTACAGATAACTTGGTCTGTTCAACTCTCTGACCAAACGCCTTAAAATATAGAGGTTTACTATGACTGCTAGCTCAATTACAATTGTTACAAAGAATACCTCCCAAAGCTACACGGGAGGTACTTCTGCGGCTGCAAAAGGAACAGTGCTTTCAGTCTTAGAAGTGGACTCTAATTTTATAAATCTAAAAGAAGGCATAATAAACGTAGAAACAGATTTAACAACTTATGTAAATTCTACGTTTATTACTGCACTTAATGCAAACCTTATCGGCACTCCCACAGCTCCCACACCAGGAGCGGGTGCCGGTAATTTTCAAATTCAAACTGTAGGAGGTGTAAGCGCGCTTGTTACTCCTATATCTACTCTAGTAAATAGTGCTCAAACAGGTAATTTAGCTCTACAATCTCTTATAAACTTTAAAGCTCCCTTAGCAAGTCCGGCATTTACCGGGTTCCCTCAGCTTTCTGGGGCTACTTATAATTTTACTGGCTGGGACGCTGCTACCTCTTATTTAGCTACTGTAGAGTACGTTCAAGATAAATTAATAAACCTAACAGGGACAGTAAAGCCCACTACTGCAGGGGGCGTGAGTATAGGTACCTCAACAGAGCACGTAAACGAGCTTCATGTAAATACTGTACTTCCTGCTGGTGCAAATGCTACTATTGGAACACCTACTAACAGATTTACATTCGGTTATTTTGACACCGGCGACTTTGGTCCTAATACGATTCTTGTTGGATCTGCAGAAATCTCTGCAAATGGAACTACTCTTGTTGTTCCTGTAAATACTGCGATTGGTAATCAAGAAAATGTAATTCCTCCAAACTTAGCATCTACTACTGTAGATAAACGATTCAGTGAACTTTCTATAGTTGATAACTTAGATCAAACCTTTACAGCTTCAGGGGCTATTACAGCCAGAGACCCTGTAGCAATTAATGCTAATGGAACTGTATCTACCATTTCTGCAAGTGTCTCTAATCTAGAGTTTATAGGTATAGCACTTGCTAGTGCTGCAGATTCTGCCTCTGTTACAGTTCGAGTACATGGTAAAGTAACTGGGTTTAGTGGCCTTACAGACAATACTCTTATTTTTGCAGAAACAAACGGAACTTTAACACAAACTAAAACTACCTCTGCGTTAAAAGTAGGAGTTGCTACAAGTTCGACAGAGGCATTTTTCTTTACGACATCTAATTTAGACACATATCTTTTAAATATAAAAAAGGCAGAACTAAATGACTTCTCTATCACAGCTAATGCAAGTGCTTCCGGGTCCGGCGGACTTTCTTATAATAATGCTACAGGAGAATTTACACTTACTCCTGCAGACACTTCTACTTTTGCTACTACTTCGTATGTAAATACACAAGTTGCAAGTCTCGTAGACTCAGCTCCTGGAAGTTTAGATACCTTAAATGAGCTTGCCGCAGCATTGAATGATGATGCAAGTTTTTCTACTACAGTAACTGATAGTATAGCTTTAAAAGCCCCTCTTGCAAGTCCGGCGCTTACAGGTACTCCGACAGCTCCAACAGCGGCTACCAGTACCAATACAACACAACTAGCGACGACTGCATTTGTACAAGCAGAAATATCTGGGCTCGGCAACGCTAATTTAAATAGTTTTAGTGTTACCTCGAACTCTGCTTCTGGGGGTGGATCTTTAGCATACAATAATGCTAATGGAGTATTTACTTATACTCCTCCAGCTCTTTTTGACGGAGCGTTTGGCTCTTTAACAAGCAAGCCAACTACTATAGCAGGCTACGGCATTTCTGACGCTGTGCCCTTCGCTTCTCCTACTTTTACAGGTACTCCCGCAGCTCCCACAGCTTCAAGTGGAACAAATACTACTCAGATTGCTACAACAGAATTTGTTCAAGCTGCTGTAACTGGTGGAAGTGGTATAGCTTTAACAGATCTAAGCACTTCTACACTTGCGGCTTCATCAGGAGGTGCTTTATCATATAACAATGCTAATGGCGTATTTACTTATACTCCTCCAGATCTTAGCTCTTTTACTACGTTCGATGGCGCGTTTAGCTCTCTTACAGGTAAGCCTACTACTATAAGTGGTTATGGCATTACTGATGCTTTTGATGGTGTATTTAATTCTTTAACGAGTAAACCAACAACTGTAGCAGGCTATGGTATTACTGATGCTCTTTCCGCTGCATCTCCTGCTCTTACAGGTACTCCTACCGCGCCCACAGCAGCTAGTAGTACAAATACTACTCAGCTTGCGACTACAGAGTTCGTACAGACAGCCGTATCAGGTTTTAGCAGTACGGGAGGGGACTCACAAAGAGACTATACTGCCGATACTTCTATTACTGCGGGGGACCCTGTAATATTAAATAGCAGTGGTAATGTGGAAACTGTTTCTGTACAGGCTGCCGGCTATGCTTCTTCTAGTACTATAACAGATTCAGCTAGTAATGATCTACCTTATCGTAAGCACACAGTAGATTATAATGACAACGATGGGGTGTATCTTGAGTTCTACCAACCTTGGGGCACTAACTGGATTGGTAGAGTGCTCACTCCAAACCTTAGTGCTCTTTCTTATACGGTAGGGTCAGCCCAAACTGTTATAAACGCAGATATAACAACAACTGCGGGGCACTATCATTTATATACCCATATCCCCGGTACATCTAAAGGGGTATTATCGTACTATACAGGCTCCGTATATAAAGCAAGAATTATAACTTACTCGTCTGGCACGCTCTCTGCGCAGGCAGCAATTACTGTATCTGAAACAATTACAGACGCTGTTGTTACTCCTGCAGGAGTGCCCCTACTTCTTGTGGAAGAGACAGACGGTACTGCAAGCGTGCTTCCCCTTTCGGTTAGTGGTAATACGCTTACTGCAGGCACTAAGTCAAATATAACTGGTCTTACAAACGGGGCCACTGAAATATTTTGGCACAGTGGTCATAATAAAATTGTAGTAGCAGACTTAAATGGTACAAATCTTGATTACTCCGTAGGAACAATTTCGGGAACTACTGTTTCAATGGGAACAAAAGCCACAGTAGCCACTACAAACACGTACACTGAAGCGCACTACCATAAAGGAACCGGGAACTTTATATTATCAAGAGTAGGCCCCAATGATGCGCTCTTTAGAGTTGCGCCCTTTAATGGCACTACAATAACTGTAGCAGCCGCCGAGCTTAACCCTAGCTGGAGTATTGGGACAAGTAGCAATAGTTGGTATAGCTCCGGATTTCACTTTTCTACATCAAGCGATGGATTTATTCTTAGCGCTGCAGTAAAGCAAGGAAACTACAAAAGACTATATATAGGCGTTGGCGCAATTAGTGCAAACGGGACGTTTACTTCAACGTCTTGGACTTCAATTACTCAATACAGTCAGGCTCAAGGTGGAGGGCAAGCAACTCCTAGCCCAAAAAATAACCCTGATGGGTACTCTTTTGCAGGGTTTCATACTCACTATAACTATCAACAATTTCCTGACCTAGTAGGAAGAGTTCTAAGGCTTGATGCAGTATCAAACTATACTGATTATTTAGGGATTGCTCAAAATACTGTAGCACAGAGTGCGACTACTACAGTTATGCTTGCAGGTGCTGTTAGTGATCAGCACTCAGGCCTTACTCAAGATACTAAATACTATGTTCAAACAGATGGTACTTTAGCTACAACAATCTCAAGTGTTCTAGGCGGAGTGGCAGTAGCGTCAGATTCAATTCAAGTAGCAGATAGCTTAGGTGTTTTTGATAAAACTATTGCTTTTGATGCCTTAACTGGTAAACCAACTACTCTTGCTGGATATGGAATTGGAGACCCTGTACTGACCAGTGGCGCAGATATAGATATCGGAAGTAATGACTTTATTACTACTGGTAAGTCTTACTATGCAAATATGTTTGCTACTACCGGCGATCTTCCAAGCGCTACTACATATCATGGTATGTTTGCACACGTTCATGGAACAGGTGGAGGTTACTTTGCTCACGCAGGAAACTGGGTAGAGCTTGCGAATAAATCTTATGTAGATACTGAAGTTGCAAATCTTGTAAATTCTGCGCCTGCGACTCTTGATACTCTGGACGAGTTAGCGGCTGCATTAAATGACGATGCAAACTTTGCTGCTACTATTACAACAAGCCTGGGCTTAAAAGCTCCTCTTGCATCCCCAGCACTTACTGGAGTACCCACAGCACCTACAGCAGCTACTAGTACTAATACTACTCAAATAGCTACTACTGCATTTGTGACAGCCGCAGTTGCTGCTGGCGGGGGCGGGGGAGGCTCTTCTGTAACTACAGACGACACAGCTCCGTCTGCTCCAAGTGATGGAGATTTGTGGTACGATACTGCAAACGGAGGAATGTTCGTATACTACCAAGATGCAGATTCTAGCCAGTGGGTAGAAGTAATAGGTTCTCAAGGTTCAGCAGGAGCCGCCGGAACGGACGGAGGTTTAGATGCTTGGACAGAAAAAACTTCAGCATACACAGCAGTAGCAGGAAATCGTCTAATCGTAGATACTTCTACCGCCGTTACAGTAACACTTCCTACTTCTGCTAGCATTGGAGACGAGGTGCGAATTATTGACGGAACAGGAAATGCCGGAACAAATAATATTACTATAGCAAGAAATGGGCATAAGATACAGGGTGATGCATCCGATCTTACGATTTCTACAGACAGAGCGGCCTTTGGACTAGTATACTATAATGTAGCTAATGGCTGGGTACTCACGGAGCGATAATGACAACTTACTCTAATATACGATACGCAGCAGCAGGAGTCACAGAGTACGCTACTGCAAATGACCTCCCTAATAGTGCTGCAGCGGGTTCTCAAGCTTTTGTAGCAGACAATAACCGACTTTATATTTGGAACGGTACTGGGTGGTACAACATTGCTCTTATCAATACAAATCCAAGTATAAGTGGGGTATCTTCAAGCTATGACTTAGCACAAGATGGTACTGCTACGACTGTAACGATTGTTGCTTCAGACCCAGAAGGTCTGCCAATTACTTATTCTCTAGCATCCGATACCTCTGGGAGCACAGCAACAGTAGTTCAAGGCACTGGAGCGAGCACAAACGTCTTTACGATTACTCCTTCAACCTCAGATGCAAATGCGGGAACGTTTACTCTTACATTTCGTGCAAGCGATGGAGTTAATATTGCCACCGCACCGGCTGAATTTAGTTTAGCATTTCAAGTTGTAAACAGTTCTTATACTAGTGCTCTTATAACTTCTGTAGGTGCTGATAACGCTGTGAATAATGCTTTTATTGATAGCAGCACTAACTCTCATACTATAACAGTTTCGGGAGACGCACATCAGACTACTTTTAGCCCTTATCGACAGGGAGGTTATAGTCTTCATTTTCCGGGAGCTGTTAGGATGGATCTAGGCTTTTCCACTCTGAATTCTGGAAATTGGACATTTGAATGTTGGGCTAAAATTGAGGCGGGCGAAGTTCTTCTTGGAAAGTACAATGGAGGAAACCAATTAGAAGCGTTTGGAATAAGTCCTACAACAGGTTATATGTACACGCATACAGGAGCAGGAGTAGAAACACCTACGTGCAACAATGATTTAAGGGATGGAAATTGGCACTACCTTGTCTGGGAACGGTACAATGGTACATATTACTATTGGGCGGATGGATCTCTAGAGACGAGTTTTGCTAATACGGAAACACCCGCAGGCGGAGGCAACTGGAGTTTGGGAGGTTGGAGCGCAGGCCAATTCACCGGCAATATAAAAGAAGCACGTCTTAGTTTAACTACTGCTGTATACACTGGAAGCGCTCCCACTACACCAACAGAACCACAAACCACTGCTAAATCTACTGACGCATTTTTTACCGGAGTAGGTCTAGCGGTAAAAGATTATTCCAGCAACAATCGAACTTTTACTCCTCCTGCAACATTAGAAGTACAACCAACAGCGCCGTACGACTATACTCAGTACTCCTCTGCAGGTAATGGAGGCTCAATGTCTTTTGATGGTACTGGAGACTATTTGACTATTAGTAACGACGCTTCACTATCCTTTGGCACAGGGGAGTTTACATTTGAATTTTGGATGTATAGAACCGCAAAGAATGGGACCTACCAATCAATTGTAAGCGCACTTGATGAAAGTGGGACCGGAGCGCAGATGGGATTTTTTGCTCACTCCACTGATACAATTCAGTTTTATTCGAGTAATGGAAACCTTCATATAACATCAAACACAATTAAGAGCAATACATGGCATCATATTTGTGCGACGAGAAACTCGTCTAGTGTGTTAAAAATATATATTGACGGCATAGAAGGCTACTCAGCAACAATTACAGATAATTTTAACACTGGTGCTAATGGTTTAAATGTAGGTAGAGATCTTAGCTCTGGCAATGGCACATTTGCAGGTTCTGTTGCAGACGTAAGGTTAGTTAAAGGCACAGTAGTTTATACAGCTAACTTTACTCCGCCTACAGCCCCGCTCACAGCTATCACTAACACGTCTTTGCTTCTCAAGGGTACCAACGCTGGCATCATCGACAAGTCTCAGACTGTTCAGGCTATTACTTTAAACGGTGATACTAAGTCGTCTACAACTCAGAGTAAGTATTTAACTTCATCCATAAAATTTGATGGCAATGATTATATGTTGATGCAGGATATAGAACTTGGGAGCGCAAACTATACTGTTGAATGCTGGGCTTGGATATCTGCACAAGGAGGCACTGCTGGAATACTTTCAAAAGGCTCGCCCGGAGCTTTGTCTGCTGCAACCTGGTCGCTAGAGTTTAGTAGTAGTAACAATTATGCTGCTTTGTATATTAATTCTACTGGCTCTTCGGCTTATATAATTACAGGTTCAACAAATTTAATAACTAGTAGTTGGAACCACATTGCTGTCACAAGATCAGGCAATGAAACAAAATTATTTGTAAATGGTGTGCAAGACGGTTCAACTTATACTGGCAATTACACAGTAGCAACCGGCGGAGATTTTTATCTCGGAGGTGGATTTTATGCTCCAACATCAAGAACTATTACAGGTTATATGTCTGATGTACGAATAACAAAAGGTCTCGCTCGGTACACCTCAGCATTCACACCGCCTACAGCGGCATTACAAGGATAATATAATGGCTACTAACTTTCCAAACAGTCCTTCAAACGGAGATACTCATACTTTTGGAGGCGCTACCTATACTTACAACTCT
>Ga0209666_1000641_pt1 | contig 26746 bp, 21 predicted proteins | sample SaaInlV_125m_DNA_FD_184679 | JGI IMG/M metagenome (GOLD analysis project Ga0209666, IMG submission 184679) | Marine microbial communities from expanding oxygen minimum zones in the Saanich Inlet - Saanich Inlet SI037_S3LV_10m_DNA (SPAdes)... | ecosystem: Environmental > Aquatic > Marine >...
TTTCTAGGTTATTATATCTATAACAATCTTGGTATACAAGAGCCTCGTATTACTCTTAACAAGCTTGAAATAACAGAAAATCCTGATCAAGCTGAATACCTCATTAACATTGATTTTAGTATACCAAGATTAGACATTCATAACCTATCTTTAAATGCTACTCTAAACAAAGATGGGTATGTTTTGGTTTAATAACTACTGCTCGTAGATTAAATATCTATAATGAGCTTAGAAGATTTCACAGACTACAAACTTCCTAAGAACGCCTATCTTACTTTTGATGCTGATACTCTTAAGAGTCTTATCGTTGAGCGTTTGAATGAAAATGAGACGTTTACAGATCAGAACTTTGAAGGTTCAAACTTTAGTGCATTCATCGATGTAGTAGCGTATATGTATCATGTATTACTATTTCAGCTCAATACTACATCTAACGAGTCTACCTTTAATACAGCCACTATTTATGAGAACATGAATAAGCTTGTTGGTAATATTGGTTACAGCCCGCTTGGTGATCAAACATCACTACTTAACTTTAATCTTTCTGCTAGTAATATTACCCCGAATGTATACACAGTACCTAGATTTGCTTCTGTTGGTGTTAATGGTAATAATTATATCTCATTAGAAGATATTACTTTTGAGAAAGTAACCTCTAATACTCTAGAGGCTGTTAGACCATCAAATAATACACTATATCAAGGTGCTCTTCAAGAAGCTTCATTTACAGCAACTGGTGAACCTTATGAGAATATTATTCTTATAGATAGCTTTACTTCAAAGCAGTTTATTCAATCAACTAATAATCTTAACAACTCTAAGTTTATTAGTGATAATACTTTTAGTGTATTTGTAAAAGATACTGCTACTAATATATGGACACAATGGTCTGAGACAGCTTCTTTATTCTTAGAATCTGCTGAAAATAAGAGATATGAAAAGAGGCTTAATCAATCTGGTAATTACGAGTTTAAATTTGGTAATGATCAGAATGGTAAAAAGTTAACTGAAAGTGATACAGTTCTTATCTTTTACGTAACTTCAGATAACCAGGCTGGTGAGGCTGGTCCTAATGCACTAGCAGGTGCATCTTTTAATCTTTATGCTTCTCCTAATTTTACTGCAATTAGTGAAATACTTTATAGTGCGGATGAAAACCTTATTACACCGGCTAATGTAACTAGCTTAACTCTTAATAACCCTAATAGAACCTCACCTCCTAAATTAGCTGAGACAGTAGATGATATTAAGAATAGTGCACCGAAAGTATTTGCTTCACAAAATCGACTTGTTACTAAAGCAGACTATCAATATCAAATTAATAGAAACTTTAACAATATTACTAAAGATGTGCAAGTTTTATCAAATAATGACTTTACATCAAAGGTACTAGCTTACTATAATGACAATGGTCTAGCCCAAGGTAATGATGATGCAAGAATGCTCTTCTCACAAGTTCAATTTTCTGCTTCTACATCTTTTAATAATGTATACATCTTTACTGTACCTGCAGGTAACCCTACATTAAATGGTTTGACTCCTAACTATCTTAATGCTTCACAAAAACAGCTTATTTCAGACTTTTGCAACAATAAGAAAGATATTACACAGAACGTTGTAGTAACAGATGCTTTATTTAAGGCCTTTACTTTTGGTGTATCTCGAGTAGGTGGTTCAAGTGTTACATCTACAGATACAGTTGATGATATCGTACGAAATAGCTTCTTGAGGATTACTGTTGATAAAAATCAAGCTCTTAATGATAGTGCAATTAAATCAGCAGTTTACAATACGTTTAATACTTACTTCAATAAAGTGCAATTAGGTAGTATTATTGATGTAGCAAGTTTAACTAACGACTTACTCAATATTCAGGGTGTTACAGCATTACACACGGTTAACGGTAGTGCAGAGATAGCAAATCTTAGCTTTGTTGTATGGAATCCAGACTATAAAGAATCAGACAGGGGTATACAATCATTAAACTACCAACTTGAAGATTTTGAATACGGTTATTTTTATAATGTAGAGAATATTCCTAATAAGGTTGTTATTGAGAGGTTGTAAAACCTTGCTCCGTGATTAAATAAGTGTATATGTCGCTTAGCTCACTATCATTAGACCAATCAGGGGATTTTGATCTGCTCTACAACTTTTTTTGCACACGCAATTATAAGTTCGAAGAGACTAAAAATGGCTTTGCATTGCCATTTACACCAATGTACTTTGTTCCAAATATGGAAGATGGTATAGAGGACTTTGTAAGTAATAAAAAAATTGTATGGGATTTTGGAGATTCAACAACCAGTGAAGCTATTACAGCATCTCATGCATATAGTAAGCCAGGTAGTTATAAAGTAACCTGCTATCTTTATGATAAAAATGGAGAGGGGTATTATGATACTTTTCACTCTGATGTTAATATTAGTGACTTTATTGAAGATACTTTAACTATCTCTGTAACAGGTGATGATTCTGACCATTATCTTAGTGGGGGTAATCTATACTATACTACAGGTAAGATAGCAAGTGCTATAACTGTTAATAGATATAACTCCTTTAGATCACTTGAAACTGGACTACCAACTATAGTTCCTTATGCTTCAGCAGCTGGGCCAGATCATGATTACTTTGCTCAAGGTTATGATAAATTAACTTACGGTCACTTACATCCTAGTTCTACTTTTGTTCAAATCTTAACTTCAAACGGTACAGTTGAAACATTACCAGTAAATGAAGTTGAAACTATTGATACTAATATCTATATCAAATTAAGCAGTGGTGAGGTAGTTTATACAACAGCAACAGATCCTGATGCATTCTTCGCAGGATTATCTGGTTACGGTGAATTATACTTTAAGAGTGATTTTGCTGATCGTTACAATCTTATACTAGGCTATAAACAAGGAGATATCTTCGAGTATGCTAATACTACAAACTACGGATTATCTGCAGAAATATATGAGAATAATTCTTATAGAGAACTTTCCTTTTCATCAAATGGACTTGATGGTGAAGGTGCAGATGTTACAACAGTCTTTGACATAGGTTCAGAAAAATTTGCTGGTACTAAGATTGCATTTGTTGCTAATGTTAAAGATGAGGCTGGATTTAATCAACGTAATATGCCATTACTGAGTAGTGCTGTTGGTGGTTATGATTTTGATGTTATATTAACAGATGGTGTTACTGAATATGATATTGAGGTACAGCCATACTTCCAATCTCTCTCATCTTTACTATCAGGTGGCTTCTTTAAAGGCTACTTTGTAAGTAACACTAATACCACTCTTGATAATGTATTTCTATCAGGCCGTACAATAGTTAATGGTTCATACCAAGTAAGAGGTATAAGTAATACCTTTACTATTAATCCTAGTAGTTATTTTGACATTGCAAAACAGAATGAAGATATTGATTTTGAAGAGTCTTTCAAAGAGATAGCAATACAGCCATTATTCTCCGATGCTAGGGTATTGATGAAGGACTTTATTGGCTCTATCTTTGGTGATCTTAGCTCTTCTCAAGATTCAGTAGGTAAAGCCACATACGAGAAGATTCAGAACTTCTTCGATAATAATACAGATATTGATACTTGTAATATTGACCAGCTTAATGGTTTATTGCAAATGTTTAGCTTACCCGAGCTTAACAAATATTCCTTACCTCCAAAACTTAGTAGATTAGTCAACTTACTGTCAATTAGTAAGTCAAAGCTATTTGGTGCTCGTAATAGAGATCAATCAACTTACCAGTCATATGGCTATAAGAACAATGCTTTCTATGGTTACAATTTAGGTGAGAGATTAACTGATAGTAGTATAATAGTTGCTGGTTCAAATATAGTTGCTAACGAGCTATACAGTGGAAAGTATGTAACTTTAAATACTTCACTTCCTATTAGTGCTACAAGCTCACCAACAATATCATCCACGGATGGATTTATATACTCAACAGATACTGGTTCTTTACTATCAGCAGACACTTACTTACTTCCAAACGTTGCTACTGTTGATGTGTGTGGTAATGCATTAAGTGGTGTCTCTCTTTCTGCTTCAAGTCAATTCTACTCTCTTAGTGATTATAATGATTCGTGGGGGTGGAATCTACTATCCGGTGCTAGTAGAGGTATAACAGACATTTACTCTTTCTACTATCAAAACAGCTCACTAGGACCTATAGAAGATTCTATTATTAACTTTAACGATCCTAATAATACACTTTCACATACCCTTACTTCATATACCAACTGGAGTAAGGATAATGGTATAATGTCTAACATCTTTGCTAACTCACTGTATGAGGGGTTAGATCTCTTCAATAACGAATAATATTTATAATGTCTAATCAATCAGCCACAACAGTATCTGTTCTATATTCCATCACAAATGATGAGATAACTAACGGTGATTTTAGAGATAACGTAACTCCGTTTTCGTTTCTTGATTTCATTAATAATACTCAGGCTGACTACGCTCCGGAGGAGTATAGCAACTTTTATAGTTCATACCTGTCTAATTGGCATTCAAAGCAACAAGGGTCAGAGGTAGAGCAAAAGGTAGCATTCACAGAATATTACCAACAGTTCATTAAAGAGATAGTTGTTAGTTATACTACGGAAAGTGAAAAGAGATTCCTTGAAAAAATTAACTTTAACGATCCTGTAGATCTTGATGTAGCTATTCCATTCTTTGCTAACAGACTTAAAGATATTGCTCTATTCTATAAGAAGAAGCGTGATGAAGGTAAATTTGTTATTGATCGTAATAAGTTAAAAGGTAGTACAACAGGGGTAGAAAAAGCTATCTTTGATAACATTTACAACTTCTTATTTACTGCAGAGGATTCGTTAAATGCACAAACTTTCGACATTACAGGAATTACAGATGGTCTTGGTATTGAGATTGAAGAGTTCGTTGATGTGTATGGCAATTATTTTGACCTTCCAAAAGATGGTGTACCAGATAATATCAATAGCATTGATACAAAGTACTATCTTGACCCACTTGCAATAGAAGCAGTAACTGGTCAGGAGAATTTCTTAGGTGCTATTAGATCATTTAAGGTTAATCCACCAGCAATCTCACCTGAAGAGTTTGATGCTATCTGTAATCCAGATAATGAGCTTGTTGAGATCTTTAATGCTTATGAAAAGGGTGGAATACCCATGGGTGAGTTTTATGCATTAAAACGTGCTCTTATTAGTAAGTTTTTAGGTACTGATATCTACTATATCGATACTACTACAGTTCCTGCTACATCAGGATTGTTAATTGCTGCAAATAACCCTGCAGCTAATGCAATGAACTTGCAAAGTGCTGATGCAGCTCAAATTGAATCTGGTGACGTAAAGCTACTCAGGGATATTGGTCTTAATTTTACACCTGATAATATTGGATTATTCAAATTACAAGCAGAAAATTATAGCTATAGTATTGATCCAACTGTATTAGATAACGAGTTTGTTATATTTCCAGATCCTGATAAGTTTGGAAATGTATCAGTTAATCCAGTAAGTAGTTACCCTGTATATTACAAATTTGATTATAGTCAAAATGTTAAGAATGTCTCTAGTGGATTAGCTGCTGGTGATCCAAAGATTACTAACAAGACCACTACATTTGAATCATATACTACAAAAGAGCGTAATAATTCTCAGCTTAAAGATCAAAATGATATTAGTTATAGGATTAACTTTACTGACTTATATAATCAAGGGGTAATCGATAAATATGAAACTGATATTTTTGGTAATGAGTATGCATTGTTTAAATACCAGCCTTTAAAGCCTATCAACTTAGAGGGCTCAAATGTAGTTAAAAATCTGCTTCTTGATGGGTACGATTATTGGGATCCATTTGAAGGGTATGGGTTTAACTACTCTCTTACTGGTATTAGTGGTAATACATTTAGATCTGGTCTCACGTCAGTTACAAATGGTATGACAGCTAGACCATCTGATGAACTAACACTGTATATGCGTGAGTTTTACCCTTATCAAGACTTACTAGTTGATACACGCAATCTACAACCATTTTGGAGAGATGGTGGAGCATTTACCTACCTAGATGGGGATATTCTACCTAACCCACTTACTGGTCTAGGACCAGGATTTCCAGCTCCTCTTTGTTATCATTATACTGTATTAGCAGAGTGTACATTCCCATTAGATACTGTTTTAGAAACTAACCAATCACCACTTTCAGATATTCAAACTGAAGCTGAGCTTGATATAATGACTAGTGATATAGATTACAACTTCTTCTTTGATGTGAGAGGGTTGCTTTCTGCTGGTGCACCATATATTAGCTATGATGGTGGATATTTTGCAGATGATATTTATTTAAAGAATGACTTTAATTATACAGATAACTTAACATTCCTCGATACAGCAGATCCTAAAGGATCAACTGTTCTATCAGATCTTTCTGCTGATTCAGCGCACCTTACCAACGAAGAAAGGAATTCACTTGCTGGTAAGTTATATGTTAAGAACGGTGCATACTCTTATTCATTACCACTTTCTTCAGCTCTTGAAAATGTTGTAGGTAAATACTCTTCAGCAGTACAAGCAGATTTAAATCAATCACTTATTGACTTTGATTTAATTCAGAATACTATCTTTATGCAAACAGATAGTAATCTTGTTATAGATAAAATTGGATATGCAGAAAGCAAATTTATCAAACCAGCAACATCTAATACATTATACAGTATTAATAGTGCAGATAGAGTTGAGGCATTTTCTAATCGATTCTATGTAGAAGAAACAGGTAAGGTTTATTTTGCAAGATTTCAAACCACAGGAGATGAATGTGCAGAAATCGCAAGGAACTATTTAACTGTATACCCGGAGATATATGAATATAGTATTAGTGATAATACTACAAAGTTAGTATTCCCTACATTACCACCTCTTTCATCAAGTGTGAGTGATTTTGAGATTAATAGTATACTTGATACTACAAGAAACTATACACCTCAAGAAGTTCACACTCCAAATATTGCTTATAATAAGAGAAATGATATATTCAAGTTGACATATATTATTAATGACATGAATGATATGACACATATGATTGATGCATCATTTAAGATGGTTGATAATATATTAACACTTATCGATGTATATAAATATGAAGATGGTGGAGTTACAAGAACAACTACTTTTGGTCTAAGTACTATGTTTGGTAGTATATCTGCTGCTAACGGTAGTTTCACAAGAAATCAAGCAACCTTTGAACTTACAGTATAATGGACACTATATTTATTAATTTTGACACAATAACAGAAAATACAACTACCACGCTTGATGTAATAGATTTTAAAGGTGCACCAAGTATTAATTTTGTACTTACTGGTATTGATGAGACTGTAAATAAAGCTCTTACAATGGATATTCAATGGGGAGATGGTACAGATATTCAATTTGCTCAAAAGGACATTGTATTTAACTACAAAAAGAAATCAATATTAGATGAAGTGTTATATGGTAAGGTTGGTGGAACAATCTTAAATCAATACATACATACGTATGTTCCTACAGCTTCTAGCTATTTTACTGAAATAAATGCACAGTTTCTAATCTATTTTAATAATGGATTTTATGCAAATATTACACAGCCAATTAAATTGATAAGAGAATCTTACTATGATGATATTCAAAAATTGGGTATTATGAATACACAAATGGTTGGTCTGTCATCGAGCAATACTGTGGCTAACTTACAGAGTAAGTATAATAAACGTACTTACACTACGTTTCTTGAAAAAGAGTAGTTTGATTCTCAAGTTAGAGGATTAAATATGTATGATGAGTTCCTCATACACCAAGTCTACTAGTGCAATATCATTCCCTACTGGGGAATACAATGATAAGTATGTTGATCTTAAGCAATATGTTTCAAGGCTTGAGCAAGGATTTAGTGTTAATAATATTGATGCATTTATCGGTGCGAAAGACACAAGAATAAACAACTATTCTTCCTTTATAATGTCAGATAAAGGTCTTCTTTCAGATTATTTTAAACTTTCAAGTCTTGAAGAGGGTCAAAGTACATCTCTTGTTACAAAACTTAAATTTCCAACCCTTACTGAAGTTCCAGACTCCTTCTTCTATATCTTTAATGAAAATGTAAAGGCAGATGAGGCGCAGAGACCAATTGGTCTGAAAGCACTTGAGAAAGTGGGTAATTTTGAAAATAATTACTTTTTTGAATTAGAAGCTCTTAATAATAACTTACTACGTGTTAAGCATAATGATGGGTTATTTGATTACTATCTTAACTATAATAATGATAAGTTTATATTTTACAAAAATACAGACAATTACAAGGATATAACAAAAGAGAGACTTGATGTATTCAGATATTTGCTAGATGATGATGGGTACTTACAACTCTTTAAATTTATTGATGATAAGCTTCAAGTAGTTTCAAATATTGATGGTACTCTGACTCTTGTTCCTATGGAGGTTGGTAAAGTAAATAGAAATGTAACTAACCTTATTAATATTGACTATACACTTGATCAAAATAAGCAATTTCTCAATAACAGCTTTGCAGCATATAATGTAAAAAACTCATCTAATCTAATATTAAACACTGAACGTGGTTCTTTTGATGATGCTGGTCAATATATGCTAGTTACTAATACTAATAGTATATCTAGTGATAAGATGCCTATTAATTATTTTACACTAGATTCATCTAGATCAGAGTTTAGCCATATAAAGCGTGGTAGTAACATGATTAATGCAAGATATGGATTACCAGGTAATGATGTTAGAGATTACTACGGTATAGATTCCGGTAATGATCAAGAAACTGGTTCAGGCAAGCTAACATTACTATATAATTTTTATGATAAAGACGTGTATGTGGAAAATGGCAGTGATACTTATTTCACTGCTCCCTCTTCAATTTACCCCTATGATAAGCTCAATATCAACGATACCACTTTCGCTAGCAATGGTGCTTTCTCTGGGCCTACTCCTATTTTAGCAGATAAGATTTTTATTAAACGTAGTAATACTACACAATACAATAATGGTAGGTATTTATGTACTTGGCTATCTGGTGGAATTTTAGGTGAACCCGGTGTTTGGGTTGATCGTTATTACTATCCTGATAAGATTACAAAATTGCAAGCACTTTCAAGTGATGCAAGGTTTTTGGCTTCATTCCTAGATAGTGTTGATAGTGTTGATCTAGCAGTTAGTAATACAGTTTTAACAAGAGAGAAGTTCTTTGATAAGAAAAGTGATGCAGCTATTGAACCTAATAGCAATATTAAATATCAAAGAATAGGTCCTGCAGATATTAAAGAAATTATTGATTCTTCATCACCATTAATTTCAGCTTTTGATAGTATATCTACTTCTAAAACTGTAAGAGGTGAGACAGAGAATATTTGTAGAGAATTTACTGGTACAGAGTATACCTTTGCAGGTAGAGAGTTTGTATGTTTTGAAGTTCATAAAGATATTGACCAAGCAAAGTCGTTTACTCTTAGCTTTGACATGTATCTCGATACAAACAATAAGTATGGTTTTGAATTACTTGGTAATAACACTAATGAAGGATTTGGTATATTCCAAGATCAAACAGTAACACCATTTATACATGTTGTTAGTGGTCCAACAATGTACATCTACAATACAGATTTTGTACAACTTAATAAAGTAGACTTTAAGACAAATATTAAGCAAGTTTGGAAAAGAAGTGCGTTAGATGATTATATTGTTGCAACAGCTGGTAATTTATACTATAAAGTTAATACACAAGGTAATAATATTAAGCTAGATTGTGGTTCAGATGTTATCGATACACTCGCTACACAGATGGATCATGACTATATTGACTTCTTACAGTCAGATCAGCAAGTTAAGCGCATGGACGTGAATACAATGACTGTTAGTTCTATGTCTGCTGCAGAGTTTGATGTATATAAAAATGAGTTGTGTTTGTATGATAATGTTATTCAACAGAACAACACTATTTACAAGTTACCTGGTGAGAAAACAGCATGGGAAAATAATAACACCATGTTCTATCAAGTTAGTAACTTTATTGTTAAGCACAATACTGAGGTAGGTCCAGAAACATTCCTTACATCGAAAGATGAAATAGTTGACTTTACAATTAATGATGATACTATTGCAATTGTTACATCAAATAGATATTTTGTATTTAACACTAGTGGTGTATTTACTACTACAGGTAGTATTAGTACCATTAATATTCCAGTACCTGCTGCTGACCCTGGAACAACCGTGTCACTTTCTGCAGGAGAGTTTATATCTATTGACTGGGTTAATGAATATATTAGAGGTGTACAATATAAATATCCTGTATTACTAGCAAAAGGTAGTGATGCTCATTTATATCTTGCAAAGGGAACATTTCCAACTCTTACCGCAGCTCCTTTAGGTAACGTTACACAGGAAATTAATACTAAAGATGTAAAGCTTACTAATTACAATGCATTGAACCGCATTTATGATAAAAATTCAATTGACTTTAAGCTAACTTTAAAGAATTATCTTAACTCAGAAGATATAACTAACAGGACAATTTCATTCTCACCTAGTGCTTTCGAGCCCGGCTTCTACAACTTCACTTATAGGTTAGATACCCTTCAAGGTAACGTCAGTTTATATATTAATGGTGACTTATACGATAATCAAACCATTCAACCAGGTAAGTTTCAAATTCAAGACATATTCCAAGATGAGTTCTTTGTAGGTACAACTGGATTTCAAAGTAATCTAGATCTTGCAACATATTTAAAACAACCAGAATACTACTATAGCAAGGATCTTACTATACGTAACCCATTTATCTACGATAGAGCTATTAACACAGAAGAGGTTTATGCTCTATACCTATTAAATAGAAAGATTGATGATTTAATTCTTTCACTTCCAGGAGGTCAACGTACTTCTAAGGCTGAGATTCAACAATTCTTTAAGTTCAATAGAACTAATTCATCTAATCTTATAGATATTGTTGTTCGTAATTTATCTATTACAGATATTGCAGTAAGAGAACAGTTAAAAACAAGTATTCTAGCAGAAGCTAGTCAATTTGCACCTGTAGGTGTTACTATTAACGACGTAAAATTTATAAACTATGGCGATTCCTAATTTCAACTCATATAAAAAGGTATACACTACTGGTGATCAGTTTATTTTAACTGGTTCTGACTTCAATGGCTTTGTTGAGCTTGTAGATGGTGTTGCAAAAGAGGTGTCATCAGGTAAAACACTTACACCAAAAGGAACTTATTCAACAGATCTCTTCTATACCGAGTACTTTCAAGATAGAGTTGTTGCAGATGTAGATCTTGCACTTCCTAATACTGTTGATGAGTGCATTTTTAGTCTAAATGATAACTTAGATTACTCTTTATTCAAGTATAAATTAGATAATATACGTGACAACAATACATATGTATATTCAAAACTGTTTATAGCTTCTAATAAGCTTCCTTTTACTGATAGTATTCGATATGCAACTGTTGATGCTCCTACATCAACAGAATTCACTGTTAATGTTAGTGATGTAGATACACCAGAGTTTAGAGCTAATGAGAAGTTTGCTAATAACCACTATTTAAGTGCATTTGGTAATGTAGTAGCTGCTACAGCACAAACTAATCTAGAGCATTTAACTCATTTTTCACTTTTTGCTGCTACAAAAACAAATTTAATTAGTCTAACTGGTTCAGATACTGATCTTGTTGTTATAGAAGATTCTACCGGTTATGAGATGGATGGTAATGACCTTGCATTTGGAGAAATTGGAGGTATAGCATCAACACCGGACTCATTATACGTGTCTGATAAAGCTAGGAACGTTGTTATTAGGTATGATATTGCTGGATACAATAACAACGATAGTTCATTACGTAATACAAGGAACTTTCTTGAGTTAGTTGGAGGTTTTGGAGGGTCTTCTAGACAGACTAAATTTAAAGCACCTACCATATTAGCAGCAAACAAGTCAGAAGTAGCTGTGTTTGATTCAGGTAACGCTGTTATAAAATTATACGATAGTGAGTTTAACTTTATTACAAGAATCACCTCAATTAACTTTAGAGTTGAAGCCATGGGTGCTATGGCTTTTGATCCTGACTTTAATTCTCTTTATGTTATAACATATAGAGATATTATTACAGATGGTATAACTAACCGTGTGTTGTATCTATATAGGTATAGTGATGGCTATAAGTTTAAAGAAGAGTTCGTTCTAGATGATAGAATTGCACTGGATGAAGTAGTTCACTCTCTTACCTTTTCTGGTACTGATAGTAATTACTGGTATTTTGGTACAAATAAGACAGTCTATAAAAAGTTCAAGACTAGACCGAAGGAAGTTATAGGTAAATTTAGGTCAGAGCGTTTATTTTTACTTAACAATGCAATAGAAGAAGAAGTTATAGATAATGTTGCTGTTACTATCAACAATAGATGGAACTTTAATGATATTAACTTTAATAATGCTGATTTTATATGGAATCTTGGAGTAGAAACAAATGCTCTTCCTGGTATTAAAGCAGTTGATGGGTTATTAGAAGATAGTATCACTTCATTTTCTTTATTCCCGGGTATTAGTTCGTATGACCGAGCTATTATGCTAACAACTGGTAGGTTATATTTCTTTAATGAGCCTACTGGTGATGCATATCAGCGTGTTATTAAGGATGAAAACTATAATAACTATGGTAGTGCAGGATTCTCGCTAAATAATGATGCATTTATTCAAGCATCTGTTATTAATACAGAGCTATTTAAAGTAATTAATGATACACTAACGTTAAAAAACAACCTAGTTGGTAAATTTACCGGTAAGTATGTTAATGATATTCTTGAGCTAGATAATTATAACTATGATGTAGACTTTAAACTACTATTAACACAAGAAATAGAGAACTTATATCTTCATACTAACGAAGAAAACGTAGTTGGTACTATAAATCGTTGTTTTGAGCTAATATACAATCTTCAGGTAAAACTTATGAATATTGTTAAGGTAAATGTTGAGAGTAATGTGCAAAATGCGTACAATAAGAGTGGCTTTATACAAATTTAATTAGCTATTTGACGCTGCCCATATAAATATATGTATGGCAAGCACCTCTCTTACCAATACAAATATAAGTGACACCTACACAGGTGTGCTTCACGCTAAAGGCGAACCATTACCTGCTACAGGTAGTGAGTACATCTATGATGGATTCGGTAATAGATCAGGTTTGCGATTAGGTCGTAATGAGATTGATATTAGCGGTACATTAGGGTCTGATTTTGCAACTGCTGCTGCAAAGGCACTTTTCCCTGTAGGTTCTGTTATGTTTTCTGTTGATGATGTTAATCCAACACAACGGTTTGCTGGTACAACGTGGGTAAGGGTAGCAGAGGGTAGGTTTATTGCTGCTGTTGGTACAGGATCTGATGCTAATTCTCAATCTGGTACTATTACTGCAGGAGCAGATACTGTAGGTGAGTATAATCACACACTTACAACAGCAGAGTTACCAGCTCATAACCATGACTTACCAATTAGTAATGCTAATGGTATTGATCAAGATGCAATGGGTCAGGGTGTTTCATATAATGCAGCAAGAACACCAAATGCTGATATTAACTCAGAAACAGCAGGTAGTAATACACCACATAACAATATTCCCCCAGCTTTTGGCCTATATGCTTGGCATAGAACCGCCTAAACTTTAACAATTTAAGACAATGCCTGATATCGAAATCGTCAAACTCAAAATAAGGAGAGGAACAGACTCTCAACGTAAGCAAGTTGCTCTAGAGCAAGGTGAGCTCGGTTATACTACCGATACAAAGCGCACTTTTATTGGTGATGGAGCTACTCTAGGTGGTGCACCTGCGGGTAATATTATACATGCACCGTTAAGTATTAATACTCGTACTAACTTAAATACGGCTGTTAAAGGTGATTTGGTATATGAAGATAATTTACTTTATCAATTGTCTGGAACTGATTATGCAACGTTATCTAGCTGGGCATTTATTGGATCAAGACCAGATGATTTAAATCTTCAATATAATGCAAGTAATGAGTTATCAATTAAACCAGGTTCAGTTAGTATTTCTTCTTTAAGTGGTGATGTTACTAAAGATAAAGGTGGATTACTTTATACTCCAGATGGTCTTTCAGCTAATGTAGATCAATCAACTATTACAGTAGATTCAATAACAGGAGCTCTTTCAGTAATTGGTGGAACAGTAACATCTACAGTATTAGGTAATGGTTTATGTGGTGGTAGTGGTTCAAATATTGAAATTGACGCTACTTCAACTTTCTGCTTCCCAGCAGGTCAATTACAAATTAATACATTGCCTACACAATCAGTTCAAGCTGATGCTCTTTGTACATCTAGTGTTGGTGCAACTCTAAATGTTTCAGGTAACGTTCTTAACCAAGCTACAGTTGGAGCAAACACTGCTCAGCCATTTAATCAATCTGTAATTGATCAGTATGGTCGTGTGACATCTTCTTCAACAACAATTGAACAGAATCTCTCTGGAACTGATACATCTGGTAATGGTCAAATCTTCTTCGGTTCACTTAATGAAGAGAATCCAGGTGCTACAGGTGAGACAGTTATTAATGCATTATCAGCTAATAGTGATCGATCAGCTTCTGTTGCAATTGCTCTTTCATCTGCTGGTTTCATTCAGATAGCTTCTGGCGATCAAGGTAACTTCGCAATCCCAATCTTCAAATTCTAAAAATCATGGCAAAGAAAATCGAAATACTCGAAAATACTCTTCTTAAACTAATTGTTCGTCAAGGAACAAATGATGACCGAGCTTTAGTCACCTTATCAGAGGGTGAATTAGGTTATACTACAGACTGGCATCGGCTATACGTAGGAGATAGTCAAACACAAGGAGGTCATGTTGTAGGTAATTTGTATAAAGGTGCTGTTGCAGATCATACATCACTTACTACGGAGATAGAAAATGGTGATTATGTCTTTAACACAACAAATAACACATTATTCATTAAGAATAGTACTGCTGCCGGTTGGCTTTCAGCTGCTCGTATTTTAGAGGCTGCAGATGGTACAATAACAATTGATGATAGTGCAGGTACTATTGCTGTAGGTACTTTATCTGCTGGGGACTTCCATGCTGATGCCCTTGGTAATTCTATCGAGCTTGTTGGTGGTAGAATTTCATTGAGTGCAGGTCAAATTAAGACTGATATCATTAATACAGACTCTGCTACACACCTTTCACTTCCACAGAAGCTTAAAATTAATGCTGTTAATTATGATTTCCCAGTAGGTGGTCTTGCTAATAATGCTTTTTTAGGAACAGATAGTAGTGGTAGACTTAGTTGGTCAGCACCATTAAATACTGCCTCTCTATACTTTAACTCTTCTGCAGCTATTCCTATTGGTACAGTAGTGGCAGCTGCAAGTGGCGCTACAATACCTGTTGGGTGGCTTAAGTGTGATGGACAGTTAATTGCAGGTGCAGATTATCCAGATCTTTCTGCTGCTATTGGTTCACAATACGGTGGTGGCGCTGTTAACTTCAGGGTTCCAGACTATACAGATGTAGTTCATGTAGGTACAGATGAACCAATACAATTTACTAATAGTACTCTTACAAGTACTGGTTCTGCTACTTATACAACCAAGGGTGTAGTATATATTATTAAATCACTTGCTGATACTATCACTACATCAAGTGTTACCTTCGGTGGAGGACTAACTGCTCAAAAAGCAGGGGTAGATTTTACTGATACACCAGTATCCGTGTTTGATAGTGATGTAAAGGTAGGATTACCTATACCTGGTATAGAAACCTTTACTGCTTCTACAGCACTATCTACTAGTGGACGAACAACATTTACAACTAAAGCTGAATATACAAAAGTATGGGTAACAGGATCAGGTGCTAAAGGTGGAAACCGCACTGGTGGTGCTGCTGCTACTTCTTATGCTATACTTTCTGCTCCTATTGGTACTGCATTTGACGTGTATGTAGCAGCAGGACAGACTACTATACAATCTGATGGATTGCCAAGCAAGATTGCAATAGGTGGTGGTGGAGCAGATTTAGTTGTTAGTGATGGTGCAGACTATTATGAGTCTGGTACTACTCCTCCTAATGATAGATCTGTTAACAGTGGTACTATTGCAACTAGTAATTATATCGTAGGTGGTTACATTATACCTGGTGGTCGTGGTGGTTGGAGAACAGTTAATAACGATGAGGAAGTTGGTGCTACAGCTTCATACTGGGGCGCAGATAATGTTCCTGGTGCTGGATCAGGTGCATTTAATGAAGCTACAATTGATACTGTTGATGGTCTGGTAAAGTTTGAGTGGGGAATGTAATATTAAATTTATCTGCTTGTAAACAACATACACAAGATTAAATAAGTGTATGGTATATCCAAGTGACCTTCCACTTTCTGCTACTTCTGTAGCTGTATTCGAGGATGGGCTATCTCCAGAGTATGACATTACATGGTCTTTCACCTATCAGTTAACTAACTATGATGTTACAGATGAGTTTGGCTTCAATATGTTTTTGCAAGATGCAAGTTACAGTCTTTCTGGTGGTGGTGTTGGTTTAGATCTTGGATATAGTGGTGGTACAGTATTTGCACCTACTTCAGCTCAAGGTATGAATGGTGGTGTTATTGGTATTGGTATTGATTCACTCGGTGTCTTTGCTGCTAATACCGAATACATTGATTCTTCTTTAAGAGACGGTCTTAGTGCTGGTCTTTCTGCAAATAGCATTACTGTAAGAGGTTCAGGTTTATCAGGTGAACGATATGACTTTATAACTACTGCAGTAATTAGTGCATTTGACATTAAGAGTGATGGTCCAAAGACTTTGAGAGCAGGTCTTGGTAACTATGGTCGGAAATTACGTGTTGATTACAAAGCAGAAGCAGATACTTTCTACACTAATATATTAGACGTAGATATACCTAAGGTTGAATACTTCGAAGGTGGTACATTTAGACCAGGAGTTACTATTATTAAACCTTTAACATCTAATAATACTAACGGTGATGTTATTATTACAAATTTTCACGTTGAAGGTAACACAGATGCTACAACAACATCTACTATAAGTTCAACACCAATGGTTCCATTTGAACCAGATTACAATTCACTTGGAGATACCCCACAACTACCACCAGATGCTGAAGCTCCACAACGTTTACCATTTTTAGGTATAGAGCCTGCAATAGGTTGTCCAGATGTTTATTGTGGTTTAAGTGCCACTGGTGGTCTTAGTGATAGTGGTACTGTTATTAGCAACAGTTATTATCCTAATACATTTCTCTATAGTATATCTGCATTTATTGGTGATGTAGAAGTACAATGGGCTTCAGCAAGTAACCCATATAGGTTTATCTATGAATATGATGGTGAGACAAAGATAGATACAGGATTTGTTGGTAGTAGAATCTTTAATTATGGTGGAACATCACGACAGACTTTTAGAACTGCTTATGATAATTCAAATAAGATTAATCAAATACCAGATGCTTTTGAAATAGCAGCTCCAGATGGTTATCCTTTTGTACGTGATTCTCTTTCTGCTAGTCTTAGTAGCTTCTATAAAGATACAGATAAGTCTAGACTTACTGTTAGTGTGTATGCACCACTATCAACCTCTGATTGGGTAACATTAGTTGGTTGCCCCTACTACACTCTATCTTGCGGTACTGAAGATAGTTACCTGTGTGGTTTAACTCGACAACATGAAGCATTACGTAAGGTTGTCTTTCCAAACATTGTATAAAAAATGAGCTCAAACACTCCAACTCCGACACCTCCAACTTCTTTAACACCGAGTTCGACACCAACTTCAACTCCGTTGCCAGCTGGTTCATTAGATTATGGTGTTATAGGTGATGATATTTCTGTTGGTAGCAACATTATGTATCGTGGTGCTGTTAAAGGTAATGATGGTTTGTTATACTTAATACCTTATGATTCTGATAATGTTACAGTAACAGATCTTTCAGATGAGTCTCAAGTTCAATACGATATTACAAGTCTTGACAACTCTACATTTAAAAAGTATGTTGGTGGTGCTATAGCACCAAATGGTAAAATTTATGCAGGTCCACATAATGCTTCAGCACCGTTGATTATTGATACTACTCAAGATCCTCCTACCTTTGCTGAAGTAACTGGTTACACTCCAGGGTATAATCTTCAATGTCGTGGTCCTGCATATTATAACAATAGAGTCTATATACCTTCTTATACCGGTGGTTCAATATGGGCAGTTGTTAATACAGATACAGATAGTAAGGAAGCAAGTATTGTTTGGGCTACTCCACCGAGGACAGATGCTATCTATACAACAAGGACATCTTATGCTACCGAAGCTGGTGGTACTGCTCTTAAGTTCTACGATGCATTATTAGGTGGTGTTGCAGGTAATAATGGTAAGATTTATGGTATGCCATATGGTGCCTCCCGTATCAATATTGTTGACACCTCTACTGGTGTTTCAACATGGGGAAGTGATTACATTACAGGTAACGCACCTATTGACAATGATTCTTTTAACTATACAATGCTTTTAAAGAAGACATACTTTAATAAGTATGCATATGGTGCATTGGCTGGTAATGGATGTATTTATGCGCACGGTAGTAGAGCACGTTCTATTCTTAAAATAGATACTTCAGATGATTCAGCAACTGAGATTCCATATCCACAAACTATTATTGACGCAATGCTTGATGGTGGGTTAGAATCAGATGCAGATACAGAAAATGCTGCTGCTTTCGGTTCAGTACTAGGTGGTGATGGTAAGGTATACTCTACTCCTTGGAATATTCCTTATCTTATCTGGATTGATCCTACAGATGACTCTATCGGTTTTGAGGATATTTCAACTGTGCTTGCACTTTCTGCTTCTGGAGCATCAACTGGTTGGTATACATTAGGTACTTCAATTGGTAATGATATATACCTTTCACCGGGTGCTGCTGATAGAATTCTTGAAATTGAACTAGCAGGAGTATCTGCTTCACCAACACCTACCCCAACACCAAGTACTACACCTTCTTCAAGCTTTGTAGCTACACCAACACCAAGTACTACGAGATCTGCAACCCCTACTGCAAGTAACTCGAACACTCCAACACCTAGCACATCACTTTCTAATACACCAACCCCTTCTACTACTCCGAGTTCAACACCAACTCCAACACCTACTAATACACCAACACAAACACCTAGTAATACTCCTTCAATAAGTGTTACTCCTAGTGATACACCAAGCCCATCTACATCAAACTCACCTTCAACAAGTGTTACACCAAGTGTATCAAGGTCAGTTAGTACTACACCAAGCAACACTCCAAGTGGAACACCATCACCATCTGTTACCCCCTCACCTTCTGTTACTCCTTCTAACTTGTTTACAAGGTGCATTACACTTAACTATAGAACAAAAGATGGTCCAGATAGATTTATTGTAACATATAAAGGAGCAGTTGTAATTGATACTGGTTTTGTTGGTCATAGTAAATTTGACTATAATGGTTCACAAAGACATGTCTTTACAAATGCTATTGATAAAGAGAAGACTGATATAAGTGGTACTACTCTTGCAGATGATGGTTATCCTGTAGTCAGTTCAACTCTCTCAGGTAGTACTACTCACTCTGTACCACGCTTTAATCAAGATGAGGCATTTATGACTATTCAAAGCCCAGTTAATGATAAACCAACCTGGACTTACACTCTCAACTGCCCAGTTATTTGTAGCCCTACACCAAGTCCTACACCAAGTACTACACCATCCCCTTCTGAATCAGGTGCTCCATTTGTTACCCCTTCAGTATCGATGTCTAATAGTAAGTTGCCTACTCCTACACCAGAGCTACCTACTCCTACACAAATAACACCTACCCCACCTGTATATTCTCCTCCACCAGTATATTCTCCTCCACCAGAATCACCACCGTGGGAAACTCCAGAAATCTTTCCATCCCCAGACCCAGTACCATCACCTGAACCGTCACCGGATCCAATACCCTCAGATGAATCACCAGAACCTGGTGAACCACCAATTTATAATTCACCGGAAATTCAGACACCTACTGCTACCCCACCAACACCAACACCTACACCGGTACCAGAACCCGGAGAGCCAACACCTACCCCAGTGCCAATAACTCCAACCCCGGATCTTATAACAGAAACACCTATACCAGCACCACCGGTATATTCTCCTCCGTCTCCGGAACCATCTCCAGAACCATCTCCATCTCCAGATCCAGGTACAGATGATATGTTAACTATTCTTAAGAGCAATATTAATTCATTGCTAGGTGCTTATAACCCTCTTACAGATATTGATATATTTAGTAACTATACTTCACAAGAAAATTTAACACGTAATACAGGTAACCCATTTCATGGTATCTTTGGTAGTACCGGTATAGTTGCTTGGAATAGTAGAATAAATGAAGGAGGTGGTACACAACTCGGAGGTGTTGCAATTACCCCACAGCATATCTTATATACAAAGCATGCTAATTACCAAGCTGGTAATGAAGTGGTCTTTGTTGATCGAAGCAATAATCAATATGTAAGAGAAATTGAAGGGACTATGGATTTCCCAGGTTCTAGTAATAATGAAGGTGATTTTGGTGTTGCACTTTTAGATTCAGCATTACCTGCAGCTATTGAACCAGTTAAGATGTTACCAGCAGATAGTTATAAATATTTTAATTCAAATTTATTTAGCCCAGCAAGTCCAACAGTCTTTTTACCTACTGCAAGTGATTGTCCTTTCTTACGCACTGACCAAGAAGAAAAATCATTAGCTGGTTCAGTATCAAGAATTTTCTTTAGTAGTTTTACTGATAGTGATCCTAATAATTATCACGGTGATCAGAAGCCTATTTTTGAGATGCGTACAAGTAGTACACCAGAACCATACTTATCTTGGTATGAACTACCTGTTGGTGGTGATTCAGGTAGTCCAATGTTCTTTTTACTTAATAATGAATTGGTGTTTGTTGGATTAGTCAATTCTAACTCAACAGGATCATTCTTCGGTCAAGCTCGTAACCGTAATGCAGTTAATCGTATGATACTTGATGCAGAAAGCTCTGCAGGTTTCTATCCAACAGGACTCACTCCTACAGATACTACCCTTATAGGTAACTTTAAAGATTATACTGAATAAAAAAAAGCCTAACCAGACGGTTAGGCTTTTTTACTAGTATTGTATTGTTATGTAACTTTAGAAGCTCTTTGAAAAGGAGATTCCTGTAAGTGTCTCATCATCTGAACCAGCATAGATGGTACCAGCTGTATCAGATGCAACATTTACAAATGTAACAAATGGTGTAAGGGTAATTCCACCAAAGTAATTATAATCATAATCTTTACTAAAGGTTAGTTGAGTGTGAGTAAACTCTGACTCATCAAAGCTATAACCAACTGTTGCAGTTAGGTCAATATGTACTTGATTGTCAAGTACAAAGGGAAATGGATCAATAGAGCGCTTAGCTGTAAGTTCAAAGTATCCCAACCCATTACCTTCTGTGGCAAAATATTGTGTACCTGTAATATTAGTATCAAAAAGCTCTTTAGCAAATGAAACACCAATTTCACTAGTTACATCACCAGCAAGATCTGTTCCTCCAGTATAGCGCTTATAGGCTACTCCTGCAGTAAACTCACCAACTCCTTCAAAGGAGAAGTCACGAACAAAACCAACTGATAGATTAGTGTTATTAAGCTCAGAGTTATCAGCATAAGAATAAGAAGCTTCCAATCGCGCAAAGTCAAATTCATAAGCAGTACTTACACCGGTTACTTTATCACTGTCACCAAACTTAGCACCACGCCAGACATCTGTATCCCTATAGGTAGAGAATACTTCTAGTGGAAGTGCAGTAACATCTGCAGAGGCAAAACCAACTGCAGCCAACGTTGTTAATATAATAGTTTTTAGCATATCGTATTTATTATAAAGTATTTTGTTGCTTATGCAACAGTTAAATTGGCTCCGAAGGTAGGGTTCGAACCTACGACCTAGTGGTTAACAGCCACCCGCTCTACCGCTGAGCTACTTCGGAATAAAATCTTTTACTTAAAGTATTTATTTTTAGTTTGTATTAAATCAACCTTAGATATTACCTAGCTCATGCTCAACCTCAACATCTCGTAACATAGAATGAAACCTCTCTTGAATATACTTCTCAAACGCTAATGGTTTAACCCACTTAGTATCTTTATCTGATACATTCGCTTGAACTAGCTTTTGATCTACTGCTTGAATACCTTCAACTAAGCATGCCCATCGAGCAAAAGCTTCTTGAGTCATTTCTTCCGTAGTACCGTCTTTCTTATTAAGAGTTATGTTCTTATTCATTACTCTTTAATTATATCGGAGTTCCTTACGGTGTAGTCTTACTCTTATATTTGCTAGTTCGTACACGTACAGGTTGTGATACATGTCTGTGTACTGTTGGAGGACAATATGACCTACGTGGATAAGAGATATACGATGGGTAATGCCGTGAAGCATAATAAGGCTCATAGTATTGGCTAGTAGTATAAAGCCGAGTACGTGCAAAGTGTGTTTGTGTAGGTATATACCTTACAGTAGTTGTTGGAGTCGGGTCATAAGAATAAGATGTATATGTACCATCACAGCTTATAAGGAACAATGCCAGACATGATAGTATAATTTTATTCATATACGTATTTATTCACCAGTTACCTCTTCTGGGTTAGTTTGTAGAATTGGTGTCTTCATCATTCCAAGTTCTATATTATTATTACACTTAGGACATCTGAATACATTCTCTGTATTAGCAAAGACATCTACATCAAAAGTATATTCACCACATACACAAGTGGTAGAAACTCTACTCAACGATAATACACCATCCATTTCTGTTTCAAACTCTGCATATAGAGCTTCTTTATTAGTAACGTTAAGGTTATTAAGAAACCAAAACACAACAAACTGTACTGCTGTTGCAAGAGCAAACCCTTGCCAGAAATTTAACCATGCACCTAAACCATAAGCAAACAAAGCAGATACAACTGCGGTAATTAATAGTGATCTAACCATATACTAGTAAGTATAACCTATCTTATAAGATAGTCAACTGTTATAGAGATATTTTATTAAGCTCTTCTGGTAGTTCAAGAATCAGATTATTAATTTGGTCAATTTTATCTTGTAGTTGACTTACATGCTTACTGTCAACAGTTTCGTTCTGTTTAACATTCTCTAGCATACGCTGAAGATCAGCAAGTGATACAAAGGTATTCCCAAGAACCTGTATAATACCTTCTAATTCATGAGGTAAAATAGAATCTGCTTTTTGGAATTGTTCTTGATCTTTATACATACGTTCTTGACCACCAAGATCCATTTGTTGATTGATAGGATCTTTCGCAGTTCCTACATAATACGGATTACTTGCAACATTCATGTATTATTATTTAGTCTCGAGACTAAATATTGACATGAGTAAATTTGAAAAGAGATTCTTGAAGGTCCTTAATGAAGATATCAAGGATGAAGAGGCATTTGATCTAGAGCTTGACGATGATACCTCATCAGAAGATTTTGATGTAGACATGGAAGCAGATACAGAAGTTGCTGAAGTTGATCCTGCTGTTAAAGCTGCAGAAGCAATGGGTGAAGCAAATGCTGCCATGGTTAATACACTTAAAGGTTGGATTAACTCAGGTGATGAATTTCTAAAAAAGCTTAATGATAGTAACGATCCTAACTCTATTGCCTATGCAATTGGTAATGCTGAAGCTGACACATTATTTGATAAGATGAGTGGTGAGCAACGTCGTGTATCAAAAGTAGCTACTGATCTTGCTGCTCTTAATGAAACTTTCCGTGGTTATCTTGCACAGTCAGAAAACCCAGCACTCAAAGGAGTTTAAGCATTAGTATACTTTTTAATCTCAGTCATCTTAACAATACCTTCGAGTCCTTCGAAGGTATTTTTTTGTATCCAATCCCAACCAATTTCATCTTTATTAGCAGCTCGAGCTAAATCATTAAAGTCTTTATACTTCTTACCTAGTGTTTCTGGCCATATAAACACGGTCTCTCCTTGTTTAAGCAAAGCCTCACTCTTTATCATGGATGCTCTATCACCCCACTGAGAGTCAAGGACCCACACCTTATCATACCATTTAAGAGTGGTGTTCATCTGCTCTTCTTGCCTCTTAGTAAGTGACTTACCACGTTCAGTAATACCAGCTACTGCAACAGAGTTACGAACAAAGAATGCATCAATAGGACCTTCGAAGATATACACTTTATCATGATCACTTGATACTTTATCAATGTTAAATAGAGTTTTCTCACTACCTACCTTACCAAGATACTTGGGCTTAGTTCTTAAGTCTGATGTCTTTACTGTTCTGGTCTGATAAAACTCTATCTCACTTCTCTCATTAACAAAGGGTATTGTAATCCGGTGCTTATGAACCTTATCAGTTAATGAAACATAAAGATTGTCAGGTCTATTAATAGCAGTATCCAGTCTTCTCGACTTAATAATCTGGTTGCATGCTCTAATAATAATATTATCCTTATAAAAATCTTGCTGCATCTTATCTAATAGATTAATACTATCAGCAGGTAGAGTCTCTGTTTGTACTTTGGCTACAACTTCATCATCTTTAGTAATATCAATAGTAACTTCATAATCTTTTACCTCTTCAATAATATCTGAGTTACTGCAGTTACTTACTTCTTTAATCCACTTAAATGGTTTACTTGACCAACCACAATTATGGCAGAAAATGTTATCATTATCTGGAATATAGTAGCAACGCTTCTTCTTTGGTGACTCCATACAAATGGGACACGAGCATTGATATACGTTATTGAATCTATTGTAATAAGGACTTCTACCAAACTCGTAGAACTTAGCTACAACATACTCTCTTGGAAGTGTAAGTAACACAACTAATTATAGCTAACTAAACATCGAAGTCAACCTATGACTCAATATAAAAGTACTATACCAGTCTTCCTTCTTCTTAAGAATATTCTTAAGCTCAAGCTCTTCACATTCATATAAAAATTCTGACCATGCATATTGAATATCTACATCAAGTTGTTCTTGATAGTAGTCAGCCTCCGCTTTATGAGTCATTACTTCACAGAGATTGAATACAGTCATATTCTTCTCATAGATCTCCTCTTGCTCCTCGGTAAGCTGTAACTCTTTATCAAGCCACTTACGTACTCTTGCTTTACCAAAGCGAGGAATTCCTGGTACATTATCAGATTTATCACCTAACAAGCATTTTGCAGGTAACCATTCTTCCATAGTATACCCTGTATCATCAACAAACGTATCATGACTATATTCACGCTTACGAATAGGATCAAACATAATAGTATCACTATTTACAAGTTGTAAAAAGTCTTTATCTACTGATGCAATAACTTTCTTACCTTCAAAAGTCTTACAGATATAGGCTACAATATCATCTGCTTCCCGTTCACGTGGGAAAATTGACTTAATACCAATCTGTGATAGTAGTCTTGTAATAGTTTCATTCTGCTCATGAGGAGAACTATCCTTAGACCTATTACCTTTATAACCATCTAACTGATCCTTACGAACATTAGGTTTATAATCAGGTTTGTAGTCCCATACACATATAGTCTGTGTAGGTTTATACTTTCTAACATAAGAAAATATAGCATTAAGAGTAAAGTAGATATGCAAACCTGCAATCTTATCTAAATCACCTTCATTATATTTTTTAACTTGGTTCTTTGCAGTCCAATAAGTGCGATGAACAAGATTATTTCCATCTATGATTAAAGTCTTACTCATTTAGTATTATTATTATATTGAGCTTCACAGGTTTTCCAAATATCTCTAGAAAGCTTTTCCACTAATGTTATTATATCAGAGTTCCTTCCAAGATCAAACTTATCTAAAGGAACTTCTACGTTCTCCATACTTGGCATACTTAGACAAGAGACGTTATCTTTATCTACCGCTATAACAGCAAACATCTGACCAACATAGTCACCGTGATTAACGGCATACATCTCTCTCTTCTTAATAGGGTCCATCACCTTTATTATAACCGCCAGTGCCATAAGTGCCACCTAAATTACCAGCTATAAATAATCGCATTGCAAGTGTATCTAATGCATCCATTTGTTGATCTGAGTGTGCACCTTTAACTAATACTGTGTTACCTTCAATATCATAACCAAATATATAGAACGAATCTAGATACTCCGATACAACTGATTTTAACTTCTCTCGAAGTTCCTTTTCACTTTTATATTTTTGCAAATTTTCAGGTTGAAGATTGAGAGCTGCTTCAATCAGCTCTCTCACTTCTTCATCAGCTGTTTTCTTTGGTTCCTGATTGTTCTCTTCCATCCTTATTATATTTAGTCAAGAAGTCGTTATCTTCAACTTGTTGGCAGCCATGATCTAGTAATCTCTGAACTACAACTTCAATTGAATTAGTTTTTAACACATAACCTCTTTTAAATCTCTGACCTCCATCAGAGAAACTAAACAAGAATTCATCTTTAAACGGAAGATTTTCAAAGCAAGTCACGTAGACAGACACACCACTTGGATCAACAAGTATAGTCCATCTACGTGCATCATGCTCACCATACTTATCAAATATCCTAAGGGTAGCAAAACCACTATCCTTAAGA
>Ga0209666_1000643_pt1 | contig 26695 bp, 17 predicted proteins | sample SaaInlV_125m_DNA_FD_184679 | JGI IMG/M metagenome (GOLD analysis project Ga0209666, IMG submission 184679) | Marine microbial communities from expanding oxygen minimum zones in the Saanich Inlet - Saanich Inlet SI037_S3LV_10m_DNA (SPAdes)... | ecosystem: Environmental > Aquatic > Marine >...
GATCACCTCGGCACCGCTGGCGTACGCGCGGGACGCCAGGGGGGAAAGGAAACGCGTGTCGTTCCAAGCCGCGGCGGGGCGCTGTCGAGTCGAGTTTCGAAAGGAAAAGTGGAGGTCAGCGAGCCGTAGCGTCGTGCGTTCCATTCGCGTCATGCATCATCCGAGAGGTGTGGGATCTGCCGTCGCTCGGTCGCCCGCCGGCGCCAGATCGCGACTTTGATCGCGCCGGGCGGGGTAGAAGGCGTCCGACCGGAGCGAGGGAGGAGGGAAACGATGCGCTCTGCGCGGCGCGCGCACGCGGAAAGGTCCTCGCGCGCGTCGGTCTCGCGGGACAGGCACGCACCAGCGCGGCGCTGCGGCGCGCGTTCCTCAGCACGCTCTGCAACATCGTGACGATCGTGCGACGGATTCACGGAAAGCTCGCGAGCGTGTGTGCCGGTCTGCGACGAGACGTGGAAGTGCGAGCAGCGCGTGCACACGGCTGAAAAGTCGTCCTTCGGCGACGCGTCTCCTCGAGCGCGCGCGTACACTTGTGGCTCGGTGGCGCGCCGCTTCGCCGCCTTTCCGAAAGAATGCTACGTGTCGATTTGTGAGACCGACGAAGGCTGCCGAAGAGCGCCGATCGATCTTTTTCGGAGTTTGTGTCATCTCCAGGCTAACTGTTTGCCCATACGAAAATGCGGAGAAATAAGGGAAAAAAGGCCCACGAGGCACCTTCCAACTGTCCGGGCGCAGTCGCCGCCGCCGGTTCAATCGCTCGCCGGCGAAACGCAAAAAGTCAGTCGGCCGCCGCCTATTCCTCCGCCGCTTTTCGCTGCCGCCACTCGCCGACGCGCGCGTTCTCGCGCGGCTCCTACGCGCGCCGCGACGATGGTGCGCCTGGAGGTGCCCGGGCACGTGCTACAGCACTTTTGGGACCTCGCGAACGTGGAGGCGGAGACGCGGCAGACCAGCGCGGTGAATCTGGTGCACGAGCTGAAAAGCGCGCAGGATGCGTTCTCGGTTTCGGGCGCGGTTTCGGATGCGGAGATGGGCGACGCCGCGGACGTCGGCGGACGGCTTTCGGGCGACGGATCCGGGGACGAAAACGAGGCGCCGCCGTCTCTCACGGGGTGCTCTCCGGTGTTGGTGTACGCGCTGAGGCGGCTCGCCCGGGGGCTGGGCTCCGGTCGATCCGGCGCCAGGCAAGGTTTCGCCCTCGCGCTCACCGCCGCCTTCTCGGAGATCCCGCTGGTGTCGCTCCCCGACGGGCTGAAACTGCTGAAGACGTCGCTGGATCCCATCACGCAGGCCACAAAGGGCTCGGAGGCGAGGGATATCCTCATGGGCCAGCTGTTCGGGGTCGCCGCGCTCGTCCGCGCGATGGCCGCGCGGCTCGCCGCGGGGGAGATGGGCCGAAAGGAGGCGGTGGATTTCGCCGCGGCGGTGGCCGAGGAGGTTTCCGCGCTCGCCAAGTCCAAGGCGTACCTCGCCGAGTCCGCGAGCGCGGTGATTGTCGAGATCACCGACGCGCTCGGCGGCGCCGAGGCCACCGGCGCGGGAGGGGACGTCACCACGGTCCTCGAGCGCGCCCAGTCACTCGCGGACTGGATCGCCGCGCCCGCCTCCGACGCGACTCCGGAATCGATCGCGCTCGCCACGCGGCTGTGGCCGGCGCTCCCGCCAGCGCTGCGCGCGCGCTGCGACGTGCTGCCACCCGTGACGCCGGAGGAGACGGAGACCGCGGCGAACATCTCTCACGCCGTCGGCGGCACCAAAAAATCGGGGTCTAAGAAGAAGGGAGGCGAGCTTCCCGAGGCGCGCCGCGCCGCGGCGGCGGCTCGGTGGCGTTCTTTTTTCCGCCGGTCGCACCTGGAGAAGGTGCGCGACGCGCTCGCCGATTCCTCGCACGCGCACCCGCAGGTGCACACGGTGTGGGGTCTGCTGATGGATGCGGCTCGAGCGCACTCCATTTCGGGCGCGCTGGAGACGCTGTGGGAGACGCAGGTGGAGCAGGGGCTGATGACGAGCGGTTCGCACCAGCGTCGGTTCCTCGGGTTCCGGCTGTTCGCGTCGCTGCTGGCGAGCGCCGACGCCGCGCTGGTGCCCGCGCTCTTCAGCGACAACTTCAACCGGTGCTTGCTGAACAACCTCGCGAAGCGGGACAATTACCTGCACGCCGCCGCGGACGACTGCCTGGCGCACGTGCTGAAGCACGCCAAGGCGAAGGACACGCCGCCGGACGTGCGGCTCTCCGTGGTGGCGGCGCTGCAGCGCCTCGGCCCGCACAGGCTGGACAAGGCTGGCGACAAGAAAAACGCCGTGCGCGAGCTTTTGGGTGGCCTCACCGGCGACGACGCCTCAGAGCACGCGCGCGAGCTCATGCGCATCTTCGTAAACGCTCCCGAGGCGGACGGCGACGGCGAGGATACCCACGGCGACGCGCCGAGCGCGGCGGCGCGGAACAAGCGGCGGTTGTGGGCGCTGGAGCAGGCTGTCGGTCTGTGGCCTCGTCTGCCGCGCGAGACGCAGCGGGAGCTTCTCGAGTTCCTGGTCGCGCACGCGTATTACCGCGACGAGGACGGTACAGGGGCGGTCCCTAAAAAGGGCGAGAAGAAGAGAGGCAAGAAAGAAACGAGCGTCTTGCTTCGCGTCGGCGTGGCGCCGCTCGCCGCGCCGGCGGACGGATTGCGCGAGGCGTGCGCTGTGCGCGCGTCCGCGCTCCTGGCGGCAAACGTCAAGGCGCGCCGCGCCGCGGCGGTGGCGGCGGCCAAGTCCGCGGCTGACCCGAAGGAAAAGGGAAAGCAGAACACCGAGTCTGTGGATGCGGATCGGGATCGCGATCGCGATCCACCGCCGGACTTGCTCGCGGCGGCGGCGGCGCTGTGCCGCGAGCTCGACGCGCCGGGAAGCGGCGCGGCGCTCGTGGACGGAATGCCCGAGGAGTGCGCGGCGGTGCGCGCGTCTCTGTTCTCGGCGCTGGACACGCTCGGCGCTGTGGAGGCGAAGGTGGGGACCCCGAACGGCAAGAAGGAGGAGCCGCGAGAGGCTGTGGCAGTCGCGGTCGCGCCCCTGCTCCGCGCGCTCGCCGTGCTGCAGGTGAGCGACTGGCGCGAGTTCACGCCCGCCATCGAGGACCTGCCGCGCTGCGTGGGCGACCTGCTCGCGGCGAAGGCGAAGGCGTCGGAGGCTTCTAAGCCTTCTAAGAATTCCAAGGCTTCTAAGGCTTCTAAGAAGAAGAAGGGCGGAGACGAGGACGACGAAGACGAGGACGACGAGACGCCTCGAGATGACCCCGAACCCATGGACGTGCTGGTGGATATCCTTCTGTCGTTGCTCGCGCAGCCGAGCGCGTTGCTTCGCGACGTCGTCGAGCACGTCTTCAAGTCGGTTTCGGGTTCCGTCTCGGAGGCGAGCGTGCGCGATATGCTGCGCGTGGTGCTCGCGCCGGACGCGGACAGCCGCAACGCCGCCGCGGGCGACGGCGAGAGCGACGACGAGGCGCTCCTGGAGGACGACGACGACGAGGAGGAGGAGGAGGGGTCGGACGAGGACGTCGCGATGGACGACGACGAGGAGGAGGACGACGACTCTGAATCCGACGACGACGACGACGACGACGCCGACTCGGACTCGGAATCCGACGACGATTCCGGTCCGGTAGATGAGAAACGCGCCGCCGCGATCGCCGCGGCGCTGGCCAAGTCCGGCGCGAACATCGACTCCGACGAGGAGGAGGACCCCGCGGAGGACATGGACGACGAGGCGATGTTCAGCATCGACGCGTTGCTGGGCCAGGCGTTCAAGTCGCGCCGGAACGACATCAAGCGCAAAAAGTCGATGGTGCGCGCGACGCGAGACTTCAAGTTCCGCGTGCTCGCGTTGCTCGAGCTGTACGCGCGCGCGCAGCCCGCGTCGCCGTGGCTGCCCGGCGCGGCGCTCCCGCTGCTCGGCGCCATGCAGACCGCGCTCGCCGCGGGCACGCCGCAGGCATCCGCGCTCGCCGAGCGCATCGGCGGCGTGCTCACCAAGCACGTGTGCCACGCGCGCGACGTCCCGACGCGCGCGGGAATTGAACCCGTGACCGTCGAGACCGTCGCCGCCTCTTTGTCCTCCTCCATCCGCGCCGCGTCTCGCCCCTCCGGCGGCGGCGACACGAAGGGCTTCGCGAAGCCCGCCACCGCGGTATCGCTGTACCTGCTGCGCGTGCTGGAGGCGCTGGAGGCGCGCGCGAGAGAGGCGAAAGGCGCCGGAGGCGAACGCGAGACGGAGCCGGCGGCTTCTAAAGCGGCGGTGGCGGCGTACGTTTCGGCTCTGAAGGAGTTCAAGGCGAACAAGAGGTGTCGCCTGAAGGGCCCTTTCTTCCAGGCGGCGTTCGACCGCCACCCGAGCCTCGCCGCCGCGCTTCTTCCCGAGCTCGCCGCCGCCGCGAGCGCCAACGCCGACAAGCCGGGCGCGCGCGGCGAGTTTGTGCGCGCCGAAGGGCTCAAGCTGCTCGCCGCCGCGCTCGCGCTCGGGCGCCGGCGGAGCCCCGCGGTGGCCGCCTCCGCGAAGAAGCACAAGAAGGCTCTGGCGAGTGCGATCGTGGAGGCGATCGGCGCGCCCTGCCGCAACCGCGGCGCCAGGGGGGAGACCGCGAAGCTCGCGCTGCAGTGCCTGGAGGCGATGGGGAGGCTGGAGCCGGAGGGCACGCCGTTGTCCGCCACCGCGGACGCCGACGCCGCGTTGGCGGCGGTGACGACGCAGTTCAAAGTGCCCGGCATGCCTCCCAAGGGCGTGGCCGCGCTCACGCGCGTCTGCACGCTGCTGGGCAAGGTGGCGCCCGAGGCGACGCCCGCAGAGGAGCCGGAGGAGCCGCGGGGAGTCGCGGGGAAGAAAAAGAAGGGCGGCGATCGCGCGGGGGGCGCGAGTGAGGGCAAAAACAAGCGCGGCGACAAGGGCGCGAGCGCGAAGAAAAAAAGCAAAGCCGGCGGCGACGCGGAGACGCCGTCCAAGGGAGAGAAGCGCAAGGCGCCCACGTCGGGCGTGGGCGAGGACGGGAAGCCCTGGAAGAAGAAGCAACGCAAGGGCAAGGCGCAGCGCGAGGCGGAGCGCGAGCGCAAGAAGGCTGCGGCTGCGGCGAACGAGTGATTGACTTGTGATGTTTCTATTCGAGTTTTTTTTACGCGTTTCTCACGTCGCGAAGTCCCGGCGTTCGCACTGAAATGTCGGCGCGTCCGCGAAACGCGTGACGTGTTTCTACGGAGATCATCGTCTTCCGGCGCACACGATCTCGCGCGAGATCCGCACGATGGCGGCTTCTCAAGCGGCGGCGAATGCGCTGACCAACCTGGCCCGCGCGGCCGTGGGCCTCGGCTTCGCGGGCTCCGCGCTCAGCGCGTCCATTTACGACGGTACGTGCTCGTCCCCCCCCCGCGCGACGGTGGAACGCCGTAATCTCGCGGTCTCGGCGGGAGGGCGATTCCGCCGCTTCGTCCGGGACCGTCCCGCGCCCGACGCGTCGACCCGAGCGCGACCCCCGCGACAGGTTTCAATCGCGACGCGTCGCCGAAGGACCGTCCATGTCTGACCCTCACGACCCATCTTCTACCCACTCGCAGTGGACGGCGGAAAGAGCGCGGTGATGTTCGATCGTTTCCGCGGCGTGTTGCCGAAATCCGTGGGCGAGGGCACGCACTTCCTGGTGCCCTTCATCCAGAACCCGACCATCTACGACATCCGCACGCGCCCGAAGTCCATCACCTCGGTGACGGGCACGAAGGATTTGCAGCAAGTGAACTTAACTCTGCGCGTGCTGCACCGCCCGGACGTTGATCGGCTGCCCGAGATCCACATGAACCTCGGCCCCGAGTACGACGAGCGCGTGCTGCCTTCCATCGGCAACGAGGTTCTGAAAGCCACGGTGGCGCAGTTCAACGCCGATCAGCTCCTGACGATGCGCGACGAGGTGAGCAAGAGGGTGAGCTTCGCGCTCCGAAAACGCGCGACGGATTTCGGGATCGTGCTGGAAGATGTCGCGCTGACGCATCTGTCGTTCGGGGTGGAGTACTCGCGCGCCATCGAGGCGAAGCAGGTGTCGCAGCAGGATGCCGAGCGATCCAAATTCGTGGTGCTCCGCTCGGAGCAGGAGCGCGAAGCCGCCATCATCCGCGCCGAGGGCGAGTCCGAGTCCGCCAGGCTCATCAGCCAGGCCACCAAGTCCGCGGGTCCCGCGCTCGTCGAGCTCAGACGCATCGAGGCCGCCAGGGAGGTGGCGCAGACGCTCTCCAAGTCCAGGAACGTCATGTACCTCCCGGGCGGGAACGCTAACATGCTTCTCGGCGTCAACCCGTGAGCGGAGCGGAGCGAGGGACGATTCATGATTAAATCGGCGGCGTTGTATTACACCAAACTACGAAAGAAGAGGGAACGCTTTTTCGAACGCATTCAAAGTCTTCTTCGACAAAACATCCGCCGTAACACCTAAAGGTATGACATACGCCTACGTCCCGAACCTGTGCCTGTAGAGCGGCTCGGGGATCTGCTTGAGCACTTCCTTCCAGGGGCGCTCCACCATGAGCGCGCGGCTGGGCGCGAAGTACCCCAAAAACAGACAGGGGTCATCCAGGGACGCCATCTTCACCGCGGCGGGGCCCGCCGCGTTTCCGCCGGAGCCCCCTCGCCGCAACGCGACGTCTCCGCCGCCGTCGCCGCCTCCGCCGCTCTTGCGCCGGCGCTTGCTCGGCTTCTGCTCGGCGTTTTCCAGGGCGTTTCGCTTCGCGCCGGCGCGCGCCGCGTCGGGCTTCGCGGCGAGGTCCACGCGCGCGATCGCCGCGGGCGTCTGCGCGAGCAGCACGCTCGAGCCTGGCGTGGGGTCGAAGCTGAGCGCGCAGATCTGCCCAGGCATAGACGCGAGCGCGGTTTGCGCCGGCGCGCCGGCATCCGCCGGCGCGGCGGACCAGGGCGCAACCTTGGCGCGCTCGGCGTCGTAGGCGACGATGGCGTTGTCGCGAAGCGCCAGCGCCAGCACGCCGTCGGCGCTGAAGGCCACCGCCGCCACCGGCGGCCAGGCGTGGAAGCCCGGCGGCGGAGGCAGACTGGCGTGAAGCTTGAGCGCGTCCAGGTTGTACACGTGAACGCCAGCCTCTCGGCGCCCGGAGCGTCCCGAGGACGTCGTCACAACGGCGAGCCACTGGCCGTCGGCGCTCGCGCACGCGTGCGAAACCGCCGGGCCGCCGACGTCCGCCGCGCGCACCGGGCGCGATTCGTATTCGCCATCCTCCGCCTTTGCCTTTTTAGAAAAAAGCCTCTCCTTTTCCTTTTCGGCTCTCGCGAGCGCGGCCGCGGCGGGGGAGGGTTTCGGGAGGTGCGCCTTGAGCGTCTCCATCACCTCCCAGGACTCGAGGTCGATGACGTGCACGGCGCCGCTCGCGGCGACGGCGACGAGCCGTCGGCCGTCGGGCGCGAACAACAACGAATGCGCGCACAAATGCGCTCCGTTTCCGGCGGGGGGCTCTCTTTTGCGCAGCGTCCAGCCCTCATCCTCGTCTTCTCCTTCGTCCGCCGTGGACGCATCGCGCCTCAGCTCGAAGAGACGGAGCGTGTGCGTGTCGCTCGCGGCGATGAGCGTGCCTGCGACGTTTTTAAAAAAAGAAGACGACGCGAGGTTAGTTTTGGGACGACACACACGCGTCGTCGCGCGACGAGGTCAAACGCTTTTCGAAAAAGGTCTTCCTCGCGACGACGATTCGGTCTCGTCCTCAGATAGATCCGTAACTTTTTGATGTGAAGGTTGTATCCGCACATCTGAGACTGGGTCGAAGCACATCGTCTCATCAACGGACGGCCGCGCGCCGGGGAAGACCTTTTTCGGGATGACGAGACGGACAATCGGGAAACGCGGCGCGCGCGAAGAAAAAACGCACCGTCGGGCGAAATCGCCGAGCACAGCGTTCGTCTCTTTCCTCCCAGGTTGGCGCGCAGCAGGTGTCTCGGCGCGGCGGAGAGTTTCATGGTGCCATCGTGGCGCTTCGCCTTCGCCAACGCGTCCGCGGAGAAGTCCGCGGCGGCGCCTTGGCCGAGTCGCCACACGTCCAGCCACCGCGCGTGGTCGCACAGCAGCAGAGGCGGCGACGGCGTGCCGCGCCTCGCCGATACTAGTTGCTCAGCCTCGGCGTCTTTTTCACCCGCCGCGCGCTTCTTGCCGTTGCGCCTCTTGCCGTCGCCGTTCGAGTCGTGCCCGTCGGTCCACAGCCCGCCGCCGGTCATCGCGATCGGCGTCCTCTGCGGCACGCTCACGACGCGCACCGGGTGCCTCTTCCGGAATTTCTCCGCCGGGTACGCCAGCAGTTGCGCGTCGTTTCCCCCGGAGAGCAAAACCGCCCCGCCCCTGTGCTTGGCGTTCCCCGCGGAGGATTTCCCGCTTTTGTCCGAAGGTTCCGACGGCGGCGCCGCGGCCATCGCCAGCGCGCGCACGTCGTGCGTGTGCGGCCGTTTCGTGCCGGTGAACGTCCACTTGTACGCGCCGCTCGCGCCGTCGATTGACGCTTTCTCAAAGACGGCGATTTGCGAATCCACGCCCGAGGCGAAGACAGACGCGCCATCCGGCGACGACGCGAGCGCCAGGACATCCGCCTTGTGCTGCCTGTGCGCGCTGATCTTCGTGGCGTGCTCGCCGTCCCAGAAGGTGACGTCGCCGTCGCTGCTGCCGCTGACCAGCGTGCCGCAAGGCAGGTACTGCAGAGCCCACACGCAGCGTTCCTCGGCGTCGCTCGCGTTTGGCCGATCGCCGGCGCCGACGGTGATCCTCGCCAGCTCGGCGTACGCCTCGCAGTCAAAGACGTGGATGGCGCCGCGGCTGGACCCCGCGGCGATCGCGCGCGCGTCGCGCGTCCACGCCAGAGAGAGAATTCGACCGTCGACGCGGTTGAAGCTGCGCCGGTGGCTCAGGCCGGCGCCGACGCCGTCGCCGCCGGCGAGCGTCAAAACGCGAACGCATCCGTCGTCGCACGCCGCGGCGACGCGCTGCGGGCGGTCGCGCCTCACGAAGGGCTCGGCGGCGAGCGCCCAGACGGAACCGCCGTGGGAGTCCGTGGCGCCCCGCGCGCGCAGGGTGTTCAGGTCCCACTCCGTGATCTGTCCGTCCAGGCCGGCGGAGAGGAGGCGGCAGGGCGGCGCGCCCGCGACCGCGTCCTCGTCCCCGCCGTCGTCCTCCAGTCCGCCGTCGAAGGGGGCGCACCACGCCAACGAGGAAATCGCGGCGCCGTCGTGGCCGGGGACGCGCGCGGTGCACCGCCAGTCCGCGGTGTCGTAGATCTCGAGGTCGCCATTCTCGCGCGCGAGCGCGACGGTGAACCCGCCGGGCGCCACAGCCAGCGCCACCACCGCGGCGGGCTGCCACTCCACGAACCGCGAGCGGTGCAGCTCCAACATCGCGGGTGGGTTTTGGCTCGTCGGCACGCCGGGACGATCGAGTGCCGAAGTATCGAACGCCGCGGCGCGCGGTCGAGAGGCGGCGCGGGCGCACGCGCGCCAATCACGCGCCGGTGGCTCGCGCGAACCTTCTGAGAGGGAGAACAGACGGCGCCCGACGCGGGTGCGTCCCTCTCGAGGTCTCCGCCGAGCTCCGACGCAGGTTGAAGTGGAGACGCGGCGGCGGCGGCGGCGGTGACAAAAACGCCGACACGCCTGAGCGCGCCAGCGAGCCAAAAAGTGCAAACGTCCATTTCGTCTCGTCACAATCGAGGGCGTCGGAGTGGTCGGGAGGTGCACCCGCGGGGTTCCCCATGGGCGGGTACGATGTCGTCGCCCTCGTTTCCGGGGGGAAGGACAGCGTGATGGCGGCGATGCTGGCGCAGTCGTACGGCCACCGCGTCGTCGCGCTGGGCAACCTCCTTCCGGCCGACGCGCGCGTGGAGGAGCTCGATTCGCACTGTTTCCAGACCGTCGGCCACAACGCGGTGGAGGCGTACGGCGAGCTCACCGGGCTGCCCCTGTTCCGGAGACGTCTGCGGGGCGCCTCGAGGCACACAGAGATGACGTACGAGGTGGGTGCGGCGGAGGTGGCGGGGGACGAGGTGGAGGACCTGCGGGCGCTCCTCGCGGCAGTGGTGGCGAAGATGCCGAGCGTCCGAGCGGTCACCTCCGGCGCCATCCTCTCCGACTATCAGCGCCTTCGCGTCGAGGCGGTGTGCGCCGATTTGGGCCTCGTGAGCCTGGCGTACCTGTGGCAGCAGCCCCAGCCGCGCGTGCTGGACCTCATCTGCGACTCGAACGTCCACGCCGTGCTCGTCAAGGTGGCGGCGATGGGCCTCGAGCCGAAGAAGCACCTCGGCGCGACGCTCGCCGCGGCGCGCCCGCTGTTGCGAAAAATAGAGCGCGAGTTCGGGAGCCACTGCGCGGGCGAGGGCGGCGAGTTCGAGACGCTCGTGCTTGATTGTCCGCTGTTCAGGCGCGCCAGGCTGGAAATAGACGGGAGTCCAGGGAGCCCGGAAATAGTGGTCACGTCACCGGACCCGTACGCGCCCTCGGGGCACCTCGCCGTCGCACGCGACGCCGCGGTGATCGTCGCCAAGCCAGAAGCCGAAGGCGAGCCCGGCGACGTCATCGACGTCGACGGTTCCGCGCCCGCGCCGCGCGCCGCGCGCCGCGGCGACGCAGAAGCGGCGGAAGACGCGCGCGCGCGCGGGATCGTTCTCGGCGAGGCACAGACACACGCCTTCTCGGGAACCGAGGCGGCCGCCGCGCACGTCCGCGCGCTCGTGCCCGCGACGCACACCGACGACCCGGCTGCCGCCGCCGCCGCGTCGGCGGAGGCGGCGCTCCGCGCCGCCGCCGCGACCCTCGGCGCGACATTCGGCGCATCCTGGGCGGATGTCGATTACGTGCAGCTGTGCGTGCGTGACATGCGTCACTTCGCCGCCGTGAACGCGGCGTACGTGCGGGTCGTGCCCACGCACTCGCCGCCCTCGCGCGCGTGCGTCGAGCTCCCCCTGCCCGAGGGCGTCCCCGCGACGGTGGAGCTGTTCGCGTCGCGACGAAGAGAAAACGCGGGAACCGAACCGAATCCGCCCCGACGGTCGCTGCACGTGCAGTCGCTGTCGTGCTGGGCGCCGGCGTGCATCGGCCCGTACGCGCAGGCGGCGACGCGTCTCGGGCTGTGCCACCTCGCTGGAAGCATCGGGATGGACCCGGCGACCCTCGATATCGTCGGGGGGGGTGAAGACCCGGCGCTCGAAGCGCGCCGAGCGTGGCGCAGCGCGGCGGCGGTGGCGCGCGCCGCCGGCCTCGAATTGGCGCGCGACGTCGTGGCGGCGACGGTGTTCGTGGTGGGCGGCCGCGCCGACCCGGACGCGGCCATCGTCTCGCGCGCGTCGGACGACGCGCTCGAGGCGGTCTTGTTGCGCGACCGGTGGGTGGAAGAGGTGGACGCACCTAACGGGCCGAAATCGGCCGAGGCGGGGGTGCGAGTCGCCGAGACGCGCCGAGACGCCGACGAAGACGATGAGCTGGGTTTTTTTGGCGACCCACCTTTAAAAAACGCGTGGACCCCTCTGGTGACCCGCGTGCGCGTCCCCCGGCTTCCCAAGGACGCCAAGGTGGAGGTTCAGCCCGTGCTGCTGGACGGCGCCGGGCCGGGCGTGCCGGCTCTTAAGGCGTCGAATCGTTTGTCGAATGAATCGCGCGGCGAGGTGAACGACGACGAGGCTGACGACGACGAGGATTGCGAAACAGATTCCGAAACAGATTCCGAAACAGTGGTTTCGTGCGACTCCGAACGCGGCGGCGCGCGGTTCGTGAAAGGCCGGTGGTGCTTCGCGCGCGTCGCCGTCGCGCGGGGCGATCTCTCCGAGATGACCGTTGTGAACGCCCTGGAGACGCTCGGCGGCTTTCTGCGCGACGCCGGCCTGGACTGGGCGCACGCGGGGACGTTCCGCGGGTACTACGCCGAAGACGAACACGAAAACGATTCGCCGCTGAAAAGCACCGAAACCGAAAAAAAGCTCGCGGGATGGATCGCGCTTTTTTTTGGCGGCGACTTTTTCGGCGCCGCGGAGTACCCGTGCGCGCTGGCGCCCGCGCTGGCGGTCGGGTTCGGGGAGATGAGCGACGCGGGGCTGGTGCTGGAGCTCTCCGCGGCGACGCGCGCGAGGTGAGACGGACGCGGGCGAACGTAGACGAGTCGATGAGCTTTTATTCTAGACGAGCTTTCAAGACAAAAAAAAAGGCGACCAACGTCGCGTCTCCTTCGTCGTCGTTCGTTCCACACGAATCGTCGACTTTCGGGGGAGGCGAAACGGCGTCGCTGAAAACGTTTCGAGGCTTCCGAGCGGTCGCATCCGACGCGACGTGCGCTCGTGCCGCAGCGCGCATAGCCTCGCGCGCGCCGCCGCAGACGTGCAAACGTATAACGTGTTCCTGTCCCGTTCAGAATCGCCCGTCGCACCCGCTGAGAACCCGCTCGTCGCGCGGTCGATCAGGCACGCGCGCGATGTCCCCTTCCGAGATGGGCGCCTGCGAGGACGCTTTCACCGGCGCGGCCGACGGCGAGGCGGTGGTTTCCGTGATGGCGTGCGCCACCTCCGGCGACGACGAGCGCGAGGTGGCATCCATCATCCTGGAGCGCGACCCCAGGCGACAGCAACAGATCGTGCGCGTCTCCAACGCGGCGTCAAACGCCGGACGCCGCGTGCGCCTTCGCGTCGTCGCCGATAAATCGCCCCCGCTGGAGTGGCGTGCGTTTGAGGAGGGAAAAAAAGACGACGACGCCGGCGGAACCACAACTTCAACCGCCGCGCTCGTGCGTTTCCGCGCGGGTACGCTGGTGTTACAGTCGCGCGTCTCGTTCCCGAAAGCACGGAGTTACCACGTGGGAGACGCGCCTTTCGAAAAAACGCTCGGATCGTTGCGCAAACTCGGGGTGGTCGCGCAGCTCCGCTTCGCGCCGGAGACGTCGCGCGAAGAAAACGGGAGGACGTCTATCGAAAACGGACCACCGAAAAACGCCGACAAAAACACGCCTTCTTTGTCTTCACCCCAAACCGCGACTGCCTTCCGCCTGCTGGACGCCGCGATCACCTTCGACGACGACCGCGCGGTCGGACGCGCGGCGTCCGCGTCCGCCGGGCACATCGCCCTCCCGCTGGCTCGAGACGTGCTTCTCGCCGAACAAAAAACGCCCGCGCCGCGCGCCGGCCGATCGCCGGACATCTGGGATCCGGAACCCGCGCAAAACGCCCAAGACGTCGCCGTCCTGGCGACGCGCGCGCGGCGGCGCGCGGAGATGCTTCGCGACACGCCGAGGTGGGCGGGGACGGAGACCGCGTGCGCGCCCTTACTGGCACGCCGAGAGGCGCGTGTGTGCGACATGCTCGGCGCGGACGTCCGCCTCGACTGCGTGCTGGAGTTGGCGAGCCGGCTCAGGCTGGCACAGCTGGAGTGCGCGGACCCGGCGGCGCCGGCGCCGACGGTGACGACGACGCTCGTCGACTCTGTGCGCGCGAGCGTCCGCGGCGGCGTTTCTTTTCGCTCTTCGCCCTCCGGGTCGACGAGCGGAGTCGACTCGCACACCAGAGGGACCCTGGAAGCGCGGCGCGCCGCTGAGCTCCGTTCGCTGGAGGACGCGCTCGATTCGCTGGACGACCTCATCGGCCTGGACGTCGACGGCTTGTCCGGCGCGGCACGCGCGGCGCGCGCGCGGCGCGACGCGGCGAGGACCATGGTGAAAGACCTGGAGCTTTTGATCCGCGAGCGCGGGCTTTGGGACGCGCACGAGAGCGGCGTGGAGACGCGGGACGTGCTCGAGAACGGCCTCAGGCGCGCGGACATGGAGCGCGCGCTCGGGCGCCCGGCGTCGAAGCAGGACATCGACGCGAGCATGGCCATCCCGGCGGCGGAGCGCGCGCGCGTCGTCGCCGGGCTGGACGTGGAAAAAGCGCGGCTCACGGGGAGGCCGGAGTACGTGGACAGGCTGCCGTTTCAATGAATCGAACGAATCGAACGTGACGTGGAGGATGAAGGCGTTCGGAGTGGGTAGTGCATGATTGCCAACGAAAAAAACGTTTTGGTTCCGGTGGTGTTCCTCCTCGCCCGCCGCGCGCGACGCAAACGGAACGCGCGAAAGACGCTCGAAAGACAAAAGTCTCCAGATTCGGAAAACGCCCCGAGGGGCGACGGTTACCAACCACCTTTCACGCGAAACCGTCTCCAGTGTTGAACTCGTGACTCGGATGGGCCGCGGGCGGTTTCCGACCACCACTCAGGCGCGCGCGGCCACCCCGCGGGCCAAGATGCCGAAGATTGTCATCCAAGGCAAGAAGCAGAGCAAGAATGTGTTCGGAGGCGCGACCGGCAAGAAGAGAGCCACGACCAAGTCCGCGCGCACGCTGGTACGGCGTCCCGGCGTCACGATCCTCCTGTCGTCTGTGCCCGTAGACGACACGTTCATCCCCGACCGACATTCCCGCGCGCCCGCTCCCTGTGCAAGCCACGCGCTTCAAGCCTGACCGCGCCTTCCCCGCCCCCAAACCTCCTCCCTCCTCCTTCCGCAGGAGGCCGGTAAGTTCCACAACAAGGTGAAGATGTGGTTCAAGGACCTGGACGACACGTACCAGGACGTGCTCGATCGCGCGCGCGTGGAGAAGCTGCTGGGAATGCTGCACGACGACCACGCCGAGGCGACGCCGCCGCATGCCACGGAGGTGGACTGGGTGATGCGCAAGAACGCGCTTTCGAGCCCTGACTCGATGACTCTGGAGGAGTGCGAGAACGCCGTGTTGTCGTACAAGGCGTACCTCAAACGCCGGCCCGAGATCGAACACGCGTTCCGCGAGTACGACTTGGACGGCGACGACTTCCTCAACCGCGCCGAGCTTTCGCAGTTCATCGCGTTTGAGCTCAACAGCGGGGACTTGCCAAACGACCAAGAGCTGGACTGGCTGATGTCGCGCATAGACGTCGGGGGGGCGTTCTCGGGCGCGAAAGACGGGCTCATCGGCCGCTCGGAGATCATGCGCGCCAAGGACGAGTGGTGCCTGATGCCCGACTCCGTCGGGAGAGGCTCGAATTTCGCCAACCCGCGCGACGCCGGCGACGCGCCGGCGCAGCTGGTGGAGAGCGACGACGAGTCCGAGCCGAAAAAAGGGTGCTGCGTCGTGATGTGATGATGGATCGATTCATTATTGATTGTTGAGCTCGTGCGTCGCTAAAACCCACGCAGCACACGTTACGCCACGCTCGAGCTCTGCCAGTCTCCTTCCCTTCACTTGGGAGGCGCGGTCGCGACCCGCACCTCCGAGCCCTCCGGCGCGGCGTCGCCGCCGACCAAGCACTGGCACGCCAGCCTGTTGGTTTCGGGCTTCCCCTTGAGTTTCTTTTGCTCCACGTCCGTGCGCGGGGACAGGAGCTCGGCGCCCTGCTCGACGTTCACGCGGCACGTCCCGCAGTTCCCGATCCCGCCGCAGTTCAGGAGCTTGTTCATGCCCTGGTACAGCGCCACCTTCTCGCCCAGCGCCACGTCGCGCAGCACGCTCGCCTTGGTCACCTCGGACACGATCGCCTCTCCTCCGTCGGCTGGCGTGAAGGTGACGGTGACCATCGCCGCGCGCGCGGGGAGCGCGGCGGCGGAGCGTCGCGCCGAGCGGACGCCGGCGCGGCGAGCGGGCGCGCAGAGCGACGCGGCGCCGGGAGCGGTGAAGGCGCGAGACATGGTGTCGAGCGGAAGCGCGCGCGTGCGAGTGCCGACGGACGCGACGTGGCGAGACGACAGGATTTTTTTTCGTCGTTGTTTCCGACGGTTCGTGGCGACTCGATCGATTCCTTCAGTGTTCGTCGCGCGGACCGCATGGGTGCGCGTCGACTCCGCGCGCTCGCCGTGGCGCTCGTCGCGTGCGTCGCGGCGGGCGCGACGGGAGGCGCGACCGCGGCGCGCATCGGCGGCAGCCTTTTCTCCAACGGCAAGAGCAGGGAAGGCGCGCTGGTGGGGTACTCGGAGTCCTCGGTCGTGTTGACGGACACCGACGCGAGCGACGTGCCGGTTTGGTGCGTGGACGCCAACGCGAACTGCGAGTCCTGGGCGCAGGCTGGGGAGTGCGAGGCGAACCCCGGGTTCATGCGTGCGAGCTGCATGCGCTCGTGCGACGCGTGCGCGCCGCGGAAGGGCGACACGGGCGGTGGGGTGTTGGTGTTCCTGGATGTCTCCATCACGTACGACGCGGAGTTGGCGCGCTACGCGGATCCGACTTCGTTCGTCGCCGGCGGCGTCGCGAACGGCGGCGGTCGCGTCGTGCTTCGCCTGTTCACGGACACGCACCCGAAGACGTCCGAGAACTTCAGACAGCTGTGTCTCGGGACGCCCGGGTTCGGGTACAAGGGCGGTACGTTTCACCGGGTCATCCCGGGGTTCATGAACCAAGCCGGCGCGACGCGCCCGGGGAGCGCGTACGGCCATCAGTTTGACGACGAGAACTTTAAACGGAACCACGACGAGCCTTTCCTTTTGTCCATGGCCAACGCGGGCCCCAACACGAACCACGACCAGTTCTTCATCACCGTCGCGCCCCAGCCGCATCTGGACGGGAAGCACGTGGTGTTCGGGACGGTCGTCGCGGGCGAAGAGGTTGTGATGGCGATCAACGCGGCGGGGACGCCATCGGGTCGGCCCAAGGCGCGCGTCGACATCGTCGACGCCGGCGAAGTCAGCGCGGATTAGCGGATGCGCCAGTAGTGGCGTACCAGTAGAAGTATAGACTGCCGACGAACGCGAACATCATAGCTGACGTTTCCTTATTAGTGGACTACCTCGATATTAAAGGGCCCGGCGCGGCGACGCGCCGGTCGCGCGCGCGCGGGCGAAAGAATGTTGACGCGTCGACTCCGCTCTCGTCTTCGTGAAAGTTTTTTTTACCGGCCCACGTTTACTGGCCGAGGATGAGCATGACGGTGAACGCCACCATGGCGACGCGGCCGTTGAGTTTCTCCGCGATGGGCGTCCAGACCGTGGGCAGGAGCTCGTCGGGGTAGGAGGCGTTTTCGTCGGGGAAGCACTTGTCGATGGTCACCTTGTTGAGCGCGACGGGGGCGCACGACGCGGCGACGGTGAACGCGCCGATGAACGCCGCGGCGAGGATGCCGCCGGGGGAGAACACCTGGCTGGCGACGGAGTGGCCGGTGGCCTCGGCGCCCATGGCGGCGACGAAGCCCACCATCGCGGCGCGGCCGTTGATGATCTCCGTGCGCTCCTGGAAGCCGGTGACCTGGTCGGGCGTCAGCGCGAGGTTCATGCCGCCGATGGACATGGAGTTGGCGCCCGCGACGGAGTTGGTGAGGTCCGCCTCGATGATCGCCGCCTTGTTGATGCGCGCGGGGAACACCTGACCGAACTTGTCCTTCACGGTGACCACGTCGTCCGCGGAGACGGTGATGGTGTACACCTTGCCGTCGATGTTGCGGGTGGTCTCGCCGTCGAGGTTGTTCTTGATGTTGGGGCCGGTGACGTTCATCGACTTGTAGCGAGGGCCATCGGCGTCCGCGGAGACGCGCACCACCGCGGAGCGGGACGCGCGGGTGGAGACCGCGCGCGCCTTGACGGGCACGCGCAGGGTGACGCGGGAGGTGAGCATGGCGGCCATGTTGTTGAGGTGGGGGAAGGGGAAGTGTGCGGAGCAATGCCCGCACCGCCGCGTTCGCCGACGTTTTATCTGAATCCAACGCGTTCTAGAGGCTGAGAGTCCGCGTCTCGCGGCCACGTCATGAGAGTCTTTGAGCGGGTTTTTTAGTGTGGGATTTTGTAAATGTATTTTTCAACCAAGAAGTGTACGATTCCTAGTCTCCAAAAAAACCCAGTGAATGTTTTTTTCGTGCCTCGCGTCGCGCGCTTACGCAACCTCTGCGGGCGCCTTCGCGCCGGCGTCCTTCGCCAGGCTCTTGGTTTTGGGTTTCGACTTTGCATCGCCGGCGCCAGATTTCGGCGTACCCTTCTTGGTTTGTTTCGGGGCGTCCGGTGCCCCCGCCCCCGCCCCCGCCCCGTGAGGGGTCCCGGCGGCACCGCTCGCGGCGGCCCCCCCCGGCTCCGGCGCCGCGCCACTCGCCGAGCCTCCCTCCCCCGCGCCGCCGCCGTCGCCCTTACCCTTTTTCGCGCCGCCCTTCTTGCCGCCCCCCTTCTTGTCCCTGGGCTTGCCCTTCTTTAACTCGGCGCCCTCCGCGGGCGCACCCTCCGCGGTCTCGGTCCCGGGCCCGCCGGAGGCAGCCGCCGTCGACGCGTCCTTCCTCGGCGACTCCCGCTTCGGCTGGTGCTCCTTCTTCGCCCTCTTCTTGGGTTCCTTGGGTTCCTTGGGTTCCTTGGGTTCCTTTGGTTCCTTGGGTTCCTTGGGTTCCTTTGGTTCCTTTGGTTCCTTTGGTTCCTTTGGTACCTTGGCGTCCTTGGCGTCCTTGGGGCCCTTGGTGCCCTTTGTCGGATGCGAGCCGTCCGCCGCGTCCGCCGCGCTCGTCGCGCCCGCGCCCGCGGGCTTGTGTTTCTGCTTGGGCTCGCCCCTGCCCTTCCTGCCCGCGCCGCGGCCCCCCCTGCCGCCGCGCCCGCCCTCGCCGCCGGGCGTCCACAGCTTCTTGGGGCCATCGGCGTTGAGCCGCAGGTCGCGCAGGTGCTCGGGAAGCTTCGCGCTGCTGAACTCGCTCGGGGACGCGGGCGTCGCGCTCGGGCGGGTCAGGACGCGAACCGCACCAGGAGGCAGCTGGTCCGCCGCCGGCCCCGGCGCGCCGGGAGGCGCCCCGGGCGGCGGCGGCGGCTCCGCGGGAGCCGCCGCCGGCCCTCCCCAGGTCTTACCCCCTCCTCCGCTCACCAAAGCGTCGCCGCGCTTCGCCCACGGCGGCGGCGGCCCGGGAGGCAGCGGCGGCGCCAACGGCGCGGCGCTCGGCGCGTCCCCGTGCCGCCCGTACGGCTGCCCCTGCGAATTCGCAAATTCGCGTTCGCGCCTGTGCCGCAGCCGCGGGTCACGGTCAGCGTCGTACCCCTGCGTGTGCGCCGCGTGGTACCCGTGCGTTTGGTACTCCTGGTGCTGGTGCTCGTGCCCACCTCGCCCGCCCGCGTCGTACCCGCCGCGCGCGTACAAACCGTGTCCCCACCCCTCGGCGGGGGGAGGCCGGTCGCCCCACCCGCCGCGGTCGCGCCCGTCGCCGTACGGGCGCTCGCCGGGGTACGCCGCGTGCGCGGCGTGCGCGCCGTACCCGCCGGCGTGCGCCCCCGCCCCTTCTCCGGCGCGGTGCGCGTGCGCGCTCTGGCCCGGGGGGGTCTCGTCCACGAATCCGAGGCTGCGGTCGGAGTGCGCCGCCGCGCTCGCGGAGTGGAGGTCGGGGAACGAATCGGCGCGCGCCTGGCGGAGAGACGCACCGTTACCCCCCCCCACGTCGCGCCGCTTCCCCACGCCCCCGAATCGTTCCCGGGGTGCGCGACGAGCGCGCTGCGAGCCACCGCCGGGTGCTGGTGGTGCTGCTGCGCGTCCACGTGTGGACCCGCCGCGCTCCACGTGTGCGTGCCGGTTGGCACGAGCGCGACGTTGGGGTCCTGGCCGTTGTTCTCCAGGCGCTGGCTCGGAAGGTTGATGGGCTTCGGCGCGGCGACGCGGCCGAGAGACACCATGCGGCCCATGCGGTGGTGGCCGGGCCTGCGCGACGGACGGGGACGGGGACGGGAACGGGGACGATCGGGGACGGAGTGGGGGACGGGCGCATCGGTGTTAGGGCACGCGGAGGAGGTTTGACGCGCAGGCGGCGTCGTGCGCGCGTGGGGGCGAGCCGCGTCGCGTTCGGCGGCGGAGACGATCCGGCGCCACCGCGCGCGCGTCACGCGACGCGTTTGGCTTCGCCGGGATCGTGCGAAGCGATCGTGAGGGGGACGCGGGACGTACCTCGACGTCATCGGTTCGAACCGGTGCTTCGTCCCTGAGTCTCGATCGGAAAGTCAGGCCCTCGCTCACGTCCGTCGTCCCCGCGACGTCGACCGCCCGCACTTTCGGAGTATCGCACGCCCGCGCACGCCACTCGCACCGATCGCTCGCCGGTGCGCCTCGAACGAGGGGATGCGCTCGGCCGCGCCCGACAGTGCCCCAGATCGCCGCGACCGGCGGGTCGACGGGTCCCAGAATCCCAGTCAGACTGAAAAAAGCGCGGCACCGAATCCGCCGACGCGTCTGAAAATCGCCGCGGTTGCCAATGCCGGGGTCATCACATTCGACCGCGCGGGCGGGGGGCATGCCCGCCCAGAGCCGCGCTTACCACGACACGGGGGTGTCTGGTGCGCTTCCCAAGAAACACTACGTGGGTTCGAAAGGGTTCAAGGTTGGGAAACGACCGGTGGTGCGTAAGGTGGAGCGGGACGACGCCCCCACCTCCGTGGACGACGACGCGGACGATGACGAAGCGCGTCGTGCGCCGATGAGCGCGTTGGAGGAGTTTTTAGTCTTCGTGGAGGAGGAGTTTTGGCTGTTCTTCTTCGCCATCGTGTACGCATTCTCGCTCATCGCGTTCCTGCTGGCGGTCGCGTCCAAGTGGCGCGGCTCGCGGCGCGCGCTGTGGACGAAGATCATCGTCGCGTTCGTGCCCTGGACCGTCGCGACGACGATGTACCTCATCGACCCGCGGCTCGAGAGCTGGACGCTCGCCGCGCTGAAGAAGACGTACTTCCGGTACAGCGAGCTGCGGCACAAGCCCGGAGAGTTGCTCGAGGCGGTGGAGAAGTGGTGGGCGTGGCGGCGGAGTTACAGGCCGCCGGCGCGGGTGTTCGGGGTGTAGCGACGAAAACGCGGCGCGGTGGCACCCTCGTAGAAGTAGACGGATAGAGTGACGCGATCGATTTAGATCATCTTTCGCTTATCATCAGAACTAACAACCGAACGACGCGTCCGTCGCGTCACAACACGTCCCTGGTGCCTATGCGCTGCACGATGGCATCCTCCACCGTCCCCACGCCCTGCTTGCACTCCAGGTCCCCGTGTTTGTAGTACTTCTTCACAATCGCGGGGTCGCCGAGGCTCGAGAGCTCAGCCTCCAGGTCGCCCGCGGGCACGGCGTCGCCGGCGATGACGTTTGCCATCGCCTCTATCTCGGCGTCGGTGGCGTCGAAGCGGCACGCGAGCACCGCGCTCGCGTCGCCCGCCATGCCGAAGCGTCTAAGGCCCTCGGTGATGTGCTTGTTCGCCGACAGGTTATACACCAGCTCGCTGTGCACGGTGCGCGTCGTCAACACGCCGCGCGCGTCGTCCACGACCGCCTTGTGCGCGGCGGCGTGCAGCGCGAAGAGCGAGTGCGTCGGCGCGGGGTCCACCAGCGCCATCTCGGGCTGCAAGGATCGGTCGAGGAGCGCGCGGTGGACGTCGTCCGCGTTCGTCACGTTCTTGAACAGGATCACGTGTAACGAGCGGTCGGGGAACGCCTGCGCGCAAGGAATGATCGCGTTTCGGGGGACGGGAGTCGTGAGACGGCGAGCGAAAGGGGAAAGGCCGCGGAAAGGGCGAACCGAGCAGGAAGCGCGCGGGGGATTCGGACGCGTCCGCGCCCGCGTGCGCGTGCGATTCCGCAATCGGCGGCGGCGGCCGGGTTCGGCCGCGCACGCCGCGGACGACCACCGGTGCGGGCGCGAGCGGCACGGTGTACGCGGGCGTACCTCGAACTTGAGCACGGTGGGGGTCACCATCTCGACGACGCGCGCCGCAGGGCGCGCGGAAGTAAACCGCGACGAGGTTTCCGGAAGGTTGCCGTCGGCGACCGCAGCCGGCGCCCGGCTGATCTGACGTGTGAAAACTGAAAAGTGCACTGGCGCAGTTTCCTCTCACTTTTTTTTGGCCGCACTTGGCCTCATGCCGCCGAAGAGCAAAGGCACCGGGGCGCGCCCCCATCGGGGCAAATCACAGAAGGACAGCGTTGACGTCGCGACCCCGAAGACGCGACGCGATGCCTCTCCCCAGTCCCCCGGCGGCGGCATCGAGACGCTACCCGATGGCGGTGGGTACAGAGCCACGGTGGAGGGAAGGGTCATCGGCACGTACGCCACGCTCCAAGATGCGGCTTCCGCGATGACCCACGCGGCGATGACCCCCCCCGCCTCGCGCGCGACCCCTCGGTCGCGCGCGAAGCGCTCCGAACCCTCGCACGGGGTCACGACCCCCGAGCACGCCGCCCGCACGCCCTTGCCCGGCGAGGCGAGATCCGACGATGCGAAATCCCACCCCGAGAAGACCCTGTACGGGCGCCGCCGCGACCGGAACGTCTTCACGAGGACCTTCGTGATGTGCGCCATCTTGGCGGTCACGGTGGCGCTCCTCGACCCGAACACCACGTCCACGCGGTTCGGGGCGCTCGTGTCGGTCGCGCGCGGCGGGAGCCCGGGAGAGGCGGAAACAATTTCTACGAGTTGCGCGTCGGACGCGCGCTTCGGCGCCGTCGCGGGTCTGTCTCCCGAAGAATGGCGCGAGACGTCGTGGTTGTTCCTGGAAGCCGCGCGCGAGGCGAACGCGCGGCACGCCGAGGAGACGAATCCGTCGTCGAATCCAAATCCAAGCCGGACGCGAGGCTTGAGCTCTCGTAAACTCGGCGCGAAGAAAGGCGTCGCGTTGGCGCTCATAGTGGAGACGCGTCTTGACGCCGGACCCGACGCGATCGCCGCGTCGTCTCTGCGCGCCGCGTTCGGGTGCGACTGCGTGAAGGTCTTCGACGCGAAGACGTACGTCGCGCTCGAATCTCCGCCGGACTCTTCTTCGGGTGCGGCTCATGTAGAAGAGGCGGACGAAGTAGAAGAGGAAAGCGTACGCTTACGAAAACGGGAAGCGGAAGCGAACGCGCGTGGCGCGTTGCAGAAAGAGGTGAGCGCGTTTCTGGAAAAGTGCCCCCGCGGCGTCGCCGTGATCGCCGACGCGCACAGGCTGACGCCTCCGCTGCTCGCCGCGCTCATGCCCGCGGTGAGCGAGGGCGGGCGCTTCGCGCGCGACGGGCGGGACGTGCGCGCGGACGGCGCGACGTACGTGCTCGTCGCCGCGCTGGGCGGAGACTTCGCCGCCGGCGAAAAGGGAAAGTATAGAGTGCGCGGCGAGGTAGAATACGCGCGCGCCGCAAAGGCGGAGCTGGCGCGTCTGTGGCGCGGCGAACCTTTCGCTTCGGACGGAAACGAAGCGCTTTTGACCGAAGCCGCGACCGGCTCGGGGGTGACGGAGGCGTTCCGAAGACGCGTGGACTTCGTGGTACCGTTTCGAGTGCGAGGATTGAAGGAGGATTGAAGGAGGATGGCGTGTCGTCATCGTCCGACGGACGCGTAATACGAACGCAGTCTAGTCTACGTAAAACGTCGTCGTCTAAAAAAGAAACGTCGCCTCCGCGTCGTCCCCGCGAGCTTCGGGCGCGCGCGCGTTCGGGCCTCGTCTCGCGAACCGGGTGGAGTCGGTTCGAGAGACGCGGCGGCCCGTGGTTTCGGCGTCGTCGCGCGGGAGGGTTCCCTTTGTGCGACGCGCGTCATATGGTCGCGCGCGAGAAATGCCGGCTCGGCGGGGCGTCCGGAGCGACGCGGCGAAGTGTCTCGTCCGCCGCGGGCGAAGAAGAAACAAGCGCCGACTCGAAAGACGAAGAGGCTCCGACGACGGCGCGTCGGGTCCCGTCGTTTTCCCTCGGCGCTCTCCGCGTTTCGTTCGCCCGCGACGAAGTCGCTCGCTCACGCTTCCGTGCGCTTACTCCGCGGCCGCGATGGCGGCGAGGATCTTCTCCATCTTCTCGGGGGAGTCGACGTGCCCGTCCCCGTTGAGCTTGGAGTGCACGATGGTGCCGTTGATGTCCACTTCAAACGCGCCGGAAGAAGTGGGCGTGGGCTCCCCAGACGTCTCCGTCTTGGGGAACTTGGCCTTGATGGCGTTCTCCACCGCCCTCCACTTGGGGGCGTAGCCTGGCGGAGGGCGGAGGGCAAAACACGAAGAGGGTCAGTCCTGACGTGGGCTCGCGCGCGTGACCGTGACGACGCGCACGCGGGTTCGCTCCGTTCGCGGGCGGAGGGACGCGACGTCTCGATGCGTCGAAGGTCGAGGAAACGACCGGACTTTTTCGGTCCGCGCGCCGCACGGGCGCCCGGACGCACCTCAGCCACCGCAGTACGTGACGTGAACCTTTACCATGTTGAGAGCGGAGGTGTTGAGAGAACGGACGAGGGAACGTCCGAGGGTCGTCGTCGTGACTGTGCGCCACGCGAAGTGGCGACGCTCAGATTTGCTTCGGGTCTCACGCCGCCACGTTCGTGGTGCAGAACGCTCGCCCGAAGACGCGCGTGACGCATCCTGACAAAAAGGTGCCGACGCGAAATTGACGATGAAGTTTGACCGACACGTCGATCAAAATTCATCGGTCCGTAGACCTTTGGAACCCGCCGGAGAAAAATTTGCACGCGAATTGCCTAGCCTAATCCGAGTCGGCTCCGCGACGCGCTCCATTCGACGGCGCGGTGGTGACGTGCATCCGGGTCGGATGTCCGCGGGGTCCGCGGATGCCCCCCCCGCGGCCGGGTATTTCGGCGGCGCGCGAGGCGGGTCGAACAGAGGCGGCGCCCCCGCGGTCGGGTGCTTCGGCCCCGAGCGAGCGCCCCTGCTGGACGGGACTCGGAGCGCTCGGCGTGCCGATTCGTCCGCCGGGAGAGCGCGGCCGTGGGCGACGGAGTACCGCTCGAACGAGGACACGTTGACCGAGGAGGACGACGCCGAGTACGGCATTCCGCTCGAGACCCGCGAGCCGCGCGGCGCCTTCGATGACGGCGACCCCGCGGAGACGCGCGGTGGCGACGCGCGGCTCGTCTCAAATCTCCCCGAGATTCGCGCGAGCGCCATCCGGCCCGCGCTGGTGGTCCTCGCCGTCGCCGCGGCGCCGTTCGGCGTCGGGCTCGCGCTGGGCTACCCACGCGCGTCCGCGGCGACGCTCCTGTGCGCCGAGACCACAGGAGCAACAGAATTACACGACAACGTACAACCCGATACATACGCCTATGCCTGCGTCACGGAAACGCGCGCGGCGAAGCTCGAGCATCTCTTCCTCGCCGGCGCCGCGGCGGGCGCGCTCGTTTGCGGAAAGTTGGTTGACGCGGTCGGCCGTCGCGGCGCGCTGCGTCTCGCCGGCGCGGTCTCCACGCTCGGTTGGATCGCGGGCGAGCTGGTGTTCGGCGCCGCCACCAACGGAGGCGCGCTCGGGCGAGTCCTGGTGGGCGTGGGCGCCGGCGCGATTACCACGGCGTCGATTCTGCTCGCCGCCGAGACGGCGGCGCCGGCGTCGCGCGCGTTCGCCGTGGCGTCGACGCAGCTGGCGCTCGCGCTGGGGCTATTGCTCATGCACCTTTTCGCGCTCATCGCGCGTACAGTTGAAAATAACGTCGATGTTGATACCGTCGACGCCTGGAAGGAGGATGACGCGTCGGCGCTGATCACGCCCGGGAGACACCCGGGCGTTCACCGCCCGCACTGGCGCCAGCTCGCTCTGTTTGCCGCGGCGACGAACGCGTGCCTGGCGGCGGGCGCGGGCGGCGTCTTCGGAGGCGAGACGTCGAGGTTCCTGTTCTCCGCCGTGCCCGAGTCCCCCCGGTGGCTCGCCAGGCGAGGACACCGCGAGGACGTGCATCGCGCGATCGCGTCCGCGCGCGGGCTGAGCGACACCGACCCAAACGTCGAACAGGAGGCGGCGCGTATTCTGGACGACGCGCGTTTGGAATTTGAACGACGGGTTCCAAACGACGGTACTCCGCGCGTAAAAACGTTCGCGGCGTCGCACTTGTTGACGCGCGGTCATTTGTCGCGCGCGCTGTTCAAGTCCACCGTGTTAACCGCGGTCACTACGCTGGGCGGCCTGAGCCTTCCCTCAAACACCGCGTCCGTCGCGCTCGTGAGCGGGTTCAAAGACACGCCGCGCGCGGCGTGGGCGTTTTCAGTAGCAAAGACGCTCGGCGCGCTTCTCGCAGTCGTCGCGTCGCGCCCGGATGGATTTGGAAAACTCTCGCGACGCGTCACGTTCCTGCTCAGCGTCTGCGGCATGCTCGCGGCGAACGTCGCGGTCGTCGCTTCGCTGGTCCTGGCACCGCCGCTTTATGAAGAAAGAGATACGAGCCACGGCGTTCCGGTGAACGCCGGCGACGCCGTCCGAGCGCTGGCGCCGCTGCTCTTCGCGTCGGCGCACGCGCTCGGCGCGGCGACGACGCCGTGGCTCGTCGCCGCCGAGGCGTTTCCGTTCGCGGCGCGCGGCTTAGCGCTGGGCTTGGTCGCCGCAGCGCACTGGAGCTACCTGCTGGACGTGCAGCGCGGGTTCGGGGCGGCCGCGGGCGCGGGGACCGCGGGAGGCGTAGGCGCGTTCAGCGCCTTTGGCCTGGCGTGCGCCGCGGGAGTGAGCCTCGTGGCGCCGCGCGGCCAGACGCTGGTGCCGGACGCCGACGGCGTGGTGCTGGAGCGCGCGGGCGCGAGAGGAAAGGCGGGAAACGCCGATCAGAAACGCACCATAGGAATCGCGCAGGGGTTTTAGGCGCACTTTTAGTACGTAGCGGGTGGGTTAGGTACGACGCGGACTGAAAAAAATGTGTCCCCCTTTTCAGTCCGCCCCCCCCACGTCTATCGATACACGTGAGCTGAGTTTCGCGCGCCGGAAACGCTCGCAGGAGACGAGGCTTTTCGCGGCGGCGGCAAGTTTCGTCGATTTTACCGCCGCCGCCTGTGCGCTGTTCGCTCGCGCCTGGCTCTCCGCGCCA
>Ga0209666_1000644_pt1 | contig 26638 bp, 10 predicted proteins | sample SaaInlV_125m_DNA_FD_184679 | JGI IMG/M metagenome (GOLD analysis project Ga0209666, IMG submission 184679) | Marine microbial communities from expanding oxygen minimum zones in the Saanich Inlet - Saanich Inlet SI037_S3LV_10m_DNA (SPAdes)... | ecosystem: Environmental > Aquatic > Marine >...
TTCGAAATGAAATGAAAAAATCCGGGTCTGGGATCGGGACTACAAGTATTTTTCTGTCGCTTCGTAAAGACTCGTTCATTTTTTGTGAGTGCGCATTTAGTCTGTGGTTAATGACGATGGCAAACGCGAGGTGCGATCGGCGCGCGTCGACGATTCAGGCTGACGATTCTCAGCCAGAGAGCGGACACGTCGCGCGAGAGGCACGATGGCGTTCGCGCGGCGGCCTGGCTCCCCATTGGTCGCCCGCGCTGGTGGCGGTCTCTGGCACCATGTGCGTGTCCGAACAGAAGCAGAAGAAGCTGTCGGCGCCCTTCGTCGGCCGCCGCGGCGGCATGGGTGCGTGCGGCGTCCCCCGTCCCGCCTCGCCACCCCGCGCGCGCGTCCGCCTGTTCGTGGACCCACGCGCGGCGCCAACGTTTCAATTTCACCGCTGACGTCCGCGCGCTGACCTCGCGCTCGCGCCCCCGCGTTCCTCTTCCCCACCCCAGGCGACGGCGCGGAGGTGTATCTCGACGATATCAACAAGCCCCGCCAGGAGTATTACTTCAAGCCCCCCGCTTTCGTGCAGCGCTTCCTCGAGCGCAGCCTGCACGACGTGCGCGACATGGAGATCGCGTACCTGTACTGGAACATCATCACCACGATGTACCCCGCGCTCATCGCGATTTGGACCGTGCTCCCCGCGTCCAACCTGATCGGCGCGGCGTACCTCGTCGGGTTCAACGTGCTGTACATGCAGAGGTTCATCCTCGCGATGCACTACAGCACGCACAAGCGCCTGTTCAAGAAGGAGGCATTTTTCGGGCTCGCGGATTACGTCAACCGGTTCAACATCGTGCTCGTCGCGCCGGTGTTCGGCATCCCCTGCAACACGTACTGGCTGCACCACGTCGTGATGCACCACGTGGACAACAACGAGTGGAACAAAGACTTGAGCGCGACGGAGGCGTACCAGCGGGACAACTTTTTGCACTGGATGGTGTACTGGGTGCGCTTCATGGCGGGATCGTGGGTCGAGCTGCCGTATTACGCGTTCAAGCGCAGACGCTGGGACCTCTTCGCCGGGTGCGCGGTCGGTATGGGCGGGAGCATGGGTCTGTACCTGTACCTGCGCACGATCAACCCCATCGCGGCGTTCTGGACCATGGCCGCGCCGTTCATCGCCGTCTCCACGGCGATGATGTTCGGGAACTGGTCGCAGCACGCGTTCGTGAAGCCGGAGGACCCGCGGTGCAACTTCGGGTTGGCGTACACCGTGCTTAACCACCCGGACAACCAGCGCTCGTTCAACGACGGGTGGCACACGTTACACCACGTCAACTCGCAGATCCACTGGTCGGAGTTCCCCAATAAGTTCGTGGAGAGGCTCGCGGAGCACGGGGAGAAGGACGCGTTGGTGTTTGACGGGATTGGGTTTTTCGACGTCGGATTCGCGCTCTTCACGCGCAACCACGGGTTCCTCGCCGACCGGTACGTCAACGTCGGGCAGAAGAAGCGCTCGCGCGATGAGGTGATTCAGCTCCTGAAGGACCGGCTCGCGCCGCTCAGGGGAAGCACCGCGAAGAAGACCACCAAGACGGCGTGAGAAGGTTTCTTCCTTGTGAGCGCGCTCGCGTCTCGAAGGCGCTACGTGTTATTAGTATCGATTGATTTTTCAGCTTCCTACTCGTCCCCCACGTCGAGCCATATCTTGAACATCTCGTACGAGTAGTACCCCAGCGCCGCGCTCGGCAGCACCTGCGCGACCGAGGGCAGACACCCGATGTACAGCCCAGCCAGCCCGTGGTTCTTGGTGATGATCCGCACCGTCGCGGTCATGCGCCGCAGCGCGCGCCGGCCAACCACCTGGCTCATCGTGCCCTGCCCTCCCTGCAGCTGCATGCGCCGCCGGATCACCTCGAACGGGTACGTCGAGAACTCCGCGGCCGCGCCCGCCATCGCGCCGAACAGCATCATGTACCCCTGCTCCACGCGCACGGGTACCCCTTGACGCGCGTCGAGTTTTTTGTTGCCCTCCTTCGAACGAAGCGTCTTTGCTTTTTTTTCTTTTTCTTCGCGTTGCGCGCACAGCGCGTCCAACCGCCGCGTCTTGAGCCGATCGTAAACGGTGTAGTACACGGCGCCGTTGGGGGTCATGGCGATTATCGCGGGTAAGAACCCACGGTAGAACCCGCCTATGCCTTCCTTCTGGAACATGCGTTTAACGCAGTTCCGTAACCCGCCGTACTTCACCATGCCGCCCGCCACGAACAAACGCGTGCGCACGACGTCCATCGGGAAGCAGCTGCACACGGACGTGACGCCGGCGGCGGCGCCGGCGATCGCGAGCAACGCTTTGTCCACATCGTGCGGTCCCCCGGGGGACAGCGCGACGGCGACGCCCCTGTACGCGTCGAACGCGGCGAAGTTTATGGCTTTGTACGGACAAACGCGAAGGAGGTTTATGGCGTTGCCCCGCCAGAACCCTCTTATGCCCTCCGCGGCCATCACTTTGCGGAACGCCGCGCTCACCGGGAGCATCGACCGGTTCAGCTGGTACTCCAGCTTGATCCGCTCCATGGGAGCGAGCAGCGTCCGGACCACCACCGTGCTCAGCACGCCCGCGGCGAGACGAAGCGCGGTCTTCCGGGTCGTGTCCTCCGTCGGTTTCACATCGAGCGCGGGCGCCGTACCCGCGAGCGTCGCCACGTCGCGCGCGTGCGCGCGCGACACGCTCAGGATGGGCAACGACCTCGGGGACCCCGAACGGCGGAACCCGCGCGCCGTCGCGTCTGACCGCGAGGCCACGCCGGTTTCTCCCGTCCGATCGACCCCGCTCGCCCCGGCCGGTTCCGTGGACGTCACGCCGACGCGCCCCACCGGCCTTCGCGCGCCCCACCGCCTGCGCGCGTCCCCGCGCGCCCCCAGACCCGGAGTCCCGGAAACGTCGGGGCCGTCCGAGCCCGGTCCGTTATCCTCGCGACCGGACGACGGGCGCAGCGTGGACCGCAGACCCCGACCGATGTGGCCCCACGCGCCCCAGCCGCCCGCGGCGGATGGCGCGCCTTGCGTCGCCACCATCGCGCGCGCTCTTCGTCACCGCGTGTGCCGCCTCGCCTCCCGGCGCGTCACAGATAACCTATACGATGCAGATACTCATTTGCGTGCAGAGCCGCGCTTGGAGCAGATCTTCGCGAGACAAGGCGTCTTCGGGCGACGCGAAAAAATGCCTCTTCGAAGCGTCGAGTGCCATGCCGTATGAGCATTTAGTCTCGAGCGGCGTTGAACGCGTTTTTATTGGCGGGAAACGATTTTTCCAAGCTGGCATTCGCGTGCGATTTCTCAGCGCCCAGTGTGAGCCGTCCGAAGAAAACTAACACGAACGATCTTTCGTTCCCGCCACTTCCGCGTTCGTCATGGCCGCGCTCGCGACGGGCGCGCTCGGCCGCGCGGGTGCGTTCCCCGTCCCGGGGAGACCCTCGAGACCGCCCGGCCGCGTCCGCCACGTGACCCGCGCCGGGATCAAGTACTCGCGCGAAGATGTCGAGGTCGACCGGCAGATCGGCGAGGGGTCTTTCGGCATCGTCTACAGCGGCACCATCGAGGCGCGGAAGACCGGCACGGTGGTTCTGAAGCGCCCGAAACTCACCGTGGAGGGCGCGGCGGAGCTACAGGAGGTTGAGGCGTGGATGAACGACCGCGTCTCGCGGGACGCCAGGGGCGCCTGCGCCGATTTCCTGGGATCGTTCCGCGTCTCCCCTGACGAGTCCTACCTCAACCAGAGCGAGGGCGTCATCGCCAAGGAGGGCCTGTGGCTCGTGTGGCGGTACGAGGGGGACAAGACCCTGGCGCAGTTCATGGCGCAGCCCGACTACCCCGCGGGGATCGCGAAGACGCTGTTCGGCCGAGAGGGCAACCTGCGCGGCGACGCCGCCGTCGAGCTCGAGGTGACGCAAGCCGCCATGAAGCAGCTCTTTAAGAACCTGAACAACGTTCACCGCGCCGGTTTAGTGCACCGCGACATCAAGCCGCACAACCTGGTGCTGACGCACAGCAAGACGGGGGATATCATCACGGATCCCCCCAAGTTTAAGTTAATAGACCTCGGCGCGTGCGCGTGCTTCCGCACCGGTATGAACTTCGCGCCGGACGAGACCATCATGGATCCCAAGTACGCGCCGCCCGAGGAGTTTCTGATTCCGAGCGACGACGCTCCCGACATCCGCAAGCTGTTCGGCCCGGTGGCGCTCGCGGCCGGCTCAGCGGCGTGGCTCAAGCACAAGCCCGACCGCTTCGACATGTACAGCGCGGGCATCGTCATGATGCAGCTCGCGTTGCCCAGCCTGCGCACGAACTCGGGGCTGGTCACGTTCAACAAGTCGCTCAAGCGCTGCGGGTACGACTTGTTCCTCTGGCGCGACGCGAACAAAGGCCAGCTCTCGCGCTCGAAGACGGTGGTGCTCGACGCGGGCGACGGCGCGGGCTGGGACCTCGCGCGACAGCTGTTAAGACCGCGCGCGTACGACGAGGACGCGGAGGTGGCGGCGGCGGTGGCGCGGAACAAGGCCAGGAAGGGCAAATCCGACGACGACGACGACGCGATGACGGAGCTCCTTCAGAAAGGCGAGCGTCCGAGCGCGGAGGAAGCGCTGCGGCACCCGTTCTTCTCCGTGGACCCCGCGGAGGTGGCGGCGATGGTCGCGAAGCAGCAGATGGGAGGCAGGGGGAAGCGCGCGGGCGGGTTCTTCGGGGGGCTCTTCGGCAATTCCGGCGCCGAGGAGGCGGAGACGCGCGTTGAGGCGACGGACGCGGAGGCGTCGGGGCTCCTCGAAGAGACGGCTCCCGAAAACGTGCTCGCGGACATGCTCGGCCTGGAGAAGCGCATCTCCAAGCAGCAGGACCTGATCATGAAGCAGAGCACGACCATCATGCGTCTGCGCGAGACGGGCGCGCCTACGGAGACGATCGAGAAGGAGCAGAAGACCCTGGAACGCATGAAGATCGGGTTACAAGGGCTGTTGCGCTCGTTTTCCTTCTCGCAGGTGCAGGCGAAGACCACGATGGTGAAAGCGGCGACGGAGATGCAAGAGCTCGCTTTGGAAGCCGGCGTGGAGCCCCCGCCGCTGGAGGGCTTCATGCAGAACATCTTCGGCAAGAAGGCTGCCTCCGCGGCCGTCGGCGCAGCGGACTCCGTGCTGGACTCCATCCTGGACGTCCTGAAACCGAACAGGACGAAGACGGCGACGGACGACGCCGCCGCCGCCGCCGCCGCCGCGCGCGCGTCTCGGGCGTCTGACGCGGAGGGCGCGCCGAAAAAGTCGTCGGGCTCTTCGCCCGAGGACGACCGCGCGAAGGACCCCGCGGAGCTTCGCAAGCGCATGGACGACATCAAGAACGAGATGGTCGCGGTCGCGGAGCAGATGGCGGAGATGGAGCGCCGGCTGCTGGAGCAGCAGGAGGACCTCGAGCGGCGCCAGGCGCGGCTGGAGCGCGAGAGCGGGGCACTCGGCGCGGCGGAGGGGTACCTCGCCGAGGAGGCGGACCGCGAGGGCAAGGCGCTGACCACCGCCGCCGGGAAGCCCATCCTGCGGGAGGACATCCAGAACATCGAGGAGACCAAGCGGGAGATCGAGGAGGCGCTCAACCGCATCGACGGCATGCAGCAAGCGCAAAAGGATCTCATCGAGTGATGCCGTGCCGCAGTATGGTCACCGCTGTTTTTGCGCGTAGTCTATTATGTTTAAACAACGACAAACAGGCACACGACGTCCGAACGACTCTTTCGCTGACGCGACGGCTCTCCGCGCCGTCTCCGCGTCGACGCGCCGTGTAACGCTCACCGCGAGTACTCGAAGTGCGTCATGGGCACTTCCTCCAGCGCCTCTCGGGGCAGCACTTCCGCTGCGCGCGCCTCGGTCATCTTGACCATCAGCTCCTCCTGCTCCGCCGCGGTGTACGTCCTGACGCTTCGTTTTCGCGGTTTCGCCAAAGGGCCTCTCGGGATCGCGAAGGCGCCCATGGACGCCTCCTCCGCGTGGTTCAAAGACTTTCCGCCGGGCCGGTACTCGTCCCAGGCCTGGTCCAGCGCCGCCTCCAGCTCACCGTCCTTGTGCTCGTCCAACATCGCGTCCAAAACCCTGCGCGTCGCCGAGCACAGGAACCTCTTTCCCATCTTCTCCTCCGCGCGCAGCGAGTCGCGAATTAATCGCTTCACGGCGTAGCGGTGCACCAGCCGGTCCACGCGCGTAACGTTCATGACCAGCTCTCGCGCGCGTTCGGAGATCTCGGCGTAGGCGTACGGCTGGTACGCCTCGTTTCTTTCCTCCTTCCAGGGGAACTTCTTTTCGTCGCTGCCGCACTCGCACTGGGGGTGGACCGTGCCCCGGCTCTGGTACTCGATCAAGCACGCCGTCGCCTTCATCGCCTCCGTCACGCCCACCACCTGCATGGAGTCCAGCCGGCGGATCAGCTTTTCCAGGTCGGGTTCCGCGTCGTCGTTAGCGCCGAGGTAGTGCGCGGACTGGAACCAGACCGCGCGCCCGGGGTCATCGGGCGTGCCCCACCTCTCCGCGCCGGTGTGGATCTCCTTGTCCTTCACCTCGTCCTTGGCGCCGCACGTCAGGTACCGAGCCTGCATGTTGATGGGGTTGAAGCAGTTGAAGTACCCATCCTCGCGGTGCCAGTTCTCGCCGAAGTGCTTCAGCCACTTGTTCAAGCCGTTCATCCAGCCGAGCTTGGGCGTGTCGCCCCTGTTGCCGCGCGGGAAGCCCCAAAGCGGGGACATGGAGGCCGCGCCGTGGGGGTTGGCGAAGCAGTGCGAGAACTGCGACAGCACGTGCTCGCGCGGGTCGCGGAACATCACCGCGTTGATCGCGCGCTCGCGGTGCACGTACTTGTAACAGCGCTCCTCGCCCGTGATGGGCACGCCGAGATGGGGAACGGTGAACCGCAAGGTATCCCCGCCCGTCCTCGGGACGTGCATGTAGCTCACCGGGATCTTGTTGTGGCTCGCCAGCTGCAGCACCTGCACGATGTCGCCGCCCCAGGACGACACGAACGACCCGAGCGTGGCCCCCAGGCCGACCACCGCGAACGCCACCATCAGCGGGAACGAGATTTTGCTCGGGGCGGACGAAGGGGAAGCGCTGCTTCCGTTGGTCGGACGCAGAGGCGCCCTCTCGTCCGCGACGCCGCGCTCGAGGTCCGTCATGGGACGTGTGGCGTATCAGTCAACGTCGAACGACGCGAAATGGAGGTGCGCGCGCCCCGCGTCGCGCGACAGTGACGTCGTGGTGGTTGGGATTTTCCGCAAAAAGTCTGTTACACGTACGTCACCCGCGTGTGGGAGCGCGCGTCCGCTCGACGACGACAAGACGAGTGACGAGACTCGGCGTTCCTTTTTACCCTCGTCGTTTGCCGCCGCGACATCAGCGTGAGGCGTGTCGGTGGACGCGCGCGGGTCGATTCGCGCGGCGTCGCCATGGCGGACGACGCCGCTCGGGGAGTCGGCGGGCTGAACCTCGACGCCGCGCCGTTCGCCCCCCCGCCCGCTCGCGCGGCGTCCGTCCCGACCCCGAGCGCGGAGAGAGGCCCCGGGAGCCGAGTCGGTCCCGAGCCGAGGCGCGGGCGAGGCGGGGGCAGAGGCGCGCGGGGCGGCGGTGGCGGTAACGGCGGACGCAACGGCGGTGGGCGCAACGCGGACTCGGGTCGCGGCGGCGCCAAGCCCGGCCAGAGCGCGGGTAAGGCTCCGTCCACCTCCGCGCGCGATGCAGACCCGTCGTCTCCACGTCCTGGATCGACCGACGCGAACGCCGCGCCGAGTCGTGGCGGCAAGGGCGTGCGCGCGGATTTCCTGTTGAACTTCCACGCGCCCGCGCGCGACACCGAGGCAACGCGCCGGGGCTCGTTCGGCGCCCAGCACGGCGGCGGTTTGTTCGGCAGGGGCGGCGGCGGTCGCGGCGGCGGTCGCGGCGGAGCGTCATCCGGAGTCGCCTCGGCGCAGCGCGGCGCGCGGCGCGCGCGGCGCGCGACGTATTCCAAGGAGCTCTTCCTTCAGGCCAACTTCCGGTTCCTGGTGGCGGACTGGGCAGAACTGACCGGGAGCAGCCACGACCCGGACCACATGGTGGACTGGGACGACGTGGTGCTCGTGGAGGCGGGCGCGGCGGAACCTCTGCAGTGCCCGGTGTGCCTGGACGACCCGATGACGGCGCCGCAGGTCACGCTGTGCGGTCACGCGTTCTGCTTCCCGTGCGTCGCCAGGCACGCCGTGACCAACCGCGCTGAGGGTGAGCCCGCGAAGTGTCCGATGTGCTTCCAGCCGTTTCGGCTGGCCGACCTGAGGGGCGTGCGGCGACGCCCGATTGCGCCCGTGGTTGTCCGCGCGGAGGACGAGGATGAGAAGAAAAACGAACCGAAGACAAAGACAAAGACGCGAAACCCGTCGCTGGTGCGCATGTCTCTGGTATCGCGCCGCCGCGAAAGCGCCGTCCCGATCGCCGCCGCGACGACGCGCGCGATCGCGGCCGCCAAGGGCGCGCGTTTTTCGGCGCATCCCGGGGAAACCGACGAGCGCGCCGCGGCGGCGCCGTCGGCCAGAACTTCTTTTTGGCCGCGCTCGGATTTCGCCGCGGACGGCGGCGCGTGCGACGCCTTCGCCAAGTACACGCTCACGTCCGAGGAGCGCGCGCTGGGCGAGGAGGAGATGTCCGTCTTGGAGGCGAAGGTGCACGCGATGGCCGCCGAGGGGGGCGCGGACGCCGAGCAGGAGCTGCCGTACGTGCTTCTGGCGTGCGACGCGATGCAGACCAGGATGCACGCGTGGGCGGAGAGGCGCGCCAGGAAACTAGGCGTCGACGCGCCGCCGCCGGGCGTCTCGGGCCCGGCGCGCCGCGACGCCATGGCTGCTGCGGCGCGCGACGTCGCGCGTCGCGCCGCCGAGGCGAAAGCCGCCAATGCGGCGTTCCCCGGCCTGCCCGGGGCCCCCCGCGCGGCGCGAGAGCAGACGAGCAGACTAAATACCCATAGCAGACGAGCAGACGCTCGCTCTGCGTTTTTGGCGGGCCGCGCGGTTCGCGCGGCGCGCGCGTTCACGGACGACGAGGCGTCCGAGGACGAAGCGTCGGACGAGACGGAGGAGACGAGTTTGGGACCGCGGTTAACCGAGCCCGACACCGAGCCCGACACCGAGCCGCTCGTCGTCGCCGCGGAGTTATCTCTCGGCGGCGCGGAGGACTCCGCGCCCAAGACTCGCAGCGAAGCCGACGGTTTCCCGAACCGATTCCCGGCGAACAAAAGCGCCGCTTCCAACTCCAACTCCGGCCGCACGGAGACGTACTACTTCTACCAGTCCGAAGATGGCCAGCCCGTGGTGATGCACAGTTTATGCTTGAAGCTGCTTCTGGCGACGTTCGGGAGCTACGATGCGATGCCGGCGTCGCTCGAGGCGGCGGCGGTGGCGGCGGAGCGCCACACGCAGAGCGAAGACACGCGCCGCCGCGCCGCGCACCTGCGCCACCTGCCGCTCACCACCGAGTACACGGTGGTGGAGCTGGACCTCTCGTCGTTGGTGGGCGCCGAGGCCATGCGTCTGCACGGCGGCGAGCTCCGCGCGAGACAAAAGGCGAGACGCAAGAAGCTGGACGCGGAAAGGAGGGAAGCGGCGGTTGCGGCGACGGCGGAGATGCGAGAACGAGCGCGCGCGCGAGTCTTTGACGCGGAGACCCGGCGGAACATGCCCGCGCCGGGGCCCCGCGCGATGGAATCGCGACGACGCGACGGCGACGACCAAGACCTTCTTTCGGTTACTTCTCACGGGACGGCACGCGTGGACGACGACTCGGCTCTGACGCACCTGACGCCTTCGGAAGCCTTGGCGCGCGCGCGCGCCGCCGCCGACGCGGAAGAGGCGCTCGCCGCCGCAGAGGCGGCGGCGGCGCGCGAGGCGTTTGAACGCGCCGAGGGACCGCGAGGCACGTCGTTTGCGCGCGTCGCCGGCTTGGGTTTCGCGTCCGGTCTGGACGCGCCGGGTCTGCCCGAAGGCGGACTGGAAGGGGACGCGTTCGGGCCCGCGCTCGCGCCGGGACGAGGCGCGACCGCCGGGACAAACGTAAACTGGGGGCCGGGCGCCGGGCGCCGGGGTTGGGGCGAAGGCGCGGAAGATGCGCTCGCCGCCGCCGCCGCCGCCGCCGCCGCCGCCGAGGCTCCCGGGAAGAAGAAGGGCAAGAAGAAGGGCGTGGTGCTTTCGCTGACGAGCGGGGGGGGGAGGCGGTACTAGGAGGCGCTGAGGAACCGAAGAGGGAAGAGGGACCGTGTCGGGTGTCTGACCGGGAAGGCGTTACGCGCCGCGCGCGCGGTTACTGTTGTCGACAAGAAAGACACAGCTCGTACTCTCGTCAATTCTCGCGCAATCGCTCGTTAGAGCGCCGGGTCAGAAAAACGCCATCACGCTCACGTAACAACGACGACGCCCGCGCACTACCTGACCGCACGGGTGTCGGGTGCGCGGACCGGGGAAACGATGCGGGCGTCACGACGCGTGTGGTTCGCGTGAGGGTGGGGATCGGGTCGGAGGAAACACGAGACTAATTGCGCGTGGAAGACGTCCGTCGACGATGCCGATCGCGTCGCGGGGAAAGGTTTGCCTTTTGCGCGCGCTCATCGTCTTCGCGGTGGCCGTCGCGGCAGCCTCGCCCGCCGAGGTCCCCCGAGGCGACCCGCCGCCGCCGACGAGCTGCTCGGCGCGCTACGACGCCGCTGTGCTCGAGCTCAGGGCGACGAGGCCGCGCGCGTGCCTGGCCGAGCTCGACGCGCTGACGCGCCGGTGCGTCGACGAAGCGCACGCGTCGGTGCTGGCCAAGGCGCATTTCCTGCGCGCGGAGGTGCTCCTGCTCGGCGGCGCCTGGGACGAAGCCGCGGCGGCGGCGCGGGACGCGGCGGAGGCTCGTGACGCGCTCGAGACGCTCGAGATACCGCGAAATACCGCCCAGACGCACGTCGGGAAAGACCACGCGGAAGATGGACGTGGACGTCGGAATCGATCCTCCGACGCGGCGCGTTTGTTGCTCGAAAAAACGGAGCGCTCGCGACGCGCGCGCGACGACGTCGCCGCGGATGTCGCGAGCGGTAAGAACGAGCGCGCCATGCGCCGCGCCACACATCTGCTGCGCTCCGTCGCGCCGCGCGCCGTGGACGTGCTGCTGCTGCGCGCGCGCGCCGCCGTCGCCGCGCGCGCGTGCGGCCGAGCCAAGGCGGACGTCGCCGAGGCTTTGCGCCTGGACCCCGCCGGCGCCGAACCAAGGCTGGTCCTCGCCGACGCGCTGCGGCGGTGCTCCTCCGGCTCCGCGCTCGCGTTCGCGCAAGAAACGACGAACGCGGAAACTTTATTAAATTCAAACCCCACGGCGTTCGCCTCGAGCGCGCTGGCGGCGTCCGCCGCGGCGCTGCGCGACTGCCTTCGCGTGGACCCCGGGAACGCGGCGTGCGCGTCGCGGAAAAAAAAGGACCTCGCGGCGATGGCGGCTCTCGCGTCGGCGGCGGATGCTGAAAAAAACCGCGACTGGACAAAAGTGGAGGAGGCGCTCGAGGCGTTCGCGGCGCTCGACGACGACGACGCCTTCGTCGTCGAGACGGACGCCGCGGCGTGTCGCGCGGCGTCGCTGGGGACACGCGCCGCCGGAGCTTTTGAACGCGACTCGGACGGGTACTCGAACGGTTCCGAGGCGAGGCGACGCGCGGACCGCGCGATCGCGCGGTGCGGCGCCGCGATCGCCGCGCTCGAGACGGCGGCGGGGCGGGCGGGCGGCGGCGCGGACGAGTCTTTGACGAAAGACGCGAGGGTCGACGAAACCGAAACGGAGACCAAGGCGTTTTTCTTTCCGTGCGGCGGTCTCCTGTGCGGCGACCCCGAGCTCGCCGCCGCGGAGCTCGTGCGCGCGCTGGTGCACCGCGGGTGGGCCAGGCTGGCGCGCGAGGACGTCGAAGCCGCCGAGGCAGACGCCGACGCCGCGGGGCGCGCGCTGCGCGACGGCGGCGCGGCGGCGTTTTTACCCGACGACGACGACGACGACGATGATGACGACGACGACGACGACAACGGCGATGACGACGGCTTCGAGGAGGAGGAGAAGGAGGATTTCGACGCCGACACCGCGCGGTCCGCGACCGTCGGTGACGACCCCGCGCTGGACGGTCGTGGCTCGAACCCGCGCCGCGCGCACGCGCGTCTGGCGGCGGCGGTGGCCGCCGCCAAGCGCGCGCAGACGCCGCGCGACCTGTACTCGGTGCTCGGCCTGACGCGCGCGGACGCCGCGCGGGATGACTGGCGCGCCGTTTTGAAGCGCGCCTACCGCCGCCTCGCGCTTCTGTTCCACCCCGACAAGAACCCGGCGGACCCAGACGCCGCGGCCGCGCGGTTCCTGGAGGTGTCCGAGGCGTACCGCGTGTTGTCAGACGACGCGCGCCGGGAAAAATACGACGCCGGCGGCGACTTCTCCGAGTCCTTCCACGACGAGTCCGAAGGCTCCGACGGCGCGCGGTTTCCCTTCTCCTCCTTTTCGTCTCATAAAGCGGGCGGCGGCTCCGGCTCTGCGTTCGAGCCTCCCGCCGCCGAGAGGCGCTCGTGGTCGTTCCGGTACGACAAGAGGGACGTCCGCGCGGACGGCGTCGCGGAGGGCACGTGGCACCGCGGAAACGAGGCGCGCCGCGGCACGCGGGACGTCTCGCCAAAGCCCGAGCGCGACCCGTGCGAGTTTCCGTTTTACGTATCGCCGCGCCGTACTTCCTCTTTCGGCGCCGAATCGGCAAATCGCGTTCTGTGCCTCTCCGGCTCGGGCGGCGTCGCACCTCTTTCGGTGCCTCGAGGCCACGCGCGAGTGGTGCGTACGAGGGTGGTGGACGCGAATGGCGGCGTGGGTTTCAGCCGGAACACCGCGTCCGCGACCCTCATCGTGAACCACCTCGGTCTGCAGACTTTGGAGTTCAAGTTCACGGTGGCGCACGACCCGGGCGCGACGGACGCCGAGACGTCGCGACGCCGCTTTTCCGCGGCAGGGACCGACCGACACGGACAGGGACAGGGACCCGAGCCCTCGGTTTCCATGTCCCCGATGCGCGCGCTGGTCCGCGAACGCACCACGCTCCTGGCGCAGCTCGTGCACGAGGCGCTGCGCGTGGGCGAGCGCGACGGGCCGCCGGTACGACTCGACCGGGAAGACTTGAGTGGGAAAACGAGTCACTCGCTGTCGTCCGCGCGCGCCGCCGACGTCGCCGCCGCCGCCGCCGCCGCCGTCTCCCGCGCCCACGGGCAAGCGGACGGCGAAGCCGCGCTCGCTCGCGCCTTCGAGGCGGCGGCGCGCGGCGACGTCGCCTCTCGACGCCTCTCAACCGCGAAACATTCAGAAACGTGGAAAGTCGTCGACGACGCGTCCGCGCTCGTTTCCCTGAAACGTCTCGCGGCGGCGATGGCCGCCGCGATGCACGCGCGCGGCGACTTGCGCGCGGCGTCGTCGTTTTCGCGCGCCGCCGCCGAGACTGAAAAACCATACGTCGACCCGCGAACCGCGCGGGCGCGCGCGGCGCTGCGCGACGCCACGCGCGCGGGCGCGACGTACGCTCGCGACGAAGCTCACGGCGTCGCCGACGTTTCGAATTTACCGTCGCGCGCCGCCGAGTCCGCCGCGGAGGCGCTGTGCGACGGCGACGCGGTGGCGCGTCGCGTCCTGGCGGTGCCTTCCGCGGCGGAGATCGCGGCGGCGGCGAACACAGAGGGTCGCGCGCGGGGCGACCGGTTCGTGGTGGCGTCGTGGGGACTGAGCGGGTTTCGCTCGTCGGGCTCGGTTGAGAGCGAAAACAAAAACAGTCAGTCCCGAGGGGGGTACGTCGTGAAACCTGGGGACTGTTTGGCGTACGAGGTGAAGTGGTTCGAGGCGCTCGACGTCCACAGGGACGACCCGGTGATGGGCGTGACCCCGGTCGTGCGTTTGAGCGGGGAAAACGAAAACGAAAACGAAAACGAAAACGAAACCGAAAACGAAAACGAAAACGAAAACGAAAACGAAAACGAAACCGAAAACGAAACCGAAAACGCGCGCGGTCTGGAATTCGAGGAGGATCACTCCATCGAGAATGACACGGAAGACTTACCGGGTCCGGGTCGACCGTCGGAGGGGCGGACGTCGTCTCGCGCGTCTTTTTCCGCGTACGACGGAGACGCGAATGATTTTCGGCGCGCGCGCGCGTTCGTCGCGCTGGACGTCGAGACGGACGACGGCTTGCGTCTCGGGGACACCGACGCCGTGGACCAGAACGGTCTGAGGGCGCACGCCTCCTCCGACCTGACGGAGGCGATGGGCGGCGACAAAAACGCGAGGGCGAAGGAACGCGCGGATGAGTATATGAGCGGCTGGTACGCGCGGCGCGTCGCGTTTCCGGCCGCGTTCCACGGACGATCGCTCAAAGAGTGGCTCGCCGTCTGCGAGCGCGACGCGCCCGCGCGCGTGCGCGCGGGCATCAGACACGTCCGCGTGCTCCGCGAGGACGGAGAGGAGGCGTACGTCGCGCTCGCCTCCGCGGGGACGCCGCGGGCGTGAGAGCCGGAGGGAGGAGAGAAATGATGAATGGGAACTGAAACGGTTCCGAAACGAGCGTATTCTTGGCAATCTCATACTTAGTAGTTCAGACTAAATACCCACTTGCTAGCTCGTTTGCTGAATTCGGACACTGGAACGTCGTGCGCTCACGACACACGACGCGTCGACGCACGAAAAGCGAACCCTAGTGGATAGATAGGTTTCGGTGACGCGTCGCGGAGGTCATACCCACGCGCGAGTCCTCGCGTCCAGGTCCGAGCGCGTAAGCCCCCGAGTCCTCACACACGCGCGTCGAAGCTCACGCACGCCTCGCACGCCGTCTTTCGTCCCCGAGGCTCCAAGCCCCGCCCGCGCACCGTCGCATTCCGAGCCATCCTCGTCCCGGAAACGTCGTCATGGCTTTTCACGCGATCGTCGCCGACGCGTCCGCGGTCGTCACGGTGGCGCGCGCGGGCGTCTCCGCCCGCCGACCCTCGGTCGCTGCCGCCGCCGCCGGTGCGTCGCGCGCGACCGGCGTCGGGTTCAAGTCCAGCGTCGCGCTCATGGGCGCGCGCGTCGCCCCCGCCCCCCTCGGCGTGGGCACGCCATTCGCGCGAGGTCTCGAGGTTGTGTCGATGGCGCGCGGGCGCGGGCGCCGAGGCGGCGGGCGCGGGCGCGGGCGCGGGCGCGGGCGCCGAGGCGGTCGCGTCGCGATGGACCGCGGTCCGCTGCGCAACGAGGACATCGACCTGCCCGAGGTGCGCGTGATCGACGACGCGACGAAGGAGGTGATCGGCGTCATGTCCTCCGACGAGGCGCTGGACGTCGCCGAGGAGGCGGGCCTGGACCTGGTGCTCATGTCGCCCGAGGCGGACCCCCCGGTGTGCCGGCTGATGAACTACTCCAAGTACAAGTACGAGCAGGAGAAGAAGCAGCGCGAGACGCGCAAGCGCGCGGCGGCGACGAAGGTTGAGCTCAAGGAGCTTAAGATGCGGTACAACATCGACGTGCACGATTACGGCGTGCGTCTCAAGGCGGCGAAGAAGTTTTTGGACGGCGGCGACCGCGTCAAGGTGATTTGCCAGTTTCGCGGGCGCGAGAATGAGTTTCGGGACCTCGGGCACGACATGTTCGTGCGCTTCGTGGAGGACGTGGGTTTGGACCTCGGCACCATGGAGGGCAACCCGAGCATGGAGGGGAACAGGATGGTCATGACCATCGCGCCCGTCAAGGAGAAGAGCGCCAACAACGTGAGCACGCGGCAGGAGCGCAACAAGCGCAAGCAGGCGAAGAAGGACGCCGCCGCCGCCGCCGAGGATGACGAGGACTACGAGGACGACGAGGACGGGTCGTACGACGAGGACGACGAGGAGGGATCGTACGACGAGGAGTACGAAGAGGAGGAGGAGGAGGTGACCGTGTCTTCCAATTGAGGGAAGCGGAAACGGCGGAGGCGCGCGCGTAGAATATGATTTTTTTGTCGAAGCTGTGTCTTGTCCGAGCCCGCCGAGGAAAAAAAACGCGGATGTCGAAAGTACAACGTCCTCCGTCGCGCGTCGCGTCGCGGACGACGACACGTCCGACGTCGTCTCGAATCGTCTCTCTCGGTCCCGTCCTCTCCTCGCGCGCGCCGTCCTCTCCTCATGCCGGCGTCGCCCCAGCAGGTCCGGGCAGCATGCCCATCACCCCCTCCGCGAGGAGGGGAGCGGGGAGCACCGCGTCTGCGTGCATCTCCACGTACGTCTCCGGAGACTTCAAGCTCGCGGCTTGCGTGATCCGCGTGGGGCGCTGGGATCGATCCACCCGTTCGACGTCGAAAAACTCGTCCCACGCGGCGTACGCCTTCTCGGCTGAGCGGATGTCGCTGAGGAACACGGTGACCTTGAGCAAGTGCCTGAGGTCCGTGCCCGCTTTGTTCAAGCTCTGCTTCAGGTAGGTCAGCGCCTCCAACGTCTGGCGGTGAACGTCCCTCGGAGTGGCGCCGACGACGCCCGTGAGGTACACCATGCGCCCGAACGTCGTGATCGCGGCGTACCCGAGGTCGTGATCGGCGCTCGTGTTTTTGCGCTGGATCGGCTGCTGCTTCAAGAGCAGCACCTCCTGCCGCAGCTCGTCGATCATTAAACGCATCGCGCGGTTCTCCGCCCTGAACTCGTCCAGCTGGCGGTCGGCGGTCTGCTGTCGGATCATCATCTCGCGAACAACCTCGACGTCCGCCACGCGGTCGGCGGCGGCGTCGCCCTCCTGCTGCCCCCCCCGCGCGGGCAGCGGGGACACGAGCGCGTGCGCGTCGTATCCGGGCAACGCGTACGGCGCGATGTCCTGCTCCTCGCCCGCGAACGGCTGCATGCCGGCGAGGTCGCCCAAGGGGCCGTCCACCTCCTCCCTCTCCTGCGCCTCGATGCCGTGCGCGTCGAGCATGTGCTCGATGAGCTCGCGCTGCGTCCGGCACCGCAGCTTGCACTCCGTGCAGTTGCGCGCCGACGGCTCCAGCGGGAAGGGCTCCTTGGGAACCTCCGCGTCCTCCGCGCCGCCGTCGGAAACCTCAGCCTCGAGGTCCAGCTGCCGAGCGGTGCGCCGCCCGCGGGGCGCCGCCCGCGCCGGCTTGGGCCCATTCTTCGCCTCTATGTACGCCTTGTGCTCGGCCAACGCCGCCCGCCCCGCCTCCATCTCCTCCCGCGTCGATCCTTTGTTCATGTGCTTCTTGTAGTGCCCCGGGACGCCCTGCGGCCCCACGAACACGTGGGCGCACCAGGGGCAACGCTCGTGCACCGTGGTGTTCAAGGGGTCCTCGGTTCGGGCGCGCTTCGGGTCGCCCGCGCCGTCGGCGTCCGCGCCGGCGCCGCGCTTCGCGCCCAGACCCTCCGCCAGCCGCGTCGCCTCGCGGTTCAGGTCCTCGGAGTCGGCGTCCGCGTCGGCATCCGCCGCGCCGCGCGCGGGGATGAAGCGCGAGACGCCCCGCGCGCCGCCTCGAAACCGCCGCGCGCCCGTCTGCTCGCGCTCGGAGTCTCGCTCGTCGTCCGACGACGAGTCGCGCGTCGCGTCGGCGTCGGGGCGTTCCGTCGGTCGCATCTCGAACGCGCCGTCGTCGTCGCTCTCGTCCTCGCCCAACTCGGAGGGGCTCGCGTCTAGCGCGTCGTCCTCCTCCCAACAGGACGCCTCGCCCACCGCCGCGGACGCCGCGCGCCGAGCGCGCCCCGCCGCCGGGCCAAACCCGTCGAGACTCGCCGCGGCGCGGGCCGCGCGTGCTTCTTTTTCAGCCTCGGTCACGACGATCCAAGGACGCTTCGCCGCGGATGCCTTCGTCGAGTGCATCACGGTGACGTGCCTCTTGAGCCCGGTCTCGTTCTTCACATCGCGCTTTCCGCACCCTGGGAACCCGCACGCGTACCAGCCGTTCGACAGGGCGACGTGCGCGATTTCGGGCTCGGGCTTCGACGCCGCCGCGCCGCGACCGCCGCCGCGACCCCGACCGCGCCCGCGCCCGCCCCGTCCGCGCCCGCGCCCGCCCTGGCCCGCGCCCGGAAGCTCGTCCTCGAAAGCCGCCGGCTCCTCGGAAACCGCGGGCTCCTCGACGGGGGCCGGCGCGCCGCGACCGCCGCGACCGCCGCGACCGCGCCCGCGCCCGCGCCCGCGCCCGCGCCCGCCGCGCCCGCCGCGCCCGCCGGGAGGCGTCGTCGCTGTCTCGAAATCGTCGAGGTCCCTGGTCCGCACCGGCGCGCGGCTCGACCGGCGGGGCTGCGGCGACGTCTTCTCCGCGCCCGGGGAAGGCGTGGTCGTCGCCGCCACCGCGCGGCGCGGCCGCCCGACCGGATTCTTCGGCGCATCCCCGGCGGCGTCCGCGTCCATCGAGTCGCCGCTGACAGACTCCGAGTCCGAGTCCGAGGCGTCCGACGCGACCGTCGCGCCGGCGCCCGCGCGTGGCGTCGACGCCGGTGTGGTCTCGCCCTCCCCGGGACCCGCCGCCGCTGCGTCGCCCGCCGCGTCGGGCAGACGCACGATGATGAAGTCCGCGGGCGTCTCCTTATACTTCTCCGCGAACCAGCCCGGCTTTCTCCTGCAGAACCTCATGCAGTGGTACCTCATCAACGACGAGCGCTTTTGTTTCTCGTCGCAGAAGGGGCAGTGCGCATACTCGTCCTCCGACCCGACGGGGGGGCCCGAGCCCTTGTACGCGAACCCGGGCGGGAGCTCGGGAAGCGAGCGCGGCGGGTACGGCTCGTCCGCATCCTCGGGGGACTCAACATCGTCCTCGGGGGGCTCATCCTCGGGGGAGGGGGCGCGCGCGACGGCGCGGGGAGGCAACGGGGCGCGAGCCGCGCCGCGGCCGGCGGCGCCGCGGCCGCGGCCGCGGCCGCGCCCTCTGCCACGCCCTCTGCCTCTGCCTCTGCCTCCCGCTCCGGGGGCGGCATTTTCCGATTCGCCCCCCGCGGGTCGCGATTCCTCCAGGTTGGTGTACGTGTCCGTCCACGCCTTCGCGTCTCCCCACGCCGTGGTCGTGTCCTTGGAGGCGGCGCGCGTCTTGCGCTTCACGCCCTCCGAACGCTCGGGCTCGACGATGAGCTGGTTCACGAGCTCGCTCACCTCCGGGCCCGCGTCCGGCGCCCCCGAGGTTCGCGGAGGATCCGACGCGGTGTCCGGCGAGTCGTCCAGCCCGGACCCGCCGCTGGACTCGGGGGAAGGGGTCTTGCCTCCCTGGGCGGGCGAGCCCACGACGACCTCCTGGACGTTCTTGCCATGGTTGTGGGATACCTTGACGTCCCGCGCGAGCCCCATCTCGGGCGTCGTGTCAATCGCCGAGGACATGCGGGGCGAGTGCCGCCGAGCGCGTGCGGTTGAGATCTGGAGCGAAACGCCGCTTCGCAAAATTGCCCTAAACTCGGCGCGCCCCGACCTCGCGCGGAGGCGTGGAGACGCGCGCCGAACGCGTATCGCGCGCGAGAAGGCTCGCGGTTCTCGGGCGAAGGATCTGACGCGGTGCACGTCGCCGCGCGATGGCGAACGTGCGGGCGACAGTGCCCCAACCTGCTCGCCTCCCGATCAATTTGCGTCGACAATCTCTCGGAAACTCGTTGTCATACGGGTTTCTCGCGTCCTTCGTGGATTTCTCGCGCTCCCGCCTTTTTCTCGCTGCCGAGTCGCCGACGGCGTTTTCGGACTCGTTGCCCACTCGCTGTGCGACGCTAAAATCCGAGTCACCCGATTCGCTCCTTTTTGCCGAAAACCTTCCTATCCGTCTCGATCGACGCATTGCGACCTCGCGCTCGCGTCGCCTCGCGCTTCGACCACCGTCACGCGCCACCCGTCGCGATCGGCACAGCGCGTCTCGAGCCGACGCGTCTCCTCCTCGCGCGCCTCGGTGCATCCGACAGCGCTCCGCGGGTCCCCCCCGTCGTCCACTCCGGCGTCGCCCGAACGAAAACCTTTTCCGAGGGCGGTCACCATGAGGCGCGCGGCGTCGACGTCGATGCACAACCTCCAGGAGCTGATGGATCCCGGAGGCAAAGACACCATGCAGGCCCGCATCGCCGCGCTCGAGGCGGAGGAGGCCGAGGCCGTGGATAAGACGCAGCGGGTGATCATCGTGTGCAACTCGCTTCCGCTCAAGATGCGACACGACCCCGAGGGTTCCGCCGCGCGGGGCCACAGCTGGCAGTTCGAGAGCGACCCCGACTCCATCTACGGGCAGAGCAGCGCGGGCATCCTTTCCGGCACGTCCGTGGAGAAGGTGATCTTCCTGGGCGGCCTCGGCAGCGAGGTGGAGCTCTTCGAGCAGGACGCGGTCGCCGCGGACATCTCCGAGCGCTTCAACTGCATCCCGGTGTTCCTGGGCGAAGAGCTCAAGGCGAAGCACTACAAAGGATTCTGCAAGCAGTTCCTCTGGCCGCTCATGCACTACGTGCTCCCGATGTCCCCGCAGAGCCCCGCGCGGTACAACAAGTCTAACTGGCAGGGGTACCTCTCCGCGAACAAGCGATTCGCGGACAAGGTGGTGGAGGTGCTCAACGCCGACGGCGACTTCGTGTGGGTGCACGATTACCACCTCATGCTCCTGCCGACGTTTCTGCGCAAGCGCTTCAACACCGTGCGCTGCGGGTTTTTCCTGCACTCGCCGTTCCCCTCCTCGGAGGTGTTCCGCACGTTCCCCAACCGGGACCTGGTGCTCCGCGGCCTCCTCAACGCGGACGTCGTCGGTTTCCACACCTTCGACTACGCGCGCCATTTCCTGTCCTGCACCACGCGTCTGCTGGGGCTGAACCACAAGACGAAACAGGGCGCGCTCGCCATCGACTACTACGGCCGCGCCGTCGGCGTGAAGATCTGCCCGACGGGCGTGAACACGGACCGTCTACAGGAGGGCGTGTTGTGGCCCGAGGCGAGGGAGATGCGCGCCAAGTACCGCGGCGCGTTTCGGGGACGGAAGGTGTTCCTGGGCGTCGACGACATGGACATCTTCAAGGGGATCGAGCTCAAGCTGCAAGCGTTTGAGCTCCTGCTGCAGCAGCACCCCGAGCTCGCCGAGAAGATGTGCCTGGTGCAGGTGTGCAACCCCGCGCGCAGCAGCGGGCGCGAGATGTCCGAGCTGCAGGCGGAGGTCGCGGCGACCGTCGAGCGGCTCAACGCGACGTACGGCGTCACCGAGTCCAACGTCGGGAAAGGGGAAGACGACCATTTCGGCGGGAAGGTTGTCGAGCTCGTGCACCGCGCGACGTCTCTCGCCGAGCGCATCGCGCTCATGTCCGCCGCGGATTGCGCGGTGGTCACGGCGACTCGCGACGGCATGAACTTACTTCCGTACGAGTACATCACGTGCCGTCAGGGCCCGAAAGACACCAAAGAGGGCACGGATGAGGGGTACCCTCTGCCCCGGTGCTCGAGCCTGATCATGTCGGAATTCGTCGGGTGCTCTTCGTCGCTCTCCGGCGCGTTTCGCGTGAACCCCTGGAACGTGGAGGATGTCGCCGACGCCATGTACCGCGCGGCGACGCTCTCGGGCGTCGAGGCGGAGGCGAGGCACGAGAAGCACTGGCGTTATATCAGCGAGCACACCGTGGGGTACTGGGCCGCCTCGAACATCGCCGAGCTGCAGCGAGCGACGGAAACGACGGGAAACGCGCGATGCTACGGTCTCGGTTTTGGACTCAACTTTCGAGTCGTCGCGCTCGACCCGAATTTCCGCAAGCTCGAGACGGCGCGACTCGCCGCCGAGTACGCGACGCGGTCGCGCCGCGTGTTGCTCCTGGATTACGACGGCACGCTCGTGCCTCAGGCGTCGTACGACCAGCCCCCCTCGAAGGATTTACTGCAGACGCTCAAAAAGCTCACCGAGGACCCGAACAACGCCGCGGTGTGCATCGTCTCCGGGCGGCAGCGTAAGACGCTCGACGACTGGTTCGGCGAGTCGGTGCCCAACGCCGGGTTCCTCGCCGAGCACGGGTACTGGTATAAGGCGCCGAAGGACGCGAGCGAGAGCCCCGGTTGTTGGCGGCAGCTCGCGCCGGCGGGCACGGAGGAGCACATCAAGAAGTGGCACGCCATCGTGATGCCCATCTTAGAGCAGTACACGGACTCCACGGATGGCGCGTTCATCAAGGACAAAGGGACGAGCGTGATTTGGCACTACGGCGACGCCGACCCGGATTTCGGCGCGTGGCAAGCGAAGGAGCTGATGGACCACCTGGAGAGCGTGTTGGTGAACGACCCGGTGGACGTGTTCCCCGGGAACGGGCACGTCGAGATCAAGCCGCAGGGCGTGTCCAAGGGCACGCTCGTGGAGATGCTCCTCGGGCCCGAGTCCGCGACGCACCTGCGGCGTACGGCGGGCGACAAGGTGGATTTCGTGTTTGCCGTCGGCGACGACCGCTCGGACGAGGAGATGTTCCACGCCGTCGCCGACCGCGTGGCGAACCCGTCGTCCGTCGCGAAGACTCTGCAGCGCGCGGACTCGTGCCCGATGCCCGGCCACGAGGCTGAGCACGACCACCTTGCCGTGTACCTCTCCACGGTGGGGCAGAAACCCTCCAAGGCGGACTTCTACCTCGACGACCCGGACGACGTCGTCGAGCTGCTCGGGAACCTCACCGCCGCCGAGCCGTGACCGCGCTTTTAGCGATTTTTGTTGAAAACGAATAAAAAGAAAAAGAAACGGAAACCGGGTACGTCTGCTCTTCGTATTACGAACGTGTAATATACGCGCCCTTCGTGCGTTCTATCTAGGGCCTATCGGACGAGTTTTCCGAACTCGTCCGTTCGACGCGGACCTCATCGCGGCAGAAAGTCCAGTCACGGCGCGAGGCTCGCGCGGCGTGCATTCAAAAAACGTCGCGCAAAAAAAAAGTCGCGTCACAGTTTCGCGTCAATCGTCTCGCCGAGCGTCCCGGCCATCGCGCGCGCGCACACCGCGTCCGCCAGCGCGTACACGTCGCGCCACGCGGCGTCCCACGCCTCGATTTTAGAGGCGCCTTTCTTTTCGGCCGCCTGGATCGCGGCGGCGACGCGCGCGCACGCGCGCGTCTCCTGGGGAGACCATCCGGGAGGAGGTTGTGGAACGCCCGTTGGCGCGCGTTTTTTTTCGTTCCGGAGCCACTCGCCGAAGGCGTCGCGCGCCAGCTTTTGCGACAGGATGCGCGAGTCTCCCTCGGCGAACTTGCAGCACTGCAGAAAGTCCGTGTGCTCGAAGCCAGTGTCCGCCATGAGCGCGTACGAGCCCACCTCCTGCTTCAGCCGGTGGCACAGCTCCACGCACGTCTCCACCGCGCGGATCTTCGCCACCGCGATGGCGCGCGTCGCGGCGAGTTTTGGCATCTCGTCGGCGACGAGCGCGGCGCACAGCCCCGTCTCGCATTTATTCACGAAGGATTCCATTCGCGCGAAGCGTTTTTCGGCCTCGTCGTACAGCGCCCTGAGCTGCGGGACGTCGCTCAGCGCCGGGGTGGTGCCTCGCATGGCGCACATCTTCGAGTCGCTGTATTTCTTCGTGTTCGCGAACAGCGTGCGCGAGAAGACGAGCGCCGCCTGCGCCACGGCGACGCGGCCGGTGAAGAGTCGCTGGCCGATCATCTCCATCGGCTTCTTCGCGGCGCCGAGGTACGCGCCCGTCGCCGCGTCGACGCCGCCGTGTCGGTCCAGCAGACACGCGTGGGGAACGCGGAAGTCGCTGAACCGCACCCACGCGTTGTCAAGGTCCAACCCGGTGGTCTTCAAGCCCATGTCCCCAACCGTCACGCCTCGTCGCAAGGGAGAACCTGTTTTTTTATTCGCGCGACTCGAGTCTCGAAGCCGCACGAGGAACCCGTGCGGCCCGACGCGTTTGCCGTCGGTAGTCGTCAAGTCGGCGACCACCACCGCCCACTCCGCGGTCAAACCCTGCGAGATCCAGTTCTTGCACGCGCCCTCGTTTTTCGAGTTGAGGATGAACGTTTTTGTGTTCGAATCGTACGTCGCGGTCGTGTTCACGACGAGCCCGGAGTTGACCCCCGCCAGACGCTCGGTGAGGCAAAAGCACCCGAGCTCGCCGGCGGCTTGGATGGCATCCAGAAGCCGCAGGTGTTCGGGGCCCCCGAGCGCGACCACCGTCCCGGCGAACAGGTTGAACTGCACGGTGAACCGGATCCAGAACCCGGGGCCGTGCGCGGGGGCGTGCGCGGCCAGAAGCCTGTGCGCCAGGAAGAACCGGCGGGGATTGTCGCGGATGTCGGTGAACCGAAGCGACGCGCGCCGAACGATCTCCCGAAGGAAATCCGCGGACTGCGCGTACGTCACGCCTCGCGAGCGGAGACGCGAGATCTCGCTCGCGAACCCGCGCGACCAGGGCGTGCTCAAGTCATCGCTCGAGCCCTCCGCGGAGGTCGAACCGCCCGCTTTCTGTGGGTCGTGGGGGACCCACGTCCCGGGCACCATCCCGTTCTTCGCTTCCGGACTTTTTGGGGGCTTGGTTGACCTAACAACGGAGCGGATCCGACGCCGGGGGCTCCGTCCGGGGGAGGCTTACGACGTCGCGCGGGGGAGACGCGGCCGGGCTCGAGACGTCTTCGCGGTCGCGTTCGAGCGACGGCCGGGCGAACGAGCGCGCGCGAAGCGGTGTGCGCGCGACGGGGACGCGGGAAGGCCCGTGAAGACCAGACGCGCGGAGCGCTTCCTTCGCCCGACACCCGAGCTCCGTCGGCAACCGGTCCAGTCAGCCAGCAAGCATGGCAAGGTCGTCGAAAGATTCCCGCGGTTTTTTATTGTAGGCGAAACCCCACCTCCGAGACGCAGAGCAGCTCGCGCGGGCAGGTGGCTGGACCGCGACGAACGAGCGCCATCTCCGGTCCGACACGCGTGGCGTGGTGTCTGGTGGTCCCCGTCTCGTCCGACCCTCTCGCGGGGACGCGCGCGGCCGCCCTGGCAGTGCCAGCGCTGTGTGAGTCTGCCGAGATTCCCATTCCCACGGCACAGGGCAGATTATTCGAACCGGACCGGCCATGACGTCCGCGACGACGCCCCTGGCGCTTCAGCCGTGGACGGCGCGCGTGGCGCGTCGCGCGCGTCGCGCGCACGCGCGCCAAACCGCGAGAGGTGTCGATCGCGCGTCCCCCTCGACTCGCTGCGACGCCCTGGACGACGCGGTGGATGCGGTGGGGGGTGCCGTGGCGGACGCGGCCTCGCGGCTCCCCGCCGCGCTCGGCGAACGCCCGTACGAGGTGCGCCTGCACACGGACACGCACCTGTTCCCCGGTCTCGCGCAGTACGACGCGATCGGCGCGCACTTTAACGTGCCCGCGGTGCTCCTCGCGACCGCGTTGACGACCGGCGTCGGCGTCGTGCTCGCGAGCCAGCTCTGGGAGCGATCGTTCCGACAAATCGTCTTCCCCGAGGAAGCCGCCGAGGAGCGCCGGCGCAACGCGCCGCCCCTCACGCTGTGCGGCGTGGACTGCTCGGCGTACCCCATCTTCGGCGACGCCACCGTGAAAAGAGCCGTGAACTTCGCCGCTCGGTGGCACCACGGGCAGTACCGGCGGACGGGCGAGCCGTACGTCACGCATTGCGTCGAGGCGGCGCTCATCTTAGCGGCGATGCTGCCGACGACGCCAGACGGCGCGCCGGCGAAGAAAAAGTACGTCGACGCCGTCGCGGCGTGCGTGCTGCACGACGTGGTGGACGACACGGAGTGCGACCTGGAGGACGTGCGTGCGGCGTTCGGAGACACCGTCGCGACGCTCGTGGCGGACGTCAGCACGCTCGGGAAACTGCCGCAGATCCTGCGCCGGAGCCAGAGGCGGCGCGCGGAGAACGCCGCGAAGAACGTCGCGACGGAACCGAACGACGGCGCCGACGAGACTGAGCGCGAATCGGGAAAGTCGTCGTCCCCTCTTCCGACGAAAGCGTTAAGGTTGGACGCCGACTTGGAGCGCGACGCCGTGCGCGAGGCTGGCATGACGGGGCGCGCGTTGAAGATCGCGGAGACGCGAGAGAACTTCGAGGGGGTGGACGTTCTCGAGCTGGCGTCCCTGCGCCGCATGCTGTGGTCGCTCGTGCGCGACCCGCGGTGTTTCCTGATCAAGTTCGCCGATCGCATCCACAACATGCGCACGGCGTACGCGGTGGACCCGACGAAAGCCAAGTTCGTGGCGAACGAAACGTTGCAGGTGTGGTGCTCGTTCGCGGAGCAGCTCGGCATGTTCGGCGCGAAAGCCGAGATGGAGGACCTCTCCTTCGCGGTGAAGGACCCGGAGAGTTTCCGCGCCGTGATCAACGCGCGTTACGACGCCTGGGGCGTCGACGGCGTCGAGGCGTCGCGGCGACGTAAAAAGTTTGCTAAGCGCTTCGAGAGTCGCGAAGCGGTTCGAACGGTCGAGGGATATAACTTGAGTTCTTCGCTCGGAGACGCGCTCGGAATGACCCCCACCGCGGGCACCCTCGCTTCCGAAGAGAGCGACGCGAGCGGAAGCGTCTCCGGCTCGAAGGCGATTGTGTCGGGCGTCGATGGGGACGCGACGACGCTGCGCGCGAAGTGGACCTGGGAGCCGCCCACCGGCGCCGACGTGCAGATGTTCTTCGAGCGCATTCGCCGCGGCGAAAACGCGGGCACGCCACAGGATTTGCGCGTGAGT
>Ga0209666_1000646_pt1 | contig 26636 bp, 12 predicted proteins | sample SaaInlV_125m_DNA_FD_184679 | JGI IMG/M metagenome (GOLD analysis project Ga0209666, IMG submission 184679) | Marine microbial communities from expanding oxygen minimum zones in the Saanich Inlet - Saanich Inlet SI037_S3LV_10m_DNA (SPAdes)... | ecosystem: Environmental > Aquatic > Marine >...
CTGGTCAAGTTCCCCAAGATGCTCCTCGGTCGCAGGATGACCAAGCCCATCGTGCTCCGAAACAATGGCATCCTCCCCGCGGTGCTCCGAGCCGAGATGATGACGCACAAGCACTTCTCCATCGAGGGCGGCGGCGTCACCACCACGCTCGAGCCCGGTTGTTCGCGTACGCTGCGCGTCACCTTCGACGCGGGTAAGACCAAGGGTGAACACGCGCACAGCGTACGACTCGCGGTTAAGCAAAACGCGTTTGAGTCGCAGACTGTCAAGTTCTCCGCGGTTGGGTACATGGACGACGTCATGTTTGCCGATTTGCCCCAAGATCTCGACGACGAGCTCAGGTTCGACGACGGGCCAGTCGGCGAATCAAAGACGGTGACGTTCAAGCTCGTCAACACGTCGTCGTTCCACTACAGGTTCGAGTGGCCGGAACGCTTGGAGGAGGGTGAACCGGTTCAGACTGACTTTTCGTTCACTCCGAGAATCGGTCACGTACACGCGGGTGCCTCCAAGTCAATCACGGCTACGTTCAAGACGAGCGCGTCCGTCGCGCACGACGCCGTGGACATCTCCGCGGCTTTACAGCGCATCGAGTACCGCGAACCGATGCCGCCGCCGCCCGAGGATGGCGAGGATCCCCTGCCCGAGGATTACAAACCACCGCTACGGACCCCGGAGGAATGGGACTGCGACGTCCGGGTCCCGAAGGAGGTCGAGGTTGGCGGACCGGAGGATCCCGACGTGGAGCGGGACGAGGAGGGTAATCCCGTGAACCCGCCGCCCGATCCACCCGAGCTCGCGGAGGGTGAGACCGCGCCGCCGCCGGAGATGAAGACGGTGATGGTCCCCGCGCCAGAGGCGAGTCACGAGCTGGTGCCAGCGCCGGAACCAGCGGGTGAGGGCGAAGATGCCGAGGAGGTCCAAGCCGCCGCCGCGCTCAAGGTTTACGCCGTCGCCGACAACGCCAGGTACTCGTGCGAGACGTCATCCGTCGCGTTCAAGGCTACGATGATGCTTCAGCGTCGTTCGCACACGTTCCCGCTGAAGAACGAGGGCACCGCGAGGCTGGACTACAAGTTCACGGTCAGCCCCGACGACGGTCCTTACGTCATCGAGCCGGCGTCCGGAACGGTACCCGCCGGCGAGGAAGCCGCGATCAAGGTGACGTTCGCGCCCCAGGAGGTTGTCGACTGCAAGCGCACGCTGACCTGCGAGTTCATCGGCACCGCACTCGACGAGGGCATGACGCCGCTCGTGATTCCCCTCGACGGTAAGGTTCTCCGACCGTGGTGCCACTTTGAACTCGGCGAATCCGACTACCTCTCCGGCGGCCGGCGCATGCCGAACCTCCCGGGCCCGAGCACCGGCGCCGTCGCCGCGGGGACCAAGACGGTCGAGTGCACCAGCCTGGGCACGCACGTCCGCAACACCAAACGGTTCCTGGTGCTGAACCCGACGTCGGTGGCGTACGCCTTCAGGTGGGCGCCAGTCCCCGCGGCGGGTCTCGCTCCGCCGGTGCCCGCGTTCAGGTGCCTCACCCCCGAGGGCGTCATCGCGCCCGGTAAACGTTACGACATGGTGTTTGAGTTTGTCCCCGAGGTTGAGGGCACCTCCGAGGCGTTCTACGACTTTAAGATTGACGAGCAGAGCATCTCGGTGCCGTTCCTGTTCGCCGGCACGGTGGTGGAGCCCGCGGTGCAGTTTGAGGTGTCATCGGTGAACTTTGGCAAGGTTCTCACCGGGACCAAGAACCGCGAGGTTGTGGCGCTTTCCAACCACGAGAACACGCCGTTCGCGTTCAACTTTGACCAGAGCAGCTGGATCCTTCCCGACGGGAGCAACCCAAAGGCGCTCACCTTCGAGCCCATGTCCGGCACGGTCCCCGCCAACGGCATCCTCCCGATTCACGTCACCTTCGCCCCCGACGCCGAGAAAGCCGTCAACTACAACGTGGTGGCCAACGTCAAGCGCAAGCCCACGCGGCTCACGCTCAACGTCAAGGGCGAGGGCTACGGCATCCACGAGGTGATGGAGATGGAACCGGTGTCATCCAGTGACGGTACCAAACCCAGGGCGTTGGTCGCGGCGCCCGGAAAGAACGTGTGCGACCTCGGGCAGGTTCTCATCCGCGAGAGCGTGACGCGCAAGATTTCGTTCCGAAACGAGGGCGAGATCAAGTTTGACTTCGCCTGGGACTCTGGTACCAACCCGCGGGTCAAGATCGAGCCCGAGTTTGGCACCCTCGCCAAGGGCGAAAAGGCGAACATAACGCTCACCTACTCACCCATCAACCCCGAGCAACTGCGCGGCTACCAGGTCACCTGCGGCATCGTCAACGGGCGCAAGTACGCCTTTTCGCTCGACGCCGACGGCCACAAACCGAGCCTCAAATTTTCTCACCACGCGCACGACTTTGGCTCGTGCCTCGTGCACCAGCCCGGCCTCCCGCCCAAGCGGCACACGCTCACGGTCACCAACGTGGACACCAAGACGTACTCCATCGACTGCGTCTTCGACAGCACCGAGTTTCCCTTCCTCCACGTCGGGGATTCACCCAACTCGCTGGCGCCGGGGCAATCCGCCGACGTGGATGTCGAGTTTTTCCCCGATCAGCCAAAGCACTACAAGGCGCTCGTGCCCTTCTCCGTGAACGGGCTGTACACCGTCAACGTGGTGTACACGGGCGAGGCGTCACCCATGCGCCTCGAGCTGGTCAAGCCGGAGCAAAACTCTGTGCACTTTGGGCACGTGCGCGAAGGGCATAAGGAGACTCGCGAGATTCGCATGGTGAACAAGTCGAAACTGCCGGTGACTTGCGTCGTGGACAAGCAGTGCCTCGAGGACCTCGCCGCGCTGGGCGTCACCCCCGCGGACGGCTGGAACGGCCAGACGCCCGTCATGTTCCCGCCGAGGCAGGCGAACGGCATGTCGTTCACGTACAAGCCGTCGCGCCGCGGCCCGTCCTTTGACGAGGAGCTCAAGCTTCTGATCAACGGCGCCACGATGCCGATATCTCTCACGCGCCTCCGCGGCGGGAGCATCGGCACCGAGGTGCGCCTCGCGACCGACACGATGTCATTCGGCACAGTCACGCTGGGCAGCCGCGTGAGCAAGAAGCTCGCCATGCAAAACACCGGCGACGTCGGCGTCAAGTTTGCCTTTGACGCCAAGGCGGCTGGACCCGAGTTTTCAATCAAACCGTCCGAAGGGTTCGTCCCGGCAAACCAGGACGTCCAACTAGAGGTTTGGTTCCACCCCACGACGCAGGGCGCGGACATTCGCGCCGATAAGATCAAGTGCCAGATCGGCGGTAAGGGTGCCGGGTCCGCGGAACCCCTGGATCTGACCCTCACCGGCGCGTGTGTGCCGCAGGAGGCGCAGGAGGGCGTGGTGGAGTTCAAAACCACGGCGCGGCTCACGACGGAGGGATCCGTGTCGGTCACCAACTCTGGCACCCAAACGTGGAACCTGAAACCCACCGTGACTGGCGACCAGTGGAGCGGGCCGGAGTTCTTCGAGGTGAAACCCGGCGCCACCGCGGAATACACGCTGACGTACAAACCACTGTCCATGGCCACGGAAGAGGAGCCGCACACGGGTTCGGTGCTCTTCGCGTTGCCCGACGGGTCTTGCCTGCTTCACTCGCTCAAGGGTGTCGCCGACGAGCCGGACTCGATGGGCGCGGTGGAAGCCGAGGTTCCCGCCAGGCAACCCGGGTCCGTGCGTGTCAAGGTGGCCAACTGGCTGAACAAACGCCAGCGCTTCAAGGTATCGGTGGAGATTGAAGGCGCCGACCCGGAGAAGCCCGACCCCACCGTATCGCTCAAGGGTCCCGATTACTTTGACTGCCCCGCATCAGCGGAGCGCGAATACAAACTCGGGTTCTTCGCGCACAAAGAAGGCCAGACCAAGGCCAAGGTGACGTTCACCAACGAGGACACCAAAGAGTTCGCGCACTACGACGTCACCGTCACCGCGACCGCGGCGGACGTGCAAGGTACGCTGAGGCTGCACGGCGCGTGCAGGCAAAAGGCGTCGGCCAAGGTGAAGGTGGTCAACCCGCTGCCCGAGCCCGTGGTGTTCACCGCAAAGTGCGATCACGCGTGCGTGACCGTGCCGGAGACCCTGGAGGTTCCCGCCAACGGCAGCGTGCAGTGCGAGATTTCGTACAGGCCCACGATCGTGGAGCCGGAGACGGAGCTACCCTTCGTGTTGTCCAGCGCCGAGCTCGGAAACATAACGCACAACGTGAAGCTCTCGTCGGCGCCGGCGCCGCCCGAACGAGGCGTCTCCTTTGTCGTCCCGCTGGGACAAAAAGAGACCAAGGCGTTCAAGTTTACGCACTACGACGAACCGGAGTCGCAGATGGAGTACACGTGCGAGTTCCAGAACGGCGGCACCGACGGACAGTTCGCGTGCGCCCCGACGCACGTGGCTCACGGCGCCGGCGACGACGGCATGGAACAAAATTTGGAAATCGCATTCGAGCCGACGAAAATCGGCTCGCACTACAGGGACGTGCTCGTGGTCAAGTCCGAGTCCGGGCACGAGTACGTCTGCCCAGTCACCGCCAAGTGCGTGCCGCCCAAGCCGCGCGGTCCTTTCAAGCTCAGCGGCAGCGGCGGCTCTGTTCCTTTCAAGAACGTGTTTGACGCCGAGACTGAGTTTACGATGACTACGGATAACCCTTGGTTCACAGTGGACCGCGTGGCCACAGTCGGCGCCAAAACGGAGTCCCAGGTGGCGGTTAAATACGGCGCACCGGAGGGATGGGAGGAGGGTAAGGATGCACCCACGACGGGTAAGCTGCTGGTGACCTGCAAGGGGTCACCAGCGCCGTGGGTGTACTACCTCAAGGCGACGCCTTGAGGTAATGTAAAACTGATTTAGAAAAGGTTGCAGCACGTCGGGGGACGCCCCGACTGCGCGCCGATAGTAGTTCAATATTAACCGATCGATCGTTCAACACTACCTCGCTCACCCGCGCCGGACGATGAACTCTCGCACCGACTCGAGGTCGTCGCCCGCCACCGCGCACGCCGCCGCGGACACCGCGTTGCGGGTCAGGTGGTCAAAGGCGAACTCGACCCCATCCTTCCCGATGACCCCCGCTCCCGACTCGCCGCTGGTGTCCGCGAGCGTGCCTTGCGTCGCCCTGAGCGCCTCGATCTCCTTCTCGAGCCTCTTACGGACGAAATCCGCGGGATGCGCGGTGATCTTCTCGCTCTTGTTGCACGCGATCAGTAAAGGGCATCGCCGCCGTTGCACCGCCGGGTGCGATAAAACCTCAAAGAGATGTTCCGCCACCGCCCGCCTCTGCGTCGTGAAGTCCACGGCGTCGACGACGAAGACGATCGCCTCGGCGCCGGGCGCGTACCGATCGAGCTTGGCCCGCAGCCGTGGGTGCCCCGGCAGGTCCACCAGCCGAACTCGCCTGGACTTGCCGAGCTTCGTCGATCGTACCTCCGTCCGCGTCTCGTTCACGTCCATGGAAGTCACCGTCCTGTCCAGGAACACCTCGTTGGATCGGAGGGTCTGGAACATCGCCGTCTTGCCCCCGCCGCACGCGCCCACGAAGAGCACGCAATCGCCCTTACCGTCAGCCTTGGACGATGACCCACCGCCTGCGCCGCCGAACCCGAGGCACTTGGTGAGCATCCAGAACACCAACAGGGTCGCGATTGTGATCACCGCCGCGATCAGGTTGACGGGTTGGCCTGTGGCGTCCCCGATCGCGAGCAGGATACCGTGAATGTTGAACTCGTTGTTGGCCGTCTTGATCATATCGGCCGCCTGGCCCACGGTTCCCATGGTCTCGGCGTCCATCGGTGCCGGCTACGCTCACACGGAGAGGCCGCGTCGATCAATGTTTAGTGGACGGGACTCTCGGGCGGTCGAAACTTTCTGTTTTGCGTTTGGCAGCGGGGAGATCTGAAACGGGCAAAAGCCAACGTTGACCGCGACGGGCCAGCCACATCCACGCGCCGCGCGCGTCCCGAGGGCTGAGCGTTTCTTCCCTCGGACCGTACGGACCCGGTGGACCGCCGAGGGGACCGCGCGAGCACCGGTCGGGCCCCGAACCCGCGTGCCCACACCCCGGCGAGTGGAACATTCTTGGGCACCCGGAGCTGGCACTGACAGTGTTTGAACGCAGACACGCGCCGGGTCGCCGGCATGGGGAGCTACGCGCGCCAATACGAGCGCGCCATGCCTCGCGCCCCCCAACCGGGCGTGAGTAAGGCGCTGGACAACCTCCGGCACAGGCCACGCGCGCCCCTCGCGGATGCGCCGCTGAACGCGCCTCCACCCATGCCGACAACATCGATCGCCGAACGGCACCAGAATGAACCCGTGATGGTGGAAGAGGAGGACCTTGGCGGCGCATCAATAGACGACCCCACCGCGGAGGACCTCGCCGTCCGCGTCGCCGTCCGCGCGCGTCCCCTCGTCGCCAAAGAGCGCCTCGAGCGCGCGCGCGAGTGCCTCGCCTACCCGTCCCCCACGACCGTCATCCTCGGAAAGAACCGAGCCTTTCACTTCGACGAAGTCTTCACCCCAACCTCGGAGCAGACCGCGGTGTACGATAACCTCGTGGCGCCCTTGGTGGACGCGTGCTTCGACGGGTACAACGCCACGGTGCTGGCGTACGGCCAGACGGGCAGCGGCAAGACGTACACGATGGGATCCGCGGCGTTGAGCGCCCTCGCCGACGATGAAGTCGGAGTGATCCCGCGGGTCATTCAAGACATCTTCGCGGGCATCGAGCGACGCAAAGGGAAGAGCGAGTGCACGGTTCGATGCGCCTTTCTCGAGGTTCACAACGAGGAGGTACGGGACTTGCTGCATCCGGACGTCACCACGAAGAAGATCAGCGTGAGGGAACGCGCGGACGGCGCCATCGTGGTGAGTGGCATCCGCGAGTGCGAGACCAAGAGCGCGAACGAGATGGTCCGACTGTTGGAGAACGGCGCGGTGAGTCGAACGACGGGCGGGACGAAGATGAACGAGCAGTCGTCGCGGTCGCACGCCATATTCACCGTCATCCTCGAGCAGCGGCACCTGACGCGGGAGGCGCAGCGGAAGCACCGCGGCGCCTTCTCCTCCGCTAAGTTTCACCTCGTTGATTTGGCCGGGAGCGAGCGGAACAAAAGGACGGGCGCGTCGGGACACAGGTTCAAGGAGTCCATCAACATCAACAGCGGGCTGCTCGCGCTCGGTAACGTCATCAACGCCATCGCGGACGACCAGGAACGGCGGACGCAGGGCCTCGGGCCGAGGCACCTGCACGTGCCGTACCGGGACTCTAAACTGACCCGGCTGCTTCAGGATTCGTTGGGGGGCAACGCGAGGACGTGCATGATCGCGTGCATATCCCCGGCGGATGCCAACTTGGAGGAGAGCTTGAACACGCTCAAGTACGCGGCGAGGGCGAGGAACATCCGGAACAAGCCGGTTGTGAACCGCGACATTCAGCAGCTCGCCGCGGTGGTGGAACCCGGATCGGGCGTCGAGTCCTCAAACGCGTTTGCGTCGCGTGCGCCATCGGGGCTCGACGAGGCTGAGGTTCAAGCGCTGCGTGACGTCGCGGAGGGTGCCGAGCGCGAGCTCGCGGCGGCTAGATCGACACTCGCGAAGGTATCCACCGTCGTCAACGAGCGCGAGGAGGAGGCCATCGCGGCCAGGGCGGAGCGGGACGCGGCGACGGTGCGGGTGGAACGGCTGACTCATGAAATCGTCGGAGCGCTCGTGGTGGCGTCGCGACTTACCGAGAATGGTGAACTCACGCGCGGTGGGTTCGCTCGTATCGCGGCGACCGCGCCGGAGAGCGCGAGGGAGGCGGCGGCGACCGCGGGCGCGAGGATGCCGCCGGTCACCGCCGCGGACAAGGCTGCCGCGGCGGTGGCGCTGGCGTCGTCCACGCTACACGCCGACGGTGATGAATCAAACTCTGGTCACTTACCGCTCTGGACACCCAAAGACTTACCCGGTGACTCGTACGCGGATACGACGCCGGGTAAGTCCGTGATCGAGGGATACCTTCGCGAGCTTCGCGACCTCAAGGAGACGCTCGCCTCCAGGGACGAAGCCGTGGCTGAGAAGGATGCCAGCCTGAGCGAGGCGCGCGAGGATTTACAGCGCGACGAGGCGATTTTCGCGGAGAAGATGCGCGAGATCAAACAACTTCGTCGCGCGGTGAAGGATGCGGAGAAAGAACGGGGCGAGCAGGAGGAGCGGCACGCGCGTGAGGTGGCGTCGCTCATGGCGGCGCACGCGGCTGCGTCGGAGACACTCACGGGCCTCGCGGGTCCGCTCCCGCCGGCGCCGCCGGTGCTCCCCAAGACGCCCCCGCGACCGATGAGCTCCGTCGAACGCGACGTCGCGGCTGGCACGAAACCCTCGTTCGCGGTTCCCCCCGGCGACGTTCCATTCGAGGCGAACGTGGAGACGCTCCACGCCGAGAACGAAAAGTTTGCGCACGAAGATGCCGAGAAGGATCGCCTTTTACGCGAGAAGGAACAGATTGAACGCGAAAAGGCCAAGGTTGAGGAGGAAGCCACTCGGCGCGCTCGTCAGTACCAGGCTGAGAAGCGCTCGTTGGAGCGGCAGCTGCGCGAGCTCGAGTGCAACATCGTCAGCAAGGAGGAGCTCATCGCGGACCTCGAACGGAACGAGCAGGAGGCCAAATCGTTGACGCAGAGGTACGAGTCGCGGATGAAGGCGCTCGAGGAGGAAAAGTCGGCCAAGGAGAGCGAAATCGAGCGTCTACGGGTTGAGCTCGAGAGCATCGACGGTAACGTGGCCAAGGGCGACGAGGAGAAGCGACGGATACGGGAAGAGTACGAGCAAAAGGTCCGCGTGGTCCAGACGCAGCTCCAACGGCTCAAGACGGAGCGCACCGCGGGGGATGCCCTGCGGCTGGAGAAGGAGGCTACCAAATCCACCGCCAAGGTCAACGAGCTCGAGTCCGATTTACTCCGAATGAAAGGACTCCAGGAGCAGCTCAAGCGGCGACTACGGGAACGCGAGGACCGCCACGTCGCCGCGCAGACGCAACAGACCAAAGAAATCACCGGTCTGCGTAAGCAATCCGACGCCCAACACAAGCGCATACGCGAGCTCGAAGGCGTCAAGGAGCGACAACGCGCGGCGCTCAAGAAAAAAACGGAGGAGCTCGCGGCGGCGCAACGCAAACTCAACGCCCTCGGCCTCGACGACGCCGCCCCGGGTCTACCGGGCGACGGGGGACACGATGGGAGTACCGCGTCCGTGCCCGGGACCCCTGGTAGCGGGCGGAAGGGTTCGGCGAGGGACCGAGCGCACGCGTACTCGGAGCAGGTTCGTCTGGGACGCCGGGTTAACTCTTACGCCTCGGGCGTCGAGATCCGCGAAGTACCTTCATCCGCGTCCACGCCCGAGCGCCCCTCGGGACACTCGAGTGCGAGCCGACCGCCCAGCGCCGCGAAGGTGGACACCGACGCGCTGCGTGTGTTGATCGACGCGGAGACCTCACGGGCGTTGCGGGCGCGCGAAGGGAAAGAGGAGCGCGCGCGGCTCGACGCGAAACGAAAGAATTTGGTTCGCGAGAGGACGGAGCGAGTCAAGGAGCGGGATCAGCTCGCGTTGAAGCGCGAGCGCACACGGTCGCAGATGGAGGCTGAGCGCCAGGCGCTGACCAAAGTTCTCGACTCACTCGACGACGCCGTGGACGCCGGGGATATCACGCCGGGTAAGATCGCCGAGCTGAGGGACAGGCGGCGGGCGGCGGCTAACCGACTCGCCACGCTCCATAACTCGCTCGCCACCGGCTCGGTGCTACCCTTGGACGACGAGCGGTTACTCCGCGAGCTGGAGGATCGGATCGACGGCATGGACGCGGACCTGGAGTACGTGTCCGAGGCGTTGGCGGATGCGACACGGGAGGGAGATGTTGGGTATGGAGATAAGGCTTCCGTTGCACCGGCGAACGCGCCCGTGTTGATTGATAAGATCGCCGGCATGGACGGCCGCGAGGCTCGCACCGCGCTGCAGGTTGCTCTCGACAAGGTCGTAGAGCTCCGCGTGCAGGAGCGCACGGGTCAGTCGAGGCTAGCGGAGCTCGAGATGCAGCTCGGGGATGCGCAGAGCGCCATCGAGGAGATGGAGTCGGGTCTGCGAATGAAGGAGATGGACTACGACAGGCGCGTCACCGAGCTCCAACGCGAGCACTCACGCAAAGAGGCTTACCTGATGCGACTCACCGAAGCCGCAGCTGCCGTGCAAACGACACCGGGGAAGAGTACCGGCGACACGTCACCCGCGAGGCTTCACGACGGCGGCGCCACGGCCGTACAGGCGCTCTTCCCCGAGCCCCTCACCCCGGATTTTGCCCTCGGTTCCCCGGGAGCCGGTTCGTTGTTTGAATTCAAGGAGCAGCAAATCGCGGTGCTCTCGAACCAGAGCGGCGAGCTCCAGACGCAGAACAAGGACCTCAAGCGGCGGGTCAAGGGCCTGCTGGCGGAGCGCGAGGAGATGGACGCGGCGTCGGCGGTGAACGAGGAGAGGCTCGAGAGTTTGGACAGAGCTAACCGTTCACTCCGCGAGCACGTCGAGCGGTTGTCGAACGCGCACAGGCGGGACAGCCGCGAACTCCGCGCCTCGCTCGAGCTCGAGCTCTCACCGAACAACAAGTCGCGATTGGACGACGATCACACGTCGAGGGACGCAGACGGGAGCGACCGCCACACGCCCAAGCTCCCGGAGAAGCCAGGTTTGCCCAAGACGCCCGGGACGGCTCGGGTGAACAGCGCTCGTCTGCGGGCGGTGTCGCCGGAGGAGGTGGAGGCTGCGAGGATCGCGGGTGCGAGGTTCCCGGGGGGGTATCCGGGCGCGGGGGGAAGCGCGGCGGGGCGGAAAAAAGCAGCCGGCGCGGTCGATAAGCGGAGCGGCAGGTAGGAGGGTTGACAGTGTATTTATTTGTAACTCAGTTGACTTGGTCTTGAAAATATTTCGCGCGCAAACGGCGGACGAGTTAGGGATCTCCCTTCCCAACCCTCGAAATGGGGTTTGGAGATTGCGTTTTGTTTGCGTAGCACTATGCGTATTTAGTTAGATCACAGTGAGAGAGATCCAATTTACGAGGGGATGAATTTTTTTCATGAAGGAGCCAGCGGCCGGACCGTGAGCCACTCGAGTGGCGACGAAAAAGCTCGGGTAGTACGATGACGAAGATAGGGGGAGAGGGCGTCGAGGCTCTCGCCGCGGCGTGTGCCGGCGGGCACCTCGACAAGGTGGAGGAGCTCATAGCCCAAGGTGCGTCTCCCGCCAACATCGGCACATTTAGGGATCTTGCAAACAAGGCTTTTTTATTTTTTCCCCTCGGGGTTCCCGCCGGCCCGCGCGTGATCGCCCCTTCCCCAGCGATGGTCTGACCTCCCGATCCCCGATCTTTAGGCGTGGACTTGAACGCGGAGGATGCGATATTCGGAACCCCGCTGGTGGCCGCCGCGAGGGGCGGGCACACCGAGGTGGTCGCCGCGCTGCTCCGGAAGGATGAGGTGTGGCCGGACCAGCACTCGCAGAGGGACACCCCGCTCACGGCTGCGGTGAACGGGGGCCACCTGGAGTGCGCCCGGCTGCTGCTGGATTACCGGAATAAGGACATCGCCCAGAAGCTCGTCGCCACCCCGCAGCAATCGCACGACGAGAACTGCGCGCACGGCCACAGGATGCCCAGCGACGACGCGCTCACCCTCGCATCGAAGCGGGGCGACGTCGAGCTCGTGAAACTCCTCCTGGCTCGCGGCGCGGACGCGACGGGCGGGCGGGAGGGAACCTGCGACACGCCGCTGACCGCCGCCGCCGCGAACGGGCACGCGTCGTGCTTGAAAGAAATCCTAGCCGCCGGCGCGAACGTCGACGGCGTCGCGCGATGGGCCGGGCGAACCGCGCTCGTCGCCGCGGCCGAGTCGGACTCTTCCGACGCCCTCGAATGCTGCGAGATCTTGCTCCAGGGCGGCGCCGACCCAAACTTTGTCTCCACCGGCGTCGTCGGCCGGAGGCTCGGATACGGCGCGGTGCACGCCGCCGCCGCGCGCATGGACTCCGCCATGGTGAAGATGCTCGTCGCGCACGGCGCAGATCCCAACCGACGCGCTAAGAACACTGACACCAAGGAGGTCAAGTCCCGTCGAGCCGCGGCGGCGCAGGCGCTCTGGGGCCCGGAAGTCGCCGGGCAGCGACTGGACAACACCCCGCTGCACCTCGCCGTCGCCGCCTACATCAACGAGGCGGCCAAGCGAAGGGTGGCGGAGAGCGCGCGACGACACGCGGACGGCGTGGAGTCCGACGACGGCGCCGGCGACTCGGATGGCGACGCCGCCGACTCGAGCGATTCAAATAAAAACCAGTTCGACACCCCCGCCGAGCGCAGGCGGCGGCGAAAGCTGCACGCGCGGGCGATGGACCAGGGCGAGCCGGGTACCGGGGAGGTCGCCGCGATGGAGGTGATCAAGTCGCTGCTCGAGTGCGGCGCGGATCACGGCGCGTTCGTCGTCGACTCCACGCCGATGCACATGGCGGCGCTGGGCGGGGCGCTGGACGTGGTGGACCTACTCGTGAAGCACGGCGCGGACGTGAACGCGTGCGCGCCCAACGGGTGCACCACGCCCATCGAAGCAGCGGCGAGGTACGCCGCGGACATCGTCGTGGACTTTGCCGAGGAGCGCGACGAGCCGCCGAAACCCTCGCTCGGCGCGCCCGGAGCCGGCTCCAAGAATCCTTCAAAAATCTCGAAAACTTCGCCGGGGTCCGACGACTCCGCGAAAACCACCGAACCCAAAGCCGACACTCGAACCAAAACCGACGACGCCGGGGACCTGTCCACGGACGAGGACGAGGACGAGCTGAGGGCGTTCAGGGACGACGCCGCGGCGATGGAGGCGCTCCGCGACGCGGCGGGACCGCTGAGGGCGGTGAAGCACCTCGCCGGCGCGGGCGCCGAAATCACCGCCGCCGTGGTGGTCGGCGCGTGCAGAGTCGGCGACGAGGACTGCGTCGCCACTGTACTGCATGCACGGGACGGGCACGGTAACCCTAAAGCTTTGGTATCTGCGCAGGCGAGGAACACCACCCCGCTGCACGCCGCCGCGGAGAGCGGTAACGTCGCCGTCGCTCGCATGCTCATCGAGCTCGGCGCGCAGGTGGACACGCACCGCTCCGAGGACGACGCCACGCCCCTCTTCCTCGCCGCGCGATGCGGCAGGCCGGGCATGATCGCCTACCTCCACTCGCGGGGCGCCGACCTGGAGGCGCTCGGACGAACCTCGGACCGCCGCGAGGGCCACGATACCAACGTGACCCCGCTCGTGGAGGCTGTGATGAGCGACCACGCCGCCGCCGCCGCGAAACTCATCGCGCTCGGCGCGGACGTCGAGGCACCCACCAGCTGGATGCCGCCGCTTCTCACCGCCACGCTGCGGTCCAACCCGACAGTCGCGAGGATGTTGCTGGACGAAGGGGCGGATCCGCGCGTCGGCGTCGGCGGCATGACCCCGCTGGGCCTCGCCGTGATGACGCGACAGTCCGATCTCGTCAAGGCGCTGCTCGAGTGGCGCGAGGCTCCCGAGCGGGAAGGTGCACGCGCGGCGACGCTCGCGGGTCGCGACGACGAGGACGAGGAGGAGCGGCTCCGCGGTCGAAAGAAGAAGAAAAACGAGGGCGGCGGCGCGACCAAGTCCGGCAACACGCGCGGCCCCGACAAGGTGAACCCCGACGAGCCCATCGACGCGGCGGTGCTCGACGACGGAGATCCCGACGGCCCTGGCGCGTGCCAGTGCCCCGTGTGCCAGCGGCGGTCGGGCGCGGGCCTCGACCCGTTGTCCTCCGGGACGTGCCTCCCGTCCGACTCCAAGACTCCTTGGCCGCCCTACGGCGGCGAGCGACACCTCACGCCCCTCGCCGCCGCCGCCAAGCTCGACGACGCGGAGACGGTGACCTCGCTGATCAAGGCTGGCGCGGATCCCGAGCGCATGAGCGGCGGCATGCCCCCACTCGCGCACGCCGCCGGTAAGGGTTCGTGCGCCGCCATCGAGGCTCTCCTCGACGGCGGCGCCATCCTCGAGTCCGCCGCGTCCCTACCCCTCGTCCGCGGCGACCAGCGCATGCTCACGCCCCTCGGCGTCGCCGCCGAGGCTGGCGAGCTCCCCGCGGTCAAGCTCCTCCTCCAACGCGGCGCCGATCCCAACGGGCCACCCGGCGCCGGCATCGAACCGCCCCTGTGCTGCGCCGTCACCGACCCGCCGGACGACGACGAAGGTAACCCCGTCGTCGGCGTCGTTCGTTCCTTGATCGCCGCGGGCGCGGACCCCAACGCCAGCAAGGAGGATGCGCAATCGCCGTACTCGCCCCTCATGGTCGCCGCGGGAGCCGGGTCCGTCGCCGTCGTCCGGGAGTTACTCGCGGGCGGAGCGGATCTCGAGCACGTGGTCCGCGTCACCGTCGGCGACAGCGGCGGCCCGCGCGGTGGACCCGACCGCAAGTGCCACATCACCGCGCTGCTCCACGCGGCGTACTGCAACGAGCTGGACGCGGTGCGGTTCCTGTTACTGCAGGGCGCCAAGCTGGGCAGCGCGGATCGCGAGGCGATGTCGCTCGTGTGCGACCACCTTCGTTCCAAGGCGCAGCACGGCGTTCCCGACGCGGGCGCCACGCTCTCGTTACTCCGTCACCAGGCGGACGATGAGGCGTACGAGGAGGAGGAGAAGGCTGAGCAACGGCTGAAGGAGGAGCGCGCGAGAGCCGCCGAGTTGAAGGAGGAGAGGAAACGTATGCGACAAGAGGCGGCGAAGGACGCCGAGGTTGAAGCCGTGAAGAAAGCCGAAGAGGCTGAGCGGCTCAAGGAGGAGGAGGAAAAGGCTGAGGCTGAGCGCCTCGCGGCGCGCGCGGCGAAGCAGGAGGCGTACAAAAAAGAGCAGGAGGCGCGCAAAGCTGCGAAGAAGGAGAAGGAGGCCAAGGCTAAGGCTGCCAAAGCCGCCTCGAAAGCAGCCGCCGATGCGCAGGCCAAGGCTGAGGAGGAAGAAAACCGACGGGTCATGGAGGAGGTCCAGGCGATGGTCTCCGACCTCGAGATCAAACGCAGGGCTGAGGACGAGGTTCGCGAGGCTCGCGAGCGCGCCGAGCGCGAGGCTGCCATCAAGGAGGAGGAGGAGCGCGAGCGAAAGGAGAAGGAGGCTGAGGCGGCTGAGCTCGACCGCAGGGCTAAGCAGATCGCCAAAGAGGCGGCGGCGGTTCGCGGTAAGACCGGTAAGGACCCCAAGGGCGCCGTCAAGCTGGACTTGTCCACCGCCGCGGGCGCCAAGGCGCACCTGCTCGCGCGAGACGAAGCCGAGGGGTTCACGGGGCCGCCCACTAAGGTGACCAAGGAGGACGCTACCGAAGCCGCGTATTGGGCCAACCCCGGCGGTTTCTTCGTCTTCCTCTGCAACGATTCCACCGAAGAGGAGTGCTACGAACGCGCGCTCTTCGGCGCGCCCGCCAAGTTCTGGGACAACACCGTGGACAACGTCAAGCCCGGCACGACGCTCGTGCTCTACAACTTCGCGGCGAGGACTCTCACGGGTCCGTACGAAGCGTTGGAGTCGCCAAAGTGGAACGACGTTCCGGACGCGTGGCAGGGTGGACGCGGGGCCCCGCCCGGGCGCAGGCTCATCAGCGCGTTCCCCGTGCAGGTGCCCATCGGCGCCAGTCCGTTGATGGAGGCTGTGACGGCGACGCTCGGCGGAGATTTCCGCCCCTCCGTCGGCGGGCTCCCGCTCGGATCGCCCGACCAGTCCAGGCGCGATATAATCGTCACCAAGCTGCGAAACGCGGCGAAGGAACAGGGCGTGGACTGCCCCACCGCCGCGGAGCGACGCCAGGCTAAGCGACCCGTCGCACCCGCGTCCCAAGGGCTCGCGCCCAAGGGCAAGTGGGCCGCCACCGCCGCGACGCCCCCCGCCGAATACGAGCCCGAGCACGCGCAGTATTACACCGTCGCGGATGGCGACTTGAACGTCTCAGCGCCGCAAGCCGCCGTTCCTACCCCACACTCCCCGGGGATCTCCCCGGGGAAGGTCATCCCGGTTCCAAACTCCCCGGGATCCCCGTCGCCCACCGCCAAGGCGGGTTCCAAAAAGGCGGAGAAGAAGAAGAAGGAGCGGGAGCGCCAGTCGACTTTGAAGACCATCCCGGCGCCGATGGTGGCGTCGGCGAACGGCGGCGGCGGAGGAAGTCCGACTTCATCCGCGCAGCAGAGCAGCGTCGCCGCGCCGGTCAACCCACCCATGGCGCCCGCCGCGGCGGCGCCCATCGGCGGCGGGCTCGGCGGAACGCTCGGCGGCTTGGGAGGGGGCTTGGACCCCTTCGCGAGCGCCGCGGGGACTGGAAAATCCCCCGCGGCGGCTGTCGGCGTCGGGCTCGGCGGCGGCGACTACGGCGGCGCGTTCGGCGGCGGGTGGGGCGGCCTGGGCGGGGGTTCGGTGGCATCCGCGTCAGCAGCATCCGCGTCGGCATCCGGCCAATCGGGTGGCGACAGCTGGAACCCGCTCTTCGGCGGATCTGGCGGGCTGGGCGGCGGTCTGGGCGGCGGTTTCGGTTCGTCCGGTTCGCTCAGCGGTTTGGGCGGCGGCGTGCCGGGTTTGGGCGGCGGCGGCTCGGTGGTGTCCGGGGGTCTCTTTGGTGGGTCCGGGCTGTTCGGTGCGCCCGCGCCCAACCCGTACGCGCAGAGGGGTCCATCTCCAGCGCCAGGTCCCCCAGGCTACGCGCCCAACCCCTACGCTCAACACGCGCAACACGCTCAGCAGCAGCAGCAGCAGAACGGCGCCGACGAGGCGCCTCAGTTTTCGCAGGCTGAGCAGAGCAAGCTGTTCCCGTGGCTCCAGTGATGTAGTGATGAAATGATGAGAAAAGATTGTGATTGAACACGCTCTCGCGCCCTCCCCCTGCCCCCTCCCTCGCCGCCGTTCACAATTACCCGCATGTTCACAATTACACGCCCTCCTTTTTTCGAGAGCCCCGGAAAATAAATCTCTCACAACGAAGGCCCCCGCGAGCGGCTGTCGGCCGTGATGGGCGACCTCGCGAGCATCGACGACGCGTTCGACGCGGCGCTGAATTTGGAGGAGTCCCACATAGACGATGGATGGGAGGACGGACTCAGGTGAGCCCCACGCCCGTCCCGACCCGCCCACGTTCCCGACGCATGAGAAGGGCACCACCGCCGCCGCCGCCCCGTGCCTGCCCCCTTCCCTCCGACCGCTCACACGATCATCCCCACCCCGAATCGCCCCGACAGAGAGGGAGAGAAGCTCGGTCTCATCGACGGGCGCGAGGTTGGCTTCGCGAAGGGCTTCGAGATCGGCCAGGAGATCGGCTTCTACTCGGGATGCCACGCGGTATGGTCGCGGTGCGTCAAGGAGGATCCGGAGTGCTTCAGCGAACGCGCGCGACGGGGCATCGACGCGTTCGGGAAGATGCTCCGGTCGTTTCCCATCGACGACCCGCTCGACGAGATGATACTGGAGACGCTGAACCAGGTCCGCGGCAAGTTCAAGACGGTGGTGGCGCTGCTGGGAATGCACCACGAGTACAACGACGCGACGGGCGACCAACCGACCATGACCTTCTGACGACGCCCGACGTATCATGACTAGCTCTTAGTGTATCAACAGTATCCTAGGTGTAGTATCTATCTCGCCGGCGCCCGCACGGGGCCGCCGGACTGTACATCTAATAATAAGCGGAGGCGGTCATCTTTCGTCTCCGTCGCGACCAATGTGGAATGATGAAGGTTGTAATCATCAATCAATCACAGAGCTCGGTCCAGGGCGTCCACCGCCCACAGGTGCCGATCCCTGAAGAACACCACGTGCACGATGCCCGCCATGACACTGATGTACATGGCCGCCAGTCCCACGTACGCCGCGTGCAGCACCCTCTCCTTGACGTCCGGCGGCACGTCGAACATGAGCTCGAAGATGCACAGGCCGATGGCGGTGCCCAGCCAGAACGCGGTGCTGCCCATCAGCATCGCCGCCACCATCGCCTTCTTCGGGCTCATATTCCCCAACAGCGTGACGTTCTCCCCGAGCACCCGCACGGTGATTCCCATCTTCCCGTTCGGGTCGTCCATCGATCTCCACACCCGCAGCAGCTGCTTCCGAACGTCGGCGTACAGGCGCTTCTTGCCATTCTCAAACTCGACCAGCAGGTCCCCGCCCATTCGTGCCTGCCTGGTGACCCACGCGCTGACCCTAAACCCGACGCCGCGGGCGACCCAGTCCTCGTCACGATGGCGTCCCTAATCGATGCGTCGGTGTACCTCCTGTGAGCGTCGAGCGCCGAGTTCCCGACGAAGCGGTTGGAATGCAAGTGGAATAACCGACAAGCAGAGTAACGGTAATGTTATCCAGAAATAAAATGAAGCAATACTAAATGCTCATACTTGTACATAATAGAAATGGGTATACATGCACAGGTAACGTGGTGAGAAAATCGAGGCCTGAAACCGTTGTTCGTCTGAACATCGCGTAACACCTTTTCCATCGAACGCGCCGAAGCGCAGAGAGAAGCGCGTCACAAGGTGAGCGTCCGAGGATTCAGGTGCAACACGCGTTCGCGGCGAACACTGATGTTTGCCGCGCGCGTTGATGAGTGATAGTGCGGCTGGCACGCAAGACGCGACTGACGATACGCGAGGCGCGGAGCTCGAATTAGCGAACCGCGCCGAACAGAAAAAAGAGGGCGCGGCGGGCGACGACGAGGACGCGCGCGCGGCAAGGTCTCCGAGGCAGGAACAGAGCCGCGGGTGGTTCAGGCACAGGAAAGGGTTCTTCATCGGGTCCTGGGCCGACATGTACGGCGCGGGTTTAGGTCGGTCCAAGTCCGCGGGGGCGCTCGGGGCGAAACCCCCGAGGGACACCGAGGGGCGGATGCCCCAGGTGGCGACGCGAACGTCCCGGCGGTATCGAACCCCGGCGAACCTCGCGTACTGCACACTCGGTGTGTTGGTGTCGCTGTGCATATACGGAGTGCTGCAGGAACGGCTGATGACCATACCGTACGGGGGCGGGAGCGAGGAATCGCCCCCGGAGTTTTTTCAAGCATCCATCTTCCTCGTCCTCATGAACAGGCTGGTAACGGTGGCGACGAGCGCGACAGGGATCTTCCTCACCGGTGAACGGTTCTCCCCGAAAGGCACGCCGCTGGAGCTGTACGCCATGATCGCGTTCGGCAACCTGGTCACCACCGTGTGCCAGTACGAGGTTCTCAAGTACCTCTCCTTCGCCGCGTCGACGCTGGCCAAGTGCGCCAAGATCATCCCCGTGATGTGCTGGGGCCGGCTCATCTTGAACAAGCGGTACAGCGCCGCGGACTTTGTCTCCGCGTTCGTCGTCACCGCCGGGTGCTTCATATTCGTGCTGGACCGCGGGATGCTGGCGGACAGGGACGTCACGCACTCGGCTCCCTTCGGCGGCGCCAACGGGACCGTGACGCACCCATCCGGAAGGATGTCCCGGGAAGGATGGCACTGGAAGCATACCGATAAGATCGACGGCGTGGCGAGCGCGTACGACTACGGCGCCAGGGTGATGCCACTGGATAGTGTGCTCGTGAACGAGGGTAACTCCACGTTGGGCGGCGACGTCGCTTTGGCGGCGCTCGGGGATAAAGACCCTTTCGAGGACTTTGAGGCGGACTTTCAGGTCATCGCGCCCAACAAGTTCGTCGACTCGCTGCTTCCCCGCGGTGAGCTGCACCAGCTGGCGCTCGGGGTGGTGATCATGGTCATCTACCTCGGTTTCGACGGGTTCACGTCCACGTTCCAGCAGATGCTGTACCGCCGATACAGCACCAGCATCCTGAACCAGATTTTCTTCACCACGTGCTTCTCGTCTTGCATGTCAACCGCGTGGCTCCTGACCACCGACCAGGTCCCGGGCGTGATGCGTTTCATCGGGCGGCACCCGGAGTGCGTGCAGGATATATTCACGCTCTCCGTGTCCAGCGCGGTGAGCCAGTTTGCGATATCCTACACCATCTTCTGCTTCGGCGCGGTGACGTTGGCGTCGGTGATGACGTTTCGGCAGTTCATCTCCGTCGTCGTCTCGTGTTTCCTCTTCGGCGCTCCGCTCACGATGGCGCAGTGGTTCGGGGTTTTCCTCGTCTTGGCGCCGGTGCTCCAGAGGATCGATATCGAGCGGCGTAAACCCGAGGTGTTCAGGGTGGACAGCGTCGTCGGCGACTTGTCCATGCTAGCGCAGCGAGAGGAGGAACGCGAGCGGGCGGAGAAGGAAAGAAAAGATAAAGAAGGGGGCGGCGGTCTCGGCGGGTTCAGCTCGCTGTTCGGCCGCGACCGGCGGGATTCGTACGCGGAGTCCAACGCGTCGAGCGAGCGGCAGGTCAGCCCCGGGACGTGGTTCTCGCCACGGCCCAGCATCAACATGGACGACGACGACGTCGAGTCCGGCAAAGGCAAATGAGACGATAATAGTCTACCCGTAATACCTGTAACATGTAAGACAAGGCTAGAGTGTACATCGAACGAACGACTGAGCTATTACTTGCGTGGCACCTTGTCGTCGACGCGCAGGTCCCCGGTGCTCGTCCGGCACGCCATCGCGTTCACCGAGCACGACTCGGCAACCGCCTGTTGCTCTTTCAGCAGCGGCTTGAACGTTCGAATGTCCGGCTTGACCAACCCCGCGAGCGCCTGCAACGGCGGGGGTTTCAGCGTGCTCTCCGGTATGTCGCGCACGTACGTCACCCGCACCTCGTCTCCCTTGACCCGCGACACGTTCCCGTCCTCGTCCCGCACCTCGATCGTCCCGAAAAAGGACTCGCACTCGTAGAAGGAGATCCCCTTGACCCGCGCCGCGCCCTCCACGCCCAGGTCAACCTCCCACGTGAAACAGCACGAGTCCTCGCCGTCGCTGATCCTATCCGGGACGAACGTCAGCCCGGGGATGTCAAACTCCTCGAGGAACGACGACACGTGGTCCACGCCGACGAACGGGAGGTCAAAGTTGAGGTCCTGGTACACGATGTTCTTGTCAAAGTACCGCGCAGCCTCGGCCCGGAAATCCGCGGCACCCTGCACCTCGAGCCATAGGTACGCCACCAGGTCGCTCGCGTTCGTCGGCTGCCGCCTCGCGTCCCCGAGCGGCACCGGCGGTACCGCCGGGGGCTTAGCGACCGCACGCAGCAGCGCCGCGGTGCCCCCGCCGGGCTTGAACAGCGGCTCGGCGATTTCCCGGACGTAAACGATCCGCCCGTCGCCGTCAACCTCGACGAACGTGGTACCCCTCAGGCCCACATCACCCGCGTCGTTGGACCTGTGCCACGTGAACCCGGCGCCCGTGCGGCCGTCGCACGCGCGCTCAACCACCAACCTCGAGCCGCACGCCTCGTCACGCGCCTGCCGCGCCGACAGGTGCGCGAAGACGTCTGCTCGGCCGGTGATTGGCGTCGAGGAGTGCGATAGATCTTCCCACTCCACGTCCTCGGCGCACGCCGCCGTGATGTCCCGTGCGGACCAGCACAGGCGACCGGTGGTGGCGCAGCTGTCCCAGAGCCGCATGACGAGCGCGCCGGCGTCGGGTTCCGCGATCGCGGCCGGTACCATCGGCGGCAGCGCGAGCGAAGAGGCGCCGGCGGTTGAGGACGAAGTGGAAGACGAGGCGGGTCCTCCCGCGGGGGGCAGGCCTTTACCGCTGAGGAGACAGACTGCGAAGTACTGCAGGAGGCCGGGAGGGCCGGTGAAGTTGGTGGTCAGGAGGCACGCCCACAGGAAAGGCACGTCGCGTTCCACGGCGTCCAGCCACATCCACCTGCCCACGAAGAGGTCCCACGCGAGCACGTGCGCCCACTCCTCGGTGACAAAGTTTGGATTCTCGAGCATGCTTTGGAAGCCGACGAGCGGGCCGGTGACGGCGCCGTTGGCCCAGTCCCACGGCGCGATCGTCGGGTCAAACACCGCGCCGAACTTAGCCGCCTCCTCGAGGGCACCGGGCTGGGTGAATCCGACGTAGTCGACGTAGAAGTGTATGCCCGTCGCGACGAGGATGGGGAACCACGAGCCCATGACTGTCTTCACGATCGGGTTCCTGGGCGCGAGGATCATGGCGAACCAGAACACCTGAGGCGTGAACGTGGCCAGGTTGAAGCTGGCGACGATCTCCGGGAGGACATCGGCGTGCGCGGGGTGGCTGGGCGCGAGCGCCAGGGCGGCGGTCGCGGCCAACAGTCCGAGGGCGCGCGTATCCGCCGGTTCGCGATCTGGGCGCGGGCGCTGAGCGGTGGCAGCGACGCGCGCGGGGTGCGCAGGGCGACGTTGGGCCTTACGACGCGCCACGAGGGTTGTCGCGATGCGCGGGGCTATCGCGCAGCCGCGCATGCACGCGAGTGACGCCATGGTCCGTGCCGGCACTTGTGGTGGTTGGCACTGACGAGGCAGAGTTGTAAAGTGATTCGGATATCGTCCTCGACGTCAGTCGACCGGCGCGCGCGTTCCTGGCGGCGCTGCAGACATGATGACCCCTCACGCGACCGCCCTCGTCCCCGCGCGTATCCTTCTCGCCCGGCGCCCGCGGTCATCCCCCGCCGGCCGCGCCGAGGCACGCGTCGTGAGGACGGTGAGGGCAGCCGAGGGCAGCCGCCTCCGCGCCAAGAAGGAATACGTCCCCACCGATCGGGTCCTGTCGCTTAAGAACGAGGGCGCGTACGCGGTGTTGGCCGCGGCGAACGCCCTGGAGGCGAAAGGGCGGGACATCGTCCACCTGGAGATCGGCCAGCCGGGGTTTCCGTCCCCGCCGCACGTCGTCGACGCGGGCGTGGAGGCCATCCGCGGCGGCAAGACCAAATACTCAAACCCATCCGGGACGCCGAATCTCAAGCTCAGCATCGCCGAGTACGTCACGCGAACGCGCGGCGTGGAGACCTCCCCGGATCAGGTCGTCGTCGGACCGGGCGCCAAGCCCGGCCTCTTCTTCCCCACGCTCGCGCTGGTGCAGCCCGGGGACGAGGTGATCTACCCCGACCCGGGCTTCCCGACGTACAGGGCGATGATCGAGGTGGCGGGCGCGACGCCGGTGCCGGTGCCGCTCCGGCCCGACGGCGCGTCCTTCGACATGGACGCGTTCCGTTCCAAGATATCGACGAAGACCAAGCTCGTGGTGTTGAACTCACCGGCGAACCCGACGGGCGGGGTCATGCCGCGCGAGGATGTCGAAACCGTCGCCGCGCTCGCGACTGAACACGGTGAGCGCCGAGTCTCTCCCTCTCTCCCCCTCACGACGCCTCTCTCCCCCTCTCTCTCCCTCTTGACGCATCTTGACGCCTCTTAACGCCACTCTCCCTCACTCTCTCTCTCTCAAGATGCGTGGGTGCTCAGCGATGAGATCTATTCCCGGCTGACTTACGACCGAACCGAGGGTGCCGTCTCTATTTACTCCCTGCCCAACATGAAGGAAAGGGTGGTGCTGGTCGACGGGTTCAGCAAGACGTACTGCATGACGGGCTGGAGGCTCGGGTGGGCGGTGATGCCCGAGGCGCTCGCGCGCAGGACGGAGCTCCTCGCCGTGCACAGCTACGGCTGCGTGGCGACGTTCACGCAGGAGGCTGGGGTGGCCGCGCTGGAAGGGCCGCAGGATTCGGTGGATGAGATGGTGGACGAGTACATGCGGCGGCGGGACTTTGTGGTCGGGGCTCTCAACGACATCGACGGCGTCGAGTGCCCGACTCCCGACGGGGCGTTTTACGCGTTTCCCGACGTCTCTTCGTTCGGGAAGACTAGCAAGGAGATCGCCGACTTGCTGCTCAACGAAGGGGGCGTCGCGGTGCTGCCCGGGACGGACTTCGGCGCAAACGGCGAAGGGAAGATCCGGCTGAGTTACGTGGGCGACATGGACACCCTGAAGGAGGGTTGCGACAGGATCGCGAAGGTTCTCACGAAGCTCGGATCGAAGGACGAGGCTGACGACGCTTCGGCGGAGAAGAAGAGGCGCGATGAGATCCCGGTCACGCGCGGCGCCCCGGGCACGCTCGGCGCGAACATGACGTGGGAAGAGCTGGACGAGAAGGTGAACACCTACCCGATGGATCGAAAGTTTCAAGCCATCGGCCCGGGAGGGCAGGCGTTCGTCGACGAGGTCGTGGCGCTGATCGAGAAAGCCGTGGGACGAAGCGTGCCGGGTGACGACGTGACGTCAAGGCCGAGTAAGAAAGGGAAGTACGTCGCCGTGAACGTCACGGTGAGGCTCGAGAACGGACACGAGGTTCTCGACGTGTACGCCGCGTTGAAGTCTTACGAAGCCGTTAAATGGTTCTTGTGATACAAATTCTAATTCATTCGTCGTCGTTATCAAACGCCGACATGCGGCGCGTATGCGGTCGTCGTGTACGTCTCGTCGAATCCTCGAGTCACGCGTCTCCCCCCCTCCCTGCTCGTGCATTCACGCTCAACTCACTCGTGCGCACGGTATCACGCGTCCGAGGAGACCACGCCGCCGTCGGTGATGATGAACTCAGCCTCCGCCTCCTTGAGGTTGGGCGCGTCCACCACCTTGATGACCCTCGCGTCTCCCCGGCCTTTCCTGACGGAGAGGCGGATGTGCGAGGCGTGCGCGAGGACGTGGCCGCCGATGGCCTTCTTGGGGTCCATGCCGGCGAAGGACATGCCGGAGGGGTCGGCCTGGACCTGGTTGGTGTAAACGACGGCGATGTTGAACTCGTCGGCGACTTTGTTGAGTTTTGCGAGAAACTGACCGAGTTTTTGCTGCCTCTCGGAGAGCTCGCCGCGGCCGATGAAGTCGACCCGGAAGTGGGCCATGATGCTGTCGATGATCAGCAGCTTGAAGGGCTCCTCGGAGAACTTGCCCGCGAGGAGGGTCAGGGCGTTGTCCATCATCTCGTGCGTGAAGGTTCTCGCGACGAGTATGTTTTCGAGGACAGCCTCCGAGTCGAGGTTGAAGCGCTCGGCGATCTGGACGATGCGATCGGCCCTGAACGTGCCCTCGGTGTCGATGAAGGCAACCTTGGCGCAGCCGCCACCCTCGTCCAGGGGCAGCTGGGTGGTCACGGCGAGGGTGTGGCAGATCTGGGTCTTGCCGCACCTGCGAGTTTTGAGGAGGGGTCAGAAGGGCGCACAGCTGTGTTTCGCGAGGGCGGGGTTTTTTTCAGGGTTCGTACCTCCATTCGCCGAACATCTCGGTGATGCTGCGCGTGGGCACGCCGCCGCCGAGGATGGCGTCGATGCTGTCGGCGCCGGTCCTGATGTTGACGGTGTCCTTCCTCATAGTCATCCATTCCTTTGCGGTGACGAACGAACCAGCCTGGTCTTTCGGGAGGAGCTTGTGAGCCGCCTCGAGCATCTTGTCGACCTTGGCATCGGAGAGGCCCTTGACGTCGATGAGGGTCTTCTTGGGGACCGTGAGGAGGGACTTGACGGTGGCGAATCCCGCGTCCTTTACTTTCTGGGTGGACGGGAGGGGACGGCCGGTGTGGAGCGCGTGTTAGGAAATAGTTCAGGCGGGAAAGGGAACCCGCGTGAGGGGCGAGTGAGCGCGCGCGAGGGACGAACGAGCGCGCGATGGGAGCGCGGAGACGCGCGCGATGCGACTGGGAAGACGTACCTTGAGATCGGTGGCGGACACGCCGCACTGCTGGAGCTCGTCGATGAGGATGAAGCTCTGCGGGAGCTGTTCGAAGGTCTCGTCTTCTACGACCTGGTCGCGCTGCTCGACGGCCTCCACGACGGCGCGCGCATCTTCGACGGCGGCGGCGGACATGATCGTTGGGGAGATGAGACGAGGGAGAGGAAGAGAAAGGGTGGGAGGAGGAGGGGGAGGAAGATCGAAGACGGAGTGCGTCGACGGTGGCGCCGCGGAGAGAAGTGCGGCTCGCACAGCTGTGGGGCGAATATTACCGTACTTTCTGCTGGGAGTTTTCGTGACTCTTTACTGACGCGGCGGGTCCTCAACTCGTATTTAGATAGCTAGGCAACCTTCACATCGAGCGCTTGATCTCCTTGACCATGAGGTCGATGAAGTTATCGTTCGCGACGAGCTTGTACATCGCCGCGCGCACGACCTCGCGGCTCACGCCGCCCCCGCCGCCCCCGCCCCTCTCGGCAACCGGCGAGTCCCTCCCGTTCTCGACGGGCACGGGCGCCGCCTTCTCCTTCTTCTTCTCCCTCTTCTGCTTGGGCTCCTCCGCGATCGTCGGCGCGGGCGCGGGCGTCGCCAGGGGTTCAGCCGCGGGTACCGCGGGCGCCGCGCTCGCGCCGCCGCCGCCCAGCTGCCCCGCGAAGAACGCCCCGACGCTGTCGGTCTGCGCGGCGGACGCCGGCGCCGCGACGGGGGCGCCGCCGCCGAGGTTCATCGCCGCCATCAGGCCCTCCGCCGTGAGCTGCTGCGGCGCGGCCTGGTCCTCCTTCGCGTGCGCGCTGGTGATGGAGTCGAACAGCGCGGACATGTCGTCGCACTCTTCTTGCTGGAAGAACCAGATGCCGTTGACCTCGGTGGACGATCGGTACAGGAGGTACGGCGGCGAGAGCTCAAACTCAAACTCGCCCAAGAGATCTTCGCGGACGTTCTCGGTGTTCAGGCGGTTCAGCACGACGAACT